>Ga0247727_10006326_pt1 | contig 23350 bp, 21 predicted proteins | sample WisWelCaveWW1625_FD_202498 | JGI IMG/M metagenome (GOLD analysis project Ga0247727, IMG submission 202498) | Biofilm microbial communities from Wishing Well Cave, Virginia, United States - WW16-25 | ecosystem: Environmental > Aquatic > Deep subsurface > Groundwater > Cave microbial mat | place...
ATGATGTGCCATAGCCTAATCCTCCTTACTTGCCGACGGGAATCGGCAGGGTTATGTGATTCCGCATCAACAATCTTAAGGACTGGATTAGGCTTTTTCAATTCATAATTTGGTCACACATAATCCTAACTCTTCAGAACATCTGGAGCCTCACATCTCCAGCCATTAATATTTCAGACCCTTCAGTTAGACGTAATAATTTTGCCCGCCCCAAGGCCTTCACGGATAAATCTTCGTTACCTAGGGCTCGCAAAGATAGTCCCAAATAATAAAAAGCATTGGCAAAGTCGGAATTCTTTGCTGTGTACTCCTGAAGAAAATAGGCTGACTCCTTATACAAACCCATCTTATAGGCAGCCAAGCCGGCATAATAATAAAAACTTCCATCGTCATTCAAATTGGAGGCAATGGCAGTTCTAGCGCACTGGAACATCTCCGCAAAATTGTGCAGATTATAATAGCTTAAAACCAAAAGCACATGACTGTCCCGGTAGGCTGTTTTTAAACGTAACATCGTTTCGCTGGTAAATTGATAGGAGCTCATCAAAATCGGATTAAAAACTTTTGAGCTATTGATCACATCAAAATTGTCACTTAATTTTGTCGCGAGAGCTTTCTCAAAAGACATAATAGATTTTTCATAGTAACCTCGTTGAAAGTAAATGACACCAAGATTATAGTGCGGCCAGAAAAATTCAGGATTGATCCTCTCGGCTTTGATATACGCAGTCAACGATTGACGATATTGCCCCAGATAATAATAACAGAATCCTAAAATTTCATAAGTCTCACCACGGGCCATGGGCAAGAAATCCACGACTTTCTCATAATATTGCACATATTCCTCGAGTTTAAATTCTTGAATACGTTTCGGATTCTTAGCAAACTCGATTAAATCAATGAAAGATCCCGGCATAAAACGACTTAATGTCACCGCTTTGACATGATAGCCTATCCGACCATAATCAACACATAATAAAGATAATAAAAAGATGGCAATGTAAACTGTTATCGCTCGCCGACCAACCAGATTAAATATCCTATTGAAAAGCTGCTTATTCAACAACAATTCCTTGTTTAAAATACTTGAACCAAGACCTAAGAAAACAGACGCAGACCAAACAAAAGACTCCCATCAAAAAGTAATTAAACACATACCTCCACCTGGCTCCAAAATGGAAGGAAACAAAATTTTCTCCTGGGGGTAGCCATATTCCCTTAAAAGCAAAATTCGCCCGCCAAATATCTGTTTTCTTTCCATTGATGAACGCTTCCCATCCATTGTAAAAACTATCATTATAAACCAAAAATTTTCGCGTGTTAAAATGTGTCCTCACCTTTATAAAATTCACGTCGTACTCCAAAAGCTGCAGCTCTTGAGAATTCTCAGAGATGATCCCCGCTTGCATAACAGGATGCGGTAGCGTATCCCCGCCAAGAGGCTGTTCCCAAGAAACTCCGTCCGAAGATATAAAAGCAACATTCTCAAAATGGGCCATAGCCTGCTCTATTCTTTTCATGTCTATATCTTTTTCACTAACATTTTGCACCCGATCGTAGACAAGAAATTTTGGGGCAACATATTTCTTAAACACACCATAGTCAATATTCTCAATCAAAAAATTTATTCCCTTGGCTCCCGCATAAATATTGGGAATCGTCTTAGACTCATTTTTCAAAGGGATTGTGGGGCCAGAGAGTCCGTTGTCATTTAATAAACGCTGCCGCTCAGCCTCGGTCGGTAATTGCACATTTAAATACGGCACTAAATATCGATAAGAATCTTTTATGTCATAAACAACAGCCCGCCGCGTCAAATATCGATAAACCTCAACGGGCTGAATGACAACCAAACCCAAGAGGCACAAAGTAAAAATCACTCCCTTAGACCTCAACCAACCCAAGAAATAAAACACAAAGAATAAAAAACTGAGAACGACCACTAAATTTGTTGACACAAGAACATACCTATTGCCGGAAAGAAACCAAAGAAGTCCCCCGTGAATGAACGCAACAAAAACTATGATCCCTAGTTTTGCACTCCGAGATCGGAGGTGAAAATCCAGAAGAAGTCGTAATTGCTCAGCAACAAATAAAACAAAAATCGGCAGCAAAACCAGCCACAAAAAATAATGTAGATTCCGAAAATATTTGAAGAAAAAAACATGCTCTTTCAGGAACTGATGGACGGCAAGACCATGCGGAGATCCCATTAAAAAAATAATCCCGCCCCATGTCAAAAATAGGATTATCCTTTTGTTGACGGCAGTTATCGTCCCTAAGAAAAAAAGCACATACGCAAAAACGGGAATATACAAAATTCCGAATTGATAGGCACGCAAATCCAAATAATACCCGGCATAAAAAAGATCCTCCATTATCCCCCAACTACCGATATGCTCATCTCCGACAGCCAGCACATTTCTCTCCGTAGACTGGGCATGTCGTCCAGGGATGGCCAATTGTCCCGAGATTCCTTCGCGATAAAACAAAAAACCCGGCACCAACGCAAGCAGTAGCGCCGCCAGGCACAGGAAAACAAAAATTTTATTCTCTCGTGAAAATTTCCAAAGCCGAATAAAAAATATTTTTAATTCTTTCGGATAAATTAAGGCAAAGCACAGACTGAATGACAAAAAAATCACCAAAAAATAAAACGGCACATAGGTCGTAACTAATAGCATAAGAGTAAAGACCATCCCCAGAAAAGAATATCTTTCCGGCTTTTCAAAAAAAGCCGACAAGAAATAAAAAAACCATACCATGGGGACAAACGTCAACATGAGATAGGAATCAAAAACCCTCGTCCCTAAGGCCGAAAACAACAAAAGCATATAAGCCAAAACGGCGATCTGGGTATCCCGAAAAATTTGTTTAGCTAAAAAATAAAAACCAACCATCCCAGCCAAGAAATAGACTGTTAAAAATGCTAAATAAGCCTGAGTATAGGGCAGTCCCATCTTATGAGAGAAAAGAATCAACAAAAAAAATGGATTATACGAGCCAATCCGGCGTAAAAATAATTCCATCGGAAAGCCCCAATTGCGGGTGGGATCCCACAGCGGATAAACGCCGCGGGAAATGTTGTCTAAAAAAAATCTGAAATGTTCAAAATAGGGAACCGCATCGGCGACCAAACGAAACTCACCAAAAATAAAACCTTGGAAAACAAAAACCCAAAAAAAAATTGAAACAGCAAAGGCGATTGATACGGAGGGAATTTGTCTTGTTATGGTAAATTTTGACAAAGTCTTGATCGGATTTGGTCAGCGTGGGGTTTTTATCCTGAACACGCGGATATTCTAACCCCAAAGGTCGGGTCATGACAAGATAAATTAGAGATTAAAAAAACTGAATGATAATTCGCTGAAGCGCGGCCTCAGGCGTCGCCCGATGGGCTTTATTGAACCGATCCGGGATTAAACTCAGCAACAAATAGGCATCACGATACCCTTTTTCCAAATTTTGCTCAACGGCATAATCAAAATTTTTGGCGCTTCTGATTATTTCCCCATAAATCTTGGAGGAGAATATGGCCTTTAACGTCATCTCTGGTTTTAAAGACAGTGCCCGCTTGAGCATTGCGGCGGCTTGTTGATAACGGCCTTGATGAAAATAAATCACTCCTAAATTGTATGGCGTCCAGAAATAATCAGGGTCCAGTTGCATCGCCCGGCTCAATGACGCGATCGCCTCTTCACTTTTTCCGGCATAATAATAGCAGAACCCCAGCATGGCATGTGCTTCAAATCTTTGGGGCATATACTCCGCCAGCTTTTCGTAATAGGGGGGATAATTTCTTGAGAGACCGCCCTGGCCTTGACTGATTCGATAATCAACAAAATCTTCAAAGGAAGGCTTGATCAGATTTAACGTGGTGGCTTTGGCCTTTGCCTGAGCTTTATGGCGATCGTGAATCAAAAACGTCGATGGAAAAACACGGACAAAAAGGAAAACCCCTGAAAAACTAAAAATAGCAATTAAAATAAGGCGTGTCAGGAATCTTTTCATATTTTTGGACTTCCCCCCTCTTGTCTTGGCTGCGCCTATTCTAATCCATAGGAATTCACCCCACAAGATAAAATCTCAACAATCTCAGCAACTGAGATTTCGTATTTACTTTTTGGTTCAGCCATGTCAACTTGATATAATAAATCCATTCTTATGTTCTATAAATTAAAAATTTTTCCCATTATCCCCTTGGTCTTTATCCTCTGCGCCCTCTACTGGCTTTATCTTGCCTATGTATCCCAGATGATCATCGCCAATGACGCCGCCGGTTATGAAGATTTAGGAAGAGTCATCTTTCAAAAAGGATGGATAGAATTTTTTAAAACCGGCCCCAATCGTGAGCCGATATATCCTTGGCTCGTTTCCATTTCCATGCATCTGGCGAATATCTTTGCCCTGTCTTATCAGGACATTCAAAAACTGATCCACATCGGCATTATGGCGGTATCCCAAATTTTATTATTCATCCTCCTGCAGAAACTTCACATAAGAAAGCCATTGACCGCCGCGACACTTCTTTATTTTGGATTTTCGCCGGCCGTCGTCAATTCCATTCTCTGCCTGTATTATGAAATTGCTACTTACCCGTTTATACTGGCGACTATTCTTCTTAGCGGTGAGTGTTGGCAGATGATCGGCAAAAAAGAATCCCGGAGGCGGCTTTTTCTTTTGGCCTTCTTACTGGGACTATGCCTTGTCATGCTCATCTTCATCAAAGGTATTTTTGAATTGATTGTCCCCCTTTACCTGGCTCCATTTTTTATATACGCGCTTAAGTCATTCATAAATAAAAAAAAGGAAACTTTTCACCAAACGATTATTTTCCTTTTAATCATTCTGACGACTTTTTACATACCGACCACGATTTACAAACTCATTAATAAAACATATACTGGCTTTTTTACCATTACCGATCGCGGGCCATGGGCGCTTTACGGCAATGCCGCCTGGCGAGTGGAAAAACTCACGACCAATAAGTTCCTGCAGGTCCTCACCTATGTGCCGGGAGACAGAGTTTGCCGAGCACTTTTAGGGCCGGACGCTTGCCATTTCGGTTCGCCAGAGCCTTCCGATGAATACGGTCACAATAAATGGAATGAATTGTTTAGAAATAAACTTCCCCCGGATCAGGCCTCACAAACCATCATCAAACTGGCTATCTTAAAGGCATTGGAAAATCCTTTCCAATACGCAATGCTGACGTTTCTCCAGGGCCTGAAATTATTCTTCTGGGAATGGACTAAGCTTGGCTACGCGACTTATCCGGATTGGCTGGAACAATTATACAATTTACCACTATTGGAGAATGGATTAAGCTACTTGATGAACGTACTAAGTTTTCTGGGATTTCTTTATCTGGCGCGGGTTCTTTGGAATCACCGAAAAAAAATCTTTGCCTGCCCGGTTACCTGCGATGAATCCATCTATCTTCTGCTTTCCATCTTTACCTTGATCGTTTCATTTATTTTCGCCTATTCTTTTTTCTTCATCATCATCCGCTACGCTCTGCCGATTGCCCCGCTGTATCTGACGACCATCGCTTTTTACTTTCAAAAGAAATACTTCAAGTCCCTTGACATCACCAAACAATAAATGTGAAAATAACACCTGATTGTCCTTAAAAAAGGAGGCGAATTCATGAAACGATTGTGTGTCACTGGAATTATTTTAAGTTTTCTTTTTATCTGCCCTACCTTTCTTTTCGCCCAAGGTCTTTCCGATGAAACCCGCGAACAACAGGAATACAAACAAGAACAGCGTCTTGAAGATTTGGAAAGATTAAAAGAAATTCAGACAACTCCCAAAACTGCGGAAGAAGTCCTGGAGATGTTAAAAGCGCGGGCCAAAGAAAAAATAGAAGAAAGACGCCGAAAGGAATTATTAAAAACCAAAATCAGCGCCGGCGTAACCAGCGGCTACGAGACCAATCCCGCCAACACTCAAGACATCTTGGAGAAAGGAGATTCCTGGTGGGAAGACACTTTTTCTTTTAACTGGCTGCCCAAACTCAATTCAGCTTTAAGCGCGGACTTAGGCTACAGCCTGGCCTTCAAATATTATTTTGAGCAAGAAGGATTAGCGACCGAAAACCATTCGTTTAATGGCTCTTTCAAATATCTGCCGCTGGACAGCGGGAAATTGACCATTGAACCCGGATTCCGTCAGGAATGGAATGTTTATCCTTATGACGACGCTTCCAGTTATGAGCAGAGCAAGGCCTTTACGAAGTTTAGTTATTATTTAAATCAGCGTTGGAGTTACGGCGGCAAATATGAATACGCGTACAAAATTTATGACAAGAAAGCCGCCTTGAACGACAGCAGCGCCAATTTTGATTTTCATCGAGCGGATTATCGTAATACCGCCGAATTGTGGCTGAAACGCCAGCTCGGGAGGTATTCGCTTAAGTTAAGAGGTAAATCCTACCGCAACAATTCCAACAGCCAATACCAGCATTATGATGATTACGATTCCCATGACGGCGAGATTTCTCTGTCAGGGGCCTTTATGAAAGATTCCCGGCTCTATGTGATTTTAACCAGCGATTTCGAAGTGAAACATTATCGGCTTAGGCAGGCCGATGATCCTGTTGCCCGTAACGACCGGGCCTTGCAGCATCGCCTCAATACCTATTACACCCTCAATAAGACTGCAACCCTGAGTTATTCCTTCTCGCTAAAAAATAATAATTCCAATAAAAATAGCGGGGAGTTCATCGATGTCACGAACTCGCTGGGGTGCACTCTTAATTTTTAACTGGGTCATCTTGTACTCAAATTAAAAAGCCCTGTCTCGCCATTGGCGGACAGGGCTTTTATGATCTTGTGATAACTCTCTTCCCTTATGGCCCTAGAGTACACGCCGGATCACAGGCGTGAGAGTCACCAGGCGTATGAATAACTCCATCTGAATGATGTTCATGCGGTGATGGTGTTCCCGGGTCATGACTATGTGGAGGAATAGGGACTGGTCCTCCCTCCGGTGGCGGCTCATATCCGGGCGGTGGTTCAAATCCCGGTGGAGGTTGAAAACCTTCAAATGTGCCAGGTTGCCCAACGAATTCAGGACCGCCGGGATAAGGACCACCAGGACCAAAAACTTCAGGCCCAAAAGGACCAGGTCCTTGCGGACCTCCTGGAAAAGGACCGCCTTGTTCAAATCCACCGGGACCTTGCGGACCTTGAGGACCCATAAATTCCGGTCCTCCCATGGCGAGGAAAAATTCCGCGTTCCCCGCCTGGCTCATAAACTGATTGAAATCAAATCCTCCCTGAGGGCCAAACATCATTTCCGGACCACCAGGTCCCATTGGCCCTTGCTGACCATTAAATCCACCTTGAGCCATCATCATACCTTCTTGCCCTTGAGGCATGGGTCCACCTGGTCCCATTGGCCCCATCATTTCCGGCATCGGACCACCCGGTCCCATCGGCCCCATGGGCCCTTCCATATTTGGACCATTGAGTCCGCCAAGAACCTGTTGAAAAGCCTCTTTAAAAATTTCCATAGGATTCCCGCCTTGGGCGATCATTCCCTTACTCATATCGGTGAATTGATCAATTTGCTGCGGTGAGAATCCACCCTTTTCCATCATGGCTAACCCCATCGTTTCCACCTGAACACCCGTATAAAATTCTTTAAAAGAAACCATTTCGAAGCCGGACCTTCCCTGGGCCATGTCTCTACCGAGAACACCATCGGGCATCGGTCCGACATTACCGTCCATCTGCTGTAGGCCCGGGTTCTGACCATTGGGAGAAATCATGTCGCCGGCAGTCTGCTGTCCCAATGAATTTCCTTGTTTGTTCTCTTGATTTGGATTCTCAACAACGGCCAGCTGAATATCATTGGCAATGACTCCAAGCATCTCTTGTTTCAGTGTTGGATCATCGATTTTGGCGATTTCTTCCTGAAGTTTATCTAACTCTTCCTTAGGAAGTTCGATGAGCTCTTTATTCGGATCGATTTCCACAATTTCATTTTCCGTTTTCTCGGTGGTATTTTCTGTGGTATTTTCCGTAGTCTCGCCGGTAGGATCTCCCAAATTTTCTCCTAATGGTTCTCCCAATGGTTGTTCATTAACATCGCCTAATAATGTATCCACAGGATTATTGAATTGATCTTCGGTCCCAGCAATATTTTCCATAGCTGGTTGTTGTAAATCTCCTTCCTGCTGAACGATTGTGTCGGATTGTTCTTGTTTAGTAATAGGATTGTCTCCCTCTGATGCAACCTCTTCGATAGGTTGTCCTAAAGGTTCCTCTTTAATATCCCCTAAAGGATCGTTGGTATCGTTTAACTGCTCTTGCGTCCCCTCGGTCTTTTGCAAATCATCAGTCTGTTCTAAATCACCTTCCTGCGGGGCGATCGGGTCTAATGGGTCTTCTGTTCCTTGGGGATTTTCTAAAGTTTCTTCTGAAGCCACTTCTTCCGGAGCCGTTTCAGTTGAAGTTGAATCCGTGGAAGTCGAAGTTGTCTCCGCGGATTTATTATTATCGGTTACCACACCGGGACGTTGATTCTTAAGCAAAGCATCATCGTCCTCGCCCATTCCTTCTTCTAATAACGGGGGATTCTGGGCATCTTCCATAAGAGGCTCGAGCCCTTGGGTATCTTCAGGCGCCTGAAGCAACTCTCCATCGGAAGAATCTCCTCCGGTCACCTGCGCGTAGGTATTATTGATGACTGGAAAAAAGACAAAACTAAAAATAACAAAAATAGCGAACATCCTTTTTAAAATCATTGTACTTGGACTCATTTTTTCTTCTCCTTTGTTATTTGTTAAAAAGTTTTCCCAAAAAAAATGCCCATTCTCTCTATCGAAAGAATGGGCATGCTATTTCGGAATCACAACACAACTTCTCTTTATTCGGCAGCTGACAACCTTGTCCTGATTTATCCAGGAGTTAGGCTCAAAGCTTTGCGCCCTACTCTTTCGAAGTAGTTTACCTTTATCGTAAAGACCTTAATTCTTTAAAGAACATGAGAACATGCTATTTACACAGTTCGAGGGAAAATATAACACGCTTTTGGGAGTTGTCAAGAGAGCCTCTAAAAAATTTTTAACTAAGACGTTTGTGAAACCGTATAATACTAACCCACAGGATCACAGCCGCCATCACGGTCAACGGCACGACTTGGTCCAAAAGATCAATAAACCCTAATCCTTTTAGAATGATCCCGCGCGCGATCTGAACGTAATATGTAAGCGGGATGAGGTACCCAAGATAATAAACAAAATGCGGCATGGTTTCTCGGGGAAAAATAAATCCGGAAAGAAGTATGGACGGGGCCGCTAGAAACATAATAAATTGGGAAGCCTGTTGCGGATTGTCGGCAACGGTCGAGGCTAAAAGTCCAAACCCCAAACACACCGTCAGAAAGAGAAACGTCAGCGTTAACAAGGTCAAAGGGTTTCCACGAATAGGCACCTGAAACAATGCCCAGGCCACCGCGATAATGGAAAGGGCAATGATTAACCCAACGCATAGATACGGGATCAATTTCCCCAACATCAATTCATATGATTTTATCGGCGTGACCAAAAGTTGTTCGATGTTGCCTCTCTCTTTCTCCCGCACAATCGCCGTCGCGGTGATCATCGGGACAATAAACTGCAGTAAAAGTCCGACTAAACCGGGCACCATAAAAAAGGAACTCTTCAAATCCGGGTTATACCAAAGTCTCGGACGAAAATCGATCGGCGCAACTTGCGCAGAAAGCAAACCTTCTTTTCGCATAAAGGCCGTGACGATAGCCTGGCTGGTACTTAAAGCGGCATTGGCCGGATTTGAATCCGTGCCGTCGATAAGCATCTGCAGATCCGCCTGCCGGCCGGCCAAAAGGTCTTTGGTAAAATCCGATGGAATAAGTAAACCCGCCTTCGCCGTTCCCCGGTCCAGGGCGCGGTGTAATGTTTCGGGGGTTTTTACTTTTTCTGCGATATCAAAATAGGCCGATTGTTCAAACGAATTGATGAGCCGACGGCTTAAATAGGTCTGATCCTCATCGTAAACAACCGTGGCTAAATGTTTGACATCCATGTTGATCGCGTAGCCGTAAATCATCAGCTGAAGAAACGGCATCATGATAATAAGCATCAGTGTCCGTCGGTCCCGGATGATGTGCAAAAATTCTTTGATGGCGATGGCTTTGATATTTCTCATTTTTTCTCCGAAAGGGTCGCAAAAACATCTTCCAACGACGCGGAAATAGGTTTTATGGAAACCACTTCAATGGCATTCATCCGGGCCGACTCAGAAACGGCTTGTTGGGACGATTGAATATCAGTGACATTAAGATGCAACGTGGTGCCATAGGCGGTGATGCCTCTGACACCGGGAAGATTTTGAAAAAGCCGTGAGGCTTTCATCAAAGGCCGGCATTCGACTTCTAAAAGCTCGGAACTGATTTGATTCTTTAATGCCGACGGTTCGCCAATCTTTAAAATTCGTCCCTGGCTGATGAAAGCGATCTGATTACACCGCTCCGCTTCTTCCATATAATGGGTCGTCACAAATAAAGCGACCCCGGTGTCGGCAATTTGATATAAAAGTTCCCACAAAGACCGCCGGAATAGTGGATCCACACCGGCGGTTGGTTCATCCAGAAATAAAATTTTTGGGCGATGCAAAATAGCGTTTGCCAAAGCTAGTTTTTGTTTCATCCCTCCAGAGAACTCACCAGCCAAATGATTTCGCCATTCGACCAAGTCGGTCATCCGCAAAACCTCTTCAATCCGTTCTTGAAATGAATCCACTTTTAATCCGTAAATTTCACCATAAAATCTCAAATTTTCTTCGGCCGTCAAATCATTATATAAACTAAATCTTTGCGAAACATAACCGATAGCCTGTTTGATTTGTTCGGACTGACGATTGACATCATAACCGGCGACAGTCGCGTTGCCACCGCTTGGCGCCAAAATACCGCACAACATGCGGATGGTCGTACTTTTACCGGCGCCATTAGGCCCGAGGAAACCAAAGATTTCGCCGTAACGAATCGTAAAACTAATTTTGTTCACCGCGACGAATTTCCCGAAACGCCGGGTTAAATCTCGAACATCTATGGCGATGTTATCCATTATCGGTTCCTCTTATTGCAAATTTAATTCCACATCCGCCGCGATACCCGGACGTAATGTCACCGGAGGTTCATCGAGCGTGACTTTAACGGCAAAGGTCTGAGTCACGCGCTCTTCCGTTGTTTGAACATTTCTGGGAGTGAATTCCGCCTGGGTCGCGATAAAACTCACATGGCCTTTGAAAGTTTCTTGTAATCCATCAAAATGCAAAACAGCCGATTGATTGATATAGACCTTATTGATAACTCCCTCGGGAACAAAAATCCTGACCCACAATTTTGTTCTATCCCCAACGACCATCACGGCAGATCCGGCGGCAACTGTCTCTCCGACTTCATGCACTTTCACCAAAACTATTCCATCAATCGGGGAGACAATGCGTTGATCATCGAAATTGAGCTCTGCGTATTCCAATGCCTGTTCGGTTGTGCCCCCCACTTTAAATAGCTGTTCCAGACGTTCATAATCTTTCCTTGCCTGATCAAATCTATCCAGCGTTGCTAATAACTGACCTGTTTTCACTTCTTGGCCTTCGTCGGTCAAAAGTGTGACCAGACGTCCAGCGACCTTGGCTCCAAGAGAATGTTCAGTCAATTCCAATGTTCCGGAAAATTTTAATGACTCAAGATTTTGATTCGGACTACAACCGATAAAAGCTGCTAAAACCATTGCCACCAAAAATATTCTTGAGATTTTCACCTGTAGCTCCTATCTTTATCATCCATGATTTGTTCCATTTTCCCTAAGGCGTGCGCTAGACTTACCTGGGCAGTAAGGTACGCCGCCTCGGCTTCTTGTTTTTGATCTTGGGATAATCTCGCCATCGCCTTAATTTCCAAAAGCTCGATTTCACTGGCCCAGCCGGTTTGGAATTTCTGACGGACCAAATTTAATTCTTCTAAGGAAGCTGATAATTCGCTCGCTTTATTTTTTAATAAGGCCTTAGCTTCACGAATTGATTCATCGGCGCTGAGCGCGAGAGCTTCAAGTTGTCTGCCCACATTTTGTAAATTTGCTTCGCTTTCCTTGAGACGGCTTTCGGCCTCTTCAATTCGAGCCGACCTTAATCCCCCTTCAAAAATCGGCATGGTCGCCTGAACCCCCAGCATATAAGTTTCGCTGGCATCATCAGGCTCAATCCCGCTATTGCCATAATCCGCTAAGGCTGAAATTTTAGGCAAATATTCGGCGCTTTCCATCAACCGTTCGCTTTTTTTCTGATGCACTAATTCTTGAGCGACCCTTAATTCGGGATGAAGATTTAAAGCTTTTACTCTTTCATTTTTGCTTATAAATTTTTCCTCCCATGCGATTTCTTCCGCCTTAAAAACAATTGGCCGGTCGCTTGGAATCCCTAGGGCCGCGGCCAAATCAAGTCGTCTTTCAATGGACTGGGAATGGGCGAACTGTCGATCGTGCAGACTCCTGGCATAATCCGCTTTGGCTTGTTTAATTTCGAGATTGGAACCAATGCCGAGTTTTAATCGACTGTAAGCTAGGCGCAGTTTTTTTTCATCGCGACTCACCAAGCTTAAAAATACTTTTTCTCTTTGAGCGGCGCGCTGAGCTTCTATGAATAATGTCGCAACTAAAGCCATGACATCTTGTTTGATTTTGTCATATTCAGCTTCAGACAATTGTCGTTCTTCCCCCGCGGCTTTTAATCTTTGGATCGCGGCGACATCGAAAATTGTTTGAGTTAATTTTATCCGAGCGTCAAAGGCGTTAAAAGGCCCAAGTACGGGATCGCTTCCTAATGAAATTCCAGACGAACGTAAATCCCGCGTTTGTCTGGATTGAGAAATCCCTCCTGTTAAATGCGGCAAATAACTAGAACGACTTTGTCCGACCCGGGCGATCGCCTGTTGGACACGTTCTTGCGCCACCACGACATCGACCTGACGTTTTTGGGCTAATTGTAACGCGTCGGACATTGATAAAATCAATGGCGAATCCGTATCTGCGGCCCAAAGATTCGCTACGGCCAAAAACGGAACTATCAAAATACGGAATATGGTTATTTTTTTAAAATGAAACAATTTACTTTTCCTTTTGTAGGCCGGACTTTATTTTCTCTATCACTGCCTGAAAGATTTTCAGTTCTTTTAGGTCCAAGAATTGCAAAACTTCCTGCCAACGGCGACTGACGGAAAGCTGAAATTGAGCGATCAAAGATTCTCCTTTACGCGTTAATTCAACGACCACCTGCCGGCGGTCATTGGGATCTTCGACCCTCTGAAGATACCCGGCCTGCACCAATCGATCCACTATGCCGGAAACCGTCGGCATGCTGACATGCATATTTTCAGCCAATCGACTCATCGGACAACGTTTATAAGAATGAATCGCCACCAAAAGAAAAAATTGGGTATGGGTGATCGAACGTTTGGAGAGAAAGTCCAAGTGCACTCCTTGGACGATGTTGGGAAGCAATTGGGCGATGGAGTTGCTCAAATTTTCCCGACTGATTGGGTTCATAGGCTTTTGTTTCCTCCATGCTAAAGGTTAGCCTATGCTAAGTAACTTGTCAAGGCAGAATTAAATAAATTTTTCTGATATTTTACCCCAACGCCATTTTCCTAGAATATTCTCGGATAAAACTTGTCTTTCGGTAAGAAGGTCTCCTCCTTGGTTTTCTGCTGCATAGCAGCTTCCAAGAGATAGCAATTTTTTAAGCCATTCTTGAAATTCACCGGAAGTGAGGCGGGATCGGAAAGATCCGCTAAGATAGGCTGATAAACTTTCGAAGAAAATAAAAATTTATAGGTAATGCTTGGATCCACAGATCGGGCATTAACGAATGATTCACCCGCCTTATCATACATCCCGCTGTTAAAGTAGCTGACACCAAGACTGTAATGAAACCAGAAAAAATGCGGATTAAGCCGAACCGCTTCTTGATAATAAAAAATCGCCTCCTGGATTTTTCCTAAATGATAGGCGCAAAAACCCATCATCCCATAAGCGTCGGCCCGCTGAGGGATATAGGCAATGAGCATCTTATAATAGTGTTCATACTCCTCAATTCGCGCTCGATTAAATGTCACCTGGCCTTCCATTAATCCAATCAAATAATCATACGGACGCGGTGCGAAATTGTTTAATTTCCTTAACTTTGCATCCGCATATTCCTGTCGAATGCTGAAAAATAAAAACATAAACAGCGACATCGTGACGGCCGTCTTGGCCACACCCATTAATATCCTCGACAATTTCAGAATCGACATCAATATATTCCGATAATCCCAAAACAATTTCTGAGGAAATGAATAATCATGAGCCCACCGAGAGCCAGCGCCACATTGATTCGTATCCACATCTGGTTTTTAACAGCACGCATAAGATCTAAAGAAAACAATACGGTGGCAATGATCCCCACCGGCGTTAAAAAAATAAATTGCCGGACGGGAAGTTCGTGCCCAGCGTGTCCCGGAATCTCGCGCAATTTATAAAAAATAATATAACTAAACGCGACGGCCAACATCAACGCTATTAACGCCCAAGAGCGTCTTTCCTCTTTGCCAATCGTCAAGACATGGGCATTACCTCTGGATTGAAAATACTGCACCAAAAGAAAAGTCGTATAAACAGCAAATAATCCCCTCTGCTCAACTGAGATCGAGGGATAAATAAGTTTCATAAAATTATTTGGTACCCATAATGGACTTAAAGACGAACGTCCATAATAATAAAAACATATCAACAATGGCAGTATGGTTAAGCCCAGATATTTCTTCCAATCCCTGCTCTTAAGAATCCATAACAAAAACGACACGGCCATAATTTGGCCGACACTCGTGATTACGGTCAAAGAAAGCAATCCATGAATGACCGCGAGCCAATTCCAAGTCCGTATATTTAATTCTTCTTTTCGAATAATCGATAAAAAAAACAGCAATTGAAGAGTTCCCAGAAGAACCCACATCGCATAAGGGCGGCTTTCCGCCCAATACAACCAAACCATAGGTGAGGACAAGGCAACAAAAGACGCGAACACTCCTGCCAGGGACGAATAGAATCGAGCAATGCAGTAAAATATCACGGCAATGGCCAGCGACATAAAGAATACTGGATTGACTCTTAATAAGATTTGAGCGTGCTGGTCCCAAGGCTCCAATCCCGTAGACGGCACTCGATACTGTGTCATATCACAGATCATTTTCTGGATAAGATAAAAAAGCGGGCAGGTGTTTCCCTCTTTCACTTTACCCAATAAAATATCGGGATAGGAAAATTTTTCGACGCTAACGGTCTGCGAATAAATTTCATCCGTCCAAAGGGGTTTGTGCCTGGCTAAATTAAAACCGATGGCTAAAAGTACCATCAATAAAATAAAAGAGACAATTTTTAAAGATGACAACTTCCTATGCCTCGTTTATAAAGATATTGCTGGTGATATTCCTCGGCGAGGTAAAATGTTAAAGCAGGTCGAATTTCGGTAACTATTTTTTGAGGATACTTCCCTGATTTATCCAAAGTCTCTTTAGACATTTGGGCGATTCTCTCTTGCTCAGGGGAGTGATAAAAGATCACCGAACGGTATTGTGTGCCGACATCCGGTCCCTGACGGTTTAAGGTCATCGGATTATGACAATCCCAAAAGATATCCAAAAGTTTCTCATAGGAAACTTCCTTGGGATCAAAGGTCACCTGAACCACTTCAGCGTGGCCGGTTTTGCCAGTACAAACATCCTGATAAGTGGGATTTTTGAACGTACCGCCGCAATAACCGACGGCCGTTGACTCAATTCCTTTCACCTGCCGGAAAATTTCTTCAACACCCCAAAAACATCCGGCGCCGAACATAGCTGCTTGTAAGCTTTTAATATTGCTCATTTTTCTCTATCCTTTCCCCAAACTTTATCTAAAAACTGATCCCGCCCTGAATTAAAACGATAAGATTTATACGGCCAGGGACTCTTTCTATAATAATCCTGATGATATTCTTCGGCCGGATAGAATGTTGAGGCCGGCGTGATCTCGGTAACAATCGGCTTATCAAACCGGCCCGATTCGGCTAATTTCTTTTTGGATTCCTCGGCCAGACGTTTCTGTTCTTCATTGTGATAAAAAATCGCCGTACGGTACTGACTGCCAACATCCACAAACTGCCGATTGACGGCGGTGGGGTCAATGTTGTACCAAAAAACCTTCAATAATCTTTCATAACTGACTTGGGTGGGATCGTAAAGTATCTCAATGGCTTCACAGTGACCGGTTGTTCCGGAAGAAACTTCCTCGTAGGTGGGATCTGCCTTCGTGCCACCGGTATATCCTGAGGTAACTTGATAAACGCCTTTCAACCTCTCATAAAACGGTTCCATGCACCAAAAACATCCCCCCGCGAAAGTCGCTTTTTCCAATTTATCGATTGTCGGGGGAGCATCGATATTTCCTCTATCCTCAGAATAATTCAAAAAAACCGCACTTGCCAAAATGATTATACTAATGAAAAATTTCTTCATACATCCCCCTCCCCTTGACCTACTTACAATTGAGTTACCAAACGGCACATTTGGCCGGCTAGGATTCCCAAGTAAGTCCCGACAATGTTCCCTAAGATTGCCAACAACAAACCCACCGAGGCCAGGCCGGGTTGATATATCTCAGCGACAATCGGAGCCGAGGCCACACCGCCTATATTCGCCTGACTGGCCACGGCGGCTAAAAACATCGGGGCCTTAATCAATCGGGCTGTCAAAATAATAACCGCTGCGTGAAAAAAAACTAATACAAATCCCGCCGCAATCAACAAAAAGGTCGAGCCGATATTCGACAAATTGGCCTTGGCGCCAATCGCCGTGAGAACAAAATAAAGGAAGAAATAACCAATCCGTGTTGACCCGTGCTGCTCAAGTCGCCTCACGGGCGTTAACGAGAGGCTCATTCCTAAAATAGAAACAATGATGATCGTCCAGGCATAGGTCGAAATGACATCTTTGATTTCCGGCAACAATTTGGCCATAAGAGAAGAAATCACGCTTCCCAGAACTGCGAACCCTAAAATCAAAATGGTCGTTGGCAGTCGCAAGGCCTTTGTCTTTTGCCCGGGGATACCGGAAATCCTTTTCTCTAATTCATCCAGGACCTTTCGGTCCGAACGATTCCAACGATCATATAGTTCTTGCACTCCGGCAAAAGCGACCAAAGTTCCCATCCAAACATACGGAACAATGGTGTCCACAATGACCATCGGTGTAAATACTGCGTCCGGAGTGCCCAAAGCTTCTTTGGCCGCAATCATGTTGGCACTGCCCCCCGTCCAGGAAGCCGAAAGCGCCCCAAAGCCCGACCAGAATTCAAGACCAACCCAACTCTTAAATATAAAAAATACCAACGGCGCGCCAAAAATAATCCCGCAGCTGCCGGCGAAAAACATCAATAAAGCCGGCCGGCCCAATTTCATGATTGACTTAAGGTCAATCGAAATCAACAAAAGCAGCAGGCTCGCCGGTAATAATTTTGTCGTGATAACGGAATAAATCGGGCTTTTGGCATCAATGATTCCGGCCGTTGAAGCCAGCATCGGCAAAAAATAAATCCAAAAGACCGATGGCAAAAAATTAAAATATTTTTTAAATCGCGTATGGCTGGAGAGATACAGAATGATAATTTCAATAAAGACGAGAAAGAGGATAAGGACAAACGGATTCTGGATCATAATGCCTTATTGACCTTTCCTTTATAAGCACCGTATATGGAAGTCAATATTATTTTTTCTTTCCTCGAGACGGGAGAAAATCCTGCGGCTTTATGGAAAAAAAGTCAATAATACCGATGCCGGCCTTCACTTTCTTTAAATCATAAATTCCACCGAAGTTTAAATATGGATTTCGGGATAATTCCCCTTTAATAAAAAACGGTGTATCCAGATCAATGTAATCAAAATCCCCTATCCCCGCGGCTAAATGCGCGGCGGCGGTCATGGCTAAAGAACTTTCCATCATGCCGCCTATCATTAATTTGATACCGTTGGCCTTGGCCAATGAAGAAATCTCACGCGCTTCAATAAGTCCAAATTTCATCAGCTTAATATTGATAACATCTGCGGCCTTTTCGTGGATAATCCTGCTTGCATCGCCAAGGGATGACACGCTTTCATCCGCGCAAACCTCAATCCCAGTGAGGCGCGTGACTTTCTTGAGCCCTTCCCAATCTTTTCTGGGCACGGGCTGTTCAATCAAAACCGGCTTGACACCGGCGCGGCATAATAATTTTAAAAAGCGCAGGGTTTGCTCGGCCGAATAACCCTGATTGGCATCCAAATAAATATCGCAACGCGGCGCCAAACGCTTGACCGCTAAAATTCTTTTATAATCAAGCTCTTCATCACGACCGATCTTTACCTTAAACGCTCGAAAACCTTGCTTGTAAAACTTTTTTACCGACCTTTCCGTCTCAGTGAGATCCGCGATCACAATCGTGATATCCGATTTCAATCGCTGTGGTTCGCTTCCGAAGAACTTCCAAAGCGGGATCTGCCACTGGCGGGTCAAGGCATCCATTAACGCCATCTCAATGGCGGCAACCGCGGATTTATTCTTCGGTAATCGTTCGTGTAATGCCGCTGAAATCTTTAAATAGTCAGCGGCTTCGCGGCCGATGAGACTGTCTCCGATGATTTTCAAATTTTTTAACGTCTCTTCAACCGTTTCTCCGGTGATGTGAGATGCGACGGCCGCCTCACCAAAACCTTTTACCCCATCAACGAGCTCAATGGAGAATAGAATATTTTCCAAATCATCATGCTGTCCCAAAGCGGTACGAAACGGTTGAATCAAAGTGGCTTTAAGGAGAGAAACGGACGTTCTTTGAATGCGACAAGTCTGTCTCATGAAATGGCTGATTTCTTTTTACCAAAGAATAAATTTTTCCTTTTGTAGATATAGATGCTGAGCCCTACTGGAACAAGCAATGAAAAGATTAAGATCATCTTGAACATGCCGACGGAAAATTGAGCGTTGGCAGTAAACTCTTGCGGCATCATACGAGCAATGGTTTCCTCCGTGATCGTCAGCAGATCAACCGCATATTTAAATATCATAAGGCCATTGTAAATGATAAAGGCATACCAGGCTGATTTCTTCAATTGCCATAAACCAATCGCGATAAAAACCGCGATGGCTGTCGAAATGACAGTATAAATTTTAAATAAAGCGCCGGATATAAAAATATTTCCGATTAACGGATAGTTCGTTATCGCGGCAATACTGTAAAAAGTCCCGAAAATACTCATAAAATAACTGATCGAGATCAGTTTGACACCAAATGGGATCGGCGATAAACTTAACCTCTCCTGCTCGGGAATGAATACTGCTTTTACGCTCTTCTTATTAAAGAAATAAATAAAAAAAGATGGGATAACCACAAAGAATATGATGAGAAAACCAATAGCAAAGCCCTGTAAAACATGCCATGGGATATCTTTTTGGGATAATTGTTCTTGAAACGATTGCAGTATAAATAGCATAGAAGGAATCATGACCAATGCGGCTGAAAGAGCCAATCCGGACATTATTAAAAGCGAAATGCGCGCCCAATTCTTCCTTTTAAACAAACCCAATGCCGTTGCGATCAGCCAAACGGCTTCTATTCCATTAAGCATTAAAGAGGCAGTCATCATCTGCTTTGTCGTCATACCACTCACCACTTTTACCGGTGGCGCCATGAATGCCATAATAGTAAAAAAAACAAAAAGTACGCCTATGAGCAAATGATAAATCCACGTCATAGCAATCACAAAATTCTTCATTCTAATTTTCTCCAGCAAAAAGAAATTATTGTGTGAGCAATATGATCTTATTGATTCGCTCTAACAGTGAACCTTTTTGGGAACCTTCTCCTAAAGAAAGATCGGAAACAACCACCCGATTAATGACCCTCACCCGGTCCCCCTTAGCAGTCGGCTCGCGGTATCCCCAGGTGGCATGGATGGCGTAAGGCCGCCCATCGACTATTCCCAAATAAAGCATAATGTGCCCCGGGAGCCGCAAAAGCGTGATGCCGCCGACGGCTTGTTGACTTAATGTTTCAAGTTTCCGGGACTGGATCGTCTCTTGCTTAAACTCCGCCAATAATTTCCCCACTTTGGCTTGCGCAGAGGAATTACGAGGAAGAGTGATCCCGACCGTCGCAAAAACTTCCTGCAAAAACCGGGAACAATCCTGTTCCCCATTCATCCCGCCCCAGCCGTAAGGACTATTCAACAATTCAAAAGCTTGTTCCATGACATTCCGGGGCGTATACGGCAAGTATCCTTCATGAACATCTTCCGGTCGAAGATACCCGGTTTTAAAAACAGCCCTGCCGTTCTCATCACGTAAACACAACCCCACTTCATAAAGACCGTTAGGCAATCTCTTCATCAACGGAAAGCCAACTCCCATCCGGACATAGTCATAATGGCTGGTCATCTGAGAATCCAAATAAATATCCGCTTTGGCTCTGGTGACAACGACAAAAGACGGGCTGGAAAGAAAATTTTTCAACTCTTCCAAATTACAAACCGCGACTTTATCCGCCCGCACCCAGCCAGCGCTTAACGGCGATTCAACATACAACCAGTCCCCATCCTGACTTTGATGCATGATGGCTACCGGGGTCCCAATATCCAAATCGCTATTTTGCAATTCATCAAAATCAAAATCCATCGACTGGGCGTACAGGCCTTCCTCCGTTGGAAAAAATCGCTGGTCGGCAAAACGCACAATTAAACCAAACTGCGTTTTGATTTCCGCAGGGACGGCCGCGAGATTCATTCGGGTCTTGATCCTATCAAAAAATTCTGAACCCGGCCTGCCAGCCTTCAAGTAAAATCCTTTAGAAAAATCTTTTAAAGGCTTCTCTAAAGAACTCTTCAATTCTTCTGATAGAACAGTCGTTAGCCCTATGATATTTCTTGTCAACTTCAGTTCCTTCTCTATCCTGGCATTGAAGCGGACAATCTCATCTGAAGAAAAAATGATCTTATCGGGGGTAGGATGCCGGCTGATCCAAAAACCAGCGGTTTTCATGTTCCTTTCGGTGTGGGGAATAAGGGTCGGGGCGATAGGATACAGCCGCTCTCTGGGTGTGCAGCTGAAACAAAACAAAGATAAAAATATAAGGAGAAAAAATTTTCGCATCTCAATTTTCCTTTATAAACGGTTTCATTCTATCATAATTTTTCTTACTTTTACTGGAAACCTATTCCCGCTATTGTTAGAATGACTGCGTCTGATTAACCGCGCCGAAAGGTTATCCAACCTATGCAAAAGAAAAAAGCACCAGCACCAAAAACTTCTTCTTATCGTCCGGAGAGGATTCTTTTTTTCCTTCTCCTGGCCGCTGTTGTCTTTTATCTTTATACTCACCCTGAGCCGATAAAGAAATTAATTCATAAAAAATCTCCGGCCGTCAACGCCTTCGCTCAGCAAACTCTCCATAAGACTCAGAACTTCACCAAGCAAAATCTCCAAAGGATAAAGGACCTTTATCCTCGGACAATTCAAAAGAACAGCAAAGCCCTCCCGGCGAAATCCTCACCTGTCCCGTCTTTAGCATCTCCATCGCGAAATCAAAACCTCATCACCATCGGTTCCTTTAACATTCGGATTTTTTCCGACAAAAGCCGTAGCGATGCCGAGCTAAAATTCATTGCCCATATCCTCACACATTATGACCTAATAGCCATCCAGGAATTACGCGATGAAATGGTTTTAAAACGTACAGTCCGCCTACTGGCGGATATGGGGTATCCGTTCGAGTATGAAATCAGTCCGCCCGTCGGCCGTGGTGTCAAAGAAACCTACGCCTTTCTTTACCGGAAAGATAAAATTACCGTCAAACAAAAAGGCGCGCTCTATTTCGAGGACAATGATCTTCTGATCCGCGAACCTTATTATGCCTGGTTCCAGTCAGGGAACTTTGATTTTATCCTCATCACGACCCATCTGCTTTATGGGGAAAATGAGAACCAGCGTCGGCCCGAAATTATTGAATTGGCAAAAATCTACAATTATATCCGTGAAGAAAATCCCGCTGAAAACGATGTTATTCTCTTGGGAGATTTCAATCTCGAGCCAACTGATGCGGGCTGGAATGACCTAAAAAATTTATCGACCATGACCTATCTTATCAAACCACCGGAAAAAACTACCATTACCGACACCAGCCTCTATGATAATTTCTGGTTTCAGCGGCAGTATGTCCGTGAGTATATCGGCCAATCCGGCGTGATTCGATTTGATGAGAATATTTTCCGCAATGATGACCACAAAGCCAAACTCGTGGTTTCCGACCACCGCCCTATCTGGGCGCGCTTTAGCGTCAGCCTGGTCGATGACGATTGATTTATTTTGTTTCCACAAATTTCAAAGCCACGGAGTTGATACAGTACCGCTTGCGCGTTGGTGGAGGACCATCATCAAAAACATGACCGAGATGGGCACCGCAGCGGACACAATGGACCTCAATTCGACGCATGAATAGACTATTATCTACATCATAGCCCACATTATTTTCGGAAATCGGCTGCCAATAACTTGGCCACCCCGTCTTTGAATCAAATTTTGTTTCCGAGCTAAACAAATCCGTTCCGCAGCAGACACATTTATATATTCCTTTAGCCTTATGCTTGTAAAATGGGCCGCTGCATGTCCGTTCCGTGCCATGCCCACGGGTCACTTCAAACTGTTCGGGAGTCAGAATCTTCCGCCATTCCTCATCTGTCTTTAGAATCCTATCTACTTCTTCCAGCGAACTGGTGGCGGCATTGAATATTTTTATTTTTATTGATCCACTGGTGCTCATTTTACCCAACTCACGTGCTTTGAGGATACCGGACAATGTCCCAACAAAAATCCCTCCAATAACACAAACCAAACACAATGACCCAATAACACTATACCTTTTCATTCTTTCCTTTCAAGTAATTATACTTTTGTCATCTCCTTGCCGCTTATGCCTAATGGACTCGGCTGGGACACCAAACCAGACATCCCGAGATTCCACTTTCGTATCCTTTAACAAAACCGCGCTCGCGCCAATAACCGCCCCATCGCCGATTTCACAGCCGGGCATAATCGTACAATGTGAACCCACCGTCACATTTTTACCGATTTTTACTTTCTTAAGCTTCAACTTTCCTCTTTCCACGATATGGCCGATGATGATGGCTCCACCGCCGACCACGGTATTGTCGCCAATCTCAAGTAAGGTGGCATCAAAAACAAATTTGGAATTGAATTGCACATTCTTTCCCAATTTGGCACC
>Ga0247727_10006327_pt1 | contig 23350 bp, 18 predicted proteins | sample WisWelCaveWW1625_FD_202498 | JGI IMG/M metagenome (GOLD analysis project Ga0247727, IMG submission 202498) | Biofilm microbial communities from Wishing Well Cave, Virginia, United States - WW16-25 | ecosystem: Environmental > Aquatic > Deep subsurface > Groundwater > Cave microbial mat | place...
TAGGCTGATCTCCTTTAGATTCTCCTTGAATTCATCCTTAAAATAAGCTATTATTGATAAAATTGCAAATTGAAAATTGTCCTTTCTAAAATTGTCTTTCTTTTATAGGAGTGTGTCAATGACAATTCAAGCTCATCCCAAAATCAAAGGCCTCGAACTCAGCGAAAATTTATCTGATGCCGAGCTTGAGGCGCTGTGGGGTGATATAACTTGGCTCCGTCCCAAAGATCATGTCCATAAATTGCGCCACTTCATCAGTCTCGAGTTTGCGCTAACCCGGCTGCTGGCCGGTTGGGTGCCGGCGTGCGGAAATTATGAGTGGAAAACGCAGATTCCGCAGCGTTTGTTTGAAGATATGCAACACCTTCGCCAGTTACATGAACGCTTGCAAGAATTGCCCGGCGGCACGGCGGAGATTATGCCGCATCCGGCGCATATAAAATTCATCGAGGCGATCGGCGCCGCGGATGGCGCCGAGAGTTTTTTGAGCGCTTTTTATTTTGAGATCAAACGCGATTTGCTGCAAACCTATCAAGAGTACCGCGATCTTTGCGATCCGATTTACGACGCGCCGACGATTTATATTTTAGAAACGATCATTCCGGAAAAGCAGCGGCAACTGGAGTGGGCCGCAAATTTATTGCAGCATATCAAATTGAACCAAACGCTCGTCGCGCAAGTCTCACGCTGGCGTGAATTTGTGCGACACTGCATTAACACCATCGGCGGCGTTGGCAATCTCGTGCCAGCGTGGAACGAAAAATCAGCGCCAGTGAATCCGGTACACAATCCAGCCGGCCCGGCGCCGCTCAAGCCGCAGCAGGATGCACGCTTCAAACTCATGAAGCGCTTTCCGCTCAACCAACTGGAAGACCCCACTTACGGAACATTGAAAGACATTATTTTCCAAAATGCGACGGAGTGGCAGGTCATCGATCCGATGTGTTATATTTTTTACGGCGTGCGTAACATGCCATTGGATTTCTTCGTGGATTTCTCGCGCCACATTTGGGACGAGGCGCGCCACTCGCTGATGGGCTTGCGTCGCCTGCGCGAGCTGGGCTACGACATCGGCGATTTTCATTGGCCGCATTACGACAGCCGGTTGGAGGCGATGGAAGAATATTTTGCCGAATTAACGATGGTGGGCGAAGCGTGCAGCTTTACGCGCAAGAAGGGGAGCATCGTGCCGTTTCTCAAATTCAAAGACCCGCAAAGCGCGATGCTGCCGGAGATCGATTGCGTTGATGAGCGCCTGCACGTGCGCTTCGGCCGCAAGTGGCTGCCGGTGATGTTCCAAAATAACAAAGGCGATGATCGCCCACTGGAAGTTATCGCCGACTCCACGCGGCTGCGGCTGGCGCAGGACTGGACGCAATTTGAAGGTTTGACCGAAGAAGAGCGAGAAAAAATCGCGCAAAGCTTTGCGGGCTTCTGCACGACGATCGAATTTGCGCTGGATTTTACGGTGTATGATTAGCCTGAGCCTGGGTTAGCTTTTGTGCCGACAAACAAAACTGACGCCGGTTGATGGGTTTGGGGATGGAGCGGTTCGAGAAACTCAATCATCTTACAAATTTTTGAGGTAAGCCGTGGGATTGTTCAAGAAATCTCGCGTTAGGGTGACATGCTCCAGCTCATGATATTTAACCGGCTGCACGCGCGATTGATCAAAATGCAAAATCGTTGCTTCGGGAAAAGCCATGATGATCGGCGAATGCGTGGCGATAATGAATTGCGCGTTTTGTGCCACCATTTGTTTGAGCGCGGAAATAAAGGCAAGCTGCCGAATCGGCGAGAGCGGCGCTTCCGGCTCGTCGAGCAGATATAAACCGTTCGGCACGAAGCGCGATTGAAACAGCGTCAGAAAGCTTTCCCCATGTGAATAACTATCGAGCAGGCCTTCGCCGTAGCGTTGTTGCATATCATTCAATTCGCGCGCATACGCCATTTTCGCGAGTCCCTTCGCCGTCTCCGAGCGCCCTTGATATTCTGCGTCGATAGCTTGCATTTCTCTTTGCATCTCCTCGCGGGTTTGCACCAGCCATTTCGCATAGCCGAAAAAATCTTCGGCGCGCAGAAAGAAGCCTTTGTGCGTGCGCTGCCGCCAATGCAATTTAAAATAAGCGGAAAATTTTCTGACGGCGGATAACATTTTATCCGATTTTACATTCTCGCTGCCCACCGTAATCGCGCCGGCCGCGCACGCGAGGGCTTCCAACAACGTTGATTTGCCCGAACCGTTTTCTCCGACAAAAAATGTCACCGGCGAAGTAAATTCGATTTGGCGCAACGCTTGCAAAATGGCCAGCTTGAACGGAAATTCGCGATTCAAGCCGGCCGGCCATCGGCGGAGAGTGAGGGAATGAAGAGGCAGCATGGGTTTTCTTCTAGTTTTAAAGTGATTAAAGTGAAGTCGGACTTGCGCCCAATATATTTTGGAGTTCGTGAGTTCCGTTTGCGCCAGTCCGGCTTCGCTCGAACTTTATCGGCTTGGCATTTTATCCAACAAAATGTAGTTGACTTGGGCGACGGCAATGTGCTTGCCCGCCGTATCATAAAGATCGACGGCCACCGGACACATGGTGCGCCCCAATTTGATCACTTTCGCTTTCCCGTGCACGTCGCTTAAACATGGCGCGAGAAAACGAATGTTCATGTCCGTCGTCGTCATGATTTGCTCGGGGCCGGTTTTGGTCATAATGGCAAAACAGGCAATCGAGTCGGCAATCGTCATCAAAATGCCGCCGTGAAAAGACTCAAACACGCCATCGTAATTTTTCTGCCGCGGGACTTTGATTTCGCAACAGCCTTCGTCGAACGCGATGATTTCCATTTTTAACGTCTCGAAAATTGGAATTTTCTTGACGCGCGCGACGATGGCATTTTGTAGTTCAACCGAAATCATTTTATTGCTTTCGTTATTTTTTTGTCCAATATTATTTCCTGCTCATCTCGTGAGCAAAAATGTATAACCAACAAGCTTGTGCAAACAGGAGAACCCATGCTGTTCATGGTCATCGAGCGTTTTAAGAATCGCGAGGCGCTGCCGATTTACCGGCGGGCGCGCGAGCAGGGGAGGATGATGCCGGAGGGATTGACGTACGTCGGAAGTTGGATCGAAGCGAATTTCGACCGCTGCTTTCAATTGATGGAATGCAACGACGCGCGTTTGTTTCAGCAATGGGTGGCGCAGTGGCGCGATCTCGTTGAATTTGAGATCGTCCCCGTTGTGCCCTCGAAGGAAACCGGTGAGACGTTGGCGCCGCTGCTTTGATGATTTTCACTTTGAAGTGTTGGAGCAATGGATTTATGGTTTGTTGGGCCCATCACTCCAAAACGCCATCAATCCATCATTCCACCAATCCATGACTCCAGCAATCCATCATTCCACCAATCCAGTGCTCGATCACTTCGCTTTGGGTCCGGCGCTTCGAATTTCATCTGTCACGTCGGGCGCGAACGGCTCAAAATTGTTGTGGAACAAACCGGCGAGATGTTTGGCCTTCTCGTCATAGGCGTTGGCGTCTTTCCACGTGTGGCGCGGCTTGAGCACTTCGCTCGGCACGTTGGGGCAGCTCGTCGGAATATGCAAACCGAAAATCGGATCGGCCTCGGTTGGAATTTTGTCGAGACTGCCATTCAACGCGGCATGCACCATCGCGCGCGTGTAGGCAATCTTCATGCGTTGCCCTTCTCCGTAGGGGCCGTCCGTCCAGCCGGTATTCACCAGCCAACAACTCACTTTGTGCGCGGCAATTTTCTCTTTTAACATTTTCGCATAAACTGTCGGATGCAACGCCATGAACGGCGCGCCGAAGCAGGTGCTGAAGGTGGCTTGCGGTTCTTTGCCGAGACCTTTTTCCGTGCCGGCGACTTTCGCGGTGTAGCCGGAAAGAAAATGATACATCGCTTGCGCCGGCGTGAGCTTCGCAATCGGCGGCATTACGCCAAAGGCGTCGGCAGTAAGCATGATGATATTTTTCGGATGGCCGCCCATCGCGCTTGGTTCGGCGTTGGGAATATAATCGAGCGGATAAGCCGCGCGTGTATTCTCCGTCAATGAAGCGTCGTCGAGATTCAGTTGGCGCGTTACCGGATCAATCGTCACATTCTCCAGCACGGTGCCGAAGCGGCGGGTGGTTTCGTAGATTTGCGGCTCGGCTTCTTTGGACAAACGAATGACTTTCGCATAACAGCCGCCCTCGAAATTAAAGACACCGTGATCGCTCCAGCCGTGCTCGTCGTCGCCGATCAAACGGCGCTCCGGATCCGCCGAAAGCGTGGTCTTGCCCGTTCCGGAAAGTCCGAAGAACAGCGCGACATCGTCATGCTTGCCGATATTGGCGGAGCAGTGCATGGACATGACATTGCGCAGCGGCAAAAGATAGTTGAGAATGGTAAAAATGGATTTTTTGATTTCACCGGCGTAGCTCGTGCCGCCAATGAGAACGACTTTGCGGCCAAAATTCACCAGAATAAAAACTTCGGAATTGGTGCCGTCGATTTCGGGATCGGCATGAAAGCGCGGCACGTTGATGACGGTGAATTCCGGTTGGTGTTTTGCCAACTCCGCGAGCGGCGCCGGAATGAACATGGTGCGCGCAAACAAATTGTGCCAGGCGCTTTCGGTGATCACCCGAATGGGCAAACGATAGCGCGGATCGGCGCCGGCAAAACAATCCTGCACAAAAACATCTTTGCCCTGCAAATAGGACACGCAGCGTTGATATAAATCATCAAATTTGCCGGCCTCGAGAGGACGGTTGACTTTGCCCCACCAGATGTTGCTTTCGCTCGACGGCTCTTTCACGATATATTTGTCATTCGGCGAGCGGCCGGTGTGATGGCCGGTGCGCACGACCAGCGGCCCGAGATGCGCGATGATCCCCTCGCCACGGCGCATCGTTTCTTCATACAACGCAGGCGTCGTGAGGTTCCAATGCTCGGTGTTGGTGTTTTTAATGCCATGAATCTCTAGGCCGTGTTTGCTGATCGGTGGTTTTGGCATAGGCATACACCCTCCTCAGTTGCGTTCATCAGTAAAAACAGCAAGGAGAATTCGGCAATTTTTATGATCGCAATTTCTCGTTGCTGCAGCCAGTTGAATAGTCAAAAGATGACCGTATATAGTATTCATTTTCGGGAAAAAAACAAACAAAAATCTTACGTTTTATTTGCCGCGCATTTTTTGCATCATCTGTTTGAGCATGCCGCGATCGAGCTGCGTGAAGGTTGAAAATTGCCCGGCGCCGGCAACGGCATCGCCGCCGTCAATAACGACGCATTCGCCGTTGACGTACGGCACCGCATCGCTCACGAGAAAAACTGCGAGATTCGCCAACTCGCTGTGCTCGCCGAAGCGACCGAGCGGGATGCGCTTCTTCACTTGCTTTTCGACGTCGGCATTCGGAAATAATCTCGTCCACGCGCCTTCGGTGGGAAACGGCCCCGGCGCAATGGCGTTGAGGCGAATGCCATACGTGCCCCATTCCACCGCGAGCGAGCGCGTCATCGCCAGCACGCCGGCTTTCGCGCAAGCCGAGGGCACGACGAAGGCGGAGCCGCCCTCGGCGTAGGTCGCGACAATATTCAAAATCGTGCCCGGCTGTTTTTGCGCAATCCAATGTTTAGCGAGAATCTGCGTGCAATTAAACGTGCCATACAGCACGATCCGCACGACGGAGTCGAAGCCGCCGGGGGAAAGATCTTCCGTAGTGGCAAGAAAATTCCCCGCAGCATTATTCACCAAAATATGCGGCGCGCCCGCTCGCGCGATAATCTCGGCCATCATCTTTTCCACGGCTTGATAATCGCGCACGTCACAAGTAAAAGTGAACGCTTCGCGCCCGCCACCGGCTTGCTTGATTTCGGCGGCGCCCGCGGCTAATTTTTCCGGCGTGCGGCCACAAATCACCAGCGTCGCCCCCAACTCGGCAAAACGTTTCGCCATCGACAGCCCGAGGCCCGAGCCGCCGCCGGTGATTAAGATGATTTTGTTTTGCAGCAAATCGGTTTTGAACATGCGCTCTCCTTGTAAGTGAAACGAATGGCAAAAAATGTCAGTTCCGCGAAATAGATTTATGATCAATATAAGCTATCGCCTCTTGTGCTGCAAGGAGATTTCCGTGACGTGAAGTCGGACTTGCGCCCGGGGATTTTCAATTTGACAACCATCTTCGTGCGCAAGTCCGACTGGCCAATTTTTTTAGAGCAAGCCGGTTTGACCCGTGAACATGCTGTCAATCTACGGGCGCGGTTGAAAACTTTTGAAGATGATTGGAATGCGCCGGGGATGGAAGCGTATGACAAGCTATACTTCTAAAATTCATCGCAAGTTGGGGAGTTACTCGGATCTCAACGCTTTGAAAACAGCCATCAATTTCACCTTTGGATTGTAGAAGCCGTGCAATAATCAACCTCGCCCGAATTAAAATTCTTTCTGCTAAAATCCACGAACGCATCCCAAAGCTGCAATCGTTATTGGATATTGGTTTATATGGTCAGCTTTTGCCATAATCATCAGGTGTTGCGGTAATCAGCGTGATTGTCCTCTTATAAAACGATAACCTTCAATATTTTCCACCTTTTTTTGTGTCGGATTTACATTCCTGCCAGCTTAATTTTTGCGCTGAATCAATTACCCGCTCAACTTCTTGCAAGAAAGTATTTTGGAGATGACTTCCCCTTACCATGTGATGTTTCGGGCGTGTGAATACAGTATCTCCTATTTCATTTATCTCAAAATTTTAGCTTTTGCCAGCAAAAGGTGGGGTGTGCAGGTATTTGTGATGCACAGTTTTTTAGTTAATGCCAGAATGTAAAAAGACCAATGTCGGTTGGGAGGAGGATGCTTAGGACGATTTCATGCCTCGCATTTTCGACAACATAGAACAAAAATTGCTGCCTGCGCTGCAGGACACGCTCAAAGTTTCTCATCGCGCTGACTTTTGCGTCGGTTACTTTAATCTCCGGGGATGGAAACGGCTTGACGCATTTATGGAACATTGGGCGGGTGGTGAAGGCGAATGCTGTCGTTTGCTCGTTGGCATGCACAAGCCGCCACAAGATGAGCTGTTCGCTGCACTGAGCCTCATCAAAAGCGACGAAGGTTTGGATAATCAAACCGTCTCTCGCCTCAAAAAAAGATTGGCGCAGGAGTTTCGCGAGCAACTGATGATGGGCGCGCCCACCAATGACGACGAGGCCGGATTGCGCCGGCTTTGCGCCCAGATCAAAGCCAAGAAAGTTTTGGTCAAGCTGTTCTTACGGCATTCCTTGCACGCCAAACTCTATCTGCTCTTTCGTGCCGACGCCATCAATCCCACCATCGGTTTTCTCGGCAGCAGCAACCTCACGCTCGCCGGACTCTCGCAACAAGGTGAATTGAACATCGACGTGCTCGATCACGACGCTTGCGATAAGTTAGCGAAGTGGTTTGAAGGTCGCTGGAATGATCGTTGGTGCGTGGACATTTCCAAAGAGTTGGTGCAGGTAATAGAAGAAAGTTGGGCGCGCGAAACACCGCTTTTGCCTTATCACATTTATATCAAGATAGCGTACCATCTCTCACAAGAAGCGCGCGCCGGCCTCGCCGAATTTCATATTCCACGCGATTTCGGCAACAAGCTTTTTGAATTTCAAACCGCTGCCGTCAAGATCGCGGCGCATCATCTTAACAAGCGCGGTGGTGTGCTACTTGGCGACGTGGTGGGTCTCGGCAAAACGCTGATGGCGACGGCGCTGGCGCGCATCTTTGAAGACGATCACGGCCTTGAGACACTCATCATCTGTCCCAAGAATCTCGTGCCGATGTGGGAAGATTATCGCGAGCAATATCGTCTCCGTGCGCGCATACTTTCTGTCAGCCGGGTCCTTAAAGAATTGCCCAAGCTGCGGCGCTATCGTTTGGTCGTCATCGATGAAAGCCACAATCTGCGCAACCGCGAAGGCAAACGCTATCGCGCGATTCAAGAATATTTGCAAGAGAATGAGAGCAAAGTGGTGCTGCTCTCAGCGACGCCCTACAACAAAACTTATCTTGACCTCGCCAGCCAACTGCGCCTCTTCGTGCCAGAGGCTCAGGATTTGGGAGTGCGTCCGGAACAGTATCTCAAAGAAAAAAAGGGTGAAATTGAGTTCATTCGCCTGCACCAATGCTCACCGCGAACTTTGGCCGCTTTTGAAAAAAGCCCGCATGCCGACGATTGGCGCGAGCTGATGCGGCTTTATCTCGTGCGGCGCACCCGCAGTTTCATTCAAGAAAATTATGCGGAGACGGATTCCGTCAACGACCGCAAGTATCTCACCTTTGCAGATGGCACACGGTCATATTTCCCAACGCGATTGCCCCAAAAGGCGGAGTTTGCCATTCGCGACAATGATCCCAACGATCAATATGCGCGCCTCTACGGCGGCGAAGTTGTGGAGACGATCAATGCTTTGAAAGTGCCGCGTTACGGCTTGGGCAATTATGTTGCTGCCTCGCCGCACCGATCACCCACGCCGGACGAAGCGCAACAATTGCGCTTTCTTTCACGTGCGGGCCGGCGGCTCATGGGATTTTGCCGCACCAATCTTTTTAAACGCCTCGAAAGCAGCGGCCAAGCTTTTTTGCTTTCTCTCGAACGCCACATTCTGCGCAATTACATCTTTCTCCATGCTATCGAAAACAACCTGCCGTTGCCCATCGGCACGCAAGACGCGGGTTTGCTCGATGCGCGCTTTAACGATACGGACGAAAGCATTTCTGATTTCTTCGATGAAGAAGATGAGAACGAGGAGCAAGCGCCGCCGGAAACTCCGGCTGCACTGACTGAAAGTGATTTCAAGCGCCGCGCCGCTGAAATTTATGATATCTACAAAAAGCATTTCAAGAAACGTTTCTCTTGGCTGAGGCCAACCCTTTTCGATGAAACATTAGCAAAAGACTTACAAAGCGACGCGCGCGTGTTATTTGAAATTCTGCAAAAAAATGGTGCGTGGCAACCGGAGCAAGACGCCAAGCTCGACGCTCTTTTTGAGTTGCTCACAAAAAAACATCCGCACGAGAAGGTGCTCGTTTTCACACAATTTGCTGATACGGTCGATTATCTCGAGGCACAACTTCAAAAGCGCGGCATCACGCAATTGGCCGGCGTGACCGGTGACTCGCCTGATCCCACCGCGCTCGCCTGGCGTTTCAGTCCCATCAGCAATGAGAAACGCCAGCAAATTCTCTCCGAAGATGAATTGCGTGTGCTGATTGCGACGGATGTGTTGAGCGAAGGCCAAAACTTGCAGGACGGTTGCATCGTGGTCAACTATGATTTGCCGTGGGCCATCATTCGCCTGATTCAACGCGTGGGCCGCGTTGACCGCATCGGCCAAAAGGCCGAGAAAATTCTCTGCTATTCTTTTTTGCCGGCGGATGGTGTGGAGGAAATTATCAAATTGCGCCGCCGCGTGCGGCAACGCTTGCAGGAAAACGCCGAAGTCGTGGGCACGGACGAAGCGTATTTTGAAGACGACCGCAATGATAACACGCTACGCGATCTTTACACGGAAAAGGCCGGTATTCTCGACGGGGAAGGTGACCGCGAGGTGGATTTGACTTCACAGGCCTACGAAATTTGGAAACAGGCCATCACTGCCGACCCGAGTTTGGAGAAAAGTATCCCAGCGTTGCCCAACGTCGTTTATTCCACCAAGCCGCATCAACCGAGTCCGAGCGCGCCGGAGGGTGTATTGGTTTATCTGCGCACCGCACAAGACAATGATTCATTGGCTTGGATTGATCAGCATTGCAGGAATGTCACCGAATCGCAATTTGCCATTTTGCAAGCTGCTGCTTGCACGCGGGAGACACCGGCATTGGCTCGACAAGAAAATCACCATGACTTGGTGAAGAAAGGGATTGAGCTTGTCGTCGAAGAAGAAAAAACTGTCGGCGGCCAATTGGGACGGCCCTCAGGCGCAAGGTTTCGGGCGTATGAACGGCTGAAAGAATATGCTCAGCAGGTGAAGGGCACACTCTTCGCGAATGCAGCGCTTGATAAAGCCATTGAAGAAATCTACCGCTATCCGTTGCGTGCAACGGCAATTGACACACTCAATCGCCAACTGCGCAGCGGCATTTCCGACGAACAACTCGCGCAGCTCGTGCTCGATCTGCGCGAAGATGGCCGTCTTTGTCAAATTCATGAAACCGATGAGCCGCAGGAGCCGCGGATCATCTGCTCATTGGGATTATCACGGCAGTGAAGTCGGACTTGCGCATAAAACGCGGTGAAACTTCGCAGCCTCGTCACGCGCAAGTCCGACTTCGCCCGATGGGTTTATAGGAGGTAAATACGAACCATGACTCTGAACATTGCGCAAACGCGCCAAACTCTTCGCGACTTTGATTTCAAAGCTCTTTTTATAGAGCTTTTGGGATGGGATCGCCACTCGGCGTCACACGAGGTCACTATTGATGAGAAGAAATTTTGCCTCCGTGCTGTTGCGCAAAAACGCGGCGTTGTTGCTTTTCTTTGCGAAACATCAGCCAATGGCAGTAGCCTCGATTATCAAATACGCCGACGAATCGAGACGATAGTCGAGAAATCCCACTACGAGCACATTATCGTCTTTGTCGATGAAAAAGCGGGGAATCAGATTTGGCAATGGGTAAAACGCGAAATCGGCAAACCGCTTGCAACCCGCGAACATGTTTACCACCGCAGCCAGCCGGGTGATGCGCTTATACAAAAACTGCAAAACTTGGCGTTTAGCATTGAGGAAGAGGAAAGGATAACCTTGCCCGACGTGACCTGCGGGCTTCGCACCGGTTTCGATGTCGAGCCCGTCATCAAAAGATTTTATAAAGATTTTGAAACGGAGCACAAGACATTTTTTGATTTTATTAAGGGCATATCTGAAGAAGGCATGCAACGTTGGTATGCCTCGGTCATGCTCGACCGGCTGATGTTTATCTATTTTCTGCAAAGCAAAAATTTTCTTGATAACGACCATCGATACCTGCAAAACAGGCTCCAGCAGCATCGCGGCAAAGATCGTTATTATCAGGATTTCCTTTGTCATTTGTTTTTTGAAGGATTTGCCGTAAGAAAAAATAAGCGTTCACCAACGACCAATAAGCTGCTGGGGCAAATTCCTTATTTAAACGGCGGTCTGTTTTTGCGGCATCAAATCGAGAAAGAAAATGAAAACCGCATTCAGATTGCTGACGCGGCCTTTTTCAAACTTTTTGGATTCTTCGATAAATGGGACTGGCGTCTTGATACTCGTCAATTGCACAAAAATAGGAGTGAAATCGATAACAAAAAGGATGAGATCAATCCAGATATTCTGGGATATATTTTTGAAAAACTGATCAACCAAAAACAAATGGGGGCATATTACACGAAAGAGGACATCACCGAATACATCGGCAAAAATACCATCATTCCCTTTCTCTTCGATGCCGTAGAGAAGAAATGCCCAAATGCCTTTGCAGAGGCATCGCAAAGCACGGGATCGATCTGGAGTTTGCTGCGTGACAATCCAGATCGGTACGTGTACGAGGCCGTCAAGAAAGGCGTTCGCCAGCCTTTGCCCGATAACATTGCAGCAGGAATCGCAGAGGTTCCCAAGCGCGGCGATTGGAATAAGTCTGCTGCCGAAGAATTTGCTCTGCCGACTGAAATCTGGCGGGAAGTGGTGGCACGACGCCAGCGCTACGAAGAACTTTACGCCAAAATGTTGCGTGGTGAAATCCACTCCATTAACGATCTCATCACTTACAATCTCAACATCCGCCAATTCGCGCAAGATGTGATTGTGCGTTGCGGCGATCCGGAGTTATTGTACGCCATTTATCAAACTATTGAAAAGCTCACCGTGCTCGATCCCACTTGCGGTTCGGGCGCGTTTTTGTTCGCCGCTTTGAATATTTTGGAGGCGCTTTACGAAGCGTGCTTGGATCGCATGGAGGCGTTTTTAGCTGAAAATGCAAGCACCAATGGCAGACAAAACGCTGGCCCGTTCGGTGATTTCCGTGAAATCTTGGCGCGTGTGAATGAGCACTCAAACCGCCGTTACTTTATCCTGAAAGCCATTATCGTCAACAATCTTTTTGGCGTGGATATCATGGAAGAAGCGGTGGAGATTTGTAAGCTCAGGTTGTTCTTGAAGCTGGCCGCACAAGCTGAAAAAGATGATTCCAAGCCCAATTTGGGCATCGAGCCTTTGCCTGATATTGATTTCAACATTCGCGCCGGCAACACGTTGGTGGGTTTTGCCACACGCCAGGAAGTGAAAGAGTGGATCACGCTCGAACTCAAGACCGGCCAATACAAAATGCGACAACTGCTGTCCGGCGATGCTTTGGAACGCATCGAAATGAAAGCCCAAGCTGTTGACGACCTCTTTGCCTTGTTCCGCCAGCAACAGGCAGAAGACAACACCAACGCCACGCCGGTAGAAAAGGAAAAGCTGCAAAAGAAGCTGGATGAATTGCGCGATGAACTCAACCGGTATCTCGCGGCAGAGTACGGAGTCAGCCACAACCAATCGTCCGCGTACGATAAATGGCTGAGATCGCACAAGCCGTTTCATTGGTTTGTTGAGTTCTATGGGGTCATGAAAAGCGGTGGGTTTGATGTGATTGTTGGGAATCCGCCATATGTGGAGTATGGCAAGTTCAAAAATGATTATTCGATACGGGGGTATGAGACGGTGGCTTGTGGAAATTCATATGCATTCATAATTGAAAGATGCTTTCGCTTGCTACGTGAAACTGGCAGAAAAGGAATGATCATACCTCATTCATCAATTTGTACAGACAGAATGGAGCCGCTTCTTGAAACCTTTTCGAAAAATACCTCTAACGGCTGGTTCTCAACGTATTGCATTCGACCAGCAAAACTATTTGTTGGAGTTGACCAACGTCTGGCTATTTATTTAGTGCAACAGGGGAATACCCAGTTGACGGCTATTAGCACTTCAAAATATCATCATTGGCACGAAGAGTTCCGCCCTTACTTGTTGCCCCTCATTCAGTACGCGAGTACGTCAAACGTGCATTTTCAAAACTCTATTCCCAAGATTCACAATTCCATTGAATCTGACCTCTGGGCCAAATCATTGAAGCTCGGTCGCCTGCAAAGGCACTTCGCAGTACGATCATCAACGCAAGCTATTTACTTCCACAATGCGCCTCGATACTGGATTCGTGCTATGACTTTTGCCCCGTATTTTTGGAACGAACGCGGAGGAAAACACATTTCTACCCAAGTAAAATCACTGAATATGGCAACCAAGCTGGAATCGTCTGTCATTGTTGCAGCATTGAACAGCTCTTTCTTTTACTGGTGGTTCGTCATTCTTTCTGATTGTCGTCACTTGAACATGCGAGAAATTGAAAAATTTCCTATTGGGCTTGATCAAATGACAGATTCAAATAAATGTGAACTAGCACAACTCTCAGCAAAGTTGATGTGTGATTTGAACGAACACTCCCAACGCAAGGAATGCTACTACCAAACGACTGGGCGAGTCGTTTATGACGAGTTCTATCCAAAATTTTCTAAACCGATTATAGATGAAATTGATCGCGTGCTCGCCCAGCACTACGGCTTCACCGACGAAGAACTGGACTTCATCATCAACTACGACATCAAATATCGCATGGGCAACTCAGATGAAGGGGAATAATTTCGTTTTTTTGAGAAGCGGCGCCTTTGTGCGATTTCTTTTTTGGGCAAAACGCCTGCTCATGTGAACCCAAATTAGCAGAATGCCTTTATTACCCAATTCGTTACCTATTGAATTGGGTCATTACGCAGTGGTGTTTGCTCTATCTGAAAAAGTTAATCATCAAACCCATACGCAAACAGCAGAGCCTGCCTGATCTCGGACATTTTTGCTTCGGACAATTTCGTGATCAATGCGCCGAGTTTGCTTTTTGAGACCGTTTGAACGTGATCCAAATTGATTACACAAGCCGTCTTCATGCCGTCGCTCTCGCTCAAGAGCACTTCGGTGGGGATGCCGCGAATGGTCGAGGTGATGGGAGCAATGGTCGCTTCGCCCAGGAATTGCAGCGCCGAATCTCTGGTCAAAACCACCGCCGGTCTTTCTTTGTCAGGTGGTTTGAACTTATACCAACGGACTTCTCCTCTTTCCATCACACGCTCCACACTTGTTCATCTTCCCAAATATCAAATTCGCCATTTTGAACTGGTTGCTTGTTGTAGCCTTCGCGGTGCTGTTTTTCCATCTCTTTGATTTTTAATTTGTGGAGATAGTGGATGAGCGATTCCTTGATAAACAAGGTCAAAGAAGTTTGTTGTTGCGCAATCATTTGATTGACGCGATCGAGCAAGTCATCGTCCAGAGTTAATTGAATCGTTTTCATATTTCACGCTCCTGAAGAGTTGATTCGCACTTTTTCAATACTTTGAATAGCTCATCAACGCTTCCAGTGATTTGGAAAGTTAAGGTTTCGATCGCAATACACCAATATACAAAAGTTTTGGCTTTTTCGCAATCTCGCTATTCGCGGTGGGTTTATTTCCGCGATTTTTCCAGCGCGTTTTCAATCGTCACGTTCGCATCATTAAACACAAAACACGTGGCTTTTGCCGAGCTGCCGAGGGCTTGAAAATAGCGAATCTCCGGCGACGAGTTGCCAATGCGCCAATCCACCCAGCCTTTTTGCACGCCACTGCCGCCGTCGGTCGCTTCGGTTAAATATTTTTGGCCGTTGCTAAATTCTAAAACGACAAAGGCCCGCGCCACCGGCGCTTTGCCGCCTTTGGCGGTGAAGCGCTGCGTGAGCGTGGCGCGGCGATTCGGCTCGGGCACGGACATCGGAAAATCAACGGGATTGACGGCGAGCGAGAGCCAATCGAGCGCCGGTTGGCCGGAGATGGTGAGGCCGTTGGGATGCTCGACTTCAGCCAGCGGCGTGAACAAATCTTTTTTGCTCAGATTCGCGTTGATAAACTCGACGGCTTTTTTGCTTTTGTAAACGAAACCGCTGCAAGCATATTTATTTTTAGGCGCGCGCTCGCCGATGGTCCAATTATTTTCACGCAGCTTGTCGAAGCGCACCAAATATTTTTGCTCTTGCCAGGTGAGAATGCCGGTGCCGGCATTGATGACGCGGTCGAGAAAATAGGTGTATTGAAAATCGCGCGCGTCGATTTGCGCGGCGCGAATGCGGTCTTGCAAACAGGCTTCGAGCGAGTCCACCGCGCAGCGCTCGCTTTTCGCAATCAGATAATAGGTGACGCGAACTTGGGGAATGGCAAAACTGGTTTGCGCATTGCTTTTTAAATAATCCAACGAAGCAATTAAACTCGGCGGCTGTTGAAACACCGCGGGTGAAGCCGTTTTAGCGGCGCGGCTCGATGCTTTGTTTTCCGACTTGGGTTCGGCTTCGGCTGGCTCAATCGCTTCTGCCGAAGGCGTCGGCGCTTTGCGATACCGTTCTTTGGGAATGATACCACGACCGCCCAGGAGCAGCCAGGCGAGTATGGCGACAATGACGATCTTCACAATGTCCATTCTCTGACTCCATGTTATATGAGAGGCGTCGGAAATTATTGGTATCCTTGCGAAGACGCGCTGAAGTCCTGCACTATTCTACTGAACGCGGCCAACTTTGTCAAGTGAAAAATGCTTGCTTTTCCTGCGACACGAATTATATTGAAATCCGTACATATTCTTTTACCAATTCAATGCGTGCAAAAAAGGCAAAGATTTTAGAAGGCAAAATAATTTGGGACAAAATGATTAAAAGCTTTTGAATAATTTTGTCCAAAATCATTTTGCCTTTTAGGTTCTGGCTGCGTCCAGGTTAGGGATAAAGTGGTGCTGATGGACCCATTACAAAAACTCCGCGATGACGCCGTCGCGATTTTTCATGCCGGTTTGCGCGCGGTGGAACCGGCGGCCGCGGTGCGCCGTTACGTCCATCGCGAGAAGAATTTTTTGCGCGTCGCTGATCGTCGATATGATTTGGATAAATTTCGTCAGATCTTTGTCGTCGGTGCGGGCAAGGCGGCATGTCCGATGGCTGCTGCATTGGAAGAAATACTGGCGGAACGTTTGAGCGGAGGACACGTCAATGTCAAATATGGCCATGTGACGCCGTTGCAAAAAATTCAAATTCAAGAAGCCGGCCATCCCGTTCCCGATGAAGCGGGAATGCAGGGAACGAAAAAAATTCTCGCATGGCTCGAACCAGCAGAAGAAAATGATCTCGTGATTTGCGCGCTTTCCGGCGGCGGCTCGGCGTTGCTGCCGATGCCGAGCATGGGCGTGAGCTTGGCGGATAAACAAACGACGACGAAACGGCTGCTCGCTTGTGGCGCGACGATCAACGAGATGAATGCGGTGCGCAAGCATCTTTCGCAAGTGAAAGGAGGACAACTCGCGCGGGCAGCATATCCCGCGACAATGATCTCACTAATACTTTCTGATGTGATCGGTGATCCGCTCGAAGTTATCGCTTCCGGGCCGACGTCGCCGGACGCAAGCACGTTTCATGACGTGCAAAATATTTTAAATAAATATGGCCTTGCGGAGCAGCTTCCCAATTCGGTGCAAACGCATTTCATGCGCGGGGTGCAGGGAGAAATTGCAGAGACGCCGAAAGCTGGCGATAAAATTTTTATGAACACGCAAAATGTCATCGTCGCCAGCAATCGACAAGCGATTGCCGCGGCGCAAGCCGAAGCGCAGCAACGCGGCTACCACACCATGATTTTATCGACGGTGATCGAAGGCGAGACCAAAGAAGTGGCGCGCGTGCATGCCGCGATCGCGAAAGAAATATGCCTGTCGGGAAATCCACTGCCCGCGCCGGCTTGTGTGATCTCCGGCGGCGAAACGACGGTGACGTTGCGCGGCAACGGCTTGGGCGGGAGAAATCAGGAATTCGTTTTAGCCGCGGCGATCGACCTTGCCGGATGGCCGCAAATCGTTATTTTAAGCGCCGGAACCGACGGCACCGATGGCCCCACCGATGCTGCCGGCGCGAGCGGCGATGGAGAGACCGCGCCGCGCGCCGCCCAACTCGCTTTAAATCCGCAAGTTTTTCTCAACGACAATAACTCGTATCGATTTTTTGAAAAGTTAGGTGATTTATTGATCACTGGCCCGACCAAGACAAACGTGATGGACATACGATTGATCCTCGTTGGAACAGAAATGTAGCTTCGTATCAAGGTATATGCCGAAAATTAGGCATCTTAACAAAAATTTTATATATTAAATTTTTTTAACCTTTTGGTAAAATAATTCCGTATATTGTGACTCTTATGTATTGACACAAAACGCAATAAAAAAGCCTTGCGAACGGATTGAGATTTTTATACATTTATCTAAGGAAATTGGCTTGCACCCGCAAGGGGTGAGGCGCAAATGATAATTCGATAAAGGAGGCGTATGGAAATTCGTCATCACCATCTTGGTGTCATCTCATATTATGATGATGATATTATCACTTTTCCGCTCGGCTTGTTAGGGTTTCTTAAATTCAAGCGATATCTCTTGTTGCAAAAGGAGCTATCCGATCCCATGTGGTGGATGGTGAGTATTGATCATCCCGACCTGTCTTTCCCCTTGCTTGACCCCAAACGTTTCTGCCCCGATTACAACCCCAACATTACGAAAAGAGATTTAAATGAATTAGTCGTCGAAAATCCGCAAAGCCTGCAGATGTATTCTATTGTAACCATACAACAAGAGGTTCGGTCGGCGACTGCAAATTTGAGCGGGCCGATTTTAATTAACCGTCAACAACGTGTGGGTAAACAGTTGGTGCTCCTTGACGATCGGTACTCTACGAAGCACCGTATTCTCAACAGCTAGACGTGCACTCATGAGGAAGGAGATTTTATGCTGGTCCTGACAAGGAGGTTAGGTGAAACGATTGTCATCGGAGACGACATCGTCATTAAGATTGTCGACATCCACGGCAAGCAAATTCGGGTTGGCATCGAAGCACCTACCGAAGTCAGCGTTTATCGCGGCGAGATTTATGACCGCATTATGTTGGAAAACAAAGCGGCGGCGCAAGCGGCGAACAATCATGAAGCCCTCGCTGAGCTTAAAACGTTGATTGTGAGCGAAGCGAAAGGGAATTCGCGGTAAGAGATTGTGACTGTTTCTAGCAGCACGTTTGCCGGCTCTTGCGTAGATTTCATTTCTGCGAAGTTCCTCACGTGGTTCGTTTTCCTGAACAACGTGCGGAGGGAGAGGTTGTAAAGAGTTTTGAGTTGAAACCGAGATTTTAGCAGAAGGCCCGCGATTGTGGTTCATGCATCAATGAGCTGCAGTCGCGGGCCTTGTTTTTTTAGTCAAGTTGATTTGTCGCCGCGCTATCCGGCGCCGCGCTCGAATCAGGTTGAGCCGTGCTATCGGCAGCCACTGGCGTCGGAGAGAAAAGGGGAGCGATCTCAATCGCCTCGGACGTCGGTTCAAAATATCTCGCTTCTTCTAATGAGTCCGCTGCCACCGGCTGCGTTTCTGCGGTCGAGACGCCGCTGCGCAACGTCACGCCGGCGAGCGCCCACTGCGCTTGTGCCGCAGTAATTTCTCGCGCATTTTCCATCAGTCCTACCACGCGTTTCTGCATCTTCCGCACGCTCGCGAGCCGTTTGAATGGATTGAAATACTTCGGATTGGGCAACATGCTCGCGAGCAGCGTCGCTTCGGCGAGATTCAAATTCGCCGCGGCTTTGCCAAAGTAATAGCGCGACGCCGCCTCGGCGCCATAAATTCCCTCGCCCCACTCGACGATATTGAGATACAGTTCGAGAATCCGCGCTTTGGAGAGATTTTCTTCGATACGGCGCGTGAGAATCAACTCGCGAATTTTTCGCGTGATCGTCTTGCGCCTGTGCAAGAAAGCATTGCGCGCCAGTTGCATCGTAATCGTGCTCGCGCCCCGCACGTATCGGCCTTTTTCCAAATCGACGCGAATGGCTTCCTGCATCATTTCGTAATTGATGCCGTCGTGTTGATAAAACGTATCATCTTCACTAATGATCACGGCCTTTTGCAGATGCGGAGAAATTTTTTTGAGCGGGACCCAGATGCGAACCGAATCGGTAGTGCGCTTGCCCCAATGGAGACGCTCGAGCTTGATAGTTGAGGCGGGCTGGTAGGTTTTAATCTCTTCGTCGTTCGGCAGGCCGGCGAAAATGAATAGGTAAATCGCCACGAGAATAAGGAAAAACGTTGCGCTAACCATTCGCAACCATCGTGCGCGTGGCGATAAATTTTTCCACGCAGAAAATACCGCGGTAAAACGATTCCCTTCCTGGGCGTTGTTCGTCGGGGCCATAGTAAACAGGGGAAGGTTTCTTTGAAAAAGAAAAGCCGCTTAAGCAGCGCTCGGCAAACTTTTGAGGCTGATCTTCAACGTCGTTTTGGCTTGAGTGAAATTCAATTTATCTTCACGCGCCAGCCAGCCCAGCGTCATCCACAGCGTTTTATCATCCACGCCGATTTTCTTTTTTAATTGCGCCGATGACATCTCGCCGTTTTCTTTCAGCGCGTGCCAAATTTTACCGGCGGTTTCACCAACCTTGGCGATCATTTTATCCTCCGTGATTGTAGTCCGGTTATTCCAAACAGGCCCATTGACCGGACGCTGGATTTATCAAAATTAAATTTGTTCTTCGTGCCTTGGTGTCTTCGTGGTTTAGCCGATATGGAAAATCCAAGTTTAGCGACCGGTCAATATTTCATTATATAAGCATCGTCGTCAGGAAAGTCAAGGAGAAATTTGCACGACGACTTTGACGGAGTCGCGCGCCGCGCCGCGTTGCGCAAAAACATAACCCGAATCCGCCTTTGCACTCGCCGAAAACAGCCCGCGATGATCGATCTTCCCGAGCTTTTTCGGCGCTTTCCAAGACACCTCTTCATCGGTGAAGTTCGACAGTGGATTGTGCAAACTATCCGTCGCCGTGATATTGAAATCGAATTTTTCTCCGGCGCGCAGCGTCACGGTGAATTGCGGAATATCAAGATATGCCAGCTTGCCAGTGGGCGCCGTGCAAATGAGCACCAACGCGTTGGAAACCGCGCGCTCGCCCGTGGCATCGCTCGGACGATTCACCAACTTGCCGCGCACAACCATCGTTGTGGAACCGCCGCCGTCGAGATTGAGCGCCTGCGAGCAGCCAAGGTTGCGCATAAAATTCGCCAACTCCGCCAACGACATGCCCTCGCTGTATCCCGGCTGCCGGCCATCGACCGTGACAAAAAAGAAGCGGCTCGTGTCCGCATTGAAACCAAGCGCCGAACGCGGATGCCGATTGTTCGTGAAACTCTCGCTGGCACCCTCGGCTTGGCTCTCGATGGAAATCTTGCCATCTCTCACGAGCCGCGGCAAGCCGCCAATGGCTTCCACGAGCTGCCACCGCGTTTCAGGAATACGCCACACGAACTTCACCGTATCACCAATGGCGATATTTTTTATCAACCAACTCTCTGCCGCGCCGTGACCTGAAATAACATAAGTTGATTTATCCAACGGCGCGTTGCCGCCGCTGTGTTGCAACTCCCGCACGACGGCGCGAATGGTGTCGTTGATCGCAAATTTTTTGAGCGGCTGCAGACGGATCTCACTGCCAAAATGATTGGTGTTGGTGCTGCCGCCAAAATAGTGATTGAAGAAAACCAAATCGTCTGTTTGGCGCGCGCGATTGATGCCGTTCAACGGATGCCAAACACCTTGAGATGATTGCAAGCTGCCGGCGAGGGACAAAAGGTTGATGCTCGGTTTCTCGGCGGCGCTGATGGCAAACACCGAGCGCGCCGTGGGTTGGCGCAAAATTTCCCCATCGTGCATTTGCAGATTAATCGGTGTGCCGTTGCTCGTGTCATAAAAATCGCCGTTGATCGCCGCCACCACGCGGTGTTTTTCCCGATCGCGCCGCGCTGCCATCAAGCTCGTGCGTTCCTTGCCCTGCAAATGGTCGCTCGCTTTCACGGTTTCCAATTGCAGAAAAGGCTGGCGCAAATCGAACTCCACCACCTGAATCGCCCACGGACCTTGAGCGCGATGAATGTCACGATGCCAGGCGCGCGGGCCGATGTTTTGCATCACATTTTTTTCAACCGGTGATTGGGCTCGCACCGGCGCTAGGCCTAAAAGAAAACTGGCCCCGATTTTCATTAAATTTTTCGTAAGAGCAGTCGGGGCCAGTTTTAAAATTTTTGCGGATGCTCGAGACAAGCTATTTCTCTTTGTTTGAAGTCGCCGGTGTGTCCTCATCTAACACGGGAGAAGTTTCTTGCTCGGGCGCTGCTTCCGGCGGCATCACAAACTCGTGATACAGCGTTCCGAGCGTAATAAAACTGTAGAGATTGCGCCCGCAGCCGTTTTCACAATGAAACTCGCGAAAAATGCGTTCGTATTCTTCTTGGTTTTTCACGCCAAAACGTTTGACATTCCCGCAAGCTTCGCACGTGATAATAAGCTGGGTGTATTCGATATCTTCCATGTAAACGAACTCGGTCACTTTTTTCACCACCCTCGGGCTGAACCCGATTTACTGCCAGCTTTTATTATAGCAGAATCCGCGCTGGTTTGCAAGCATTTTCTGAAAATTTATCAGAAAAAATACTTGCGTCCGAAGTCAGAATTGTTTATATTGAAACGATTCAAGAAGTCAAGATTAGCGGGAGTAGTTCAGTGGTAGAACACCACCTTGCCAAGGTGGGGGTCGCGGGTTCAAGCCCCGTCTCCCGCTCACTAATGCTAAAACGCTTCTTGCCGTTTGCCCCGAGCGCCTTGAGCAGTTTTGCTCAGGACAATCGGGAGAAGGCAGGAGGCGTTTTAGTTTGTAGAAGCGTCGGGTTTAGTCTCTGAAGAACCCATGGTTAAATTGAAAATTCTAAATTGAGAATTGGCAATTTTAAATTTTCAATATAGTTCATTGATGCAGCTTATATTTTTCCGGCGACGTAGCCAAGTGGTCCAAGGCGGAGGTCTGCAAAACCTCTATTCATCGGTTCAAATCCGATCGTCGCCTCTTTTGATGAAGCAAAAAGCAAACGGCAAAGAGCAAAAAGAAATTCTCCAGTATTTTCATTTTGCTCTTTGCTCTTTGCCGTTTGCTTTTCAATTGCCGGGGTGGCGGAACAGGTAGACGCTCGGGACTTAAAATCCCGTGGCTATAACATGGCCGTGCCGGTTCAAGTCCGGCCCTCGGCACTTTCTTTGGGCGCAGTTCGATAAGCGACGTTTGGCCAGCTCGCTTCCTAAAAATTTGTCTTCTACGGCCTCAACATTCCTCTGCGAACAAGTCATTCGGCTCAACGATTTTATGCACACGGAAACCGTTCAAGAAAAAAAAGGCTTTTCCTCGCTCGAAAAATGGATCATCTGGGCCGTGTTTTGTTTGCTCATCGGCTTGAGTTCGCGCCTCATCATTTTTCCGGCGCTGCTCTTCATGTCGTGGGGCGTGGCGCGCTTTCGTTGGTATCAGCAGGAGAAAACCATGTGGTGGCGGCGCTGGCCCGCGGTTGCCGTTTTTCTTTGCGGCGCCGGAATGATGCTCTGGCCGTTGCTCAAGTTTTGACGTGAAGGACGCACTGTGAATTTTGCCGTTAAAGTTTATCCACGGACGATTTGGGGCGAACGCTATCATGGCAATTTCGATCAGCTCACCGATGAAATCGCCAAGGCCGGAATTCAAAATCTCATCGTCCCCGCCTTTCAAGGCGCGCGGATTTTTTTTGACCAGCAATTCGATCAAGAGCCGAACCCCTGGAGCCTCGCGCCGTTGCGTGAGGAGTGCGCCAAGAAACAGCTTGGCTTCGCGTTAGAATTTCCCCTCTTCAATGATCGCGATACATTCGAGCGCCTGCCGAATTTTCGCCCGCAAAGCCCGGACGGCAAAACTTATCCGGAAGAATTTTGGTATCGCCCGATTTGCCCCAGCCATTTTGATTATAACCAGCATCGTCTGCATCTCATCGAAGGCGCCATCGCGAATTTGAAACCGGCGTTGGCGCTGATTAATTTTTTGTGGTGCCCCTTTTTGCCGGAAATCGAAGCGTGGGGAGAAATGGGATCGAAAGTGCCATCGTACTGCGTTTGCCCTTCCTGCCGCCAAGAGTTTACCGAGCGCGCCGGGCTTGCCAATCCGTTGGAAGATGTGGAAGCGTGGTTTGCGTTTCGCTGCGAGCAGATGCTCAATCTGCTCGCGGATATCGAAGAAGTCTCGCGGCAATCGAAAGCTTCGCCTTCGCTGTTGTTGGAATTGCCGCCGATTGCGACGCCGCATTTTGCCGAGCGGCTGCGGCGCCTGACGGGCATGCATCTCGAGGAGATTCATAAACTCATCACCGCCGTGTCGCC
>Ga0247727_10006328_pt1 | contig 23349 bp, 18 predicted proteins | sample WisWelCaveWW1625_FD_202498 | JGI IMG/M metagenome (GOLD analysis project Ga0247727, IMG submission 202498) | Biofilm microbial communities from Wishing Well Cave, Virginia, United States - WW16-25 | ecosystem: Environmental > Aquatic > Deep subsurface > Groundwater > Cave microbial mat | place...
GGAGGGCCTGCGCCTGCCGTGTGCGCGAAATAATCGCAGGACGTGGCGGTATGAATGCTGGCATGACATCGAACGGGCGACGTTTCCAAGCCGTCGGATTGACCAAAAGCTTTAAAGGCCGGACGGTCGTCAAGAACGTCAGCGTGGAGGTGAGAGCGGGCGAGATCGTCGGGCTGCTGGGACCCAACGGGGCCGGTAAAACGACGATATTCGATATGATGGTCGGTCTGTGCCAGCCTGATGCCGGTTCGATCCTGTTGGAGGAGGAGACCATTACGGATCTCCCGATGTACAAGCGGGCCCGGCACGGCATCGGCTATTTGCCGCAGGAATCGTCCGTGTTCCGGCGGCTCTCAGTCGAAGAAAATATTCTGGCGATTCTGGAAATGATGCCGCTGTCTCACCAGGAGCGTTCCGGTCGCGCAGAGTCGCTGCTCAAGGAGCTGGATTTAACCCATCTCCGTTCGAGTAAAGCCTATGCGCTGTCCGGAGGGGAACGCCGGCGCTTGGAAATCACCCGTGCGCTGGTCATGCAGCCGAAGTTTTTATTGCTCGACGAGCCGTTCGCAGGCATCGATCCCATCGCGGTCGCCGATATTCAGCAGATCATCGTCCGGTTGAAGGACAAGCAGATTGGGATTCTGATCACGGATCATAACGTGCAGGAAACCCTGTCGATTACCGATCGCGCCTACATTATTAATGAAGGCAGCATCTTAGAATCCGGCGCGCCCGATGTCATTGTCAACAGTGCGACGGCGCGCGCCATTTATCTGGGCGAGCGATTCAAGCTGTGATGGCACGGCTGAGGAGCAAGGCGGGCCTTGTATGAAGCTGCGGCTTGATCTTCGTCTCAGTCAAAAACTCATCATGACGCCGCAGTTGCAGCAAGCGATCAAGCTGCTGCAATTGTCCCGCCTGGAACTGCAGCAAACACTGTCACAGCATCTGATGGAGAATCCGCTGTTGGAAGAAGTGCAAACCGATGCGGATGCCGAAGAGCCGGAAGCGACGGCCGCTGAAGAGTGGGAGCAGAGTCAGCAAAGCAAGGGGACGTCAGAAGAGCAGGAGTCTCCTGAAAGCGGTAAATCTGAGGATACGGAAAAGCCTGATGAAATTTCCCAGGGAAGCTGGGATGACTATTTTGACGGCGATCGTATTGCTGGCGGGCGGCAGTCTTCCATCTCGAACCAGGATGAACTGCCGTCCTATGAGCAGACGCTGGCCAAGCCGACGTCGCTGGAAGAGCATCTCTTGTGGCAGTTGGCGCTCACGGAGATGTCGGCCACCGAAAAAACAATCGCCAGAACCATCATCGGCAATATCGACGATGACGGGTACTTGCGCATGTCGGTCGAGGATCTTGCAGCCGATGTGAAGGAGCCGGTTGAAACAGTGGAATCGGTCTTGCGGCAGGTGCAGTCGTTCGATCCGGCCGGCGTAGGCGCGCGGGACCTTCCTGAATGTCTCTTGATCCAGCTAGGATTTCTTGACCGCACGGCAATAGGCCCGTCGAGCAAACGACCCGGTTCGCTCAAGGGCTCGCTCGTCGAGTCCATTGTGCGGTTCCATCTGAAGGACCTGGAGAAGAAGCAGTACGCGCGTATGGCGAAAGCGCTGGATACGACCGTGGAAGCGGTGATCGAGGCGATGCACGTGATCGAGGGGCTGGAGCCGAAGCCGGGGCGCCCGTATTTCTCCGCGAACAATTTTGCCATTGTGCCGGATGTGTTTGTCGTCAAGAACGAGGGGGAATGGACCGTGCTGCTGAACGATGACGGACTGCCGCGCCTGCGGATCAGCCCGTATTACAAGCAGATGATGACGGGCAGTCTTAAGGATGACTCGGAAGCAGCCAAGGTGTACATGGACGAGAAGTATCGTGGCGCGCAGTGGCTGATCAGAAGTATCGAACAACGAAACAAGACGATCCTGAAAGTCGTCCGCAGTATCGTCAAGTTTCAGGAGCCGTTCTTCGAGCAGGGAGTCCAGAGCCTGAAGCCGTTGGTTCTCAAGCAGGTCGCGGAAGATATCGGCATGCATGAATCAACCATCAGCCGGGTGACGGCCAATAAGTACATGTATTGTCCGCAAGGCATGCTGGAGTTGAAATTCTTTTTCAATACCGCCCTCCAACGGACCGATCAAAGCCAGGATGCGCTCTCATCGGTGACGGTTCGCGACATGATTAAGACAATGATTGCGGAAGAGGATCCTCGGCGTCCCCTGAAAGATGAGGAAATCGCCGCACGGCTGCAAAACCACCAAATCATTATCGCCCGCCGCACGGTGGCGAAGTACCGCTCTGAGGTCAATATTCCTTCTGCCAGCCAGCGTAGACGTTTCTTTTGATGGGCCGATGCGTCGGCAGAACGGAGCCGAGCACCACCATGCTACTCGCGATCACCAGTCGCTAGATAACAGCCACGCCTGCGCTGAGGGGTATCTCCAGTAGCGCGTTCAACGGTTGAAGCGATCGTGCGGCGGACCGAAGATGAACGGATTGAATTGATCGATGCGAGATCTTCATCTTCAGCAGAATGACAGGCAGGCCACGTGCGGGGGTGGCATGGTGAGTGTCTCATCGTCAAAGGAGTCGAGTTTGTCACGCTGTCGAAGTGCGAAATGTTTCTGTCTGGCGACTTGCTTCCGGGCAGTTTTTGCGCATCGAAGCCGGCCGCATAAAAAACTGGCAAGCTTAAGAAAAAAATCTGCATGCCCATCGCCGTCGCTCTCCCACTAGATATGGGCGTCTTTTCGTGCTGACCTCCCATATATAGAATTTCCGTCACGAATATCGATTTTCCTCTCCGCCCATGCGGTATTTAGTGTGGTGCGCATTATCATGTTTGCTTGACAGCGAGATTATATTGACTATACTTAGCCGCAATAATTTGAAAAGTCTGTTTTCAGAAATTGATTGTGTATTGAAAGCATTGTGCTATGAAGAGCGTGCAGGCTATTTCGCGGAAGCGATACAAAACGATCGAAGTCTGCGAGTTATTCGACGTCTCGCGGGCGACGCTCTTTCGGTGGGAACGCGAAGGGTTGATTTCAGGGCCGTCCCGAGATTGGCGGAATTGGCGCTTGTATACCGCGCAGCATATTAAAGAGATCAAGCAAATTATTCGTACGCGCAAGTCCGGTCAGTAATCAGTAAAGGGTTAACGATGAATCTGATGGGGCTCATGACGACGCTGAAAGAATTGGCGACGATGGACGTCGACCAGGTGTTTGCCGCGAAGCGACAGCTCGTGGGATTGGATATCGGGTCCAGGGCCATCAAGTTGGTGCAGATCAAGGAATTGAAAGGGAAGTACATTCTTCAGAAATTCGGCATCAAACTGCTCGAGCCGGAAGTCATCGTCGATGGGACGGTGATGGATGCAGGGCGGGTGATCGATGTGATCAAGGAGCTGATCCAGGAACAGGGCGTTACGGTCAAGAGTGTCGCCCTGTCCGTATCGGGGCATGCCGTGATCGTGAAAAAGATCAACCTCCCCCAAACGCCGGATGATCAGATGGAGGCGAAGGTCAAGGAGGCTGCCGAGCAATACATCCCTTTCGACATTAACGAGGTCAACCTCGATTGGTTTACCTTGAATCCTGCCGAAACAACGGAGGATGGCCAGGCGCAGATGGCCGTCCTGCTGGTGGCGGCGAAAAAAGACAAGGTCAATGAATTGACGGAAATTGCTCGAGGCGCGGGATTGATCCCGAAAGTCCTCGATGTGGATGCCTTTGCGATCGAGAATATGTACAGCATTAATTATGAAGCCAAGCCCGAGGATATGACCGCACTCGTGAATGTCGGGGCCAGCGTCATGAATGTCAACATCGTCAAGGGTAACACGTCCGTGTTCACCCGGGATGTTGCGGTCGGGGGGCACCGCTATGCCGAGGCGCTTCAGCGGGATCTGGGTATTACAGCGGAAGAAGCGGAAGCAGCCCAGCAGGGGAAGCTCAAGGAAGGGCTCGATGCCACAACGGTCAAAGGCATCATCGATGGAATTAATGCCGAAGTGGCCTCAGAAATCGCGCGCACAGTCGATTATTTCAAATCCATTGGAGCGGATGCGGCCGATGTGACCAAGATCGTTCTTTGCGGAGGGTGTGCGAAGGTCGCGGGTTTAACGGAGCAGTTGACCGAGCGGATGGGCGTGCCCGTGGAAATTGCCAACCCCTTCAATCAGGTCGATATCACGCAAAGCGGGCTTGATCAGGCTGCCCTGGCGGAAGTGGCCCCGCAAGTGGCTGTTGGGGTCGGGCTTGCGATAAGAATGATGGGTGATCGATGATCCGTATCAACCTGCTCCCTGAGCCGAGAACGAAGGGAGCTAAAAAGCAGTGGGATGTTCGGATCGAAGCAGCCGGCGCGGCGGTGGCCATCGTGCTCGTGGTGCTCGCCTGTTTTTATTATGCCGGTATTTTAGATGATGAGATTCAGGCCAGGCAGCTGACGAAGCAGGACAAGGAAAAACAAATTGCGGCGTTGCAGCAACAGGTCAAGCAGGTTGAGGATTTCGAAAAGAAGAAAAAGCAGCTTGAGGACAAGGGGCGTATCATTGATCAACTCGAGAAGACCCGGGGCGGGCCGGTCCGCACCATGGACTACATTAGCCAGAGTCTGGAACCGCTCAAGCTGTGGCTGACCAGGCTGGATCTGAAGGACAAGCAGATTGAGATGGAAGGCAAAGGGATGAGCCAGGACGACATTGTTGAATTCATCAACAATCTGCGCCGAACCGAGCACTTCGCAAATATTCGTCTTGTTGAGTCCAAAGCGGCCACAGAAAGCAAGGCAACCGTCTATCAATTTAGGATTAGCGCGAGTCTGAAGAGTTAATATGAAACTGCCGGAGATCAGCTTCGAGTTTCTGCGGACGATTCCGATCGTTCAGAAGGTCCTGGTGCTGATCCTTCTGATGGTGGGAGTCCCGGCAATATTTTATTATACGATTTGGGACGAGAAGAACATTGCCATCCAGACGCTTGAGGGTGAAATTGCCAAGCAGGACACGGACATTGCGGCGCTGACGGTGAAGGCGAAACATCTTGAGGAGTTGGTGGCTGCGAATAAACAACTGGAACTTGCGCTGACAAAGAAGAAAGAGTCGCTCCCGCCGGAAGAGGAAGCCATCCTATTGCTCAAGCAACTTTCAGATATGGGCGTGCGCCTGGGGTTGGATATCCGGCTGTGGAAGCCGGGAGCGAGAGCGGAAGATCCCTCCAAGCTCTTTGTGAAACTTCCGTTCAGCGTTGAATTGTCAGGCGGCTTTCATACGGCAGCGCTGTTCTTTGATCGGATTAACAATCTGCCTCGGATCGTCAGCGTATCAGGGCTTAAAATGGGAAGCCCGAAAGTTGAGCAGGAGCGTGTGGTGATCCAGACGGTGTTTGACTTGACGGCTTTTGTGGCGCCGCCTGAACCGGTCAAGCCGGCTCAAGGATCTGCTCCAGGTGGGGCGGCAGTGCCGGCACCGCCGGCTCCGGCTGCCAAGTAGCAAGCAATGGGGGAATGTAAGGGCATGACGATGGTATGGCGCAGGCTGCTGGTTGTCTGTCTGTCGGGCGCCGGAGTGGTTGGCATCCTGCAGGATTGTGCTGATGCACAACCGGCTCCGATGCCTCCGGCGGCATCTGCGCCCGCGGCGCAGCCGGGAACGGCGGTCAATCGTGCCGGGCAACCGCTGGCGTCAGGCGGTCAAAGCGCACCGCCCACGGCTTCTGCTCCCGCGCCGCAAGCAAGCGGGGGAGGGGTTTCGGCGGAACCGGTTATTCCGGTCGGGCGCGGGGACTATGTCTATTTGCCGGAAGGACGGAGGGATCCGTTTCAGTCGATTCTGCGTGAAGCGGGATCAGAAGCGGCAAAAAAGACGGACGAGGTGAATCTTCCCCCGCTCCAGCGTGTGACGGTGGCAGAGTTGACAGTCATCGGGATCGTGTGGGGCGGATTTGGATATATGGCGATGGTGCAGACGCCGGACGGCAATGGCTATGCCGTGCAGCGGGGTGCCCGGATTGGAAACAATAATGGGATTGTCAGTGCCATCACGGAGAAGGCAATCATTGTCGAGGAACGGATGACCGATATCTATGGCAAGAAGCAGGTGCGTGAGTACGCCAAACCCCTGCATGCGAAAGAGAGTCTACCATGACATACACACGCTTCTCTAATAGTGCGGGCTTGTCTTTGCTGCTGGTGCTGGCCCTGATGGTCCCGGTCGCGCTGGCAATTGACGCGCAACCTCCTGAGGCGGCCAAGCCGCTCGAACGCATCACGGTTGTGGATGCAGGGGATCGAGTCCGCGTTGAAATTGACAGCGGGCGGGCGGTGGCCTATTCCATGTCGACCAGCGAAGCCCCGGCCAGCGTCACGGTCGATTTGCCGGGCCTGCTGAAAGGAACCAGCCTGCAGCGCATGGATATCAACAAACCGCCGTTGCTGGAAATGATTCCGAGCGAGGTGTCGAAGCCAAAGCCCGGCGTGCAATTGTCGTTCATCCTGACGGCGGCCGCAAAGCCTGATATTCGTGCCGAGGGGACAAAACTGATCATCGATTTTCAGAAAGCGCAGGTTGTGGCAGAGGGTGCGGGTCGGGCACAGGGCCAATCCGATGGCGCCGCAGGCGGCGCTCCGCAGGCAGGATCTGTCGTGGAGTCGGCAACCGGTCAGGCCAAGATCATGAGCAAGGTCGAAGTGCAGCGTGGGGATGGCGAAGCGACGGTCTTGATCCTCGGCGATGGAGAGTTCACCTACAATGTGCGGGCGTTGAAGCAAAATCGTCTCGTGGTGGATTTATCGCATGTCGCCTCTCCTCTGAAGTTCCAGATTCTGCCTGTTGATCACCCGCTGCTCAAGCAGATCCGGATCGGGCATCACTCCGACCGGGTCCGGCTGGTGTTCGACCTGCCGCAGCCGGTTCAGTACACCGTCCAGCCCGGCAAGATGCAGCTCGCTGTTCGTTTGACGGCGGGCGAGGGCAGCCGTCCGGAAAGTGGGGCGGCAGCGCTGGAATCGCGAACGGTCGATCAACCGACGGCCAAACGGCGGGAACCGGAACAGGACCGGGTCCGCGTGGCCAAGGCGGGCCGGGTACCGTTCCCTGAGCGGCTGGCACAGTTGGAAGACAGGCCGGCGGTGGCGCAGATGGCGCCGGAAGTCAAAGAGTCGGAAGAGTCGGAGCCGCTCGGCGAGCGGCGATTCGCGGGGCGCCGCATTTCACTTGATTTTCAGCAGGCGGACATTCAAAACGTGTTTCGGCTCATTGCGGAAGTCAGCAGCTTCAATCTGGTGATCGGCGAAAACGTGAAGGGCAAGGTGACGATGCGCCTTCTGAACGTGCCGTGGGACCAGGCGCTCGACATGCTGCTCAAGATGAACAATCTCGGCAAGCTCCGTTCAGGCAACATTATCTGGATTGATACGCTTGCCAACGTGACGAAACAGCAAGACGAAGAAGCGAAGGCAAAAGAGGCCAAGGTCAAAGCCGAGGATTTGATCACGAAGATCATTTATGTCAGAAATGTCCAGGCCTCGGAGATTCAAACCTCGCTGAAGCAATATCTAAGCCCGCGTGGTCAATTGTCCGTCAACCAAGGCGGGAATGCGGTCGTGGTGCAGGACACTGCCAGCCGGCTGGCTGCCTTCAAAGAACTTGTGGACCTGCTCGATGTCGAGGTTCCGCAAATTCAAATCGAAGCCAGAATTGTCCAGGCGGACACCAGCTATTCGCGTGGCTTGGGCGTGCAGTGGGGCGTCAAAGATTCAAAATTTGAGGGCAACGATTTTAGGTTGTTCGGGAATGTGACGGGAGATTTCGCCGCGGTGGCAGGGACGGGCGGGACTGCGATACCCAGGACCTTTATGATCAACCTCCCGGCGGCCGTCTCCGGTCTGTCGAGTGTGCCGGCGGTCGGCGTGACGCTGGGCAAGCTGGGGCCGGGGTTCGGACTTGATGCCAGACTGTCGGCGGGCGAGGTGCTGGGTTTGACGAAGGTCATTGCGGCGCCGAAGATCAGCACACTGGATAAGCGGGAAGCAAAAATCTCACAGGGTGAGTCCATCCCCTTCCAAACAACGTCATTGCAGGGGACGCAGACCACGTTCGTGGATGCGAATCTCGAGTTGCTGGTCACGCCTCAGATTACGTCGCGCGATCCGAACGAGGTGGGAAAGCAGATCCTGATGAAAATCAAGGCGACGCGAAACGCCGTGGGCGCCCGCAGCAATCCGGCGGGGCCGAGCATCGACAAACGCGAGGCCAATACGCAGGTGCTGGTGCGCGACGGCGAAACAGCGGTCATCGGCGGCATCTTCGTGGATTCGCAGACCAATAACGTCGCGGGGACGCCCTATTTGTCGAGGATTCCGGTGCTGGGGTGGCTGTTCAAGAATAAGAGCGAGACGGTCGCCAAGCAGGAGCTCCTGATCTTTCTTACGCCGTTTATCGTCAAGAGTTAAATGCCGGATACCCCATCATGCTCCGGTATCTGAACGGGGGAGAATCTCACGGCAAATACCTCCTGGCGGTCCTCGAAGGTGTTCCAGCCGGCCTGCCGCTGACTGCTGACATGGTCAACAGCGATCTCGCCCGTCGCCAAAAGGGCTACGGGCGGGGCGGCCGCATGCGCGTCGAAGAAGACCGCGTCGAGTTTGCCTGCGGCGTTCGGCATGGCAACACGCTCGGGAACCCCATCGGCCTGCTCGTCGCCAACAAAGACTGGGAAAACTGGAAAGACGTGATGGCGGTCGAGCCCAGCCAGGCTCCCCCGTCCAAAGTGGTGACCCGCCCGCGCCCCGGCCACGCCGATCTCGTGGGAGCCATCAAATACGGCCATCGGGATATCCGGAACGTGCTGGAGAAAGCCAGCGCTCGTGAGACCGCCATTCGTGTGGCAATCGGCGGGGTCGCCAAGGCCCTACTGAGCCAGTTCGGCATGCGCGTGGTCAGCTACACGATGGAGATCGGCGGAGTGACGGCGAACCGCGTGGATGACCCGATCGTGGCCTATGAGAAGGCCGAAGGGTCGGATGTGCGCTGCCCGGATGAGTCGGCCGGCGCCCAGATGATTGAACGCATTCGGGCGGCCAAACATAAAGGGGACACCTTGGGCGGCGTGTTTGAGGTGGTGGTGACGAACCCGCCGATCGGACTTGGCAGTTACGCCCAGTGGGATCGCCGGTTGAGCAGCCGGCTGGCCATGGCGGCCATGAGCATCCAGGCGATGAAGGGTGTCGAAATCGGCATGGGATTCGAAGCGGCGCGCCGGTTCGGCTCCGAAGTCCACGATGAAATCTATTATGAGCAGGGCGGCAAGCAGTTTTTCAGGAAGACGAACAATGCGGGCGGTTTGGAAGGCGGCATCACCAATGGGCAGCCGGTCGTGCTCCGTGTGGCGATGAAGCCTATTTCGACCCTCTACAGCCCCAAAAAGAGCGTCGATATCGAAACCAAGGAACCCTTCGATGCGACCGTGGAGCGCTCGGATATTTGCACGGTACCGGCGGCGGGAGTCGTCGGGGAGGCCGTGATTGCCTTCGAGATGGCCAATGCCATGATCGAGAAGTTCGGCGGCGACAGCCTGGAGGAAATGAAGCGGAATTACGACGCCTACCAGGCCTACGTCCGTACCTTTTAGTTTCACCTGCCCTGTGCTACCATCCCTTCGTTTTTGACAGTACATGTACGCGTCAGCCCCATGTGCGCGCGGCAGGTCCGCTGAGCGCGCGAGGAGACGTCGTCAGTGACGAACATGCAGACCCCTCATTCGGCAGAACGCCGTGTCCCCGTGTCTCTTGGTGAACGCAGCTATGATATCCGCATCGCGCCGGGCATTCTCGGCGAGATCGGACGGTGTCTGGCCTCGCTCGGCATACAAGGCAAAGTGGGAGTGGTGACGAACCCGGTCGTCGGACGCGTCTATGCGCCGGGCCTGCTCCGCTCGCTTCGAGCGGCAGGATTGGACGCCTCAACGATCGTGTTGCCGGAAGGCGAACGGGCCAAGTCCCTGCACTCGGTGTCCACCATACTCGATGCGCTCATCAAGGCCCGCTTCGAGCGCGGATCTGCGCTGGTCGCGCTGGGAGGCGGCGTGATCGGGGATCTGACCGGATTTGCCGCCTCGATCTACATGCGGGGCATTCCCTTCGTGCAGGTGCCGACCACGCTGGTGGCGCAGGTGGATTCGAGCGTCGGGGGCAAGACGGGCGTCAATCACCCGCTTGGCAAAAACCTCATCGGGACCTTTTTTCAGCCGCGCCTGGTGCTGGTGGATCCTGACACGCTCCGGACGCTTCCCCCCAGGGAATGGACGGCCGGTCTGGCGGAAGTCATCAAATATGGTGTGATTGCGGATGACACCTTCTTCGCCTATCTCGAACAACATATGGACCGCCTGCTGAAGCTGGAAGCGGAGCCGGTCGGCCACGTCATAGCCCGGTCCTGCGAGATCAAAGCGTCGGTCGTGGCGCAGGATGAACGGGAATCAGATCTTCGGCGCATCCTCAATTATGGCCATACGATCGGGCATGCGCTGGAATCGCTGGGCGGCTACCGGAAACTGATTCATGGCGAGGCGGTCGCTATCGGCATGGTGCAAGAGGCGGATCTGGCCCGGCATTTGGGCCGGTGCGCGCCCGACGTCGTGGAGCGCCAGCGTGCGCTGGTTCGCCGGGCTGGGCTGCCGGATGCGGCGCCGGCTGCAACGTTTCATCAGCTCTGGGCTGCGATGCAGCACGACAAAAAAGTGGCGCAGGGGCGTGTCTATTGTGTGCTGCCGGAGCGGATCGGACGGGTGGGGATTCAACCGCTCGAGCGGGAGGCCTGCCGGCAGTGGTTTGAGCAACGGATTAGGCAGAAGCCGCAAGCGCAGCGTCGGGGACGCATCTCCGCGCGTGCGCGTGGCAAGTAACGGGGCGCTCGCGTCATGGCCAAAGACTCCAGGCGCCGTCCATCTCCTCACCAGCTCGATCAGGCCTTGCGGGAAAAGACCCGCGAGGTGGACGTCCTGCACCGAATCACGGATTCCATTACCAACACGCTGGATCTGGAGTCGGTCCTCAAGCACATCGTGGATGTGGTGGTCGAGGTGACCAAAGCCGATGCCTGCCTGTTGTATTTGCTCTCCGATAGTCGCGAGGAGCTCATTCTGCGGGCCTCGAAAAATCCACATCCGAAGCTGATCGGCCGCATTACGATCGGGCTCGGCGAGGGCATTACCGGCTGGGTGGCGAGGGAACGGACGCGGGTGGTGATTCCCAGCAACGCCAGCGACGATCCCCGATTCAAGTTCTTTCATAATCTTCCTGAAGATCGGTACCAGGCATTCGTCTCCGTGCCGATCATGGCCAAGAGCGAAGTGGTGGGCATCATCAACGTCCAGCACAAACGGCTGCGGCGCTACCGCCCTGACGAACTGGCGTTGCTCTCGACGATCGCCAACCAGGTCGGGGGAGCCATCGAGAATGCCAGGCTCTACGCCGAGACCGTGCGCAAGGCCAGGCAGATCGACACGCTCTCGCAGGTCTCGGAGACCGTCACGTCCAACCGCCTCATCGACGACATCCTCCAGTTGATCGTGACGATGACCGCGCAGATGATGAATTCAAAAATCTGTTCGATCATGCTGTTGGATCAGCCGACTGGCGAACTGCGCATCGTGGCCACGCAAAGCCTGAGCGAGCAGTATCGGTTGAAGCCCAACTTGAAAATCGGCCAGAGCATCAGCGGGCGGGCGGTTCAGGAACGGCGCCCGATCATCGTGGCGGACGTCACGCGCGAGCGGGACTACATGTATCCGGACATGGCCAGGAAAGAAGGCCTCTGTTCGCTCCTGTCCGTCCCGATGCTGATTCGCGACAAGGCCGTCGGCGTCATCAACAGTTACACGTCGGTGCCTCATGCCTTTACGGGAGAAGAGGTCAAGCTGATGCAGGCCATTGCCAACCAGGCGGCCATCGCGATCGAGCACACGACGTTGCTGGAAAAGTCGTTCGAGATGCAGGAAGCCCTGGCGGTGCGGAAACTCGTCGAGCAGGCCAAGGGGTATCTGATGCGCTCGAAGAAACTGTCCGAGGAGGAAGCCTTCCGGCTGATTCAACGGCAAAGCATGGATATGCGGAAATCCATGCGGGAAATCGCCGAGGCGATCCTACTGGCCGCCCAGATCGACGGCCGTGCCGGTTAAAAGAGAGTTGACAGTATCGGAAAACGGATGCTATATACTCGTGACAGATTAATGAGTTGGAGACAATGACGTCTCCTGAAGTCGGGGCACAGACGCGGCTCGGCTTGAATGTGGACAATGACGTCCTCGGTCCCCTTCGGGATTGAGGACGTTTTTTTTACCTATGCGGCCATTTCGAATTGCCATGGTCCAGATGAACCCGACGGTCGGGGATATGGACGGGAATGTCCGCCGGATGACCGGCTGGCTGCGCGAGGCGAAGAAGGCCGGAGCCGATCTTGTGGCCTTCCCAGAACTGGCCATCACCGGCTATCCGCCCGAAGATCTGTTGCTCAAGCCCAGGTTTCTTCGCGAGAACAGCCGGGCGCTCCAGGAAATTGCCCGTCAAAGCCGCGGCCTGGCCGTGGTCGTCGGCTGTGTTGGAGAAAACGCGTCGGATTCCAAGGCCGGACAGCCGATGGTCGTGCCGGCCGGCCGCCACGAAATATCCAATGCCGCCGCAGTGATTGCCGGAGGCCGCCTGGTCGCGACCTATGCCAAGCACTATCTTCCGAATTACGGCGTGTTCGATGAAAGCCGGTATTTTCATCCGGGTCGACGGATTCCGGTGGTGGTGTTGGGAGGGGTCGTGATCGGCGTGAACATCTGTGAAGACATCTGGTTCCCGGAAGGGCCGACGCGGGCACAGGCGGCGGCCGGCGCCGAGATCATCGTGAACATCAATGCGTCGCCGTTCCATGTCGGCAAGAGCCGACTGCGCGAGCAGATGCTGGCCACGCGGGCCAGGGAAAACGGCGTGATCGTGACCTATACCAACATGGTCGGCGGTCAGGACGAACTGGTGTTCGACGGGAACAGCCTGATCCTCGATCAGGCAGGCGACGTGGTGCTGCGCGGCAAGGCCTTCGAAGAGGATCTGCTCGTGGCGGATTTGAATGTCGCCGCGGTGGCAAGAGGCCGGGTGGCGCAGGGGAGAAAGAAATGGGGGAGTGGACGCACGCGGGTCACGGTCGACCGTCTGGTCGTGTCCCAATCGCTGCGCGCAATCAAACGCTCCCGGCTTGTCCCGGCTGATGCGGCTCCGCTCGAGCCGTTGGAGGAGGTCTATCGCGCGCTGGTGACGGGCGTGCGCGATTATGTCGCCAAGAACGGCTTCAAGCGTGTGGTCATTGGATTAAGCGGGGGGGTCGACTCGGCCTTGACGGCGGTCGTAGCCGTGGATGCCCTGGGAGCCTCCAATGTGCTGGGGCTTTTCATGCCGTCGCCGTACACCTCACGGGAGAGCCGGGAGGATGTGGCTGAACTGGCGTCGCGGTTACGCATCGAGGTCAAGACCGTCCCGATTCACGAGACGTTCAAGGCCTACGTGCGGTTGCTGGCCCCGTCGTTCAAAGGGCACCGGACGGACATTACCGAGGAGAATCTTCAGGCGAGGATTCGCGGCAACCTGCTCATGGCCTTCTCCAACAAATTCGGCCATCTGGTCCTGACGACCGGCAACAAGAGCGAGATGAGCGTGGGCTATGCCACGCTCTATGGCGACATGGCAGGCGGGTTTGCCGTCATCAAAGATGTGCCCAAGACGATGGTGTATGAGTTGGCGCGATTGCGGAATCGGCGGGACCGCCAGGAGGTCATTCCGAAGCGAACGCTTGATCGGCCTCCGACGGCGGAACTGAAGCCGGATCAAAAGGATGAGGATACGTTGCCGCCCTACGCGATGCTCGATCCGATCCTGAAAGCCTATGTGGAAGAGGACCGGGCGCCGGAAGAAATTGTCGAGATGGGCTTCGATCGTCAGATGGTGGCGCGGGTCATCACGATGGTGGATCGGAGCGAGTACAAGCGCCGTCAGGCGCCCATCGGCATCAAGATCACGCACCGGGCCTTCGGCAAGGACCGCCGGATGCCGATTACCAACCGGTACCGGGACATCTGACCGCAAGGAGGTCGTATCGTGAATGCAAAGGGGAGGCTGAAAGCTCGGTGGCTGATAGTGATCGGCGCCGTACTGTGGAGCACGGGGGCTTGGGCGCAAGAGACGGCACCGGCAAGCGCAGGTCGCATTGACAGTGGCGATACGGCCTGGATGCTGGCTGCATCGGCTTTGGTGACGGTGATGATCGTGCCCGGGCTGGCGTTGTTCTACGGCGGAATGGTGCGCAGCAAGAACGCCCTCGGCACGATGATGCACAGTTTTCTGATCCTGTGCGTGGTCAGCCTGGTCTGGGCCCTGTGGGGGTACAGTCTGGTGTTTGCGCCGGACAAGGGGGGCGTCATCGGCGGGCTGGACTGGACGCTGTTGAGTGGTGTCGGGGCGGCGCCCCATCCAATCTACGCCCCGACCGTGCCGCATGTTGCCTTTATGATATTCCAGTTGTTGTTCGCGGCATTCACGCCGGCGTTGATCGTCGGCGCGTTTGCAGAGCGTATCCGGTTCAGCGCGCTCGTGGGGTTTACTATCGCCTGGTCCCTGTTTGTATATGCGCCCCTGGCGCACTGGATGTGGGGCGGAGGCTGGCTGAGCCGGCTGGGTGCGGTGGATTTTGCGGGGGGCACGGTGGTGCACCTCAGTGCCGGCGCCTCGGCGCTGGCCTGCGCACTGGTGTTGGGACACCGCCGAGGGTGGCGCACGGACTATATGGCGCCTCACAATCTTCCGTTCGTACTTGCGGGAACGGGGCTGTTGTGGTTCGGCTGGTTCGGGTTTAACGGCGGGAGCGCCCGCGGCGCTAATGGGGTGGCGGCCGGGGCGGTCGCCGCCACGCACTTGGCTGCGGCCGCGTCCGCCCTGGCGTGGATGGCGGTCGAGTGGACCCATCGGGGCAAACCGACGGTGTTGGGTGTTGCCAGTGGTGCGGTGGCGGGCATGGCGTCTGTGACAGCCGGGGCGGGGTTTATCGGGCCGGTGTCTGCGGGGTTGATCGGCGCCACCGCCGGCGTGCTGGCGTATCTGGCCATTGTGTGGAAGGGGAAGTTTGGCTATGATGACACGCTTGACGTTGTCGGATTGCACGGCGTCGGCGGTTTCGTCGGCATGCTTGGCGTGGGCCTGTTGGCGTCCACCGCCGTCAATCCTGCCGGTCCGAACGGCCTGCTGTTCGGAAATCCCGGGCAGTTAGGTGTACAAGCAGTGGCAGTGGGTGTGGCCGTGGTGTTTGCATTCGTCGGCACCTATCTCATTCTGAAAGTGCTTGACGGCATGATCGCATTGCGTGTGTCGCCGGAGGAAGAAGCAACAGGGCTGGATCTCAGCCAGCATAACGAACGCGCGTACTCATCGTACTCATAAAGTTCGACGCATCCATCAGGGAGACTCCTATGAAACTCGTTGAAGCGATCATCAAACCGTTCAAATTGGATGAGGTAAAAGATGCCCTGCTGGAAATCGGCGTGCAGGGCATGACTGTCACCGAAGTCAAGGGATTCGGCCGGCAGAAGGGCCACAAGGAAACCTACCGCGGAACGGAGTACACGATCGAATTCGTGCCGAAGGTCAAGATCGAGGTGGCGGTGGCGGACGCCCAGGTGCCAAAGGTGCTGGAAACCATCACCCGCGCGGCCAAGACCGGCAGCATCGGGGACGGAAAAATCTTCGTGCGGGATCTGAGCGCCGCGGTGCGGATCCGCACCGGCGAGTCGGGGGAAAGCGCACTGTAGGGACTATGCGGGACACCATGGACACACAGAGCTCGGTGCTGACCGAGCGGCGGGAGGTGATCCAGCAGCGCCTGCTGGATGGGGCGTCCGGCGCCGAGGCGATGGATGCGCTCACGGAACTGGTCGATGGCTTGATCATCGGCCGGTACCGGAACGGCCTGCGGCAGCTGGGCGAAGCGGTGGAGATCGCGGCCAGCCGGTCCTGTTGCCTGGTGGCGCTGGGGGGCTATGGCCGCCGCGAACTGGCGCCCCACTCGGACATCGATTTCATGGTGCTGTTCAAGACTGACGCCAAGGAGATGATTCCGGATCTGGTCAAGACCGTGCTGCACCCCCTGTGGGACGCCGGGTTCCAGGTCGGCCACAGCGTCCGGACGATTCAGGAATGCCTGGACCTGGCGGCGGAGGATTTGACGATCCGCACCTCGATGATGGAAGCCAGGTTTCTGGCCGGCAGCGCGTCGCTCTTTCAGGAGTTTCACGGCCGCTACACCCAGCGGGTCGTCGGCAAGGGCGTGGACCGGTTTATCGATCAAAAACTGGAGGAACGCCGCCGCGAGTATAAAAAGTTCGGCGCGACGGTGTATTTGCTCGAACCCAACGTGAAAAAGAGCCAGGGCGGCCTGCGCGATTTGCATGTGCTGCAGTGGATCGGGATGGCCCGGTACCGTGCGGCGACGATTCGCGAGTTGGCGGACCGCGGCATTTTGTCCCGGCAGGACTATCGGGCCCTGACCGACGCCAGGGAGTTTCTCTGGCGGGTGCGGGCGCTGATGCACGTGCACGCAGGATCGGCCCAGGAGATTCTCACATTCGACGAACAGGTCTGGCTCGCGCAGCGGTTCGGGTATCAGGATCGCCCGCACCTGCTGGCGGTCGAGCAGTTCATGCAGGTCTACTATCGGCATACGATGGGACTGCACGAGCGGATGATGCGGTTCGTCAAACGGTGCCGGACGGTGTCGCTCTGGAGCCGGCTGGCGCGGCTGTTGCCGGCTCCGCGCCTCGAGCGGCACTTTGTGGCGCAGGGCAACGTGCTCACGGTCCCCGTCGAGGAGCGTACACGCGTCCTCGACAGCCCGGCGCTGTTGCTGGCGTTGTTCGATGCGGCGCGCGCGCGCGGGTTGGAAATCGATCCGGCGCTGATCGAAGACATCCATCGGCATGTCGAGACTTTGCCGGGAAGCGCGTTTGATTCGCCGGATGTCAGCGCCAGATTCATCAAGATTCTGTCCGGTCCGCGGACGGCCAGCACGCTGGACGCCATGCACCGCGCGCATCTGCTGGAGCGGCTGGTTCCCGCCTTTGCCACCGTGCGCGGGCTGATGCAGTTCAACCAGTATCACAAGTACACGGTGGACGAGCACAGCCTCCTCGCCGTGGCCAAGGCGGAAGCATTCGAGCAGGAATCGAGCGTGATCGGCCAGGTCTACCGGGAAATTCCCCGCAAGGACCTGTTGCACCTGGCGGTCCTGCTGCACGATTTGGGCAAGGGGAGGGAAGAAGACCATAGCGAGGCGGGGAAGCGTCTTGCGGAGGAGGCGGCCGCCCGCCTCGGGTTCAACGAGCAGGACACCCGAACGCTGGTGTTCCTTGTCCATAAGCATTTGCTCATGGCGCATACGGCGTTCCGGCGCGATCCCTACGACGGCAACGTGTTGCTGACGTTCGCGCGCGAGGTCGGCACGCCCGCGGTTCTCAGAAAGTTTCTGGTGCTGACCGCAGCCGATATCGCGGCCGTGGGGCCAGGAGTCCTGACGAAGTGGAAGGAATCCCTGCTGATCGAGTTATACGTGCGCACGATGCCCGAAGTGTCGGGCGAAAAAGATACGACGTGGGGAACCGAACGGGTTGCGCAACTGGCCCGCGAGGTGGTCGCGCGCATGCCGGAACAGTCGGACGCGGCCTGGATACAAGCACAACTCGAGCAATTTCCTGTGCGCTACCTGCATGGAACGGCGCCGGACCGCATTGCCGGCCACCTGGCGGCCATTCGCCGGCTCTCGGTCCGTGACGTGAAGGTGGAGTCGGCGTTTAATGAAACGCTGGGGACCTGCGACTATGCGGTCATCACGCGAAACGACATGATCCCGGGAATTTTCTCCAAGATCTCCGGCGTGCTGGCGGCAATGGGGCTGCATATTCTCGATGCGCAGATCGTCACGCGCCATGACGGCATGATTGTGGACACGTTTCAGGTGAGCGATCCGGATTACGCCGGAGTTCCGCCCGCCGAGCGTCAGGAGAGTGTCGGGCGGGCCATCCGGAGCGTGCTGCTCGGCGAAGAAATCGTCGAGCAACTTCTGGGGCGCTATCGCCGACTGGACCATCAGCGGCGGCTTCCGGCCGGCCGGCAGTCGACGGACGTGCAGGTGGACAATGAGACGTCCGACCGCGCGACGATCATCGATGTGTTCGCGGAGGACCGGCAGGGCTTGTTGTATGTCATCACACGCGCCATCTTTACGCTGGGGCTGTCCGTGCAGGCGGCCCGCATCTCGACGCGGCTGGATCAAGTCGCGGACGTGTTTTATGTCACGGATTCAAAGGGAGGAAAGGTGACCGATCCGGCCCGGCTGGAGGCGATCCGGGCGACGCTCAAGGGCGAAATCGACCGATTTGTGGCGGGACAGCTGGCGGTGGAAACAGGGACCGTGTCCGGTGTTTCATTATCAACATCATAGGGTAGTGGCCTGAAAGGAGGATGTGGATGACTCCGCGCGAAGTACTCGAATATGCGAAAAAGAACAGGGTGCTGGTGGTGGATCTGAAATTCGTGGATTTGCCGGGCACCTGGCAGCATTTCACGATTCCGATCGAAGAACTCAATGAGGGCACGTTCAAGGACGGCTCGGGCCTGGACGGCTCGTCCATCCGCGGATGGAAGGCCATCAATAACAGCGACATGCTGGTGGTGCCGGATCCGGACACCGCGTGCATGGATCCCTTCACGGCGGTGCCGACGCTCAGCCTGGTCGGGAACATCATGGATCCCATCACCCGTGAAATCTACGAGCGCGACCCGCGGTTCATCGCGCAGAAGGCGGAGAAGCATCTTAAGAGCACGAAGATCGGCGACATCTCCTACTGGGGGCCTGAGGCCGAGTTCTTCATCTTCGATCACGCGCGCTTCGATCAAACCAGCCACAGCGGCTATTATTTCATCGATTCCGAAGAAGGCGTCTGGAATGCCGGCCAGGACGGCGTGAATCTCGGCAACAAGATTCGGCACAAGGAAGGCTACTTCCCGGTGCCTCCGATCGACACGCAGCAGGACATTCGCAGCGAGATGATACTGGAAATGCAAAAAGTCGGCATTCCGGTGGAAAAGCACCACCACGAAGTGGCGACGGCCGGCCAGGCTGAAATCGACCTGCGGTTCGATTCGCTGGTCGTGATGGCCGACAAGATGATGATGTACAAGTATATCGTCAAGAACGTGGCCCGGCGGCACCACAAGACGGTGACGTTCATGCCGAAGCCGCTCTTCGGCGACAACGGGTCCGGTATGCACACGCACCAGAGCATCTGGAAGGACGGCAAGCCGCTCTTCGCCGGCAAGGAATATGCCGGCGTGTCGCAGATGTGTCTGCATTACATCGGCGGCATTCTGAAGCACGCGCCGGCTCTGGCGGGGATTACGAATCCGACGGTCAATTCGTACAAGCGGCTGACGCCTGGATTCGAAGCGCCGGTGATGCTGGCCTATTCGAGCCGGAACCGTTCGGCGGGCATCCGGATTCCGATGTATTCGCCCAACCCGAAGGCGAAGCGGATCGAAGTGCGGTTCCCGGATCCTTCGACGAATCCCTATCTGGCCTTTGCCGCCATGCTGATGGCCGGATTGGACGGGATCGAGAACAAGATCGATCCGGGAGAGCCGATAGAGAAGGACCTCTACGATCTGGAGGCGCGCGAAGCGGCCAGGGTCCCGACCATGCCGGGCAGCCTGGACGACGCGCTCAGGAATCTGGAGAAGGACCATCAGTTCCTGCTCAAGGGCGGCGTGTTCACGGAGGATCTGATCGAGGCCTGGATCGGCTACAAGCGGACGCGCGAAGTGGATCCGCTCCGGCTCCGTCCGCATCCGTATGAGTTCTTCCTGTATTACGACGTGTAACAGATAGGCGCGAGGCACGAGGCGCGGGACGATAGGGTTAGACATCGCTTCTTGTCTCGAGGCTCGTGGCGAGAGTCTTTCGTCTGAAAAATTGGCCTGACAATGTCGTCAGGCCGAGAGGACTGGCAAAGGCGCCAGCATCGCCGGAGGATATTCCATCGGCGGATGGCTGGCGCTTTTGTTTTGATGAGTGGACAGAGCAGGCAAGGAGGAATCGATGAGGAAAATGAATGATGGGATCATAAGCCAGCCGCAGGACGCTCAGAAGCACCCCGAATCGTCGGAAGATTATTTCGAGCGCACGGTCAGGCAGGCGGTGACTTCAGCCGTGCTGCGCGCGGCAGGGCCGACGAGGCGGCAATTTTTGGCCGGGCTGGGCGCCACGACGTTATCGGCATTGATTGCGGAGACGTTCCCGTTGAGCACGCTCACGGCATTCGCCGCCGATCCGGTCGGGAAGCCGGAGAAGCAGGACGTCAGCATCGGCTTCATTCCGATCACCTGCGGGACACCGATCATCATGGCGGAGCCGTTGGGGTTCTACAAAAAACACGGCCTGAACGCCTCGGTGAAGCGTGCGGCTGGGTGGGCCATGATCCGTGACTGGGCGGTGAATAAGGAAGTCGATGCCTCGCACTTTCTTTCACCGATGCCGCTGGCGTTCACAATGGGGGTGGGATCAGTGCCGACCCCCTTCTACATGCCGGCGGTGGAAAACATCAACGGGCAGGCGATCACGTTGCACATCAAGCACAAGGACGTGAAGACGGCCGCCGACATGAAGGGGTTCCGGTTCTGCGTGCCGTTCGATTTCTCCATGCACAATTATCTGCTGCGCTATTTCCTGGCCGAAGGCGGCGTCCATCCGGACAAGGACGTGCAGATTCGTATTGTGCCGCCAGCGGAGATGGTGGCGAATCTTAAGGCCGGCAATGTGGATGGCTATCTGGGGCCGGACCCGTTCAACCAGCGCGCGGTCTACGAGAATGCCGGTTTTATTTACAAGCTCTCGAAGGACATTTGGGATCGCCATCCCTGCTGCGCGTTTGTTGTAACCAAGGAGTTTGCGACCCAATATCCCAATACGTTCGGAGCCATGTGGAGAGCGATCGTGGATGCGACGCACTATGCGTCCAATCCTGCGCATCGCAAGGAAATTGCCGCTGCCATCGCACCGGCCAATTACATGAATCAGCCGGTCACGGTTCTGGAGCAGGTGCTGACCGGGACCTACGCCGACGGACTCGGCAAGATTATAAAAGAGCCGAATCGGATCGATTTCGATCCCTATCCCTGGCATTCGATGGCCATCTGGATCCTGACCCAGATGAAGCGCTGGGGACATGTGAAGGGGGATATCAACTATCAGTCGGTGGCTGAGCAGGTGTATCTGGCGGCGGGCTGCGACCGCGTGGCGAAGGAGTTGGGTTATCCAACCCACAACGCTACAACCATGAAACACATGATCATGGGCAAGGCGTTTGATTCGAGCCAGCCGGAGGCCTATCTGAAGAGCTTCAAGATTCACAGCATGGCGTAATGGGGGGCGAGAGGACGAGGAAGAAACGATGGCGATGCAAGGTAAGAGCAGTCCCTGGATGATCTCGTGCTTTCTGCTGGCGGTCTTTTTGCTGGCCTGGCATTTCTTCACGTTGAGGCCGGCTTTTGAGCCTCGGGGGATGTCCGAGGAGCAACTGCAGATGATGGAATTCAATGGAGACATCGTACGGACGCCGGATGGCGGATACGCCTGGAATCCTGAAAAGGAGAAAGTCAAAGGTGTGCCCGGACCGCTGATGGTATTTGAAAAAGCCCGAACGGAGCTCGCCGAGGCGTTTGTGAAAAAGGGGACCAACGACCATGGGATCGCCTATCTCGTGGCCTACACGGTCTCGCGCTTTGCGGCGGGCTTTCTCGCGGCGTCGGTGGTCGCGATCATGCTCGGTGTGTTGCTGGGACTGAATAAAGCGCTGTTCCAGGCGGTCAATCCGTTTATCCAGATTCTCAAGCCGATCTCGCCGCTGGCCTGGATGCCGTTGCTGCTCTATACCGTCAAAGATCCGAAATGGACGGCGGTGCTGGTCGTGTTTATGGCGGCGGTATGGCCGACCCTTGCCACCACGGCGTTTGGAGTCAGTTCCTTGCGCAAGGATTATCTGCACGTGGCGGCGATTCTCCAACTGACGTGGTTCAAGCGGCTGTACAAAGTCATTCTTCCGGGGGCCGCGCCGACGATTGTGAATGGACTGCGGATCTCATTCGGGAGCGCGCTCGTGGCCGTGGTGCCCGCCGAGATGTTGCTGGGCGAGCTGGGCGTGGGCTATCTGAGCTGGATCGAATGGAACAATCTCGATATTTCCGGCGTGATTTTTGCCATCCTGGTCGTGGGAGTGGTCGGGGTCATTCTGGACTCAGGATTTAACAAGCTGGCCGGTTTGGTCACCTATCAGGAGTGAATGATGGCCTTTTTGCAGATCGATCATATGACGAAGTTCTTTCCGAGCCATTCGGGCGGGAGCCCTGTCTGCATCTTCAAGGACGTGACGATCAAAATCGAGAAGGGCGAATTCGTGACGACCATCGGGCACTCCGGCTGCGGCAAGAGCACCTTGCTCAATATCATTGCCGGGCTTGAGTCGGCGACAGAAGGAGGCGTGATTTTGAACGGGCGGGAAGCATCCGGTCCGGGGCTCGATCGGATGGTGGTCTTCCAGAATTTTGCGTTGATGCCCTGGATGACGGTCTTCGACAATATCCGGGTGGCGGTACGAGCGGCCTATCCGGACTGGGACCGCGAGAGGATCGCCGCACACGTGCACAAATACATCGCGTTGGTCGGGCTCAAAGGCGCCGAGACCAAACGGCCGACGGCGCTGTCGGGCGGCATGAAACAACGAGTCGGGTTGGCCAGAGCCTTTGCGATCGAGCCGAAAGTGCTGCTGCTGGACGAGCCGTTTGCGCAGATCGATGCGCTCACGCGAGGCGTGATCCAGGAAGAATTGATTCAGATGTGGAACACGTCCAGAAACACGGTCTTCATGGTCACGCACGACGTGGATGAGGCGATCTTGCTGTCCGATAGAATTCTGCTCATGACCAATGGGCCGGGAGCGCGGATCGCCGAAAACGTCATCGTGACGATTCCGCGGCCCCGAGCTCGCGTCACGATCATCGAGCACCCTCATTATTACAAGATTCGCAACCACATCATTCATTTCCTTGTTGAGCATGCCACGCATGAAGAGGCGGCGGCGGCGGAAGTTTCCAATAATGGTTCCGCGAAAAAGGAGCCGGCGATCGTAAATTTTGAAAAGGAATCGCTGGTCCGGCAATAACCGAGCCTGGTGGAGGGGCTCATTTCATTCATAAGGAGGGGACGA
>Ga0247727_10006329_pt1 | contig 23341 bp, 17 predicted proteins | sample WisWelCaveWW1625_FD_202498 | JGI IMG/M metagenome (GOLD analysis project Ga0247727, IMG submission 202498) | Biofilm microbial communities from Wishing Well Cave, Virginia, United States - WW16-25 | ecosystem: Environmental > Aquatic > Deep subsurface > Groundwater > Cave microbial mat | place...
GTCCGACCGTCGAAGCCCCGGGCCTCGAAACCGGGTGCGGTGCCACCGATCTCGAGAGGCGGCGCCGCGCGCGCCGTGTCCGGGGCGCCCGGGCCGCGCACCCCCAGGAACACCCCGAGCGTGCCTGCGCCACGGCCGACCACCAGCCGGACCGAATCGCCCCGGAGGCGCTCGACCACCCCGAGGACCTCGGAGGGAGCAGGTCGATCGAGGTCGACCATGGCGCGGTCGCCGACCACGAGGATCGCGTCCCCCGGTAGGAGGCCGGCGCGCGCCGCCGCCGATCCCTCCAGGATCTTCGCAACGACGACCCGGCCGCCCCTGGCTTCGAGCAGCATGCCGCCGATCCAGCGCGGCTCTGCCGGGCCGGTCGCCGCGGCGGCCACCCGCGAGGCGGCGAGCAGCAGCATCGCGATAACCGGCGCGGCGATATGGCGGGGAGGGACATCCGTGGACATGCAGGATGGTAGCACGCCCCCCCGGGGCTCCCGGCGCTCAGGCCTGGTCGTGATCGACGGGGCGGGAGCGCGACGGCGCTGCGGGTGTCGCGCTCTCGGCGCGCCCCGTGGCGCGGACGCCGGCGGGGAACGCGGCCCCCGGCCGGGTGACCGCCGCGGCGGCGCCGGCCTCGGCCTCGGCGCGCGCCGCAGCGTCGACATCGACCTTCAACGACCTCAGGCCGAGGTCGAGCAGCCGGGCGTACAGCCGTTCGCGGGAGAAGGTACGCGCCAGCGTCAGGCGCGCCCCGCGCGTCCGTGCCCGGAGACGGAACCTCAGCTTCGTCGCCCGTGGACCGTCGGCCGCGAGATCGAGGATGCAGCGGTGATGCGCGAGACCGGCGTTGGTCCCGAACGCGTCGCGCACCAACGCGACCTCGAGCCGGCGCGGCGGCTCGACGGCGATGATCTCGATCTCCGCCCACCAGGGCCGCTCTCCCCAGCGCCCGCGCTGCCGCCAGACGGAGCCCGGTGTGAGTCCATCGCCCCGCTGCAGCTCGCTCGATTCGACGCGCAGAAGCGGGCGGCCGCGGCCGTGCGCCGCCTGCAGGGCGCCGAAGTCGCGGACCTTCTCCCAGGCCGCCTCCAGGGGGACGTGCAGCAGCACCGTGCGGGACTCGCGGCAGGCCAGACCGGAGTGCAGGTTCACGGCGATGAGAACGGTGACCACGACGCCGGCCGACGCCGCGATGATCATGAACACGAACACCCCTCCCGCAAGGTGTTCCGGCCTGGAGCGGCGACGGCGCCGGGCGGTGCATGGCCGGGCCGGATCCGACCACGACGGAGCGGGAAATCTACCACAGGAACCCGCATGCCTGGCCTGACACCGACGCCCGACGCGGGCCCCGGGCCACCGACCCCGGCTGGACGCCCGGCGCGCATATACTAATGAAGCCATGAACGCGTCCCCGACCGAAGTGCCGCTGGCGCAGGTGCTCGGAGGCATGACCCGCGAAGGGGAGCTCCACGACCGGGAGGCGGGGGGGCTCCGCTGCCACGCCTGCGGCCATCGCTGTTTCATCCCCCCGGGCCGCGCCGGCGTCTGCCGGGTGCGGTTCAACGACGGCGGCGCCCTCCGGGTTCCCTGGGGTTACGTCTCCGGCCTGCAGATCGACCCCATCGAGAAGAAGCCCTTCTTCCACGTCCTTCCGGGGTCCGAGGCGCTGTCGTTCGGGATGCTCGGCTGCGACCTGCACTGCGCCTACTGCCAGAACTGGATCACCTCGCAGGCGCTGCGCGACAAGGAGGCGATCGCCGAGGCCCGACCGATGGAGCCGCGCGCGATCGTCGAGCTGGCGCTGCGACGCGGCGCGCCGGTCATCGCCTCGACCTACAACGAGCCGCTCATCACCTCGGAATGGACCGTGGCGATCCTGCGCGAGGCCGTCCCCCGCGGGATCCTCGGCGCCTACGTGAGCAACGGCAACGCCACCGAGCGGGTGCTCGACTACATCCAGCCATGGGTCACGCTCTGCAAGGTCGATCTGAAGTCGTTCCGCGACCGCACCTACCGCTCCCTCGGGGGAACCCTCGACGCCGTGTTGCGGACGATCGGATCGCTCTGGCGGCGCGGTTTCTGGGTCGAGATCGTCACCCTCATCGTCCCCGGCCTCAACGACTCCGACGCCGAGATCGACGACATCGCCGGCTTCCTGCACGACCTCTCGCCCGACATCCCCTGGCACCTGACCGCCTTCCATCCCGACTACAGGATGAGCGGCACGAATGCGACCGGCGCCGACGCGTTGCGGCGCGCGGCGGCCATCGCCCGGGCGCGGGGTATCCGGTTCGTCTACGCCGGCAACCGGCCGGGGGACGTGGAGGATCTCGAGAACACCCGCTGCCCCGGGTGCGGCGCTACGCTCGTCGAACGCACGGGCTTCCGCGTGCGCCGCATCGCCGTCGACGCAGCCGGCGCCTGCCCGCGCTGCGCGCGGCCGGTGCCGGGGGTCTGGGCCGGCGGGGTCCGGCACCCGGCGCTCCCCGCCGCGGGGCGTGCCGCCCCGGGGAGCGCAGCACCGGAGAGCGCCGCTCCGCCACTTCAGGGCTGAGTGGCGCCGCCGGCGGATCGTCCGGCCGCCCGATCAGCCAGGATCCGCGCCAGGCTCTCGACGAAGCGGTCCGGATCGTCGGGCGTTATGATGACGTGGCGGAAGAGGCCGCGCCGGCGGCGCAGGGTGACGGCGTTCCAGAACCGCGGTCCGCTCCAGCTCTCGTGGATGAAGGCGCCGCGCCGGCTGACCTCCTCGATGTCGTCGAGCGCGATCCGGCGCACCCTGCGGCCGAGGAGATCCACCTCGATCGCATCGCCGGTCACCCGGTAGCGGATCGACCCGATGGCGGCGCAGAAGAGCACCACGATCGCCGCGATCGCCATGGCCTGGAGCAGGGCGGTGCCGCTCACCGCCGATCCCCCTCGATCGCGAACCGTCCGGCCACGAGGTCGAGGACGATGCGGTGTCGGGAGAGGAGATCGGCGCCGAGGATGGCGGCCGGCGGCGGCGTTCCGGCCGGCAGCCCGCCGCCGGCGCCGTCCGCGAGATCGAGGAGGAGCACGGTGACCCCGTGGAGGACCTTCCCGCCCGCGGCGATCCGTTCGAGGCGCGCCGACGGCAGCCCGGCGGCGGTCCCGCCGGCGTCGACGAGGCCCTGCGTGCCACCCGGCACGGCCTGCCACGGTCCCGCGGCGCCGGGATCGACGAGAGTGGCGGCCGAGGCGGTGTCGATGAAGGCCGGGCGGCGGCCGCGCCCGAGATCGACCTCGGTGAGGAGGCGCCCCGCGTCGAGGCGGAGCGCCGACCCGCGGCCCGGACCGCCCACCGGCCCGACGGCCGCGTCCGCGGCGAACGACACCGTCCGCAGCGGGTAGTCGATGACGAGGCGCCTGCCGGCAAGCAGCGCCGCGCCGATCACCCCGTCGTAGGGCGCGCCGACGGCGCGCGCGAGCGCCGCATCCTCGCGGATCACCAGGGCTTCGACCCCGATCCACTCCGCGCCGTCGACCGCCAGCCGCCCGATCCGCACCGTCCCGAGCGGGATCGGCAGCGGTCCGAGGAGCCCGCGGCCGGCGGTTGCGTGCGCCGGCGCCGGACCGATCGCGACACCCGGCCGGGATGCCGCCGCGGCGACGAGCGACAGAGCGCCGGGGTCGCCGGTGTCGAGCAGGAGCCGGAGCGGGCGGCCGTCCGCGAGGGCCGGGACGATCACGAGGTGCGCGGGGGAATCGAACGGCGCCGCTCCGGCGCCCCCGGCCGCGGCCGCGAGCGCCGCCACGACCGCCAGGGCCGCGAGGCGCCGGACGACAGCCGCCGGGCGCGCGATCGGCACGGCAGCGCCCTCAGGAGACAAGGTTGTAGAGGGTGTCTCGCTGCCTCGGGAGGTAGCCGGCCTCGCGGATCAGGCGCTCCATCTCCATGCGGGTGGTGCAGCCGTGGGCGCCGGCGGCGCGGACGACGTTCTCCTCGATCATGATGCTGCCCATGTCGTTGGCCCCGAACCGCAGCGCGACCTGGCCGATCTCCTTCCCCTGGGTGACCCACGAGGACTGGATGTTCGGGATGTTGTCGAGGAACAGGCGGTTGATCGCCTGCGTCCTGAGATACTCGGCGCTCGACGCCTCGGCGCCCCCCAGGGCGGTGTTCTCGGCCTTGTAGGTCCAGGCGATGAAGGCGGTGAAGCCGCGCGCCCCGCGCGCATGGCTCGCATCTTGAAGGTCGCGCACCTTGCGCAGATGCTCGACGCGGTCGGCGTAGGTCTCGACGTGCCCGAACATCATCGTGGCGGTGGTCGGCATGCCGAGCCCGTGCGCCGTCTCCATGACGCCGAGCCAGTCGTCCGACATCGTCTTGAGGGGCGAGATCCGCCGGCGGACCTCGTCGACGAGGATCTCGCCGCCGCCGCCGGGCATGCTCCGGAGACCCGCGTCCCGGAGCCGCCGCAGCGCCACCTCGATGCCAATCCCGGAGACCCGCGCCATGTGCTGCACCTCCGACGGCGAGAAGGCGTGCACATGCAGCGCCGGGAAGCGCTCGCCGAGCGAGACCAAAAGGTCCTCGTACCACTCGATGGCGAGGTCGGGGTGGTGTCCGCCCTGCATCAAGATGCCGGTCCCGCCGAGCGCCAGGGTCTCTTCGGCCTTGGCGAAGAGCGCCTCCTTCGTGTGCAGGTACCCCTCGGGATCGCCGGGCTCGCGGTAGAAGGCGCAGAACGAGCAGCGCGCCACGCAGACGTTGGTGTAGTTCACGTTGCGATCGACGATGTAGGTGACGATCGGCTCGGGATGCAGGCGGCGCCGCACCATGTCGGCGGCCACGGCCAGGTCGATGAGGCGGGCCTCGCGGAACAGGAGCAGGGCTTCGGCCGGGTCGAGCCGCCGGCCGTCGGCCGCCTCGGTCAGGATCGCGTCGATCGCGTCGTCGGTGTGGCGGACAGCGCGCCGCTCGGCGGCTTCGGCGGCGTCCCACGGGGCGGGTGACCCCACGAAGGGGGGGGCGCCGGCCCCGGCGTCGGTCGGCTGCGTCGGGTTCACGTCGGGATCCTCCCGGGTGCGGCCGCCGCCGGGCGGGCGGCGGCGTGGAAGCGCGGCGGACCGGGACGCCCGATGAGGCCCAGCTCGTGGGCCCGGGCGAAGAACAGCGCCAGGGCGCGCTGCTCGGGAGGCCCGATCTCGTAGTGGATGTTGTCGCGCAGGTAGGCGGCGATCCCGGCCGCGGGCACGCCGATCCCGGGGGCCGCGGCGGCGGCGATGGCGTCGATGTGCCGGACGCCCGCGCGCATCGACTCAGCGAAGATCCGCCCGCCCGCTTCGCACGGCGCGTCCGGGCGGATCGCCCAGGCGGCGAACACGAACGGCAGCCCGGTCATGGCGTGCCACTCCTCCGCGAGGTCGTGCACCTCGAGGCCGCCGGTGTCGGCGGCGAGCGCCGCGTCGCCGATCAGCAGCGCGGCGTCGTGCCCGCGGAGCATCGCCGCCAGGTCGGGCGGGCGCTCGTCGAAGGTGACCGGACCGACGCGGCGATGGGCGAGGACGATCCGCAGCAGCGCCACGGAAGTGCGCGAGCCGCTGTCGACGGCGATGCGGCGGATCGTCGCGAGCGGCCGGCGGGCGACCAGCAGGACGGAGCGCGCCGTGCGTCGCGAGGCGATGCCGGGGGAGGGGAGGAGCGCGATCCCGGCCCGCTCGAGTCGCGGCGCCTCGATGACCGGGACGAGACCGGCGTCGGCCCGGCCCTCGAGCAACAGGTCGGGAATGCGCGCCGGCGGCTCGGCGACGAGGTCGCAGAGGCCCCGCAGCGACCCGTGCGTGAAGCCCCAGACGAGCGGGGCGGCGTTGACGTAGGGGACGGTCGCGATGCGCAGGCGCTTCATGGGGACAGGGGCCTCGTGCAGAATAGATCGGCTCGAACGGGCGCCATTCTACCACCGGCATGAGTCCCGGGAGGTCGGCGGACCGGCCGGGGGCGCCGATCGGTTATCCTGATGCGGTCCCCTGGCGGGTGTGCCGTTGAAGCGTCCCTGGCTGCATCTCATCTACCTCACCTACTGCGCCGAGGCGGGGGTCTATCTGGCCCTGGTCCCCTGGACGGTGCTGTGGGTCCCGATGTCCTTCACCTGGCCGGAGGCGGTCCGCGCCATTCTCCTGGGCGGGACCGCGCGCGGCGCCGTCTCCGCCTTCGGCGTCCTCATGGTCGTCGTCTGCGGCGTCGACCTGACCCGGTTCTGCCGGGCCCTGCGGGCCGCGTGACCGCGCGCCCGCGCGAGCGCGTGCCCGGCGTGATGTTCGTCACCGACCGGCAGGCGACGCTCGGCCGCCCCATCGAGACCGTCGCCGCCGCGGCGATGCGCGGCGGCGCCGCGATGATCCAGGTGCGCGAACGGGACCTCGGTGGCGCCGCGCTGCTCCGCCTCGCCCTCGCCCTGGTCGCCGCGGGCCGCGACTTCGGCCGCGACCGCGTGCGGGTGGTGGTGAACGACCGGCTCGACGTAGCGCTCGCCGCGAAGGCCGCCGGGGTGCACCTGCCGGCGTCGGGGCTGCCGATCGTTGCGGCGCGCCGCCACGCCGGTGCGCGGTTTCTCATCGGTCGATCGGTCCATGGCCCTGCGGAAGCGCGCGAGGCGGAGAGGGCGGGGGCCGACTACCTGGTCTGCGGTCCGGTCTTCGCCACGCCGAGCAAGGCGGCCTACGGCGAGCCCTTGGGACCAGTCGTGCTGCGCCGCGTCGTCGAGGCGGCGCGCATCCCGGTGTGGGCCATCGGCGGGATCAACGCCGGCAACGCCCGCGAGATCGGGGAGATCCCGATCGCCGGGGTGGCGGTGATCGCGGCCGTCGCCGCCGCGCCCGATCCCGAGGCGGCGGTGCGCGACCTGCGCGCCGCCCTGGGCGTTCCGCCCGCTCCGGAGAACTAACCGGCCTCACTCCACCTGATGTCCGGGCCGAAGAGCACGAAATCGATCGTCATGAACGGCTTCCTGGCGCCGCCGTGACTCTCCAACTTCCCTGAGACCGGGTGGGCAGGGCCCTCCTGGGCTCGGTTTCACTCCCACTTTAGTCCGGTAGTGTTGCCCACTCCGGAGGGCGCTTGTTTTGATGGACCGCGAGGTTGACCTTGACAACGGTGTTTCGGAAGTGTACGTAAAACCAAGACCTGCAGGCGCATAGGGATCCGCTGATGTGGCCGCGCACTCCCGATCACCGCATCCAGACCCGAAGCATCGCCATTCTTTTCGGGGCCCTCTTTCTTCCCTGGGACCCGGCCGTAAGCGTCGCAGGGTCCGTGTTCGAGAATCCAGCCTTCGCGGTCGGTCGCTCACCCAACGGACTGAGCATCGGCGACTTCAACGCAGACCAGATGCCAGATGTCGCGGTCGTCAACACCGGTTCGGACGATGTCTCCGTGCTTCTCGGATTCGGGGATGGCGGCTTTCGACCAGAAATGAGATTCCCCGCGGGACGTCGTCCGCTGGCAGTCGCGATCGGCGATTTCGACGAGAACGGGCTACAGGACCTCGCGGTCACGAACCACGAGAGCGACGACCTGACGATTCTGCTCGGACGTGGAGACGGCAGCTTCCTGGTGGCCCGGAGGGTTTCCGCTCCCCATGACCCGCGTGCGCTCATCATCGCCGACTTCAACCTCGATGGCCACCACGATTTGGCGACTTTGGGCGGGACGACGGACAGTGTCTCGTTACTCCTCGGACGGGGCGACGGCAGTTTTCTTGCTGCTGTCAGCAGCCACGCAGGCATCGCTCCGACTGCGATGGCAGTTGCGGACTTCAACGACGATCGCCTGCCGGATATCGCGATCACGAGCGTCCAGCCTGGAGGTATCTCGATCCTGTTGGGCCAGGGCGACGGGACTTTCCGCCTCGACAGCGAGATCGCCCTTACTTCTGAGACCGTGGCCATCGTCGCTGTGGACCTCAATCAGGACGGAGTGACGGATCTTGCGGTCGCCCAGTTCTTCTCGGATCGGGTCCGCGTATTCGTCGGCCGAGGCGACGGCACCTTCCGAGAGCAGGCCTCCGTCCCGGTAGGCGCCTTCCCGTCATCCGTAAGAGCCGGCGACCTGAACCGCGACGGCATCACCGACCTGGTCGTGGCGAGCTATGGCCTGGACCGAGTTATTGTGTTGACCGGAAACGGAGACGGCACATTTCGTTTCGGCGCGACCGCCACTGTCGGCGCTCGCCCGACCTTCATCGAGATCGCCGACCTCAACCTCGACGGCCGATTGGATGTCCTAACGACAGACTCCGGCGCTGACCGCATCTCAGTCCTCCTCGGGCGTAGCGACGGCGCCTTTCGAGAACATCCGCGACTTCCAGCAGGCCGATCTCCATCGGCCATCGCCTCAGCGGACTTGAACCGTGATGGCCACTCGGACCTCGTCGTATCGAACCGAGGTCTGCACGACGACATGAGCGAGGTGTCCGTCTTTCTCGGACTTGGTGGAGGGCTTTTCGCTCCCGCCCAGAACCGCCAAGTCGGTGCGTTCGCCACATCGGTTGCGATAGGTGATGCGGACGGCGACACGATCTCCGACCTGTTGGTCACCATCCACGGAGTGACTCGACTCGACGGCACGAACACACCCGCCGGCATAGAGATTCTCTTCGGTATTGGCGACGGCCAGTTTCGACCTGACACCCTACTCGAGGGAAACCCGCAGGCCGCGCTGGACGCGGTCGGCATCGCCGATCTCAACGCCGATGGCTTCACCGACCTCGTTGCGACGAACCGTAGCGGTGTCGAGGTGCGACTCGGCCTCGGCGGGCGCGCATTCGCCCCGCCCATCGCGTACGCGACCGGGATTGGCGCCGCGGGAAACGCAATCGGCGACTTCAATGCCGACGGCGTTCCGGATCTCGCCGTGGCGAACGAAGCCTACTACCATCTACCGGAAGGGACAGTGATCCTGCCGGGGACGGTCGCGGTCCTCCTGGGGCTCGGGAACGGATCGTTCGCCCCTGCGGTCCCATATGACACGGGATTGAGGTCATGCGCCGTTGCCATCGGAGACTTCAACGGGGACGCGGCTCAGGACCTCGTGGTCGCGAACGCGTGGACAAGCGATGTCTCAGTCCTTCTCGGCCGCGGCGACGGCTCCTTCGAGCCGCAGAAGAGGTTCGCAACCGGCATCTTCCCAGGCTCGGTTGTGGTGTCTGATTTCGATCGGGACGGCTCGCAGGACATCGCGGTAGCGAACAGCAACTCGGCCAGCATTTCATTGCTCTTCGGCCGAGGCGATGGCGCGTTCCGGCGCCACGTCCTCTTTCAGGTCGGCTGGATCCCGCTATCCCTGGTCGCTGAAGATTTCAATTCCGATGGCCATCCCGATCTTGCGACCGCGAATGGCGGAACCAATGATGTCTCTATTCTCTTGAACGTTGGACCCCCGGATGCGGACGCTGACGGAACGCCCGATGCGCAGGATGCGTGCACGGACAGTGACGGCGACGGCGCAGGTGATCCGGACTTCCCGACCAACACCTGCCCTGTCGACAACTGTCCGCTCCTGGAAAACGCGACCCAGGCCGATGCCGACGGAGACGGTCTAGGCGACCCATGCGACGTTTGCCCCACGATCGCAGACCCTCTGCAGGCGGACGTCGACCGCGATGGCCTTGGGGACGCCTGTGATAACTGCTCGGAGGTGATCAGTGGTTACGGTACCGACCGCGACCTGGATGGCCGTGGAGACCCCTGTGACAACTGCACTGAGGCTCACAATGCCGCCCAGACCGACTCCGACGGGGATGGGCAGGGAGATGCCTGCGATCCGTGCCCCGCGGATGGGATCAACGACGTCGATGGGGATGGCCTGTGCGCGACGGCCGACAACTGTCCCATCACGGCCAACCCGGACCAACTCGATGACGACGCGGACGGCAGCGGCAACCGGTGTGACAACTGCCCATCGAGTGCCAACGCCAATCAGTTGGATCAGGAGGGGGATGGGATCGGTGACGCCTGCGACAACTGCAATTCGACCCCGAACGCGGGACAGGAGGACCTCGACGGAGACGGCATCGGCGATGCCTGCGACAACTGCCCGGATGCGGTCAACACGGACCAAGTCGACGGGAACGATGACGGCTCGGGCGACGCTTGCCAGCCCAGCGCGCGCCTGTCAGAGGTCGTGCAGAAGGGTGATGGTGTAATACAGATCCGCTTGCGCATCGCCGATCCGCAGGATGATCCGCTGACAGGCAGCCTGGAACTGCTCGCGAATCCGGCCATGCCATTCGTGATGCAGGACGCGGCGTTTTCGATGGACTGCGCGCTTGGATACCTGCCGGACGGCGTTGCAAATGAGGGCATCGGGTTCGCCTTCGGCTCGATAGGGCGCCCTGTTCTGTTTGATCTTGAAACGACGCTCGGTTGCAAGCAGCGGTTCATCCCTGATTTTCTGCTCGCTTCTGGTACATGCGATCACCCGACCTCGATATTCGATACCGTTCAGTACCTGGATGACCTCCTCTTGCCGGGACAGGTTTGCGTCCGACGGCGGGAGCAAGCCGACGGTGGTGTCACGCTCATGATCCGGTCGCTCGACGAACAATCGTTGCTTGGGATCCCGGTGCTGTCCGAGGTGTCGGTCCTGAGCCTGGCGTTCGTCGACGGTCCCCCGCGGCAGGCGTCGCTCGCAGGAATCCTGCCCGGACAGAGCTGTCGCGCGGTACTCACTGTGACGGACGGGAACACCGTACCCTTCAAGTTGGAGGCGACGTTTGTCTACCGGGGTGAGACGCTCCTGGTCCTCAACAGACCGCCGCAGGCGTCAGTCGCCTTGCCGCCAGGAGTCGAATGTGACCGGCCCGGCGCCGGCCTTATCGTGCTGGATGGGTCGGATTCCCGGGACGACGACTCGAACCCCGGAACGCTTGACGACATCGTTTCTTTCGAGTGGCTCGAGGATCCCGGCGAGGTTACGGAGAGGCTCCTCGGCACCGGACCTCTCGCAGCGGTTGCCCTCCCGCTCGGGCCGCACCGGGTGGTGCTGCGAGTGACCGACAGTTTCGGCGCTACGGATGCGGTCCAGAGGCACGTTGTCGTGGTCGATTCGGTTCCTCCGGCCCTCACCGTTGTCGCCGGAACGCAGGTGCTATGGCCTCCGGATCATCGTCTGGTTCCGGTGCACCTCGGCTGGTTGGTACACGATCTCTGCGACCCACGCCCGACCGTCATCCTCTCTTCCGTCAGGAGCAGCGAGCCGGACGACGCTCCGGGCTCGGGGGATGGGAAGACGGTCGGCGACATCGACGGGGCAGAGCCCGGGACGAAGGACGATGAGGTTCTTTTCAGAGCAGAGAGATCCGCGAAGGGGCCCGGGAGAGTGTACGAGCTCGGGTACCTTGCAATCGACGCCTCGGGTAATGCTGTGCCGGCGTTCGCCGTCGTGACGGTCCCACACGACCGGGGCTGAGCGAGGATTGCCGCTGCCGCTTCGATGTCGAGCGCGTCATCTTCGTCATGGCGCTGCAGCGGCTGTGCGCGCCCGGCTCCGAGCTCTATGGCCGCGGCTGGGTGAAGACCGCTGAGCTGCGGGACTTCTGTCGCACCTGCACAGGTTCAAGGGGGTTGGTCGGCACTACACGCACGTTCCGACTCTGCCCGCTATGCCGCCACACGACTTGGGTCCGGCACTCGCCGAAAAAAACCACCAGCAACGACCAGATGCGGAAGTTGGTCTAGCGGTTCCCGCTGGCTGCGCTGTCGCCCGCGCCGCTGACCAGTTGGCCGCAGGCGGCGCCGATGTCGCGCCCCTTGCTCCAGCGGATCGAGGCCGGCACGCCGCGCGCCAGGAGGCCGTCGCGGAACCGCGCCGCGACCTCGGGCGGGGGGGTGCGGTAGCCGCCGAGCCCGGTCTCGTTGTACGGGATGACGTTCACCTTGGCGCGCACGCCCCGCAGCCGCCGCGCCAGCGCATCCGCCTGGCGCGGGCTGTCGTTGACCCCGAGGATCAGGGCGTACTCGAAGGTGATCTTCTCGCGCGGCCCGAGCGGGAAGGCCCGGCAGGCGGCGATGAGCGCCTCGAGGTTCCACTTCCGGTTGATCGGCATCAGGCGGTCGCGCAGGACGTCGTCGGAGGCCGCCAGCGAGATTGCCAGCCGCGGCCGCGTCTTTTCGGCGCCGAGACGGGTGATGCCGGGAACCAGGCCCGCGGTCGACAGGGTGATCCGCCGCGGCGCGATGCCGAACCCCCCGGGATCGACCAGGATCCTGAAGGCGGCCATCACCGCGCCGTAGTTGTTGAGCGGCTCGCCCATCCCCATGAAGACGAGGCGCAGCGCCGCCGGCGGCGTGCCGTTGGCGCGCGCCAGCGCCGCCACCTGCGCCGCGATCTCGCCCGGGGTGAGATTGCGGACAAGCCCCATCGTGCCGGTCAGGCAGAAGCGGCAGTCGAGCGGGCAGCCGACCTGCGACGACAGGCACAGGGTCACGCGCTCGCCGTGCACCATGTGCACCGCCTCGATAGCGCGCCCGTCGTCGAGCACGAGGACGTACTTCCGCGATCCGTCGGACGACCGCCCGGTCTCGCGCGCCCCGGGCAGGGCGATGCGGAAGCGCTCGGCGATGCCGCGCCGCAGGGCCGCCGGCAGGTCGCTCATCGCCGCGACATCGGTCACGCCGCGGCCGTACATCCAGTGATAGATCTGGTCGGCGTGGAAGCCGCGGTCGGTGAGCGGTGCGAGGGCCCGCGCGAGCGCCGGGCGCTCGAGGCCGAAGAGATTGGTGCGCGCCCTGGCGGCGTCCGTGGGGGTGGTCATCGTCTGTCCGGGCGCCGCCATTGTAGCGCAGCGGCGCGCCCGGTCAGCGGCCGGGAAGCCGCGGATCGAGGACGGGATAGAGGAGATCCACCCCGAGGCTGGCGACGACATAGACCGCGGTCAGCGCCAGGACGCAGCCCTCGACGATCGGGATGTCGCGCAGGGCAATGGCGCGAACCAGCGCCTTGCCGAGCCCGGGCCAGGCGAAGACGAATTCGGTGGCGACCGCCCCGCCGAGCAGCGCCGCGAGGTTCAGCCCGACCGCCGTGACCACCGGCACGAGCGCGTTGCGCAGGCCGTGCAGCACGAAGACGCGCAGCCGCCCGGCGCCGCGGGCGCGCGCCGTGGCGACGTAGCCGGCCCCGGCGGCGTCGAGCAGGCTGGCGCGCGTGACGCGCGCGATCGCCCCCATCGACACCAGGGCCAGGGTGACGGCGGGCAGCACGAGGTGGTCCCACTCCGGCAGGCGCAGCCCGGTGAAGGGCAGGGTCGCGCCCTCGAGGCCGTACCCGACGACCGGAAGCCAGCCGAGCCCGGAGGCGAAGACGACGATGAGCAGCAGGCCGACCCAGAAGACCGGCGCCGAGGCGCCGACCAGCGCCAGCGTCAGGACCGCGGCGTCGGCGGCCCGCCCGCGCCGCAGCGCCGCCAGCGAGCCGAGGACGATCCCGCCGGCGGCCGCGAGCGCCGTGGCGGCGATCGCGAGCACGAGCGTCGGGACCATGTGGTCGCCGATGACCGCCGTCACCGGGCGTCCCTGGATGTACGACGTCCCGAGGTCGAAGCGCAGCAGCCGCGCCGCGTAGCCGAGGAACTGGCGCCAGGGCGGCAGGTCGAGTCCCCACTCGGCGCGGATCGCCGCCACGACGTCGGGGTTGGCCCCCTGGCCGCCCGCCAGGAGGCGCGCCGGATCGCCCGGCAGCAGGAACATCAGGGCCCAGACCAGGACCGCCGCGGCCGCCAGCACCGGGAGCAGGCCCAGAAGGCGCCTCAGGACGTAGCCGGTCATCGCGTCATCCGCGCGGCAGAGGCGTGGGCGTCGGGCATGCCGCGGCCGCGCCGCCGCTCACGCCGCCGGCTTCGCGCCCGCGACCGGCCGCTCGATCACCAGCCGCTCCAGGGGAATGCGGAACTCGCCGAGCGGCGTGTGGACGATCCCCTTCACGTAGGGTTTGAACAGGGTCGCCGACTCGAAGTAGTTGAGGAACAGCCACACCGCATCGTCCATCACCGCGATCCGCTCGGCGCGGCGGTAGTTGCCGGCGCGCGCCTGCGGATCGGTCATCGCGAGCGCCTCGTCCACGAGGCGGTCGAACTCCGGGCTGGCGTAGCGGAAATAGTTCCCGGGCGGCCCGATGTTCCGCGAGTGCAGTTGCAGCCTCAGAACGGCGTCGGCGTCGGGGTAGTCGAGGTACCAGCCGAAGCGGAACATCTGCGCCTGCCCCGGGACCGCCGCCGTTCCCTCGACCGCCTGCAGGTAGGCGGCCCAGTCCACCTCCTTGATGGCGATCGACACGCCGACCTTCTTCAGATCGGCCTGGATCTGCTGGGCGATGCGCCGGTTGTCCTCGCTCGTGTTGACCCAGAGGGTGATCGGCGGCAGCCCCCGGCCGCCGGGATAGCCGGCCTCGGCCAGAAGCGACAGCGCCTTCGCCGGGTCGCGCGGGTAGCCGGGCAGGTCGGGATCGTACCCGGGGATGCCGGGCGGGATGATGCCGCGGCCCGGTATGTTGCCGCCCGGCATCAGCACGTTCCACAGGTATTCCTTGTCGACCGCGTAGTTGAACGCCTTGCGCAGGGCGGCATTTCCCTTGAAGGGCGCGAGGCCGAGGTTGAAGCCGATGTAACCGACGCCGATGAAGGGGTAGCGGTGCACGTCGGCCGCGAGATCCGGGCCGGGATCCGCCGGCACCTCGTCGAGGGAGTCGAGACCGCCGGCGCGGTACTCCTCGAGCGCCGTGGTCCGGTTCTCGATGATCCGCACCAGGATTCGATCGACCGCCGGCCGGCCGCCCCAGTAGCCGTCGAAGGCCTTCATCTCGATGACGTTGGCCTGCTCCCAGCGCACCACCGCGAAGGGGCCGCAGCCGACCGGCGCCCGCAGGTACGGCTTCGCCGGATCGTCGTAGACCTCGCGCGGGACGATCGAGGCGCCCGACATCGTCAACATCCCGAGGAACGGCGCGAACGGACGCTCGAGGCGCAGCGTCACGGTGTCGGGCGCGGTGACGGCGATACCCGTCACGTCGGCGGCGCGTCCCTCGGCGAAATCGATCGCCCCCGCCACCGGCTCGAGCAGCCAGCGGCGCGGCGAGCGCGTGTCCTTCCGCAGCAGGCGGCGGAACGACCAGGCGACATCGTCGGCCGTCACCGGCCGGCCGTTCTGGAACCGGGCGACCGGGCGCAGCCGGAAGGTGTAGAGCAGGCCGTCCGGCGACACCGTCCAGGAGGAGGCGACGGCGGGGACCACCTCCAGACTCTCCGGGTCCATCGCGACCAGGCCGCGGAAGACGCCGGCGGTGATCGCCTCCGACAGGTTGTCGGTGACCAGCGCCGGATCGAGGGTCGGCGGGTCCTCGCGCAGCCGGAAGCGGTAGACCTGTTCCGGCGCCGGCGGGGCCGCCGGCCGGCCGCAGCCACCGGCGCCGATCGCGGCGAGGAGGGCGGCCGCGGGCAGGGCGACGGCGAACCCCGCGCGCGCGGCCCGGGGCGGCAGGCGGCTCATGCGGCGGCGCTCCTGAGTGACGGGTCCAGCCGGTCGCGGATCCCGTCGCCGAGCAGGTTGAAGCCGAGCACGGCGACGAGGATGGCGAGACCCGGGGCGAGGCAGACCCAGGGCCGCGTCACGACGTGCACCTGGCCTTCGGCCACCATCGTTCCCCACGAGGGGAGCGGCGGCCGCGCGCCGACGCCGAGGAACGACAGCCAGGCCTCCATGAGGATGTTGCCCCCGAGCCCGAGGCTCGCGGCGACGAGGATCGGGCCGGCGGCGTTCGGCAGGAGGTGCCGGAGCACGACGCGCGCGCCGGACGCGCCGCTGGCGGTCGCCGCCCGGGCGTACTCCTCGGTGCGCAGGCGCATGATCTCGGCGCGCACCAGGCGCGCGATCGCCGCCCATCCCAGCCCGCCGAGCACGAGAAGCACGAGGGCCAGCGACGGCTCCGGGAAGAGGCGCAGCAGCGGGGCGTTCTCCGGCTCGGGCACGGCGGCGGCCACCGCCAGGGCCAGGAGCGGCGCGGGGAGCGCCAGCATCAGATCGGTGGCGCGCATCAGCACCGCGTCGGTGTAACCGCCGTTCCAGCCGGCGACGGCGCCGACCAGCAGGCCCGCGACGAGCGCCAGCGCCTGCGCCAGGAGGGCCGTGGTCAGCGACAGCCGCGCCCCGAGGAGGAGGCGGCTCATCTGGTCGCGCCCCATGCCGTCGGTCCCGAGCGGATGATCGCGATCGGGCGGCGTCGGGGGCGTCAGGTGACGCGGCGCGACCTGGTCGTAGGGATCGAGACCGAGGAGCCCGGAGAGGGCGGGGGCGAGAGCGGCCGCGAGGCCGACGATCACGACGAGGACGGCCCCGAGGAGGAGCGGCATGTTCCGTCGTCGGGCGGCCGGTCGTCGTCGGCGCGGTTCGTCCGGCGTCACGCGACGGACTATAGGAGCCTGTCCGGGAAATATCAACGGCCGCGTTCGGGACGCCGGCGGGCCGCGATCCGCGCGCCCGCTCCGCGCCGCCGCGCCACGCCGCCGCGCCTTGCCTCACATGGGGGCGTGTGCTACGTTGCCGCCTCCCGTGGAGGCCTCCCGCGCATGAACAAGGACCACGTCCGCTTTCTCGTCTCGGGCATCACTTTCGGGTTTCTCGTCGGCTACATCGTGGCCTACGGGGTGCACGAGCCGCGGGTGAAGATGATCGCCGACCGGCCGCCCGAGGCGGGCAATCTCGGGATGACCGCGGCCGTGATCGGCCCGGCGGGCGGCGGCATGCCGCCGGGCGGAGGGATGCCCGGTCGCGCGATGCCGGATGGCGGGATGCCCGGGGGCGGTGGATCGGGAGGCGGCGCGCCGATGGGCGGCATGGCCGGGGCCGATGCGCAGATGGCGCTGGTCTTCCAGCAGATCGCCGCGCTCAAGACGACGGTCGAGCGGAACCCGAAGGACGGCGACGCGCTCACCCGGCTCGGGAACTTCTACCAGGATGCCGGCAAGTTCGACGAGGCGATCGGCTACTACAGGCGGGTCCTCGAGTTGCGACCTCAAAGTGTCAACGTACGCACCGACATGGGCATCTGCCTGCGCGAGTCGGGCCGCCCGGCCGAGGCGGTGCAGGAGTTCCGCCGATCCCTGGACGCCGACCCGAACCACTGGCAGACCTGGTTGAACCTGGCGATCGTCAGCCTCGTCGATCTGAACGATCCGGAGACCGCCGCCGCGGCGCTCGGCAAGGTCGAGGCACTCAACGCCTCCTTCGAGGGGCTGCCGGCCCTCAAGGAAGCGGTCCGCAAGGCGCGCGGCGGAACCTAGATCGACCCGCGTCCCGCTCCGGCCGGGCGCCTCCGTCCCGATCCCTGCGGCGCCCGTGTCAGCCGCCGCTCCCGCGTGATCGCGGTCCGCGTCAGCAGGCTGGCGCCGCCGTTTGACTTCCGTCCCCCGCGACCTACATTTGGACACGGTTCACGGGCTGGGTGTGGCCCGCGGGGCGGCCAGGTGATCGACGACGAACTTCTGCAGGAACTGCTCGCCAAGGCCAGCGGCCTCTACAACAACGGCGACTACCGCGGCGCGATCACCGCCTGGAAGGAGGCGCTTGCGGCCGATCCCTCGAGCCAGAAGGCGCGCGAGGGGATCCAGATGGCCACCCTCCTGCTGGGCGACTGGGATCCCCGGGTGGAGGCGGCCGACGGCCCCGAGCCGGCCGCCGCCGCCGATGGCGCCCCGGCGACGCCCGCCCGCCTGACACCGGAAGCGCGCGCCGCCCGGCTTGATGAAGGCGTGGCCCGCGTGCGCACCCTGCTGCGGCAGCGGCAGTACTCGGCCGCGGTCGAGGGGGCCCGGGGCCTGGTTCCCATCGATCCCGATTCCGAGGAGGTCCAGCGCCTGGTCGAGGAGGCGCAGCAGGCCTTCGAGTCGGCCCCCTTCATCGACGAGCATCTCACCCTGGCGCGCGAGCTGGCGGCGCAGGAGCGCCTCTCCGAGGCGGAAGTCGAGTGCCGCAAGGTGTTCGCGCTCGATCCGGCGAACCCCGACGCGCTGGCGTTCGCCGCCGAGTTGCGGGCGCGGATGCAGGCGCCGGCGGGCGACGCCGCGGCCGGCGGCGTCACGATGAGGATGGAGATCGCCGACCTCATGGCGGCGCAGGAGCGTGCCGCCGTTCCCGCCGGGCCCGGCGACGACGAGGCGCCCGTGCCCGCCGAAGACCCCGCGACCGAGGCGGCGGCGGAGGCGGCGGTCGCGGCGTCGCTCCCCGACGACCTGATGGAGCTCGATCTCGAGTCGTCCGGGAGCGCCGCGCAGCCGGCGCCCGGGCCGGATCCGGAGGACCTCCCGGCGGCCGGGGCCGTCGAGGAGATCGTCGATGCCGAGACCGTCGTGCCCCCGACGGTCCGCCTGGTGCCGCGCACCGGCGCCGGATCGGAGTCGGTCGAAGCCTTCCTCGAGAAGTCCGAGGATGTGATCCCGATCCCGCTGGCGCCGCCGGCGGCCGCGCCGCCCCAGGCGCCCGCCGCCGCGCCCGCCGAACCGGTCGGCTGGGAGGAGGAGCTCGAGAGTCTCAACATCAAGACGGGGGAGCACGAGATCGTCGGCCGCAGCGCCTCCCGGAGCGCGACGCCGGCGGGGCCCGCCGGCGGCGAGATGGATCTCTCGTCGCTCCTGGGAGAGGACCTCGACGATCCGCCCGGCCGGACCGGGCCGGCGCCGGACCCCGCGGCCGAGGCCGGTCCGGCGCCCGCGCCGCGGCCGGTCGAGCCGCCGGCGTTCGACGACCCGGCCGGCGCGCTCGATGCGGAGATCGACGGCGGCGTCCGGGTGGGCGCCGACGAGGCCGGCGCGGCGGCCGCGGATGCGCTCGAGCCGCAGAGTGTCCCGGCCGCGCCCGCGCGGCCACACCCGCGGTTGTCGGTGCCGCCCATGATGTTCGCGATTCTCGGGGTCGTCATCCTCGCGGGCGCGGGCGCCTTCTGGTGGTTCGTCTACCAGCCGAAGGCCGCCGCCGCGCAGGTGAGCGCGCCGCCCGCCGGCGATCCGCCGGCCGATCATGCCCGTGGCGGGGCCGGCTCCGGAGCGATCCCGACGCCGCTCGGCTCGACCTCACGGCAGCCGTCAGAGGCGTCCGGCCAGGGCGCCGCGGTCGCCGCCGCCACCGTCCCGGCGCCCCCGCCCGCGGATGCCCCCGGCGCCGGCGCCGTCGACACGCGGGGGGCCGTGGAGCCGGTCCCCGCGCCCGCTCCCACGCGGCCCTCTCCCGAAGCGCTGCGCCGCGAGGCGGCGCGCCACCTGGCAGACGGCCGGCGCCTGATGGCGGCGGAGAAATGGTCGGAGGCGCGCTCCGAGCTGGCCGCGGCCTTGGCGCTGGACCCGGTGAACTTCGAGTGCAAGGAGATGCTCGACCAGGTGCAGGCGAAGGTGGACGAAGAGGTCAAGGTCTCGCGCGATCTCGACGAGGCGCGCCACGCCTTCGCCGACAAGGACTACCAGGCGTCCCTGTGGAAACTGTATCGCCTGCCGCGCGATCCGCGCCTCGGCGACATCGATGTCCACATCCGCAACGCCTGGTTCAACTGGGCTGTCGTCGGCCTCAAGGGGGGCGACGCCACGGACGCGCGCCAGAAGCTCACCGAGGTGCTGACGGCCGATCCCGGCGACGCCGAGGCGCAGAAGCTGATGGGCGTCGCCGAGCGCTACTCGTCGCGCGCCAAGGACCGGGTCTTCTACTCGTTCGTCGACAACCTGAGGTTCCGCGCCTTCGACCAGAAGTAGGACCCCGCTCCGGTCCGTCCGCTCAGTGCCGGAAGTGCCGCGTCCCGGTGAAGACCATCGCCAGGCCGTGCTCGTCGGCCGCGGCGATCACCTCCTCGTCCCGCATCGATCCTCCCGGCTGCGCCACCGCCGTCACGCCGGCCCGGGCCGCCTCGTCCAGCCCGTCGCGGAAGGGGAAGAAGGCGTCCGAGGCGAGCACGCTGCCCGCGATCGACTCCCGCGCCTTCATCACGGCGAGACGCACCGAGTCGACGCGGCTCATCTGGCCGGCGCCGATCCCGACGGTGCGATCGGCGCGCGCCAGGACGATGGCGTTCGACCTGACATACTTGGCCACGCGCCACGCGAACGCCAGGCCGCGCGATTCCTCCGCCGTCGGCGCGCGGCGGGTCACCACCCGGGACCGTGCCGTGTCGGTCCTCGCGTGATCGCCGTCCTGGACCAGCAGGCCGCCGGAGATGCTGCGCAGGTCGCGGCCCGCCGCCGCTTCCGGCGCCGGCGGGCCGGTCTCGAGGACCCGAAGCCCGGTCTTCGCCGCCAGGACCTGGCGCGCCGCCGGGCCCACGGACGGGGCGATGATGCACTCGAGGAACAGCGCCGTGGCGGCCGCCGCGCCCTCGCCGTCGAGCTCGCGATTGAATGCGACGATCCCGCCGAAGGCCGAGTCCGGGTCGGTCCGGCGCGCCAGATCGAACGCCTCCGCGAGGGTGCGGGCGACGGCGACGCCGCAGGGATTGTTGTGCTTGACGATTACGGCGGCGGGTTCGTCGAACTCGCGCACCAGCCGCCAGGCGGCATCGAGATCGAGCAGGTTGTTGTACGACAGCTCCTTCCCCTGCAGCACGCGGGCGCGGGCCACGGTGCCGGCGGGCGCCGCGGGGTCGAGGTACAGGGCGCCGCGCTGGTGCGGGTTCTCGCCGTAGCGCAGGCTCAGGGCGCGGCGGTAGTCGAGCCGCAGTTCCTCGGGGAAGACCTCCGGCGTCCCGGCCGCGGCGAAACGGGCGGCGAGCGCGTCGCGGATGGCGGCGTCGTAGGCGGCGGTGTGCGCGAACGCCTTGTGCGCCAGGCGGCGGCGGGTGTCGGCGAGCAGGCCGCCGGCCGCGGCGATCTCGCCGGCCACGGCGGCGTAATCGGCGGGGTCGACCACGACGCCGACGCAGGCGTGGTTCTTCGCGGCCGACCTGATCATCGCCGGCCCGCCGATGTCGATCATCTCGATCAGCTCGTCGAGGGGCGCGTCGGCCCGGGCGGCGACCTGCCGGAACGGGTACAGGTTCACGACCACGAGGCCGATCGGGCCGATGCCGGCGCGCTCCATGTCGGCGCGGTGATCGCTTTTCGAGGGGTCGCCGAGCAGGCCTCCGTGGATGCGCGGGTGCAGCGTCTTGACCCGGCCGCCGAGGATTTCCGGGTGGCCGGTGTAGGCCGAAACCTCGGTCACCGGCAGACCGGCCTTGCGCAGCGCATCGGCTGTCCCACCCGTGGACAGCAGGGTCCACGACAGGCCGGCGAGCCGGCGGGCGAGATCGACGATTCCGCCCTTGTCCCAGACGCTCAGCAGGGCGCGCTTCTCCGCGGTGCTCACGGGGTCCTCCCGGCCGGCGCGGCGCCGGGCGCCGCCAGCGGGTGGGGCGCGCCCGTGGCATCGCCGCCGGCGGCGACCCAGAGGTGTTCCCAGACGCGTACGATGTCGTTGACCGCCTGCGAGTAGGCGAGCGACGCCGCTCCGAACGGGATCGATCGCTCGTCGATCGCCGCCGCCGATCGCGGCGTCCCGTCGTCGTTGAACGCGGCGCCGATGGCGCCGTAGTCGCGCCCGGCGCGCGCCGCGCTCGTCATCAGGTAGGATTCGATGTCGCCGGCATCGATGGCGGGCGCGGGGGTCGGGTCGAGAACGTAGGGAATGCGCGCCAGCATCCGCTCGATGTATTCGCTGTAGGCGTCGTGGTAGAGCGGTTCGCGGGCGTCGTCGTCGGCGGCGTTCAGCGGAAAACTGACATCAGCGGTCAGGTGCGCCAGGACCCCCATCTCGTAGGCGAAGCGCCGCAGCATCCCCTTGCGTCCGATCAGATCGCGCGCCTCGGCCTCCTTGCGGGCCGCGGCCGCGGCGGCGAGGCCGCTACGCCCGTCGGCATCCTGGAAGTGGACCTCCTCGCTCTCGCGCCGTGAGGGGTCCATCATGCCGCGCTCGAGCTCGCGGTGATGGCGCGTCAGGATCGAGGCGAGGGCCGGCGGCGCGACTTTGAGAGCGTCCTTGAGCATGCGAGCGCGGGTGCCGTCGGTCCAGGCGCGCGCCGGCGACAGCGCGCCGCCGGCGACGGCGACAAGGGCGGCGCAGGCGGCGACGACGCGGGCGCGATGCATGCCGGCATTCTAACCCGCGCGCCGCCCGGTGCGGTACGCGCGCGCGGCCGGCGCGCGTTGACAACGCCGAAAACCGTGTGCTACGGTCGCGCCCCACCCGCAGCGGGGAGCGCCGTGAGCCCGAACGCCGTCCCGAAGTCGCGCACCGTCCGCCATGGCGTCCGACCTGGCGCTCGCCGGGGCGCCGGCCGCACCGCGGGCGCCTGACCCCGGCGCGATGCGCAACCTCTGGAGCGATGACGAGACCGCCGGGCTCGACGACCTGGCCCTGCTCGTTCACCGGTCGCGCCTCATCGGCCGCGAGCCGGCGCTCGTCCTCAGGGGCGGCGGCAACACCTCGCTGAAGCGCGACGAGACCGATTTCCGCGGCCGCGCCGTGCGTATCTTGAGGATCAAGGGGAGCGGATCGGACCTCGCGTCGATCGGCGCGGGCGATTTCCCCGGGCTGCGGCTCGACGATCTCGAGGCGCTGCGCGAGCGCCGGACGATGGACGATCAGGAGATGGTCGACTGGCTCCTGCGCTGCCTCGTGGAGCCGGGGTCGCCGCGGCCGTCGATCGAGACCCTCCTGCACGCCTTCCTGCCGCACGCCCACGTCGATCACACGCATGCCGACGCCGTCCTGGCGCTGACCGACACCGTCGATGCGCGCCGGCACGTCGAGGCGGCGTTCGGACCGGAGGCGGCCTTCGTGCCGTACCGCCGCCCCGGCCTGCGGCTGGCGCAGGACGTCGCCGTCGCCGTGGAGCGCGCGCCCCAGGCGCGCGCCGCCGTCCTCGAGAAGCACGGGCTGATCACCTGGGGGGCCGACGCCCGGTCGTGCTACGACGCGACCATCGCCATGGTGGCGCGCGCCGAGACCTTCGTCGCCGGGCGGTCGCGCGGCGCCGCGGTGTTCGGCGCCCTGGTGCGTCCGCCCCGGCCGCCGGCGGAGCGCCGCGCCGCCGCGGCGCGCATCGCCCCGCGCCTGCGCGGCCTGATCGCGGGCCGTGAAGCCGCGGCGTCGCGGGTGGTGCTGCGCTTCGACGACGCCGACGACATCCTCGATTTCGCCGGGCGCGAGGCGGCGCCGCGGATCGCGCTCGCCGGCCCGGCGACACCCGATCACCTGATGTACACCCGGGCGCGGCCGCTGGTCGTGACGCCGCCCGAAGGCGGGCTCGACGGCGACGCCGCGATCGAGCGGCTCGGGGCGTCCCTCGAGAAGGATCTCGCCAAATACGCCGCCTGGTACG
>Ga0247727_10006330_pt1 | contig 23339 bp, 19 predicted proteins | sample WisWelCaveWW1625_FD_202498 | JGI IMG/M metagenome (GOLD analysis project Ga0247727, IMG submission 202498) | Biofilm microbial communities from Wishing Well Cave, Virginia, United States - WW16-25 | ecosystem: Environmental > Aquatic > Deep subsurface > Groundwater > Cave microbial mat | place...
TCAACCGGCTGGTCGACGCGCGGATCGACGCGCGAAACCCGAGGACGCGCTCGCGCGCGCTCCCGGCCGGCCGGCTGACGCCGGCGTTCGCGGCCGGCTTCGCGCTCGCCTGCGCCGGCGCCTTCGTGGCGTGCGCCGTCGCGATCAACGCGCTCTGCGGGCGGCTCTCGCCGATCGCGCTCGCCGTCGCGCTCGGGTACTCCTACGCCAAGCGGTTCACGGCGCTCAGCCACCTCTGGCTCGGCGCCGCGCTCGGGATCTCGCCGCTCGCGGCGTGGGTCGCGGTGAAGGGGGTGGTCGACTCGAGCTGCTGGATCGGGGGAGCTCTCGCCGTGGCGGTCCTCTTCTGGGTCGCCGGCTTCGACCTGATCTACGCCTGCCAGGACGTCGACTTCGACCGCCGCGAGGGGCTGAAGAGCCTGCCGGCGCGGCTCGGTCCGCGCCGCGCGCTGCGGCTCGCCGCCGCGTTCCACGCGCTCACGCTCGCGGCGCTCTGGTCGGCCGGCCGGCTCGCCGCCCTCGATTGGAAGTGGAACGCCGCCGTCGTCGTCGTCGCCCTCCTGCTCCTGCTCGAACACCAGATCGCCGACCCCAGCGATCCGCGCCGCCTCGAGATCGCCTTCTTCCGCGTCAACGCCGCGATCGGGCCGCTGCTCCTCGCCGCCGTGCTGCTCGAGCTCTTCCCGTGAGCGAGAAGCCGTTCCGCCCCGGCGACCCGCTCCCGCCCGCGCTGCTGCTCGCCGCGCCGGCGCGCTGCCTCCTCGACGAGCTGCTCGACCGCTCTCTCGCGCCGCTTCGGAGCGGCCGCGAAGCCTTCGAGCTCGAGCGTCTCCCCGCCGCCGCTTTCTCCAAGGACAAGGATCCGGACGGGGAGGGCCAGGCGCTCGTTCCCGCCGTGCTGACCCGTCTCGGAAGCGCGTCGCTCTTCGGCGCGCGGCGCGTCGTCGTCGTGCTCGGCGGCCTCGAGCTGATCCGGGACGCGCGGGTGAAGGCGTGGATCGGCAGGCCGTCGCCGCGCGCCTCGCTGGTCGTCGCCGTCGTCCGCGCCTTGAAGGACGGGCCGCCCACCGTCCCGGCTGGCCCGGCCGGGCTCGCGCTCCCGCTCGTCTGGGAGGCGGGGCCGCAGTCGCAGGCCGAGCTCCGCCGGTTCCTCGAGCGGCGCCTGAAGCCGCGCGGCGCGAGCGCGACGGCGGCCGCGTTCGACGCGCTGCTCGACCACGCCGGCAGCTCGCTCGACGCGCTCGACGCCGAGCTCGAGAAGCTCTCGCTCTTTCGCCTCGGCGGGACGATCGACGCCGCCGACGTCGACGCGCTCTGCGGCCGCAGCGCCGGGCGCGACTTCGACCGCCTCTGGCAGGCGCTGCGCTCGGGCCGGCTCGGCGAGGCGCTGGCGCTCGTGGTCACGATGGAGAGCGAGGGGCTCCATCTCTTCGGCGGAGGCCGCCTCTTCGGGCCCGCCGCCGTCGACGCCGCGCTGCTGCCGATGCTGCTCGCGCGCATCCGCCGCGTGGCCGCCGTCGGCGGCGGCGACGAGAAGCTCGCGGCCGCGGCCGCCGATCGGCTCGGGATGAAGCCGGGCTTCGTCCACTTCCTCCGGCAGGACGCCCGCGCGCTCGGCCCGCGCCTCGCGCGCTGGCAGGCGGCCGCCGTCGCCGCCGAGGTGAAGCAGAAGAGGATCGGGCTCGCCGACGAGCAGGAGATCCTCGAAGGGCTGCTCGTGGAGCTGGCGCGCACGCCATGACGATCGCCCGACTCTCGAAGCAGGTCGTCGATCAGATCGCCGCCGGCGAGGTGGTCGAGCGTCCCGCGAGCGTCGTGAAGGAACTGCTCGAAAACGCCCTCGACGCCGGCGCGTCGCGCGTGCGGGTCGAGATCGAGGGCGGGGGGCTGAAGCGCATCGCCGTGCACGACGACGGCGCCGGCATCGCGGCGGACGAGCTCGAGCTCGCGCTCGCCGCCCACGCGACCTCGAAGCTCCGCGCGGCCGAGGAGCTCCTCGCCGTTCGCACGCTCGGCTTCCGCGGCGAGGCGCTGGCGAGCATCGCCTCGATCGCCCACGTGACCCTCTCGTCGCGCGCGCGCGGAGCCGAGAGCGGGGCGCGCGTCGTCGTGCGCGGCGGCGAGCTCGAGAAGCCGCGGCCGCTCTCGCGCGCGCCGGGCACGGCCGTCGAGGTGCGCGACCTCTTCTTCAACACGCCGGCGCGGCGCAAGTTCATGAAGGCCGAGTCGACCGAGCTCGCCCACGTGTTCGAGGCGGTGCTGCGCCAGGCCCTCCCGCGGCTCGACGTCGCCTTCGAGCTCACGACCGACGGCGGCAAGGCGCTCGACCTTCCGTCGGGCCAGGGGCTGCGCGAGCGGGTGGCGGCCGGCTTCGGCCGCGAGCTCGCCGACGCGCTGTTCGAGGTCCGGCTCGATCTTCCCGACTTGAAGCTGCGCGGGCTGCTCGCGCCGCCCGACCGCGCCCGCGCCCGCTCGAGCCTCCAGCACCTCTGGATCAACGGTCGCTACGTGCGCGACCGCAGCGTGCAGGGGGCGGTGCGCGCCGCCTACCGTGATTTCCTCGCCGAGAGCCTCACGCCCGTCTGGTTCCTCTTCCTCGAGCTCGATCCCGGCGACGTCGACTGCAACGTCCACCCGACCAAGATCGAGGTGAGGCTGCGCCGCTCGCAGGACGTCTTTCGCGCCGTGCAGTCGGCGGTCGACCGGACGCTGCGCGGCGCCGACCTCACGCCGCGGCTGCGCGTCGTCGGTTCGGCTCCCGTCTGGCCGCCGCCGCCGTCGTTTCCGGCGCCGGTCGCGGCCGACGCTGCGGGAGGCGACACGCTCTTCGACGTGCTGAGCGAGCGGAGCGCGGCCGCCGCGGCCTCGCCAGGCGCTGCGACGGCCGGCGCCGCCGCCGGCGCCGCGCCGGCGTTTCAGCCGCGGGTGCTCCCCGGCCGCTTCGTCCAGATCGCGCGGACCTACCTGGCGACGGCGACGCGCGAAGGGCTGCTCATCTTCGACCAGCACGCGCTCCACGAGCGGGTGCTCTACCGCCACTTGCGTGAACAATGGCGGGCGAAGGCGGTCCGCCGCCAGGAGCTCCTGCAGCCGGTCCGGGTCGAGCTGCCCGTCGCCGACGTCCTCGCGCTCGAGGCGCAGAGCGAGCTGCTCGATTCCGTGGGGGTGCGGCTCGCTCCGTTCGGGAAGACGGCGGTGGCGATCTCGTCGCTGCCGGCGGTCGTCGCGCCCGCCGACGTCGCCGGACTGATCGTGCGGCTGGTCACGCTGATGCGCGGCGAGCGGCCCGAGGGCCGGCTCGACGACTTCGCCGACCACCTGATCGCCACGATGGCCTGCCACCGCGCCGTGCGCGCCGGCGACACGCTCACCGAAGAGCAGATCGCGGGGCTGCTCGCCGAGTCGGAGAGGATCGAGCACGCCCACGCCTGCCCGCACGGCCGGCCGACGCGCGTGCTGATCCCGGTCCCCGAGCTCGAGAACCTCTTCAAGAGACGGGGCTTCTGACGAAGCCAGTCGCGGCGCTGCTTCTGAGGCCGCCGCCGGCGGTCAGCGCGGCGGCTGGAAGTCGGCGGGCGTGAGCTTCGGCGCGAGCTTGAGCGACCGGACGTAGAGCGTCTGCCGGGGCTTCGGCTCGTCGGCGACGTAGATCTCGATCTTGCCCGGTACGACGACCCCGTCGACCGTCTCGTGGCGGGTGAAGCAGATCTGCTGCGCCGGCTCGCCCTCGACCAGGACGCGCGCGCCCATCAACCACGCCTTCGTCTGCTCGACGTAGAGCCGCAGGAGCACCGACTTCTTCGCGCCGTCGCGCTCGATCTCGGCCTTCCCCTCGATGACCCAGGCCGTGACGCCGAAGCCGCTCACGTCGCTGAGTCGCCGCGGCTCCTTCCATTGCGTGGGAAGGTTGCGGAGCAGGAAGGAGCGGGTGAGGAGCGCGGTCGTATCGAGGTCGTCCTCGAGCTGCTTGCGATCCTGCTCGCCGCCCGGCTCGTCGAGCCAGCGCACGCCATGGCCCAACCCCGCGGCTGCCTTGCTCCAGAGCCACGGCCGCTGCCCGTTGAAGGCGAGGATCGTCTCCTCGTCGCGCTTCGCCGTCGGCACGACGCGCGTCCAGACGAGGGCCGGTCCGTCCTTCGGCGCGAGGAACTTCCGCTCGGCGTCGACCGAGAGGAGGTCGCCGCGATCGGTCGTGAACTGGAGGTTCACCAGCGCGTGGAGCGCGAGGGGCAGCTCGGCCGCGGGATCGACGTCCTTCGGCAGCCCCTGCGCTGCGATCGCGCGATCGAGGATCTGCGACGCCGTGAGCGCCGGCGACTCCTGCGCGCGCGCGGACGACGGGACGAGCAAGCCGGCGAGCAGCAGCGCGGACGCCCTTTGCCCGCCCGCGCGGGCGCGGCTACGGTGGACCGCTCGTCGCGCCCCGACAAGTGGTTCGACGGGTCCGGAGCCGCTGCAATCCATGTCGTTGCCCTCGTCCGATTCGCCGCCGAAGGATGAAGCGCGGCCGGCGGAAATCAAGGCGCGAGAGCGGCCGCGCTTCCCGTTGCCGGGGTTGCTCTTCGCTCTCCTCGTGGTCGTGGTCGTGCACGGCCCGCTGCTCTCGACGCCGCCGCTCTTCGACGAGGGTCCTTTCCTCGCCGGCTTCAGCGAGAGCCGCGGCGCCGTGGTCGGCATGCGGTGGCTCCCGGTCGAGCTCGCGCTCTTCGGCAGCGGCGTGAAGGCGCACCGGGTCTTCGCGCTGGCCGTCGAGGCGGGGCTGCTCGCGCTGGCAGCGACCGTGCCGCTCGTGAGACGCGCGCGCGCACCGAGCCTCCTCCTGGTCGCGCTCGCCGCCTACGTCGTCCATCCGTGGCGCACCGAGAGCTTCGTGCGGCTCGGCGCGCGGCCGGTCCTCGTCAGCGAGCTGCTGCTCCTCGCCGGCGTGGTCGTCGCGTGGAGCGCAGCGCGGCGAGGCGTGGTCGCGGCCGGGCTCCTCCTGATCGCCGCCGGCGCGAGCGGGACGCCGCTCTCGGCGGCGTTCGCGCTGCCGCTCCTCTGGAGCACGGAAAACCGGAACGGGCGAGGCGAACGGCCGCGGCTTGCGTTCGCCGTCGCGCTCGCGCTCGTCGTCGGAGCGGGCGGCTGGTGGTTCGCCGCGCCGCCGCCGGCGCCGCTTTCCGCGGCGCTCGCCGGCCTCGACCTCCTGGCGAGACCCTGGGCGACGGGACTCGTTCATGCCTCCGCGGCGGAGCCGGGGATGTGGATCGGCGGAGCCGTGGTCGTCGCGCTGCTTCTGCTCGCGGTGGCGCGGCGCGAGGCGGTGGCCGGCGCCGCGGCGGTCGCCGCTGCCCTCGCCTTCGCCGCCGCACTCCGTCCGCCGCGCACCGGTCTCGAGCTCCTTGGCCCTGGCCTCACGCCCGAGGCGTGGCTCATGCCGCTCGCGCTGCTGCTCTTCGCCGCGTGGCGGCTCGTCGACGCGAGGAGCTGCACGAAGCTCCCGCTCCTGGCGCTCGCCGGCGTCGCGATCGGGAGCGGCCTCGTCCACGCGCGCCGCTTCGAGGACGAGGCGAAGCTCCTCGACCACGCGATCGCCGTCGCCCCCGACGCCGTCGATCTGCGGGTCGCGCGCGGCGAGCTCTTCCTGCGCGAGATCGGCTACGCCGAGCCGTCGCAGCAGCGCGACTTCGCTACCGCCGCGTACGAATCGGCCGAGCGGGCGCTCCTCCGCCGGTCCGACGACGTCGCAGCGTTCACGCTGAAGAGTCTCGCGCTCGCGCTCATGGGCCGGCTCGACGACGCGCGCTCGCTCAACGACGAGCTCCTGCGTGCGCACCCCGACGACTGGCGCGCGCGCGCCTGCCGGGCCGAGCTCGAGTCGCTCGCCGGCGATGACCTCGGCGCGCTGCGATGGCTGCGCGCCGCGGTAGAGGCCCGACGCACTCCGTTCCTCCGAGCGCAGTACTCGGCGCTCGTCGACCGGATCTACGACGCGATCCGCGCCGACCTGGCCGACCGTCGCTTCGAGGCGGCGCGCCGCCGCTGCGAGCGGCTGGTCGACCTCGCGCCCGAGGAGCAGGACGCCCGCTTCATCCGGGTCGACACCTTCCTGCTCGCCGGCGAGTTGCCGACCGCTCTCGCCGAAGCGAGGAAGCTCTACGCCGAATTCCCGCGCGACCGCCGCGCGGTCCAGCGGCTGGCGAGCCTCTACCAGCAGCTTGGGCAGCCCGACGAGGCGCGCGACTTCCAGCGCGTCCTGCTGTCGCTGCCCGAGGAGTCGGGGCCGCGGCGGCGCTGAACGGCACGGCGCCTGGTCCGCGGCTCCAGTCCGCCGGCGGCAGCAGGATCTGGGCGTGGTGGAAGTCCTGCTGCGCGACTTCCACGATCCAAGGCTCGTCGGCGGGCGCGTCCGGCGCGCCAGGAGTAGGCCTCCGCGAGGAGCTGGCGCGGCATGGCGCCCGGCTCGCCCCAATCGAAGTGGTGCCGCGCGGTGCCGCCGTTGCAGAGCGAGTGGTGCCCGACGACGAGCAGGTCGGGATCGCGGTCGCTGGTCGGTGAGCGCGGCGAGGTCGAGCGCGGCGATCTCGCGGGCGTAGCGCAGCGCGCCGCTTGGCGTGCCGGTCGCGTGGCCGCCGGGCAGCGTGTGCTCGTGGAGCGAGCCGAACCAGGGCGCCGGCGCCGCGCCGCCGACGCGGATCGGATTGGAGAGCCCTCGGAGCTCGCACGCGCCAAAGAAGCGGACCGCGACGCGTACCGGAACGCTCCCCTCGAGGAGCCGGGGTGGGGCCCGGTCGCCGGGCAGCTCGATCGTCGCGGTGAGCTCGATCTCGACGCGAGCAGCCGCTCACCAACGAGACCACGAATGCAGCGCAGGCGACGAACGAGGCGATCGACGCGCGGAGTGGTGCCGAAGAGAGGACTTGAACCTCCACTCCCTTGCGGGAACTAGACCCTGAATCTAGCGCGTCTGCCAGTTCCGCCACTTCGGCCACGAATGGAGGCCGGTACTGTAGGCCGACCCCGAAGAGAATCAAGCGACCCAGACGATGGCCGCGAAGGGCGAGAGTGACCGCCGCGTCGTCGCGCGCAATCGTCGCGCGGCGCACGACTTTGCCCTCCTCGAACGTTTCGAGGCGGGGCTCGTGCTGGCCGGCACCGAAGTGAAGTCGCTGCGCGAGTCGCAGGCGTCGCTCGCCGGTTCCTACGTGCGCATCGAGGATCACGCGTACTGCGCGTGGCTCGTCGGCTGCCAGATCCCCGAGTACTCGCACGGCACCTACGCCAACCACGAACCGCTGCGAAAGCGCCGCCTGCTGCTCCAGAAGCGCGAGCTCCTGAAGCTCCGGCAGGCCGTCAAGACCGAGGGGATGACGGTCGTGCCGCTCGAGATCTACTTCAAGGGGCCGTGGGCGAAGATCGAGGTCGCGCTCGCCAAGGGGAGGCGCAAGGCCGACAAGCGCCAGGCGATCGCCGGCCGCGAGGCGCGCCGCGACATCGATCGCGCCGCTCGCCGGCGGCGATGAGCTCGCGGCATTCGCGGGCTATACTCCGCCCGCTTCGTCGATGGGGGCGCAACGGTTTCGACCGGGTGAACCCGCGACGGAGATGGCGCTTCGAGGTTTCAGGCATCTCGTAAAACCCCTGAGAAAAAACCTACGTGCGAACTCTGAGCTCGCACTGGCTGCCTAACTAAAACGGCAACCACGACCGGCGCCCCAGCCTGCGGGGGAGCCTGTGTCGCCACACAGCAGGCTGGCTGCGGCGCTTGCGTCCCGGGTTCCGTAGCGAGATGAAGGGGCTGATCCGGCGGCCGCTCCTGTCGGCCGGTGCTCGCCGGATGACGATGCGAATCGACCGACTACGAGCGTAGAGGTCTCCGCCACGGCACTCTGGGACGCGGGTTCGACTCCCGCCGCCTCCACCATCGGGACGACATGCGCGCGCGAAAGCTCCTGATCGCGTCGCCGCTCCTCGTGAGCGGCTGCCTCTCGCCGATGCGTGCGCTCGCCCATCTCGAGGAGCAGGCCGCCGCGCGCGCCACCGAGCGGCCCGACGATCCGGTCGGCGACGCGCTCGAGAACCTCGCCGCGCTCGCCGACTCGAGCGGCCTCGATCCCTTCGAGCGGGCGCACGCCGTCGCGGTCGCCTGCGAGTTCGGCCGCAGCGACCCGTCACGCATCGTCCGCGCGCGCGCCTTCGAGACGACGGCCTCGCTCCTCGCCGCTTCGCCCGCCCCTGCGTTCCGCTTCGAGGTCCGCCCGGTCGACGAGGCGGGGTTGAACGGCGAGCTCGACGCGTTGATCGCGCTGGCGCAAGCCGACGAGGCCGGACAAGACTCGATCCTGATGGAGCGCGGGAGCGACCTGGAGCGGGGCGCTCGCGCACTTGCTGAACAGCGGCCGGAGCGACTCGAGCTCGCGCGCAAGCTGCTCCTGGTCTCGAGCCGCTGCGGCCGCATCGCCGACGAATTCGACGGCGAGGGCGGGCCTCGCGCCGCGCTCGAGACGGCGGCGCGGACGCTCTCGAGCCACGTCGCCTTCCTCGCGGCGCGGGCCGACCTGGCCGAGGGGCGGGGGCTCGCCGATCCGACCGCCGAGGTGAGGATCGCGGCGGGGCGGCTGCTCGTCGTCGTCGATCCGATCGACGCGACCGTCGAGCTCGGGAAGCTCTGGCCTCGCACGGGCGATCCGCTCGTGCGCGTCGCGTGGCTCCAGGAGCTCGCGGGGTCGAAGCTCGCGGCCGTTGCCGTCCATCCGACGCTGCGCGGCCCGCTCGCGCTCGAGCTCGAGTCGGGCGACGCGGCGGTCGAGTGGTGGGCGAAGAAGGCGCTCGCCGCGCTGCTGGCGCTCGATCCCGAGAAGAGCGACGTGGCGGTGATCCGCGGCCGCTGGCTGGCGCTCGGCGAGTGGGACTCCCAGGCGCGCTCGTGATGGGCGCGGGCACGGCCATGTCGATCGAGACGCTCTTCAGCCCCGCCGAGCGCGCCTACACCGGCGCGGAGCTGCGCTCCCATTTCGCGCTCGAGACGTTCGGGATCGTCGGCGACTCGGCGGTCGCGTTCGTCGGGCCGTGCCGGGTCGAGCTCGACAAGATGGTCGACCTCGTCGACGTCCGCGCCGGCCGGTTCATCGCCAGCCCGCGGATGGTCCACTTCATCGTCGAACACTTCGGGCTGGCGCTGAACGAGGCGATCCTGCGCCAGCGGCTGCTCGCCCGTCTCGCCGGCGACCTGCTGCGCGAGAAGGGGGCGCCCGAGGTGCGCGTGCGCGGCAATGACCTCTTCGCCGCCGGCCGCAAGGCGAGCGTCTCGGTCGCCACCCTCTCGCCCGTCTCCGCGCTCATCCACCTCGGAGTGAACGTCCGCACCGAGGGGACGCCGATCCCGACCTTCGGCCTGCGCGAGGCGGGGATCGCCCCCGAACCGTTCGCGCAGGAACTCCTCGGAAGGTACGCCCAGGAGCTCGTCGATATCCATCGCGCCGCCGCCAAGGTGCGAGGAGTCCCGTGAGCGCGACGCCGGCGCGTGCGACGAGTGCAGAGAGGAAGCCGCCGCCCTGGAAAGGGGCCGCCCGGATCGCCGTCGCGCTCGCGCTCCTGGGCTTGGTGCTCTGGTTCGTGCCGTGGCGCGACCACCTCGCGTGGACGGCGCGCTTCGGTACCGAGCCGCTCACCGGCCGCATCGTCGAGAAGGAGGGCGGGCTCGAGTTCCGGGTCACGGCGGGCGAGCGCGCGGGCGACGTCGTCGAGCTCGTGCGTGGCGCCGACGGCGAGTGGGCGCGCGCGCTGCAGACCCGACGCGATGCAGTCGCCGAGCCGATCGAGCTCACGTCGGCCGACCGAATCGAGCTCGCGCAGCAGCCGACGGCGGGGCTGAAGACGGCGATCGGACGGCTCGCCCACTCGCCCGACGCGCTCCTCGAGGCGCTGCTGCTCTATGTGGTCGCGGCGATGATCTCGTTCCAGCGCTGGCAGGTGCTGCTGCGCGCGGTGCACGTCGACGCCCGCTTCTGGCGGGTGCAGAAGCTCGGCTTCTTCGGCCTCTTCTTCAGCAACATCATCCCCGGCATGACCGGCGGCGACGTCGTCAAGGCGATCATGGTCGCGCGCGACCACAAGGAGCAAAGGCCGGCGGCCGTTCTGTCGGTCATCGTCGACCGGGCGATCGGCCTCTTCGGGCTGGCGCTCGTCGCGTCGGGCGTGCTGCTCTTCCAGCTCGACCGCTTCGCCAGCATGGCGCTCGGGCTCAACCTGATCCTGCTGGCGATCGTTGCCGGCGCGCTCGTCGTCCTCTCGCGCCGGCTGCGCAAGGCGCTGCGGCTCGACCGGCTGCTCTCCGCGCTGCCCTTCGCCGAGATGCTGAAGAAGCTCGACCGGGCGGCGCTGCTCTACCGCGAGGCGCGCTGGCAGCTGGCCTATGCCGTCGCCGTGTCGCTCGTGGTCCACGGGATGATCCTCACGTCGATCGGCGTGCTCGGCCGGGCGCTCGGAATCGAGATCCGGTTCCTCGACTACTACGCGCTCGCGCCGCTCGCCCTGATCGCGCAGTCGCTGCCGCTGACGCCCGGCGGCGTCGGCGTGGGGGAGGGGGCCTTCGTCACCTTCTTCCGAGCGGCCGGCGTGGCGAGCGCCGCGGCCTTCGCCCTCTCCGTCTCCTACCGGATGATCCAGCTCCTGGTCTCCGTCGTCGGCGGCGTGCTGCTGCTCACGAAGCACGAACCACCGGTGAGCGCGAAGGAGATGGCGGGAGGCGAGAACGGCGGTTGATCGCGGCGCGGCCGCTCAACCGCGCGCTACACTCCCGCCGCAATTCGCCGGAGAGCTCATGTCGCTCCTCGTGCTCGGCTCGGTCGCCTTCGACGACGTGCGCACGCCGGCCGGCTCGCGCGAGCGCGTGCTCGGCGGCTCGGCGACCTACTTCGCGTGGGCCGCCTCGACGCTGGTCGCGACCGACCTCGTGGCGGCGGTGGGCCGCGACTTCCCCGACGAGTTCATGGCGCTGCTGCGCGGCCGCGGCATCGGGCTCGACGGGCTCGTCCGGATGCAGGACGTCGACACGTTCCATTGGAGCGGGCGCTACGGCGAGGACCTGAACGTCGCCCAGACGAACTGGGTGAAGCTCAACGTGCTCTCGCGCTGGAAGCCGGCGATCCCACCGGGGCTGCGGTCGCGCCCGTTCGTCTTCCTCGCCAACGACTCGCCGGCGAACCAGCTTGCGGCGCTCGAGCAGATGGAGCGGCCGCGCCTCGTGCTCTGCGACACGCGCGACCTCTGGATCGATCAGGACCGCGCGCGGCTCGAGGAGGTGCTCCGAAGGACCGACGGGATCGTCCTCAATGACGGCGAGGCGCGGCAGCTCACCGGCGAGCGGAACCTGATCCGCGCGAGTGTGCGGCTCCATGCGCTCGGGTGCCGGATCGCGATCATCAAGAAGGGCGAGCACGGCGCCTTCCTCTCCGTCGGCGGAAAGGGATTCGCGCTCCCGGCGTATCCGGTCGCGGAGGTGGTCGATCCGACGGGCGCCGGCGACTCCTTCGCCGGGGGTCTCATGGGTTGGCTCGCGCGTCACGGCCAGGCCGACTTCAAGGCGCTCAAGCACGCGATGCTCGCCGGCACGATCACGGCGTCGTTCTGCGTCGAGGACTTCTCGCTCGACCGGCTGAAGACGCTCGATCTCGCGGCGTTCGAGCGCCGCATGGGCGAGTTCCAGCAGTTCCTTTCGCTTTGACCGCGCCGCGATACGTCCGATGAGGCTCTTCGTCGCCGTCGAGTTCGATCCGGCGCTGCGTCGCGCGCTCGCACGAACGCGCGACCAGTTGCCGTGGCTCGGTTCGGCGGTGAAGCCGGTGGCGGAGGAGCTGATCCATCTGACGATCCGTTTCGTAGGAGAGACTTCCGACGACCGGATCGGTGACGTGATCGACGCGGCGAAGTCGGCCGCCGAGGCGTTCGCGCCGTTCAGCTTTTTCGTCCGCGGGCTCGGCTGCTTCCCGCGATCCGACTTGGCGCGCGTGCTCTGGGCCGGGATCGAGCCCTGCCCCGAGCTGACGGCGATCGCTCGGCAGGTCGAGTCGGAGCTCGTGGCTCGCGGCTTTCCGCCCGACCCGCGCGGCTTCTCGCCGCACGTCACGCTCGCTCGAGCCAAGGGGCCGCCGGTTCGCCTGCGAGCGCCGCTCGACGGCGAGCGGCCGCGCTTCGGCGAGCAGGAGGTCGACGCGCTCACCGTGATGGAGAGCCGTCTGTCACCACGCGGGCCGACGTACGTCCCGATCGCAAGTGCGCCGCTGCGCGAAGAGACGGCGCCGCCTGAGGCGAGCCCTTGAAGGCTGCGGAGGCGCCCCCTAGCATCCGTTCTCGTTTCGTTCGCATGGCGGGCCCGCGCCAACGCGGGATCAAGAAGGAGGGAATCGTGACGTCCGTGAACCCACCGGAGTCTCCCAAGCGCCAGGCCGTCGCCGACGCGATGGGCCAGATCGAGAAGCAGTTCGGCAAGGGGGCGATCATGCGCCTCGGCGAGGGGCGCATCGTGCCGGTCTCCGGCATCTCGACCGGCTGCCTGTCGCTCGACCTCTCGCTCGGCGGCGTCGGCATCCCGCGCGGCCGCGTCACCGAGATCTTCGGCCCCGAGAGCTCGGGAAAGACGACGCTCACGCTCCACGTCATCGCCAACGCGCAGAAGGCGGGCGGCATCGCGGCCTTCATCGACGCCGAGCACGCGCTCGACCCGGTCTACGCCCGCAAGCTCGGCGTCGACCTCGACCAGCTCCTGGTCTCGCAGCCCGACACCGGCGAGCAGGCGCTCGAGATCGCCGAGATGCTCATCCGCAGCAACGGCGTCGACCTCGTCGTCATCGACTCGGTCGCGGCGCTGGTCCCGAAGGCGGAGATCGAAGGCGAGATGGGCGACTCGCACGTCGGACTTCACGCCCGGCTCATGTCGCAGGCGCTGCGCAAGCTCACCGGGTGCATCGCCCGCTCCCACTGCGCGATGATCTTCATCAATCAGATCCGCGAGAAGATCGGCGTGATGTTCGGCAACCCGGAGACGACGACGGGCGGCCGCGCGCTCAAGTTCTACGCCTCGGTCCGTATCGACATCCGCCGCGTCGGGAGCCTGAAGTCGGGAGAGGAGACGATCGGCATGCGCGCGCGCGCCACGGTCGTCAAGAACAAGATCGCGCCGCCGTTCCGCAAGAACGAGTTCGACATCCTCTTCAACGAGGGCATCTCGTACCTCGGCGACCTGGTCGACCTCGCGGCGACGCACAACGTGCTCGAGAAGTCGGGCACCTGGTTCTCGTACGGGACGATCCGGCTCGGGCAGGGGCGCGACAAGACGATCGAGTTCCTGCGCGCGAACCAGGACGTGGTCGCCAAGGTCGACGCGCAGCTGCGCGAGGCGCTGGGCGCCAACGCCCGGCGTGAAGGAGAGCGCGCCGCGGCGCCGGGCGGCGCCTCGGCGAGCCCGGCCGCTCCTGCCACGGCGGGCGCTGCGGCTCCGGCCGCCGCCGCCGCGGCGACGGCCTCTCGTCCGTCGCCGACGCCGAGCAAGGACGGCGAAGCGCGACGAGCGCCGCCGGCCGCCGCTCGCCGGTAGGCTCGCGCTTTTCGACCGCCTCCTCAGGAACGACGACCCAGGCATGACCTCCGCACAGATCCGCTCGACCTATCTCGAGTTTTTTCGCGCGCGCGGCCACGCCATCCAGCCTTCCGCCTCGCTCGTGCCCGAGGACGATCCGACGCTGCTCTTCACCGGCGCCGGCATGAACCAGTTCAAGGACATGTTCCTGGGACGCGGGACGCACCCGTTCAAGCGCGCCGCCACCACGCAGAAGTGCCTGCGCCTTCCCGACCTCGAAAACGTCGGCCGGACGCCGAGCCACCACACCTTCTTCGAGATGCTCGGCAACTTCAGCTTCGGCGATTACTTCAAGAGCGAGGCGATCGCCTGGGCCGACGAGCTCATGCGCACCGGCTTCGGCCTCGAGCGCGGGCGGCTCGGCGTCACCGTCTACCGCGACGACGACGAGGCGGCGTCGCTCTGGAAGAAGGTCGGCCATCCGGCCGACCGGATCTGGCGGTTCGGCGAGAAGGACAACTTCTGGCCGAGCGCGGCGCCGACGAAGGGGCCCAACGGCCCGTGCGGCCCCTGCTCGGAGATCTACTTCGACTGGGGACCGCAGCCGGGCTGCAGCGCCGGCTCGACCTGCGACCCGAGCTGCTCGTGCGGCCGCTACCTCGAGGTCTGGAACCTCGTCTTCACGCAGTTCGACCGGCGCGACGGCGGCTCGCTGCAGCCGCTGCCGCAGCGCAACATCGACACCGGCATGGGGCTCGAGCGGATCACTCGCGTCCTCCAGGGCAAGCCGACCAACTTCGAGACCGACCTCTTCGCTCCGATCCTCGCCGCGCTGTCGCGGCTCTCCGGCCGCCGCTTCGGCGAAGGGACGGTGGTCGACCGACCGATGCGCCGGATCGCCGACCACGTCCGCGCCAGCGTCTTCGCCATCGCCGACGGCGTCGTCCCGAGCAACGAACGCCAGGGCTACGTGGTCCGGAAGATCCTGCGCCGCGCTCTCGCCGACGGGCTCGACGTGCTGGGGCTGAGCGGCCCGTTCCTCGCCGAGCTCGCTCCCGTCGTCGTCGACGTTCCCGGCATGGCGGAGAGCTTCCCCGAGCTTCGCCGCCATCGCGCGAAGATCGTCCAGGTGATCGGCGAGGAGGAGCGAAAGTTCCTCGAGACCTACTCGAAGGGGCGCGAGCGGCTCGGCGCGGAGATCGAGAAGCTCACGAGCTCGGGCGCGAAGACGCTGTCGGGAGAGACCGCCTTCTTCCTCTGGGACACGACCGGCTTCCCGGTCGACCTCACCCGCCGCGTGGTCGAGGAGGCGGGGCTCGCGTTCGACGAGGCCGGCTTCGACCGCGCGATGGAGATTCAGCGCGAGCGCTCGCGCGCGGGCTCGACGATGAAGGGCGAGATCTTCGCGGCCGGCCCGCTGAAGGAGCTCAAGCGCGAGTTCACCGCGACCGCCTTCAGCGGCTACGCGGAAGCGTCGCGCGTGGAGCCCGTTCGCCTCCTGCTTCGCGGCGGCGGGCGGGTGAAGAGCGTCGCCGAGGGCGAGGAGGTCGCGCTCGTCTTCGCGACGACGCCCTTCTACGCCGAGGGCGGCGGCCAGGTCGGCGACCGCGGCGAGTTCGCCTCCGACAGCTTCCGCGTCCGCATCCGCGACACGAGGAAGCAGGACGGCTACCACCTCCACCACGGCACGGTCGTGAGCGGCAGCCTTTCCGAGGGACAGAGCGGCCGGCTCGAGGTCGACGATCTGCGCCACCGCTGGCCGACGCGCCGCAATCACACCGCCACGCACCTGCTGCACTGGGCCCTTCGCCGCGTGCTCGGCCCCGCGGTCGAGCAGAAAGGCTCGCTCGTCGAGCCGGAGCGGCTGCGCTTCGACTTCAGTTTCCAGGGGCCCGTCCCGCCCGAGAAGCTGCGGGAGGTCGAGCGGCTCGTGAACGAGCAGTCGCTCGCCAACCACGAGGTCTCCGCCGTCGAGAGGAACTACGAGCAGGCGGTCCGCGACGGCGCCATCGCGCTCTTCGGCGAGAAGTACGGCGACTTGGTGCGGGTCGTCTCGGTCGAGGACCGCGAGCCCTCCAGGCGGAGCGTCGAGCTCTGCGGCGGGACCCACGTGAACCGGACCGGCGACATCGGCGCGTTCCGGATCGTCGCCGAGAGCGGCATCGCGGCCGGCGTGCGCCGGCTCGAGGCGGTCACCGGGATGGGCGCGATCGACCACCTGCGCGAGCGCGACGAGCTGCTGCGTGGCGCCGCGGCGAAGCTCAAGTCGGCGGTCGAGCAGGTGCCCGACCGGATCGACGCGCTGCACGAGGAGATCCGGCGGCTGCGCAAGGAGCTCGACAAGTCGGCGCGGGCGCAATCGAGCGGCACGCTCGACCAGTTGCTCGCGCAGGAGCAGCGGCTCGGCGGGCTGCGCGTCGTCGTCGCCGCGGTCGAGGCGGCGGCCGAGCAGCTTCTCGCCCTCGTCGACCAGGCGAAGTCGAAACTGACCGGCGGGGCGTGCATCGTGGTCGTCGGCAAGGATGGAGACCGAGCACCGATCGTCGTCTACGTCGACGCGCAGGCGCAGTCGCGCGGGGTCAAGGCCGGCGATCTCTGCCGGCTGGTCGCCGCCGAGCTCGGCGGCGGCGGCGGCGGCAACCCTGCGCTCGGCCGTGGCCAGGGTCGCGCCGATCGACCGGTGGGGCCTGCCCTGGAGAAGGCGAGAGCCGCTCTCGCCGCGCTCCCCTCGGCTTGATCGTCACGGAGGGCAGCCGTAACGTTCCTCGGTTCCGCCCGAGCCGAGGTATCGCTCGGCCGGGAGTCCCGCCTGGAGCTCCCGCGCCGCCAAGCAGGGAGAGGTCATGGCCGTCCCGAAGAAGAAGACGTCGCGCCACCGCAAGGGCAAGCGGCGCTCTCACCACCACCTCTCGCTGCCGGCGATGTCGCGCTGCGGACGGTGCGGCGCGGCCACGAAGCCGCACTGCGTCTGCGACCGCTGCGGCTACTACGGATCGCTCCAGGTCTTCGCCGACGCCGGCCGCGAGCCGGCCGCGACGTGAGCTCGTCCGGCGACGCATGAGGATTGCCGTCGACGCCATGGGCGGCGATCACGCCCCGGAGGAGATCCTCCTCGGCGTGGCGCGGGCGATCGAGCGAGGATTCGTGCGGCCCGAAGAGGTGGCCCTGGTCGGGATGGTCGACCGGATGGAGACCTACCTTGCCCGGGTGCCGGCGCTGCGGCAGTGCGCCCAGATCGTGGCGACCGAGGTCGTCGATATGGGGGAGTCGCCCATCAAGGTTCTGCGCAAGCCCAACTCGTCGATCATGACGGCGATGGATCTCGTGCGGCGCGGCGAGGCTGCGGCCTTCGTCTCCGCCGGCTCGACGGGCGCCTGCGTGGCGGCCGCGTGGCGAGTCCTCGGACCGCTGCCGAAGGTCGACCGGCCCGGGATCGCGGTGACGTTCGTCGGCGCGAGCGGGCCGCTCACGATCCTCGACGTCGGCGCCAACGTCCACGCCACGCCCGACCACCTCCTCCAGTACGGCGTGATGGGCGAGCAGTTCAGCCGCAACGTTCTCGGCGTCGCGACGCCGCGCGTGGCGCTGCTCAACATCGGCGAGGAGGAGGAGAAGGGCAACCGACTGGTCAAAGGCACGCGCGACCTCTTCCAGTCGGCGCGCTTCAACTTCGTCGGAAACGTCGAAGGCAACGACCTGCTCACCGGAAAGGCCGACGTGGTCGTCTGCGAGGGATTCGTCGGAAATGTCGTGCTCAAGGTCTTCGAGGGGGTCGGCCACTATTTCTACGACGCCGTCCGCGGGCCGCTCGCGGACGCCGCCGCGGCGGCGTCGCCGCTCGGCCAGGCGGTGCGCAACATCACGCAGAAGCTCGACTACGCCGAGTACGGCGGTGCGCCGCTGCTCGGCGTGAACGGCCTGGTGTTGATCATGCACGGCCGCTCCGACCGGCGCGCGATGGCGAACGCCCTCAAGGTGAGCGCCCAGTTCGTGAAGGCCGACGTGAACCGCCAGATCGGCGACGCGCTCGCTCGGGCCGGAGCCCACGGCGACGCGGCGGGAGAGTCTGCGTGAGCGGTCCGCGCCGGGTCGGCATCCGCGGCACCGGCTCCTGCCTGCCCGCGAGGGTCCTGACCAACCGCGACCTCGAGCGGATGGTCGACACGAGCGACGACTGGATCACGACCCGGACCGGCATCAAGGAGCGCCGGATCGCCGGCGCGGGCGAGACGACCGGCACGCTCGCCTGCGGAGCGGCGAAGCAGGCGTTGCTCGCGGCGGGGCTCACGCCCAACGACGTCGACATGGTCGTCGTCGCCACGGTCACTCCCGACAACCCGTTCCCGTCGACCGCCTGCCGCGTCCAGACGCTGCTCGGCGCCGAGCGCGCCGCGGCCTTCGACGTCGGAGCGGCGTGCTCGGGCTTCCTCTACGGGCTGCACGTCGCGCGCTCGCTGATCGCGTCGGGGAACGCGAACCACGTGCTGCTCGTCGGCGCGGAGACGCTCTCGCGCATCGTCGACTACGGCGACCGGACGTCGTGCATCCTCTTTGGCGACGGCGCCGGCGCCGTCGTCCTCTCGCACGAGTTCGACTACGGCGAGGTCCTCTCGACGCGCGTCTACTCGGACGGCAGCGGCTACGAAGTCATGTGGCAGCGCACCGGCGGCACCGCCGAGCGTCCCACGCCCGAGCTCCTCGCCGCCGGACACCACTTCCTCAGGATCAAGGGACGCGAGGTCTACAAGTTCGCCGTCAATCGCATGGTGGAGCTTGTCGAAGAGCAGGTCCGCAGCCATCCGACGCTCGAGCTCGGCATGGTGATCCCGCACCAGGTCAACCTCCGCATCATCGAGAGCGCTCGCGATCGGCTCGGGCTTCCGCCGGAGCGCGTCTACTGCAACATCGACCGCTTCGGGAACACCTCGGCGGCGTCGATCCCGATCGCGCTCGACGAGGCGGCCCGCTCCGGCGCGCTCGACGCGTCGCGCGGCAAGCTCGTGGTCTTCTGCGCCTTCGGAGCCGGGCTCACCTGGGCCTCCGGCGCGGTTCAATGGTGAGCGCGAGCGGCGAGGAGGCCCGACCGACCATGCGTGCGATCCTGTTCCCCGGGCAGGGTGCCCAGCACGTCGGCATGGGCAAGAGCTTCTTCGACGCGTCGGCCGCGGCGCGCGCGATCTTCGAGCGGGCCGAGGAGGCGATCGGCCTTCCGCTCGCGAATCTCTGCTTCGAGGGCCCCGAAGCGAAGCTCGCCGCCACCGACGTCTGCCAGCCAGCGATCCTCACCTGCAGCGTTGCGATCGTCGCGGCGCTGCAGGAGCGCGGGCAGTGGCGGCGCGAGGAGTTCGCCTTCGCGGCAGGCCTCTCGCTCGGCGAGTACACGGCGCTCTGGTTCGCGGGCGCGCTCGCCTTCGAGGACGCCGTGCGGCTGGTCCGCGCGCGTGGCGCGGGCATGCAGGCCGCCTCCGATCGGGTCCCGAGCGGGATGGTCGCGCTCCTCGGCGCGAACGAGGAGCAGGCGCGCGCCGTCTGCGCGAGCTTCGCGCAGGGCGAGGTGCTGCAGCCCGCCAACTTCCTCGGGCCCGGAAACGTGGCGATCTCGGGGACGAAGGCGGCGCTCGCGCGCGTCGTCGCCGGCGCGAAGGCGGCCGGGATCCGGCGCGCGATCCCGCTCCAGGTGGCCGGCGCGTTCCACTCGCCGCTCATGGAGCCGGGCGTCGCGGCGCTCGAGTCGGCGCTCGGCGCGGTGAAGCTCGACGCTCCGCGCATCCAAGTCTTCTCGAACGTGACCGCGCAGCCGCACGGATCGCCGCCGCAGATCCGCGCGGCGCTCGTGCAGCAGGTCACCGCTCCCGTGCTCTGGGAGAAATCGGTGCGGGCGCTGCTCTCGCTCGGCGTGAAGGAGTTCGTCGAGCCGGGACCGGGCGGCGTGCTCAGCGGACTGCTCGGGAAGATCGACGCCGCGGCGAAGTGCCGGAACGTCCAGAAGCAGGACGACCTCGAGCGCAACGCCGCCGGAGGGAACGGCGCATGACCACCTTGCTTCCGCTCGCGGGACGGGTCGCGCTCGTCACCGGCGCTTCCCGCGGCATCGGGCGGGCGATCGCCGCGCGGCTCGCCGCCGACGGCGCCGACCTGGCGATCGTCGCACGGACGGCCGAGGCACTCGCCGCGACGCGCGCCGAGGTCGAGGGGCTCGGCCGGCGTTGCCTCGCGCTCGCGCTGGACGTGTCGGACGCCAAGGCGGCGGCGGACGCGGTGAAACGGGTCGTCGACGAGCTCTCCCGGCTCGACGTCCTCGTCAACAACGCCGGCGTGACGCGCGACGGCCTGCTCATGAGGATGTCGGACGAGGACTGGAACGCCGTCCTCTCGGTCGACCTCTCGGCGGCCTTCTACTTCTGCCGCGCCGCCGCGCGCCCGCTCGCGCGCAGCCCGGCCGGCCGGATCGTGAACGTCTCCTCGATCGTCGGGCTGATCGGAAACGCCGGCCAGAGCAACTACGCGGCGGCGAAGTCGGGGCTCTTCGGCTTCACGCGGTCGCTCGCCAAGGAGCTCGGCAGCCGCAAAGTGACGGCGAACGTCGTGTGTCCCGGATTCATCGAGACCGACATGACTTCGGGACTTCCCGAGGAGATCAAGAAGAGTTCGCTGAAGAGCGTGCCGCTCGGCCGGCTCGGCAGCGGCGCCGACGTCGCCGGCGTCGTCGCGTTCCTCTGCAGCGACGCGGCGAGCTACGTCACCGGCGCGGTTCTCCCCGTGGACGGCGGGCTCGCGATCGGAGGTTTCGGGGGCTGATCGGGCGCGCCCGCGGAGCCGCGATGGCCCGGCGAGGGCGCACTTGCGCCCCAGGTTTCGGGGTTATCATCCCGCCCGCTTCGGGCCGGGGGGCAGAGGCCCTCATCGCCGCCCGTTCGAGCGGGGCTTCTCTCGGAGGAAGAAGGGTGTCTCAGAGCATCGAGGAACGCGTGATCAACATCATCTGCGAGCAGATGGGGGCGAGCAAAGACAAGATCACCATGGAGACGTCCTTCGTGAACGACCTCGGCGCCGACTCGCTCGACACGGTCGAGCTGGTCATGGAGTTCGAGGACGAGTTCGACGTCAACATCCCCGACGAGGACGCCGAGAAGATCCAGACCGTCGGCGACGCCATCAAGTACATCAAGGAGCGGGTGGAGTAGGCGCCCGGATGGCGAAACGTCGGGTCGTCGTCACCGGGGTCGGCGCGATCACGCCGCTCGGCGTGGGAGCCGAAACCACCTTCGAGCGCCTCCTGCGCGGCGAGAGCGGCATCGCGCCGATCACCGCGTTTGACGCCACCGCCTTCGCCACCCGGATCGCCGGCGAGTGCCGCGACTACAAGGTGGAGGTCGCCTTCCCCAAAGTCGAGAGCAAGAAGCTCGACCGCTTCACCCAGTTCGCCCTCCTGGCCGCGGACGAGGCGCTGAAGGACTCGGGCATCAAGGATTCGAAGCCCGACCCCACCCGGGTCGGGGTCGTGATCGGCTCGGGGATCGGCGGGATCAACGAGCTCGAGGCGCAGGACAAGGTGCTGCTCGACCGCGGCCCCGACCGCATCACGCCGTTCTTCATCCCCAAGATGATGATGAACGCCGCCGCCGGCCAGATCTCGATCTACCACGGCTTCGAGGGGCCGAACTTCGCGACCGCGTCGGCCTGCGCCTCGGCCTCCCACGCGCTCGGCATGGCGCTGCGCACGATCCAGCACGACGAGGCCGACGTGATGATCGCCGGCGGCTCGGAGGCGACGATCACGCCGCTGGCGATCGGCGGCTTCTGCGCGCTGAAGGCGATGTCGCGGCGCAACGCCGATCCGGCCGGAGCGAGCCGACCCTTCGACCGCGACCGCGACGGGTTCGTGATGGGGGAGGGAGCGGCCGTCGTCGTGCTCGAGGAGCTCGACCACGCACGCCGGCGCGGCGCGCGGATCCTCGCCGAGCTCGCCGGCTTCGGCACGACCGCCGACGCCCACCACATCACGGCGCCCAAGGAGGACGGGGCCGGCCCGGTCCGCGCGATGCGGCTCGCGCTGACCGACGGCGCGATCGACTTCGAGACGGTCGACTACGTCAACGCGCACGGCACCTCGACCGAGTACAACGACGTGGTCGAGACCAAGGCGCTGAAGCTCCTCTTCGGCGACCACGCGCGCAAGCTGGCGATCTCCTCGACCAAGTCGATGATCGGCCACCTCCTCGGGGCGGCCGGGGCGATCGGGGCGGTCGTCTCGGCGCTCTCGGTCGCGCGCGGCGTCGTCCATCCGACGCGCAACCTCGACCACCCCGATCCGCAGTGCGACCTCGACTACGTCCCTCGGGAGGCGCGCGAGATGCGCGTCCGCGCCGCGATCTGCAACGCGCTCGGATTCGGCGGCCATAACGCCTGTCTCGCGTTCCGCGCCTTCGCGCCGTGAGCCGCCGGGGGCGAAGGCGGACGGCGTGACCGCGAGCGAGAAGCTGCGCGCCCGACTCTGCGAGGCCGAGCAGGGCCACGTCTTCCGCTTCTTCGACGAGCTCTCCGCCGACGAGCAGACGACGCTCCTCGGCCAGCTCAAGGCGGTCGACCTGAAGCTCCTGCGGCGACTCATCGAAAAGCACCTCGCCGCCGACGCTTCGCCCCACGTCCGCTCGCTCGCGCCGGCTCCCGTGATCCCGATCGCGGCGACGGCGGCGCTGCGGCGCGAGGAGAGCGAGAGCCGCAAGGCGGGCGAGGAGGCGCTCCGAGAGGGCCGCGTCGCGGCGCTCGTCGTCGCGGGCGGGCAGGCGACGCGGCTCGGCTACGACGCGCCGAAGGGGACCTTCCCGATCGGCCCGGTCTCGGCGAAGACGCTCTTCCAGATCCACGCCGAGAAGGCGCTCGCGGTCGCGCGCCGCTACGGCAAGGCGCTCCCGCTGATCGTCCTCGTGAGCCCCGACAACCACGCGGCGACGCGTCGTTTCTTCGAGGAGCACAAGAACTTCGGCCTGCCGCTCGCCGACGTCCTGCTCGTCGAGCAGGGGATGCTGCCGGCGCTCGATCGCGACGGCCGGCTCCTGCTCGCGGAGCGCGGCCGGATCTTCCTCAGCCCCGACGGCCACGGCGGCGTCTACCGCGCGCTCGGCGGCGCGGGGCTGCTCGAGAAGCTCGCCAAGCGCGGCGTCGAGCAGCTCTTCTATTTCCAGGTCGACAACCCGCTGGTCAAGGTCGCCGATCCGGTCTTCCTCGGCCACCACCTCCGGCACGAATCGGAGTTCTCGCTGAAGGTGGTCGCCAAGCGCGACGCCGCCGAGAAGGTGGGGGTCTTCGCCCAGGTCGACGGCAAGCCGGGGATCGTCGAGTACTTCGACCTGCCCGCGAGCCAGCGCGACGCCGCTGGCGCCGGCGGGTGCCTGCTCTACGGCCATGGAAGCATCGCCATCCATGTCTTCCGCCTCGCGTTGGTGCAGCGCCTGGCGCGCGGCGACGTCGAGCTGCCCTACCATGTCGCGCGCAAGAAGGTCCCCTTCGTCGACGAGCGCGGCGTCGTCGTCCAGCCCGCGGAAGCCAACGGGATCAAGTTCGAGAGCTTCGTCTTCGACGCGCTGCCGCTCGCGAAGAAGGCGCTGGCCATGGAGGTGCTGCGCTCGGAGGAGTTCGCTCCGGTCAAGAACAGGAGCGGCGAGGACTCGCCCGAGACGGCGCGGCGGGCGCAGTCGGACCTCTTCCGGGAATGGATCGCCGAGGCCGGCTTCGCCGGCGTCGACCCGACGGCGGCCGTGGAGATCGGGCCGCTCTTCGCGCT
>Ga0247727_10006331_pt1 | contig 23336 bp, 20 predicted proteins | sample WisWelCaveWW1625_FD_202498 | JGI IMG/M metagenome (GOLD analysis project Ga0247727, IMG submission 202498) | Biofilm microbial communities from Wishing Well Cave, Virginia, United States - WW16-25 | ecosystem: Environmental > Aquatic > Deep subsurface > Groundwater > Cave microbial mat | place...
TGATGTCGAAGACCGCGTGCGCGCTTCGTCGATACTCGGCCATCTTTCCATTCTCGCAGTCGAGCCGGAGTCTGGAAGGAAGACCGCCTGAAAGGCGGTGGGTTTAGACCTTGAGATGGATCTAAACGCGCGCGGCTCGGAAGCGCTGTTTCGGAGCCGCGACCGCAGGAAGCGGTGTCAACTCTAAGGCGGGACACCACTCTATTCTGGCTTCGCACGCCCCACGGCGCGCAGGAAGTCGAAGTCGCAGCCCAGGTGGGCCTGGGTGACGTGCTCCAGGAACAGGCGGCCGTAGCCGCGGTCGTAATGAGGCGGCGGTGGGGTGAAGCGTTCCAGGCGCCGGCCCAGCTCTGCCGAAGAGAGGTTCACTTCCAGCTTGCGCGCCGGAACGTCGAGGATGATTTCGTCGCCGGTTTCGACCACCGCCAGCGGGCCGCCGACGGCCGACTCGGGCGACAGGTGCAGCACGACGGTGCCGAAGAAAGTGCCGCTCATGCGGGCGTCGGAGATGCGCACCATGTCGTCGATATCGCGGCGCAGAAGCACACGCGGCATGGGGATCTGCCCCCACTCGGGGAAGCCGGGGGCGCCTTTGGGACCGCAGTTGCGCATCACCAGCACGGTATCGGCGTCCACCGGGAGGTCCTCGCTGTCGATCTGCTCCTTCATCTGCAGGTAGTTCTCGAACACCCAGGCGCGGCCGCGGTGGCGGAGCAGGCGGGCGGAGGCGGCGCTCTGCTTGAGGACGGCTCCGTCCGGGGCGAGGTTGCCGCGCAGGACCACGGTGCCGCCCTCGGGGGCGAGCGGGGAATCGAGCGGCCGGATCACGGAGCGGTTGAAACATTCCGCCTTCTCTACGTTTTCCCGCACCGTGGCCCCGGTCACCGTCAGGCAGTCCGCGTGGATCAGGCCGAGCAGCTCCCTCATGACCGCGGGAATGCCGCCGGCGTGGAACAGGTCTTCCATCAGGTACTCCCCGGAGGGCTTCACGTTGACCAGGTACGGAGTGGTACGGGAGATGCGGTCGAAATCGTCGAGGGAGAGGTCGATCCCCAGCCGGCCGGCGATGGCGATCAGGTGGATGACGGCGTTGGTCGAGCCGCCGATGGCCATGTCCACGGTGACCGCGTTTTCCAGCGCCTTCCGCGTCAGGATGCGCGACGGCCGCAGGTCCTCGCGCACCATTTCCACGATGCGACGGCCGCTGCGGTCGGCGATCATCAGCCGGCGCGAATCGGGCGCGGGGATGTTGGCGCAGCCCGGCAGCGTCATGCCGAGCGCCTCGGCGAGGCTGGTCATGGTGGACGCCGTTCCCATCACCGTGCAGTGGCCGGCGCTGCGATGGATGCAGGCCTCCATCTCGCACAACTCCTCCTCGCTCAACTGGCCGGTGCGAAACAGGTCGTAGAGCTTGCGCCCGTCGGTGCCCGCGCCCAGGCGGCGGTCGCGCCACTGGCCGGCGAGCGAGGGGCCGCCGGGCACGACGATGGCGGGCAGGTCGGCGCTGGCGGCGCCCATCAGTTGCGCCGGGGTGGTCTTGTCACAGCCGCACAGCAGCACCACGCCGTCGATGGGGTTGGCGCGGATGCACTCCTCGACGTCCATCGCCATCAGGTTGCGGAACATCATCGTCGTCGGCCGCATGAACATCTCGCCGAGCGAGATGGTGGGAAACTCCAGCGGCAGCCCGCCGGCGGCCCAGACGCCGCGCTTGACCGCCTCGGCCACCTGGCGGAGGTGGGCGTTGCAGTTGTTCAGCTCGCTCCAGGAGTTGCAGATGCCGATGACCGGCCGGCCGTCGAAAATATCGGCGTTGAAGCCTTCCGAGCGCAGCCAGGCGCGGCGGGCGAATCCGTAGTATTCCGGGGCCAGGAACCACTCCTGGCTCCGCAGCTTTTTCGAGTTAGCAGAGGACATGGCGGATCACTACCACTCTAGCGAACCGCCTACCGGCTGCCTGCCAACTGAAGTCCGGACACCCACCGTCCCACGACAGCTTGCAGCGTGATGAAGCTGACCGGCTTGGCGATATAGTCGTCCATGCCGGCATCGAGGCACTTCTCCCGGTCGCCGTCCAGGGCGTTGGCGGTCATGGCGATGATCGGGGTGCGGTGGCCGCCGTCTTCGCGCCGGCGGATCTCGGTGGTCGCCGTCAGGCCATCCATTCCGGGCATCTGGCAATCCATGAGCACGGCGGCGTAGGGGGCGCGGGCGAGCGCGTGAAGAGCCTCTTCGCCGTTGGAAACCACGTCGGCGGTGTAGCCCATCCTGCTCACCAGGTTCATGGCGATCTTCTGATTGACGAGGTTGTCTTCCGCGATCAGGATTCGCGCCGGGTCGGCGGGCGTGGCTTCGCGGGTCATCGACTCGGAGTCGACCGGCGCGGCGGCGCCGGCTGAACAGGCCGCCACGAGCGCCTGCCGGATGGGAGTTTCCCGCAGCGGCTTGGGGACCACCAGCAGGCCGTCCCGCCAGTCCTGAGCGAGCCCCTCGCCCGGCGGGCAGGGTTCGAGCAACAGGATAGGGACTCCCACGAGCGCGGCGTCGGCGCGGATGGCGCGCGCGAGCTCGCGCCCACCGGCGGGCGGGATCATGTCGTCGAGGATCACCGCCTGGAAGGGCTGGCCTTCCGCGGCCGCCTTGCGCAGGCTCGCCAGGGCAGCCTCGCCCGACGCCACCGCTGCAACGTGCATGCCCCAGCCGGAGCACATTTCCAGGAGGATGCCGCGGCAGGATGGGACGGGCGCCGCCGCCAGCACGCGGACTCCCGCCAGCCGAAGAGGCTTCCGATCCGTTGCGGCCAGTGATTCCTGCTGCTTGCGTAGACGCACGGTGAACCAGAACAACGATCCCTGACCCGGCTCGCTCTGGACGCCGACCTGGCCGCCCATTCCCTCGGCGAGCTGCTTGAGAATCGCCAGGCCCAGGCCGATGCCGCCGTGGCGGCGGTCGGCGGAACCATCAACCTGGCAGAAGGGTTGGAACAGCCGTCGGAACGCCGACTGGGCGATCCCGGAGCCTGTATCTTCCACCTGGCATCGCAGCACCACGTGATCGCCGGCGTCCCGATCGCGCGACACGCTGACGATCACTTCACCGGCTCTTGTGAACTTGATGGCATTCCCCACCAGGATCGTCAGCATCTGGCGGATTCTGGCCGTGTCGCCCCACAGGCGGTCGGGTACATCTTCCTTGACGCGGCCGGCCAGCTCGAGCTCGCCGTCGAAGGCCCGCTCCCCCATCTGCTCCAGAACGCGCTCCACCGCCTCACGGAACGAGAAGTCCACCGGCGAAAGCTCAAGCCGGCCCGCTTCCAGGCTCGCGTAATCGAGGATGTCGTGGAGCATATCCAGCAGGCTGGCGGCGGAGCGACGCGCGGTCCGGGCCAATTCCCTCTGCTCGCGATCGAGCGGCGTATCCAGCAGCAGGTCCGTCATGCCGACCAGCCCGTTCATCGGCGTACGGATCTCGTGGCTCATGTTGGCGAGGAATTCCGATTTCAGACGCGAGGCCTCCACGGCCTTGTCGCGCGCTTCGGCCAGCTCGAAGGACTGTTCCAGCAATTGCCTGGCCTGCTCCTCCAGTTGCAGCCGGGCCGTCTCGACCTGCTTGGCATGGCCGAGCAGGGATTCCTCGGCCCGCTTGCGGTCGGTGATGTCGGTCAGCGTGCCTTCGTAGAGTTGGATCTCGCCGCGGGCGTTGCGCACGGCACGGGCGTTCTCCAAAACGCTGACCAAGGTACCGTCCTTGCGTCGGAGGGCGCACTCTACATTGCGCAGCGAACCCTCTCGCGCCAGCTTCGCGGTGAGGGCGCCGCGGTCGCCGGGGTTGGGGTACAGGTCCAGCGCCACGTCGACCTTTTTCAGTTCCTCCTGGGACTCGTAGCCAAGCATGCGCACCAGGGCGGGATTCGCGGCGAGGAACCGGCCGTCCACCGTGGTTTGATACACTCCCTCGACGACGTTCTCGAACAACCGGCGGCACCCGTCCTCCGAGAGCCGCAGCGCCTCTTCCACACGCCGACGATCCCGGATCTCACGCCGGTAGGCCCGTTCGAGAATGGTTGAGAAGATGGCCAGCAGCGCCGCGATCACCGCCAGAAGAATCGCAAGGTTCCAACTGCCGCTGTGGCGATGGACGGAATTCACCAGCGAGACTCCCAACAACAGGCAGACCACCCCCAATGGCAGCGTGAGCCTGGTCCACAACCGAGGCGTCGCGGGCGGAGGCGTGCCCGCGGCGGGTCCGTCCGCGTTGTTGTCGTCGTGCGTGGGAGCCAAACCGATCATTCGAACGGCGTGATACTGCGGAATATATCGGCGGAAACGGCTAAAAGGTTGATACTAAGCCATCATCGACGTGCCGTTTCGGTCCACGCTCACGCGGCGGATCCCCGTCGCGCGCCCGGTGGCCTCGTCGGCTTCGACGATGACGGCATGCAGTTCGGCCCCATGTTTGGCGGCCTCCATCCGTACCGGCAGCGCGGTCAGGAACCTGCGCAGCGCTGTGTCGCGCTCCACCCCGATGATGGACTCGTAGGGCCCGGTCATGCCGACGTCGGTCTGGTAGGCGGTGCCGCCGGGGAGGATCCGGCTGTCCGCCGTGGGCACGTGGGTGTGCGTGCCGATGACCGCGGTAACGCGGCCGTTCAGGAACCAGCCCATGGCCATCTTTTCGCTGGTGGCCTCGGCGTGGAAATCGACAAACCGCACCTTCACCGCCGGATCGAGCGACACCAGGATCTCGTTGGCCTTGCGGAAGGGGCAGTCGGTGGCGGGCATATGCGTGCGCCCTTGCAGGTTGATGAGCGCGCAGCGTGCGCCGTTGCGGGCGACCAGGACGGCCACGCCTCGGCCGGGCAGCTCATCGGGGTAGTTGGCCGGGCGCAGAAGGCGCGGCTGCTGGGCGATGTAGTCGTAGATCTCCCGCTTGTCCCAGATGTGGTTGCCGGAGGTCATGGCGTCCAGCCCGAGCCCCAGCAGTTCCTGGGCGATCATCGGTGTGATTCCGAAGCCGCCGGCGGCGTTTTCGACGTTGGCGACCACCAGGTCGATCTTTTCCGCGGCCAGGATGCGCGGAAGACTGTCGGCGAGGACGCCGCGGCCGGCGGAGGCGAAGATATCTCCGATAAACAGGATATTCATTTATGGACAGGCCTCCTGGCCTGTCCCTGGAGTTTCTACATATTGCAAATGGATCGGGGCGACCCACGTGGTGCAGGCTCTCAGCCTGCCGCGCCGAGACTCGTCTCGGCGCCTGCGGTCCGCTGGCTGTTTTCGATGTAGGCGGCAATTCGCTCCAGCTTCCGCTCCTCTCGGACTCAGTGGTCGTAAGACTCCGCCTGCCAGAATGTCTCCCCTGTCCGGCCCGGAACCCGGTTCGCCTCCCGTGCGGTTGAGCCTTTCAGCGACTGCAGCAGCGGTGCCGGCGGCACTCTCGCTAACAGGCTGCCATGCAGATGCCAAGTGACAAAAGCCACCTTGGCGTCGAGACGAGTCTCGACGCGGCAGACACGAGTGTCTGCGCCACATTGCTGGCTCGGAGGCTGCCAAAATGTACATACTCCAGGGACAGGCCTCCTGGCCTGTCCAGGGCGCCCACAACGCCGGGGCCGGCGTCATTGTTTCAGACACTCCGCGATCTCCTTTTCGGAGACCCCGCCTTCCCTGATGAGGCGCCAATAGGGCTCGGTGACGTCCACCGTGGTGCTGCCCGGGCCCGAGCAGATGCCGCCGTCCAGCACCAGGTCGATGCGCCCGTCCATCATGCCGAACACTTCGATGCCGCTGCGGCAGGTCGGCTGGCCGGAGATGTTGGCGCTGGTGGCGATCAGCGGCTGGCCGAGTGAAGCCAGCAGCGCTCCGACCAGCGGCGATCGCGACTGGCGCATCGCCAGCCGCCCGGTGTTGCCGGTCACCTTCAGCGGTACCCGCGCCGAGGCGGGAGTGATAATCGTCAGCGGCCCGGGCCAGAAATGCCGCGCCAGCAGCTTGAATCGCACCGAGAGCTCCCTGGCCAGATCCTGCGCCATCAACAGATCGTTCACCAATAGCGGCAGCGACCGCTGCGCCGACCGTCCCTTGGCCACAAACACCTGACTGACCGCGTGCAGATTGAACGGATCGGCCACCAGCGCGTATAGCGCGTCGGTCGGAATGGCGACCAGCTTGCCGCGTCGGATGACCGCCGCAGCTCGTTCGATTCCTTCCGAGGACGGCTGGTGGTGCTCGATCTCGATCAGGTCAGTGGCCACGGGTGCTTCGTCTTCCGGCCGTAGATTTGACGACCGCTCCCTGCGGTCGAGGCTCAGAATCAGTGCTTCCGAGCCGCGCGCGTTAGCAAGCGGTATGCGGGACACCACACCAGGATCGTACACGCCGGCGGCCCGGACAGTAGTCCTTCCCGGCCATATACGAAAAACGCAAACAACTCGTCCTGTTGAAATGCGCCCGCGCCTTCGCAGGCGTTACAGGCCGATTCTAGCGCATCGCGGAGCGCCTGGACAACGCGCCGAGTCTCCGGCATCAGTACAGGCTGAGCTCGACGGGCGTTCCGGCGACGCAACCGAGCAGCCGGGCGGCGGAGTCCTGGTAGGTGGCCACTTCCAGGTAGCCGGAGCTGCCCACGATCACCACCACCTCGCCGGGCGCGCCTTCAGCGTAGCTGGAAACAAGGCGCTGGATCGTGTGAACACCCGGAATCATCACGAACGGCCCCGTCCGCACGGCGGGAAAATCCTCAATGTGGAAGTTTGTAGTCAGGTTGCCGAAGCGGTCCACTTTGAGCACGACGCCGGTCCAGGCGCGCCGGCCCGTACGCTGCGGCTTTTCAAACGGCGGGCGAAGGTAGTCGGTGATGATCTTGCCAAACTTCGCCGGCGGCGTGCCGGCCGCCAGGTGAGCCGCCGCCGGAGCGAAAATGTCGCGCCCGTGGAAGGTCTGGCTCACAGCCGGCAGAAAGAACCGCGACGCGGTCAGGTGGCGGATGCGCGAGGGGTGCCGCGAATAGATCATCGCCAGGGCGCCGTTGTCCGGGCCGAGAAAATACTGGCCGGCGGCCTCCACCAGGATGGGCCGGCGCGAGGTCCCCACTCCCGGGTCCACCACCACGACGTGGACCGTCTTTGCCGGAAACCAGGGGAACGACTGAACGATCAGAAAGGCCGCCTCGCTGACGGCGAACGGCGTCACCTCGTGGCTGATGTCGACGATGTGGGCCGCCGGCAGAATGCCGCAAATGACCCCCTTCATGACCCCGACGAAATGATCGGCGAGGCCGAAATCGGTGGTGAGCGTGATGAGGGGGCGACGCATAGGCTGTTAGAATCAAAGAGGAGCTGGTCGTGGAGCGTTATTATTTCGATCACAATGCTACCACTCCCGTCTCGCCGGAAGTGATGGAAGCCTTTGCCGGCGCGCTCGCGGAAGTGTACGGCAACGCTTCGAGCGTACACCGGATCGGCCAGGCCGCCCGGCAAAAGCTCGAGGAGGCGCGAGCCCAGGTGGCCGCGCTGCTGAACTGCGAGCGAAAGGAGATCGTCTTTGTCAGCGGCGGAACCGAGGCCGATAACCTGGCCGTGCTGGGGGTGGTTCGCCACAACCGGCAGGCGCGCCGGCACGTGATCACGACGGCCATCGAGCACCCGGCTGTGCTCGGCGCCTGCGCGCAACTGGAGCAGGAAGGAACGGCCGAGGTGACACGCGTGCAGCCGGATGCCGGCGGTGTGGTCGACCCGGACGAGATCCGGCGGGCGCTGCGTCCGGATACGGTGCTGATTTCGGTGATGCACACCAACAACGAGCTGGGGACCGTGCAGCCGCTGGAGGCGATTGCGGCGATCGCCCGCGAGGCCGGCGTGCTGCTGCACTCCGATGGCGTCCAGGCGGCGGGCAAGGTGCCGGTGGACGTCAAGGCGCTGGGCGTCGACCTGTATTCGATCACCGGCCACAAAATCTACGCGCCCAAGGGCGTCGGCGCGCTCTACGTGCGCTCTGGAGTCTCGCTGGCGCCGATTCTGCACGGCGGCCATCACGAGCGGGACCGCCGCCCGGGCACGGAGAATGTCCCCGGTGCCGTGGCCCTGGGTCGCGCGGCCGCCTGGGCCACCGAGCACGTTGCCGCCGAGTCGGCGCGCCTGTCGGTTCTTCGCGACCGGCTCGAGCGAGGAATCCTCGACCGTGTCCCCGGGGTGCGCGTCAACGGCGACGGCGCGCCCCGCACGGCGAACACATGCAACCTGCGATTTGACGGGGTGGACGGCGAGGCGATGGTGATCGCGCTCGACCTGAAAGGCTTCGCCGTCTCGGCGGGTTCGGCCTGCTCGAGCGGCGCCACCGAGCCCTCGCACGTGCTGATCGGCATCGGCCTGACGCCCCAGGAGGCCAGGTCCAGCCTGCGGTTCTCGCTCGGCCGCGCCAACACGGCCGCGCAGGTGGACGCGCTCGTGGAAGCGATCGTCGCGGCCGCCGCACATCTGAGACGCTTGTCTCCCGCCTATTCCCATGCCTGAGGATCTGGTAGCGGTCGCCATGTCGGGCGGTGTGGACAGCTCGGCCGCGGCAGGGCTGCTCCACCGCCGTGGTGTGCCCATCGTCGGGCTGACGATGCAGTTGTGGAACCAGCGCCGGCTGCCCGAGCTGGCCGTAGACGGGGCTAGCGGGCGCTGCTGCTCGATCGAGGACGTCTACGACGCGCGCGCCGTGGCCCAACACCTGGGCATCCCCTACTACGTCGTCAATTTCGAAAAGGGATTCGAAGACCAGGTGGTGAAGCCGTTCGTCGACGAGTACCTGGCCGGGCGCACGCCGATCCCCTGCACCCTGTGCAACAACTTCATCAAGTTCGACCGCTTCCTGGAGATGGCCGCCGGGGTCGGCGCCTCGCGCATCGCCACCGGCCATTACGCGCGGCTCGGCGTCGACGAGAAGACCGGGCGCCTCCAGATGCGCCGGAGCGTCGATACCGCCCGCGACCAGACCTACTTCCTGTTCGGCCTCACCCAGGAGCAGCTCGCGCGCAGCGAGTTTCCGCTGGGGGAGTTCACCAAGCCGCGGGTGCGGGAGATGGCGCGCGAGATGGGCCTGCCGGTGGCCGAAAAAGGAGACAGCCAGGAGATCTGCTTCGTTCCCAACGGAGATTACGCCGCGTTCATCGACGCGTATTTCCGCGAGCGGGGGATAGCGCCCGCCGGGAGCCGTGGCGAGATCGTCGACACGGACGGACGCGTGCTGGGCGAGCACGCCGGCGTGCATCGCTTCACCGTGGGCCAGCGCAAGGGACTCGGCATCGCCGCGCGGGAGCCGTTCTACGTGATCGCCACCGAACCGGCGAGCCGGCGCGTGGTGGTCGGCCGCAACGAGGAGCTGCTGCGCGCGCGCTTTGTGGCGGGCCAGGTGAACTGGGTTTCGATCGAGCCGCCTGCGACGCCCCGGCGAGCCCTGGTTCGCATCCGCAACAAGCACGTCCCGGCGCCGGCGATGGTCCATCCCACCGCGGACCCGCGCCGCGCCGAGGTGCGCTTCGACGAGCCGCAGCGGGCCGTCACCCCCGGCCAGGGGGCGGTGTTCTACGACGGCGACCTGGTGCTCGGCGGCGGCTGGATCGAATAGATCGCCTTGTCCACCCGCTCCCCGTTGCGAAACCGGCTGGAGTACCTGGCGGCGATGGCCGTGGTCTTCTCCCTGCGCTGGACGCCTCCCCGGGCCGCGATGGCGCTGGCGCGCTGCTACGTCGGCCTGCTGGCGCGGACGCTGCCGCGACTGCGGCGGGTGGCGCTGCGCAACCTCGAGATGGCGCTGCCGGGCCTGGACGAGGCCGCGCGGGACCGCATCGCCGCCGGGAGCTTCCACTCGCTGGCGCGCCTGATCGCGTGTTTTGCCCGCTTCCCGCGGCTGGATCGCCAAAACATTTCCGAGTGGATCCGTTATGAGGGCTTCGAGCACTACCAGGCGGCGATCGCACGGGGCAGGGGGGTGCTGTTCGCCACCGGCCACGTCGGCAACTGGGAGCTGAGCGCGTTTGCCCACGGAATGCTCGCCGCCCCCATGTGGGTGATGGTGCGCCCGCTGGATAATCCCCTGCTCGACAGGCTGGTGGAGGGCTATCGCTCGCTGAGGGGCAACCACCTTTTCGCGAAGAAGGATTCCGCGCGGACCATCCTGCGCGCCCTGGCCGACAACCGCGCCGTCGGCGTGCTCATCGATCAGAACGCCAGCCTGGAGGAAGGTGCGTTCGTCGATTTCTTCGGCATCCCCGCCTGCGCCTCGACCGGCTTTGCCAAACTGGCCGCCCGCAGCGGCGCCGCCGTGATCCCCGGATTCGCGTTATGGTCCGAGAGCGAGCGGCGGTACGTGCTGCGGTTCCACCCGCCCGTAGAGATGACCGGCGATGCTGTGGAAGACACGCAGCGTCTCCACCGTGTCCTGGAAGCGGTCATCCGAGAGTATCCGGACCAGTGGCTGTGGATGCACCGGCGGTGGAAGACGCGTCCTCCGGGGGAGTCCGGCTACTTTACCAGGCCGAAGCCGCCTTCCGGCGTCCAGACATAGCCGCTGCGGAACAAGGTCAGGATGCGTGATCCCTCGATGGCGCCCAGTTTTCGGCGCAGCCTTTGAATGTGCACATCGACGGTTCGGCTGCGCACTCCCGGCTGGTACCCCCAGACCACGCTCAACAAGTAATCACGGCTTAGACACCGGCCCTGGTTGCGCCTGAGGACGTCGAGCAGCTCAGACTCCTTTCGCGTGAGCCTGCGAAAGTCACTATTTACTTTGTTCGCCGCCACTTCCGCTGGATAGGGGGAAGTGATCGTTGAAATTACGGCCGCCAAGCTAACCTCCTCCTCCCCAACCACCAACCTGTATTTCGCTTGCCCCTTAGGAAAAGTTACGGTTTCGTCCGCCTTCGGGTTCCACCGAATCCAAGGACACGGCCCAGCCCGGCCACCGAATAACCGGCTACCAGGCCGGCCACCGGGATGGCCGTGTGCCAGGCAACCTGGTGACGTGCCTCATTCATCAAGCAAGCGAAGTGCATCACGGTGGCGCCAACCAATCCAGCCATCAAGCCCAGGGAAGCGCCCATGAGCATCGGCCGGAGGATGACGCCACGCCGCGCCAGAAGCCAAAACACGGCCGCGCCCGGGGTGGCCACCATAAGACCATATTTGAGGCACCATGGCCCAAACTCGGTCCACGAGCCGCCTTCATTCCATGGGACCAGCGACATCAAGGCCAAACCGTAGGCTACTGCTACCGCCAGCAGCACCACTGGCGGCGGGATGAGAATCCGGCGGCCCGGTTCCATTTGGAGGCTGAAGGAGATTGCCATCGCCACGGCCCCGCCAGCCAGGACCAAGGCGATCCAGGGCCAGTTGGGGACGCTGAAAGCCTCCATCGGGTTGATTCCCATGATCCAAAAGGCCGCCAGCGCGAGGGCGAAGAAACCGCCGAGAAAGCCCAAGACCCGTTGGAAGTGGGATCGAATCGAGGGGACAGGCGTCAGCGAACCGAGCACCTGAGACCGTATTCGCCTTTCGAGGTCTTCCGGAATTGGCCGGTCGTGGGGCTGTTGCTCGACCACCTCGAGCAGAGCCTTGCAGGGGGGGCAGTCGGCGACATGTTCGAGAGCTTCCTTGGGCAGAGGCGCCTGGACGCCGCGGAGGCTCTCTCCGAACCACTGCTCCATGTCACTGCACTTCATGTTTTCCCCGTATCCAATAGTAGAAAAAGCTTATCGTAGGCCCGGTGGGCCTTCTGTTTGACGGCTCCGACCGTGGTGGAAGTCGCACGGGCGACCTCCTCCAGGCTCATTCCCGTCACTTTCAGCATGAGGAGGACCTCGCGCTGGCTTGCCGGCAGCTCATCGAGAAGCTTGAACAGGTCCGGCCCCTGCACGGCCGGCGGAGGAGCTTTGTACGGCGGCTCGGGCAGCATTTCCACGGCGATTTCCCGCGCCAGGGCGTGGCGTCGCCGGCGGTAGACATCAATGCGGGCATGACGCGCGATAGCGAACACCCAGGGGAGAACGGGGGCGGGCGGCCGATAAGTGTGCCGTGCACGGTGCAGCCGCAGCCAACATTCCTGGACGAGGTCCTCGGTGTCGCTTCGTGTGGGCGCCTGGCGCGCCAGGAACCGGAACAGAATGGGTGATAGCCTCCGGACCAGCTCGGTGGCCGACTTCTCATCCGCCTGTTGATAGCCTATCATCAGGTCTGTAAGGAGATCCTCCTCCGGGCGCGGCTCTGCTACACTGGGGGCCGGGATCGGGTCTGCCAACATTCCCTCCTGAGGATTCGCTTGTAGACGGCAGACGGTTACGGTCGGTAGAAAGTTAGCAACGGAAACAGTAACAAAAAGGAGCGGAAGCCCCCGAAAATTCCTAAATGAAGGCAAACCTGCTGATTTTGTTCATTGGATTGCTGATGCCGGTGACCGCCCTTGCTGTGGACGTCGCCTCGCCGGCCGACCAGATCGCATCCGCCACTCTCGCCGCGCCCAAGGAGCGGCGGAGCGGAACCACGGTGCTCGGCTACAACGCCGACGGTAAAGTGGTGACGCTCCGAAAAGGAAGCAACGATCTGGTTTGCCTCGCCGATGACCCCAACGATAAACCGTTCAGCGTCGCCTGCTACCACAAGGACCTCGATCCCTTTATGGCCCGCGGCCGTGAACTGAACGCGCAGTTCAAAGGCAAAGAACGTCACGAACTGCGTTGGAAAGAGGTCGACGAAGGGAAAGTCCCCATGCCGCGTGAGGCGCGGATGCTCTACGTGCTCACCGGCAGCGGCTACGACGCCGCAAAGGCCGAGTTGATCGATCCCTACCTGCGGTGGGTGGTCTACGTGCCGTACGCTACTCCGGAGTCGACCGGACTTTCGACCACGCCCGGCCCGGCGCCTTGGCTGATGTACCCGGGAACCGCGGGCGCCCACATCATGATCAGCCCTCCGAGGCCCCTACAGGGGTTGCGCCCGCCTGGCGGCGGAGTGGCGCCCCGTAATGCAGTGGAGAACACGGTCAAACCGTGACCTCAGGAACCGGCATGAGTGACAACAGACCGGCCGAAGGGGACCGGCAGGCCGTCTGGCTGCTCTCCGCCATGGGGGGGCTCATCGGCGGGCTGTGCTGCCTGACGCCCATCGTCATGGTTCTGCTCGGCCTGGCCACCGTGTCGGTGGCCTCCGACATCGGGAACCTCCTGTACGGTGAGTACAAGTGGGCGTTCCGTTTCGCGGGACTCCTGTTCCTGGCGGCCGCCCTGGTGATCTACTTCCGTCGGCAAGGCGTCTGCACGCTGGACGAGGCCCGGCGTCAACGGAACCGCCTGATCAACACGTCTCTGGTGGTTCTCTTCTCGGCGTCGGCGATTTACGTTTTTTGGACCTACGTCGTGCTCCACTACTGGGGCATTGCCGCCGGCCTCCCCTGGGCGCAGTACGACGAAAGCTGGGCCGTTCCGGCCTCGGTCGTGATGCTGGGGGTGGCGGTGCTGGCTAGCTGGTGGCGGCTGCGCCGCTGATGTTCTTCATCCGAAGATTCGGCAACCAGGTTCTTCACGCTCTGTTTGCGCTCGTAGTGAGTGTGAGCTGGCTGCCGACGGCGAGGGCGCAGTTTGTCGAGCAAGGCGGCAAACTGGTCGGAACCGGTGCTGGTGGGAAAACATACCAAGGCCGCTCCGTGGCGCTATCGGCGGACGGGAATACGGCCATCGTGGGCGGGTCCGGTGACAACAACAACGCCGGAGCAGCCTGGGTATACACGCGCACGGGAGGCGTGTGGAGCCAGCAAGGGGGCAAACTGGTCGGCACGGGTGCTGTAGGGGGTTCCAATCAAGGCTGCTCGGTGGCGCTGGCCGCGGATGGGAATACAGCCATCGTGGGCGGATATGCCGACAACAACAACGCCGGAGCAGCCTGGGTGTACACGCGCTCAGGCGGCGTGTGGAACCAGCAAGGCGCCAAACTGGTCGGCACGGGTGCTATGGGGAATGCATATCAAGGCCTCTCCGTAGCGCTATCCGCGGACGGGAACACGGCCATCGTGAGCGGGCATATTGACAACAACACCAGCGGAGCAGCATGGGTGTACACGCGCACGGGAGGCGTGTGGAGCCAGCAAGGCGGCAAACTGGTCGGGACGGGCGCCGACGGGAATGCAAGGCAAGGCATCTCTGTTGCGCTGTCCGCCGACGGGAATACGGCCCTGGTGGGCGGGCCTGACGACGAGATTACTCTTTTTCTCGACGGTAATGTTTTTGCCAGATTCCCTGGCGGAGCAGCCTGGGTGTACACGCGCTCAGCAGGAGTGTGGCGCCAGCAAGGCGGCAAATTGCGCGGCACCGGTTATACGCTGTATGCAAGGCAAGGTTTCTCCGTGGCGCTATCCTCGGACGGGAATACGGCGGTCATAGGTGGGTATGCTGACAATCCTTCCCTCGCGTTCGAACTCCACGCAGGGCGGGGAGCAGCATGGGTGTTCACGCGCTCAGCAGGAGTGTGGAGCCAGCAAGGCGGCAAACTGGTCGGCACTGGCGCCGTGGGGTTTGCAGAGCAAGGCGGCTCAGTCGCGCTATCGGGGGATGGGAATACGGCCATCGTGGGCGGCAGGAGTGACAACAGCTTTTTGGGCGCGGCGTGGGTGTACACGCGCTCGGGCGGTGTTTGGACCCAGCAAGGCGGCAAACTGGTCGGCACGGGTGCTGTGGCGAATCCATTTCAAAGCCTCAATGTGGGGCTATCCGGGGACGGGAGTACTGCCATATTGGGACGGGATGCCGATAACGGCGGTATCGGCGCGGCGTGGGTGTTTGCTAATTCCGGCCCTTCCATCGCTTCAGGCGGCGTGGCCAACGGCGCCAGCTTCCTGCCCGGAATCGCGCCGGGGACCTGGGTTACCATCCGAGGCTCGAACCTGTCCGCTACCACGCGAACCTGGACGGGTTCGGATTTTTCGGGGAGCACCCTGCCAACGGCATTGGACGGTGTCAGCGTCACCATCAATGGAATGGCGGCCTACGTCTACTTCATCAGCCCCACGCAGTTGAACGTTCTGGCTCCGGACGACGCCACGCGAGGTCCCGTGCCGGTTCAGGTGACGACCGCCCAGAGCAGGAGCAATGTGGAAAATGTCGTCGAAGCCGCCCTCGCGCCCGCGCTGTTCGCATTCAGCCCGCAAGGGGGAAAGTATGTGGCTGCGGTTCGCGCGGATGGCGCCTACCTTGCTCCGCCCGATCTCATCCCCGGCCTGGCGACCGTTCCGGCCAGGCCCGGCGACACGATCCTGTTGTTCGGCACCGGTTTCGGCCCCACCTCCCCGCCTGTCCGGATCGGTGAAGTGATCAATTCCGGACCTTTGGCTAATTCGGTGACCGTGCGAATCGGCGGCGTTGTGGCAGCGACGCTGTTTGCCGGCATCGTCAGCCCTGGACTGTACCAGTTCAACGTAGTGGTCCCGGAGGTCCCGAACGGCGATCACACGGTTCTGGTAGAGATCGGCGGCGCTTCTTCACAGCCGAACGCGTTCGTGGCCATTCAACGTTGAGGGAGCGCACACTGGTTGACACCGGTCACCCCCTCCGGTAAGCTGCCTACAACCGAAAGGGGGGTTCCGATGTCCCACCGCGCGTTGCTTGCTTCCGTGCTGCTCGCTGGCGTCCTGGGCGGCCAGGATGCCCAGCAGGGCACCATCACCGGTTTCGTCTACGATCCATCCCAGGCCGTGGTTCCGCGCGCGCAGATCACCGTGACCAGCCAGGCCACCGGGCTGGCGCGTACCTCGCAGGCCAACGAGGCGGGCCTGTACACCGTGGTCGGCCTGCAACCGGGCCTCTACAGCGCACGGGCGACGGCGCCGGGGTTCAAGAGCGTCGAGCAGACCGGCATCATCCTCCATGTCGGATCGAGCGTGCGTGTGAACTTCACCATGGAGGTGGGTGCGGTCTCCGAGACCGTCACGGTGGCCGACGTGGCGCCGATTCTCAAGACAGAGACCGGGGAAGTCGCCACGCTGGTGAGCGGCACGCAGGTGACCGAGCTGGCGTTGAACGGCCGCAACTTCACACAGTTCCTGGCGCTCGGCACCGGTGTGGTCTCGATGCAGACGGGCCGGCAGATGGGCCTGGGCCAGGAGGGGAATCCCCTCATGGGCGTGCACGGCGGGCGCATCTCGATGAACAAGTACACCTACGACGGAACCCTCGCGATGGATACCGGCGGCAATCGCGGCCTGGACCTGTTCCCGCCCATGGAGGCGATCAGCGAAGTGAAGGTGCAGAAGTCCAACTACGGGGCCGATGCAGGCGGCTTCGGCTACGGGATCGTCAACATCGTCACCCGCTCGGGCGGCCAGCAGTTCCACGGCGACCTCTACGAATACTTCCGCAACGAGAAGCTGGACGCGCGCAACTTCTTCTCGAACGAGCGCCAGGGAATCCGGTTGAACAATTTCGGCTACACCCTCGGCGGGCCGTTCTATCTCCCCGGCAAATACAATACGGACAAGACCACGGATTTCTTCTTCTGGTCCCAGAGCTGGGCGCGTCGAGTCGGCCCGCAGATCACCAGCTTCACCACCCCTCCCATTGGTGTGTTCACCGCGCAGGTGCCCACCGCCGCGCAGCGCGCGGGCGACTTCGGCGGCGGCGCCGCGGTGCGCGATCCTTCCACCGGACAGCCGTACCCGAACAATCGGATTCCCGCCGGCCAGATCGATCCCAACGCCGCCCTGCTGGTGCAGGCGTTCTACCCGTTGCCCAATCGCGCCGGCACGCCCAACTTCGTGCACAACACGCGCGCGTTCACCACCTATCGCGAGGAGCTGCTGCGCTGGGACCATCACTTCGGTCCGAAGTGGACCTGGACCGTGCGCCACGCGCAGGACACCTGGTTCCAGGACCAGGACATCGCCAAGCCCGGCCCGTCGGTGCTGCCGACCTTCCCGAACCGCTTCGGAAAGCCGGGCAAGAACACCACCTCGAAGCTGACCACGGTGTTGACGCCGGCGACGGTGAACCTGGTCACCTTCGGTTACTCCTACAACGAGATCAGCAACGCGCCCGAAGGCGGCTTCCGGCCCGCCGGCCTTCGCATTCCGGAAGCCTATCCGGCCAACCAGTTCAAACTCATCCCCGACGTTACGCTGGCCCAGGGCTTCGCCGGGCTCGGCGCCGGCGGTCCGCTGAACAATTCCAACCCGATTTACACATTTAAGGACGATTTTTCGATGACTCGAGGCCGTCATAACCTGAAATTCGGCGCCGAAATCATCTATCACACCAAGGCGTCCATCAACTACGGCAACGAGCAGGGTTCGTTCAACTTCAACGCCGGCGTGACCGGCAACGCGTTCGCCGATTTCCTGATCGGGCGGGCATTCACCTACATCGAGAACGACAAGGATCCCGGCGTGGAGATCTCCGCCTGGGCCAACGAGTTCTACCTCCAGGACGACTTCAAGGCCACCTCGAAGCTGACCCTGAATCTGGGCGTGCGCTGGTCCCTGATCCGCGGCAGCAACGGCGGGGCCGCCATGGGCAACAATATTTCCTCTTTTGTTCCCAGCCTGTACGACCCCGCGCGCGCGCCGCGACTGCTCGCCGACGGCCAGATCGTATCCGGAACCGGCGACGCGGCCAACGGGATCATCACCAGCACCGACCGCAAAGGGCTCGGCGTGGGGCCGTCGCTGGCGCGGCCGAACAACGACGTCTTCGGCCCGCGCATCGGCTTCGCCTATTCGTTCAGCTCCCGCACGGTGCTGCGCGGCGGCTACGGCGTGAACTACTTCTGGGGTACGGCGAGCAACGAGGGCCGGCGCTCGAATCCGCCGTTTGTCGCCTCCGTCAACATCCAGGGAGCGCAGTTGAGCAACCCGCTCGGGGGCACGGGCCGCCTGTTCCCGCCCAACATCAACTCGCTCGATCCGTTTCCCAAGCAGCCGGGGGTACAGTCGTGGAGCTTCTCCATCCAGCGCGAGCTGATGGCGAACACCAGCGTCGAGATCGGCTATTCGGGCACCCGCGGCTGGCACCTGCCGCGCGGCATCCAGCTCAACCAGGCCGACCCGGCGCGCGCGGGCAACGCCAATCTCCGCCGGCCGTACCTGGGCTACGGGACCATCAGCTACAACGAGAACAGCGCGGAATCCAAGTATCACGGCCTGGAGGCGAGCCTGGTGCGGCGCTTCTCCGGCGGGCTGTTGTTCGAGGCCTCCTACACCTGGTCCAAGGCCGTCGGCCACGTCGAGGGGAACCCGCTCGATTCGCGCAACAAGTCGCTCGACTACGGCCTGCTCGATCTGGACCGCACGCACATGTTCAGCCTCAACTACGTCTGGGAGATGCCGTTCTTCCGCGGCCGCCAGGGGGCGGCGGCGAGAATCTTCGGCGGCTGGCAGCTTTCCGGCATCACTACGTTCCAGAGCGGCCTGCCGTTCACGGTGACGCAGGCCGGCGACGTGGCCAATTTCGGAGGAGGCACCGGCGGCCAGCGCCCGGACAGAATCGGCAATCCGCACGAAGGCCGGGGCGGGAGCCTGAGCCGCTACTTCAACACCGCCGCCTTCCGCGCGGTCACCCAGACGGGCGCGATCGGCACGGCGGAGGTGAACGGCGTGCGCGGGCCGGGCATCAACAACTTCGATATCAGCCTGTTCAAGAACATCGCCGTGCGCGAGTCCGTGCGCTTTCAGTTCGGCGTCGAAACGTTCAACACCGTCAACCATGCGCAGTTTGAGGGCGTAGGCGGACAGATCGGCGCGACCACCTTCGGCGTGGTCTCCAGCGCCCGCGACCCCCGCGTGATCCAGTTGCGGGCCAAGCTTTCCTATTGAGTCGACCATGAGCGAGACGGTTTCGCGCCGCCGGTTCGTCGCCGGCGCGCTTGGATCGGCGGCGGCCGGGCAGGGAACCCCGCCGCGCCCCAACGTGCTGTTCTACTTCCCCGACCAGTTACGCGCCCAGGAAGTCGGCTACAACGGCGCGCGCAACCTGCCGACGCCGCACATCGACCGGCTGGCGCGGCAGGGCGTGGTGTTCACCAACGCCATCTCCTCGTGTCCGGTCTGCACGCCGTACCGGGCCATGCTCCAGACCGGCCGCTGGCCGACGCTCTCCGGCGGCGTCATGAACTGGATCAACCTGCCCTCGACCGGCGAGTCGATGGCCGACGTGTTCGCGCGCGCCGGCTACGATACCGGTTTTATCGGCAAGTGGCACCTGGCGGCGGGCGCCCGGGCCGGATCGCTGAAGCGCGGCGAGCCGGCGGCGCCCCGAGCGGAGAGCGAGTTCGTGCCGCCCGGGCCGATGCGCATGGGCTACCGGCACTGGGAGGCATTCAACTTCCACGCCAACTTCGCCAAGGCGTTCTATTACCGCGACACCGCCGAGCGGCTGTTCATGCCCGGCTACGAGACCGACTCGGAGACCGACATGGCGATCGAGTTCATGCGCCGGAGGCGCGGCGCCCAGACGCCGTTTTTCCTGGTGGTCGCGCCGCATCCGCCGCATCCGCCCTGGCGGCCTGACCAGACACCGGCGCCGAGCCTGGCGGCGACCCCCAAGGAACTTTCCTGGCGGCCGAACGTGAAAGGCCGCCGGGACACGCCGGTCTACGACCCGCGGTGCTACTACGCCATGATCGGCAACGTGGACGACAACGTCGGCCGGCTGATGAAGTTTCTCGATGAGTCGGGCCTGGGGGAGAACACCATCGTTGTGTTCACCTCCGATCATGGCGAGATGCTGGCCAGCCACGGCCGCTACAACAAGATGGTCCCCTATGCCGAGGCCGTGGACGTGCCGCTCATCCTGCGCTGGCCGGGCAGGATCCGCGCCGGCTCGCGCTCCGGGACGCTCTACACTCCCATGGACCATTTCCCGACGCTGGCGGCGCTCTGCGGTCTGGACGCGCCGGCGATCGTCAACGGCCTGGATCTCTCGGCGCACGCGCTGGGGAGGAAAGGCCGAGAGCGCGACGCGGCGCTGATGATGAATTACGTCTCGCACTGGGATTTCCCGGAAACCATGACCGACTGGCCGGAATGGCGCGCCGTTCGCACCGGACAACACACCTACGTCCGCTGGCTGAACGGCGCCGAGGAGTTCTACGACAACGCCGCCGATCCCTACCAGATGCGCAGCCTGTGGCAGGGACGGGGCGCCCCGGCGGAGATGACGCGTCTGCGGACCCGGCTCGGCGAGCTGCTGCGGGAAGCGCACGACGCCTTCCTCCCCGGCGACCGCTACGCGGAATGGTTCACTCGCGACCGCGACCTGGTGCGCAACGCGCTGGGCCCGCTGCGGGCGGGGTGACGTCCGGCGTGCACGGGACTAGTCCAATGGCTGTTGAGCGAACACAAAGCGATCCGAAGGAATCGAAAGAAAGACAAAGAAGTCCGCGATACCGCGCTACATCACCCTGTCGTGGCTCCAGGTCGAGCGAGCGGGCGCTGAGGCGCCTGGCTGAACGGCGCCGAGGAGTTCTACGACAACGCCGCCGATCCCTACCGATGCGCAGCCTGTGGCAGGGACGGCAGGCCCCGGCGGAGATGACGCGCCTGCGGGCCCGGCTCGGCGAGCTGCCGCGGGAAGCGCACGACGCGTTCCTCCCCGGCGACCGCTACGCGGAATGGTTCACTCGCGACCGCGACCTGGTGCGCAACGCGCTGGGCCGGCTGAAACCGGCGTGATCGCCTGCCCTCCGACTGAAATCCGGAAACGAAAAAAACGCTTGACGTAACAGAGGAGATCAAGCGATGAAACGCAACAAGCTGTTCCCCATGGCAGGACTGGCATGCCTCCTGTTGGCGGGCTGTGAGATTTACAGCCCCTTGGCCCTGCAACCGCTGTTTGACGATGACATTCTGCTGTTCAATCCCACTCTGCTGGGAACGTGGCAGGAAGAGGGCAGGACAACGAAAGTCCGCTTCGAAGTGTATGAGGACAGCAAGGTTTACCGGATCAAGGTGCTCGACGAGGAACCGGTCTTGGCCTTCGAGGGCCGACTGGGGCAGATCGGTGGTTGGAACTTCCTCGACCTGCGCCTGGAGGAAGCCGCCGATTGCCAGATCCCCGGCCATTTTTTTTGTCGACTGGAAATCGACGGGGATGTTCTCCGCATGTACGGGGTGAAGGAGAACTGGTTACGCGAGCGCGTGGTGGAGCAGGGCTTGCTTCCCTATGTCCGTGCCGGAAAGGTTGACCGGGGCCGGCTGGTTGTCATCACGGCGTCCCCGATTGACCTACAACTGTTCTTTGTGAGGTACGGTGGGGACCCGGAAGCGTACGATTCCGTGCAGGAGTTCCACCGGGTGCGGGAATGAGCTGGTCGGCGAGTAGTCGGCACATAGCCGGCAACTTCGACGAACTGTCGGGCGAGGTCCGGGGCGATGGGCCAAACGAACAAGCTATTAGCGGCGACTCTTTCCCGGAAGCTGTTGGGTCGAGTCCCTGACGTCGTAAGCCCACAGCGAGCCGAGGTCGCGGATATAGAGCCGGCCGTTGGCGACCACCGGGTAGGCCCAGGCATGTTCATCGCGCGTACCACCGCCCGTGACGCGTTTGGGCTGAGCGGGCAATGTGAACCGTCCCCTTTCGCGGTACGCTTCCGGCGTCGCCTCGACCAGCGAAACATCGCCATTCTCGCCATGGAAGTACAGGCGACCGTCGGCGAACATGACGGCACCGGGGCCGGTCCCTTCGTTCTGCCACTGCATCTTTCCAGTAACGAACTCGGCGCAAGCGGGCCCTTGCGGGTTAGTGCCGTAAATGTATTTGCCGAGGCGGACCTGCCCGCCCAGAGTATTGGGCAAGTCCCGCTCGAAATAAACCTGCTCGGCCGAGACTCCATCCTTGGTGGCGTGTAGCTGGACCAGGGCGGCTCCGAAGCGCCGTGCATTGCTGCTGTAGACGTAGCCATCGTGCGCCACGGGCGTCGCGATGTTGGCGGGGCCTTTGCTGGTCGCGTCGTACCGCCACAGGAATTGGCCGGTCTTCGCGTCAACTCCCACGACGCCGTTAGCCAGGAACTGGACGTACTGCTTGCGGCCGGCAGCCTCGGTCACGATGGCCGAAGCGTAGGCCGCGAGATCGCCGCCCGGCACGGCCGATTTCCAGGTGACGGCGCCGGTCTTCTTATTCAGCGCGACCAGCGTGGCTTCCTTGCCGCCGGGCGTGACGACGAGCGTGTCGCCATCGATCAACGGCGATTCGGCGTAGGCCCACGTGCCGGGCTGGCCGCCGAAATCCGCGCGGAGACTCTTCCGCCAAAGCACCTTGCCGGTTGCGGTCTCGAGGCAGGCCAGGTCTCCGTCCGAGCCGAGGGCGTACAATCGCTCCCCGTCGACCGACGGGGTGGACCGGGCTTTGGGGTAGGACGGCCGCATGTCGGGATTCCCTACCTTGCCGAGGCGAGTGGTCCACACGGGCTTGCCGTCTTCGATCGCCAGCGCCTGGACGAATTCGTTGTCCAAGCCGAGGTTGCTGAGCAGATAGATGCGGGACCCGGCGACGGCGGGCGTGGCGTAGCCTTCACCGATGTCCTTGAGCTGCCAGAGGAGCTTGGGACCTTCTTTGGGCCACTCCTTGAGCAGTCCGGTTTCCTGCGAGACGCCGTCCCGCGATGGACCGCGCCACTGCGGCCAATCGGCGGCCGGGGTGACGAGGGACGTACCGAGCCCGACAGTCAAGAAAAACATCCAGCGCATTTTCATGCGGCGCCTCCTGTCTTGTAGAACTGCAACCTTCGTATACCGTAACACGCGCTGGTGCGTCTACGGCAAACCCTGGCCCAACACGGTGTCCCGCCACCGTCGCACGCTCATCATGTCGAACCGCTCACCCCTCGAAGCGAACCTCACCCTCCGAGTTGCGGATCACCAGCAACACGGGGAACGCCTGCGCCATCCAGTAGCGCGCGTGGCGCTCCTTCGCAATCATGAACACCTCCGCCCCGTCGCGCCGCTGGCGCAGATAGAGAATCGCCCGACTTGAGCTGAAGATAGAGCTTTTTCCCGGTGGCCTCGCTGGTGTCGCCGCGCCGAAGCGAGACAACTTTTCGTCGTCACGCGCCACTCTTAGTAGTTAAGTTAGGGCACGACGCCTTTACGGCGTCGGCCGGGGCTTCGGCATAGCCAGCAGATGGTCGGGATCGATCCGATATACCAGGTAATCGATACCTCCCACATCAATGGAGCTCCACGCATGTGCAACACCTGGGGTATTTGTTTACCGCGTGAGATCTCCGCGTAGCCGTTGCCGGGCATCACGCACCAGTGGATAGACGTAGATATCTTTGACCACTTGACCGTGAGCTTTGTGCTTCCGGTCCATACGCCCGCGCC
>Ga0247727_10006332_pt1 | contig 23335 bp, 13 predicted proteins | sample WisWelCaveWW1625_FD_202498 | JGI IMG/M metagenome (GOLD analysis project Ga0247727, IMG submission 202498) | Biofilm microbial communities from Wishing Well Cave, Virginia, United States - WW16-25 | ecosystem: Environmental > Aquatic > Deep subsurface > Groundwater > Cave microbial mat | place...
AGATAACCTGTGTGACCGGACCAAGGCAGTCTGGAAAGACGACGCTCTGCAAGACGGTATTCCGTAATAAGCCGTATGTCAACCTCGAAAATCCGGATATTGCACTCGAGGCGACTGAGCATCCGCGGGAGTTCCTGAAGAAATATGCAAAAGGGGCAATTTTCGACGAGGTGCAGCGCGTTCCACATTTGTTCAATTACCTTCAGGAGGTCGTTGACAACCGCAACAGGAACAATCAGTTCATTCTTTCCGGCAGCAATAATTTTCTGATGCAGGAGAATATTTCCCAATCTCTCGCCGGTCGGGTGGGGTATGTTCATTTGCTGCCTTTCAGTTTAAATGAACTGGTCCGAAGAAAACAGCGTATTCCGGAATTGCAGGAAATTATCCTTAGGGGCGGATACCCTGCTGTTGTGACCGGGAAATCCTCGGTGGAGCGATGGATGGAAAATTACGTGCAGACTTACATCGAACGGGATGTTCGTCAGATACGCAACATCAGTAGCCTGCTGCTCTTTGGGAAATTTCTCAAGATTTGCGCCGGCCGGGTCGGCCAAATGATCAATCTCGCGACGCTTTCACGGGAAGTGGGCATCGATGCAAAAACCACCGAATCCTGGATTGGAATTCTGGAAAGCAGTTATGTGTTGTTCCGGCTGCCTCCATTTCACCCCAATTTCAACAAGCGCGTCGTAAAATCGAGCAAACTTTATTTTTACGACACCGGTGTGCTTTGTTACTTACTTGGGCTTAACAGCCGGTCGGTGCTGACCAAAAGTCACTTTTACGGTGCCATATTCGAGAATTTTATCATCGCCGAAGCAAAGAAAAACCGCTTCAACAAGGATCAATCTGGCGAATTGTTTTTTGTCCGCGATGCCATCGGCAACGAAGTGGATCTTGTCATCCAAAGGGGACAGGAGTTACTTCCTGTTGAGATAAAAGGCTCAGGACGCTTAAAGTCGGACGATACGGCTGGCCTGAAATGGTTTAACCGGGTCTTCCGGCAACAAGGGGGTGTCATTATCTATACTGGCAACCAGGACAAGGATTTGGGAAATCAGATGTCCCAGTTGAATTGGAAGTCGGTGGTGGATTTGTAGTTGGCGACCATGCTGGATTTTCGACTTTTTTGGTTTCATATCTGGGGATTGAAAATCCCGATGAGTTGATTTTTCCGCAGGATCACAGATCACTGCGGAGCGGGTGACCAACACAATGGTCATTCAACGAGGTTCCACATTTTTTTTCGATAAATAATCACGCTGTCTGCATACTTACCGAAGGGATTCGTTTCGTTCCGGGAACAATCAGTTATTTCCCATACACTCAAATAATATCCAAATTTTCGGGATTCCTTTACCATTGTTTTATAATTGTCAAAACCGTAGGGATCATTGATAAATCTTGCTGCGGCTGAAATATAGTCTTCGCCAAATTTCTCCATACTATCGTAAAATTCACTGCATCCAGACAGGCGTTGAATACCGTAACCCGGAAAACCAGTTAGTACGATTTCCGGATCAATCTTCTCTATGGGACCAATGATATCCTCACCATATTCCTCGAAGACTAAAAAACTATAAAGTTCTTCGTGGTCGTCAAAATCATCTATGCAACCGTAGACCCAGTCATTTTTATCGAGACAGGAGTCCATTCGCTGGAGGACGTGGGACAGTTTTAGCTTGTCTTCCTCCGCTACGGTAATGGAATCAACATACAGTGCTTTCATCGCAGATTCATCTGGAAAATCCAATCCAATGCAGTTGTTTATCCAAATTGGCGCTGATTGAATAATTGGCTCGGTTAAGTCGGACAAATTCTGGATGCAGAGACAATGATCGGGTTGGATGGGGGGATCTTCAGAATTGGTAGTTGCACCCCCATTATCCAGGTCGCCAGCGCAGGACGTGATCAATGCGAATGCAAAACACACAAGAATTGGACTTGCCGATGCTGTATGATCGGTGTGGTTAAAAAAAAGATTCATTCCTCCGCTGAATAAATCACATCCTGAATCTTTGTCCGGATGCTTTCGGTTTTGATAAGCCAGTTCTCTGCATCCGGATGACAGCGGTTGCTGAGAAAAACGTAGATGATTCCTTTGTCGGGATCGGCCCAGCACTGTGTTCCCGTAAATCCGGTGTGGCCAAAACTGGACATCGATACTTTGTTGCAGGTCGGACCTCCATCGCCATTGACAGGCCGGTCGAATCCCGCGCCGCGGCGGTTGTCAGGGTATCCCTGTTCTCGTGTAAAATCGGCAAGCGTGTCGTTGTTCAGATAACTTCGTCCGCCGTAGTTCCCGTCGTTGATGAGCATATACATCAGCGTAGCAAGATCCAGGGCGTTCGAAAAAAGTCCGGCGTGGCCGCCAACTCCGCCCTGCATTGCGGCTCCCATATCGTGGACATCACCCCACACCAATTGGTTGCGGAAGTATTTGTCTAGTTCAGTAGGTGTGATTTGATCGCGGCGGAATTTGTACAGCGGATGGTAGGTCATTGTCCGCAGTCCCATCGGCAGATAAAAATTCTCAGCGACGTATTGCTCCAGCGACTGACCGGTGATCTTTTCGATGATCGCCTTGTGAAAATAGTAGCCGATGTCGGAGTACTTGTAGGTCTTGCTGCGCAACGCGGTTTTGGTAATCGTACTCAATATTACGGTATCGTCGTACAACGCCGAAATGTAAAGACCTGCTGCCACTCGCTCCAGTCCAGCAGCGGAATCGGCGGAATAAATCGTTGGATCCGGAATGCTGTCCTTCACGGTTTTCGTGTAGAAGGGAATCCACGCTTCAAGCCCGGCCTGATGCGCCAGCATTCGCCGGAGCACCATCTTTTCGTAGGGCGTCGAATCGACAATTTCGGGAATGTAATCGGTGAGTTTGTTGTCGATGTCGAGTTTGCCTTCCTGCTGAAGTTTGATCAGAGAAAGAGTAGTGGCAGCGATTTTTGTGATCGATGCGAGGTCATACAAATCACTGTTCCGGACCTTTTGCTTTTTTTCGTAGGTGTGAAAACCGAAGGATTTGTTGTAGATCACCGCACCGTCTTTCACAGCGACAACCTGACATCCTGGAAAAGCTCTCATTTGGATTGATTTTTCGCAAATGCTGTCGATTCTACTGAGTTTCTCGGAAGAAAACTTCATCTCCTCCGGCAAGGCGTGGCTGAGCCGTGTCACCGGCAGGTTGGTTATTCCGGTCCCGACAGGAAAAAAAAGGGAACCGCTCACCGGCAACTTTCCTTTGGGTGAAATTCCACCGAAGATGAGTTGTGCTGCGGCACTGTTGGCGGGCGCGATGTCCTGGTAAGCGACAATAAACGCTGAGGTTGTCGACATTTCCCCAAAACTTTCCAACGCATAAGGATTTCCGAAGAGGACTCCGATCACCTGGCGACTTTTGGCCAGTTTTTCCTGGATCTGTATGGACTGAATGGTTACCCCAAAATTCCGTTTTGGTGTATTGTTCGTCCGGTGATATCCGATGATGATGCGGTCGTACTGGTAACATTTGTCGAGAAGGGCCGACTCCTCCTCAGCGGAGAGCGCCCGCGGAATCTGGATCTGATCGATCTGACGATACAACAACAGGGCGTCGTAGAATGGATTTTGTTCCGTGTGACCGACATTCAGGTAAACGGTGGTCATTGTGTCACCATCGGGCAAAGGAAGAACGCCTGCGTTTTTGATGAGTGTGATGGATTCCTTGGCCAACCGGTTGTTAAGCGCCTCGTACTCCACCCGGTTTAAGTCCGCAAACAAATTTTCAATCGAAATGGTACCGGATTGATGGACTTTGCACCATTCTTTGGCGCGGAGAATTTTCAAACAGCGGCGATCGATTTCGGCCTGGGAAATAAGTCCGGACGCTACGGCTGCGTTGATTTTATTCAATGCCGTCGGAACATCCTGAGCGAAGAGTAAGACGTCATTCCCCGCCAATAATGCTTTGAGATCGACTTCGCCCGGAGCGTAGAAATCGGCAACGCCTTTCATATTCAAGGCATCAGTAAAAATCAATCCTTCAAAACCCAATTCTTTCTGCAATAGATCGGTCACAATGGCTTTGGACAAGGTGGATGCTGCGTTTTTTGTGCTGTCGAGTGAAGGAATAAACAGGTGAGCGACCATCATACTGCCAAGTCCTTCGGCGATCAATTGACGGAACGGAAAAAGTTCCACGGAATCAAGCCTCGCTCTGGCGTGACCAATGACGGGAAGAGACAGATGTGAATCGGCATCCGTGTCTCCGTGACCCGGAAAGTGTTTGCCGCACGCCAGAACACGTTCGTCCTGTAAACCCTTCATATACGCCAGTCCAAGCCGTGCCACATTTTCCCTCACCTCTCCAAAAGCCCGGTTGTTGATGACGGGATTTTTTGCGTTGTTGTTGACATCGATGACGGGTGCAAAATTGACGTGTACGCCCATTCTCCGGCATTGCTCCGCAATCTGACGTCCCATTTCGTACACGAGTTTTTCGTTCTGAATGGCACCGAGCATCATCTGGCGCGGATATTCAACGGTAGAATCCAGACGCATCGACAAGCCCCATTCGGCATCCATCGCAATCATCAACGGGGTTTTGGCTTTGAACTGATAACGGTTGGTGAGTTCGGCCTGTTTCGAAGGGGTACCTTTGAAAAAAATCAGTCCCCCGATCTTGTTCTCACTGACGAGTTTATCAATGGCGACGTAGTGCGATTCGTCCTTGTCGGAATAAGCGGCCACCATAAAAAGCTGGGCAATTCGTTCCTGAGGACTTAAGGACGCAAAAACGCTGTCTGCCCAAGGAGAGGGCGTTTTCCAAAAAGGAGGCACTGTTAATTTGTCAGACTCGACTGTCCGGAATGAAAACAGCAGGACAAATACCGGCAAAACCAGCAGAATCAGTCCTTTTCGCAAAAAGGAACAGGTTGATAAAAGGTTAATAAAATGCATTTCAGCGCCTTGGTTTCGAAAGTATTGTAATTCCCTGCATAAATCCTGCCACGGCACGGCTTTTGTCCACACGAAATGGTGAATGAATCAACGGCCTTAACAGATTAAGGGGTCTGATTCGTCAAGGTAATTCAAGTATATTTGTTGTGGAAGAGACATTTATTTTTTGCCGGTCCAAATTGAGCAAGCGATGAACTTTAACAAATTTTCCATATTCAAACTGCCCAACACGCACCGTCGGTTCGATTATCAGCCTCGGCACTACGATCCAAAAAAAGAAGCGTTGGAAAAGAAAATTGCTGAATCGAAACGCGAAAAAAATGGGGAACCGGATGGCAACCACGCGCGAAGAATCAGTTTCCGCGATGCGACAACGGACCGCTGGGGGAATTCCTCCGTGCGGTCGCAGTTTATGATGGCCAATGTCCGGTTGCTGGTTATTCTGGCCGTGATGATTTTGGTGTTTTATATCGTTTTCAAAGGTCTCGACGTGATGGGGCCTACAATAGACCGTTTGAAAAACAAGTAATGTCTGACCTGATCAAGTTATTGCCCGATCACGTGGCCAACCAGATTGCCGCCGGTGAAGTCGTTCAAAGACCTGCTTCGGTGGTCAAGGAATTGCTCGAAAATGCGGTTGATGCAGGTGCAACCAAGATTGTACTCACCGTTAAGGATTCAGGAAAATCGCTTATCCAGGTTGTCGACAATGGCTGTGGGATGTCAGCCGCCGATGCGCGAGCTTCCTTTTTGCGTCACGCAACCAGTAAAATCTCCTCGGCTGACGATCTCTACAAATTACATACTATGGGCTTTCGCGGCGAGGCACTCGCATCGATCTGCGCCATTGCGCACGTTCAGCTCAAAACCCGTCGTGTGGGAGATGAACTGGGCACCGAAATCAACAACGAAGGATCGGACGTAAAATCGCAGGAACCTGTGCTTTGTCCCGAGGGCACGTCGGTTTCGGTAAGGAATTTGTTCTACAACGTACCAGCCAGGCGGAATTTTCTTTCGAAAGATCTCACGGAATACCGTCACATTTTGGAAGAGTTTATGCGGGTTGCATTGGTTCATCCTGACGTTGCGATGAATTTTATCAACAATGATGAGGATGTTTTTTTACTTCCTATTCAGCAAAGACGTCAGCGCATTGTCAGCATTTTCGGATCGTCTTTCAATGAACGCCTGGTGCCGATTGAAGAAGAGACCGATATTGTGAAAATATCGGGCTTCGTCACCAAACCCGAATTTGCAAAGACCGGCCGCGACCTACAGTACTTCTTTGTCAACAATCGTTTTTTCCGCGACCGTTATTTGGGTCACGCCATCTCCGCAGCCTACGAAGGGTTGGTTCAATCCAACAAATTTCCGGGTTATTTTATTTACCTGGAAGTTGATCCTTCTGCCATTGACGTCAATGTTCATCCCACGAAAACGGAAATCAAATTTCAGGACAATCAGACTATTTATGCTTTTTTGAGAAGCACAATCCGGCAGTCGCTCGGAAAATTCAATATCGCACCCTCGCTTGATTTTGCAAGAGAGACAACGTTCGACCACATTAAGATGGATCTTTCGCGGCCCGTGGTAATGCCGGAGATTAAAGTAAATCCAAAGTTTAATCCCTTTGAAGCGACACAATCGACAACTGCTTCAGGTTCATTGACCAAGGTTGATGAGAGAGAAACGAGCGTGCCGAATCAGGATCTTTGGATCGAGCGGGAGCACGTTACCATTGCTTCGGCAATGAATGAGGAGATTGCGACTGAAATGAAAAAGCCCGTGCAGCTCCAGCAGAAATATATTCTCAAAGAGATGCGAAGTGGATTTATTCTGATCGATCAGTACCGCGCCCACGTCCGGATTCTCTTCGACGAATTTGTACGCAGTGAGAAAGCTCAAGTCGCAACGCAAAAGTTAATCTTCCCGGAAGTTTTGACGTACGACGTTTCGGATCTCGTATGGGAAGAGGTCGCCGGAATGTTGAACACGTCGGGTTTTGAGCTGAAAATTTACAAGGGCGAAATTGAAATTATCGGAGTTCCTCAATGTGCCGGTGACAAAAATCCGAAAACGATGTTGAACGAAATCGTCGACGATTACCGGAGCAGTCTTGTCGACAGTGATCTCGACCTGCAGTCTTCCCTTTGTCTGGCAATGGCGCGGTCATTGGCGATCCGGGGAGGAAAGTCACTGAGCTCCGTCGAAATGTCGGACTTGATTGAAAAGTTGTTTGCCTGTCAGTCGCCACATATTGCGTCAGACGGAAAAAAGGTCATTGTGAAATTTGAATTGAGTGAATTAACCCAAAGATTCGACTGATGTTCGGCAGCTTTTTTGCAAATATGCCTGGTGTAACCAAGAATTTGCTCATCATAAACCTATTGTTTTTTCTGGCCAAGATCGTGCTGGAAGGGCAGGGGATAGACCTCGGCAGGATGCTGGGACTGGTCTACCCGGGATCTCAATATTTTGAGCCGTACCAGATCGCGACGCACTTTTTTATGCACGCGGATTTTTTCCACATTCTATTTAATATGTTCGGCCTTGTGATGTTGGGCGGACAACTTGAGCGGATTTGGGGTCCGAAGCGTTATCTCCTTTATTATTTTGGAACCGCACTGGGGGCGGCGTTCCTGTATCTTTTCATTCAGGGTATTGAAATTTACCAGGCCACCGGGCAATTTTTTCCGGAGATTGACATCCAGGGTTTGGTCGCTGTGGACAGAGGGTATGTGATGGATTACGAACCGGCCGGTTTGATGAACGGAACGGAATGGAGTTACTACATTCCTTGCGTAGGTGCCTCCGGAGCCATTTACGGCCTCATTATGGCTTTTGCACTTTTGTTTCCAAACACCGAATTTATGCTGTTGTTTCCACCGATTCCGATCAAAGCAAAATGGTTCGCGCTGGCCTTGGGTGCAATAGCCTTGTATAGCGGAATTTCGAATAATCCAACCGACTCGGTGGCGCATTTTGCTCACCTTGGAGGAATGCTGTTCGGATTCATTATGATTCGCCTCTGGAGGAAAAACCGAACTGATTTTTACTGATGGAACGAGAGGGTTTCGGTTCCTATATCAAACGCAGCATTCTTCAGATGGGAATGACGGGGAAACTAATTGCTATAAATACCGGCGTTTTCCTTCTCATCAACATTTTGTCGCTCATCGGGAGATTTTTCATCGTGGGGAATATGGAGTTTATTCTTCTGAAATTTTTTTATGTTCCACCTGTGATCAACTCCTATCTGGTGGCTTCTCCCGACGGGACATCGACCATTCTGCTCGGCGGATTATTGCAGCAGCCCTGGACAGTCTTCACCTATATGTTTTCGCATTCCGACATCCTGCATTTTCTAATGAATATGATTGTTCTTTATTTCAGCGGCAGACTCTTCGGTCATTTTTTGGGACATCGAAAAATGTTACTTACCTATATTTTTGGTGGTATTGCAGGTTATTTGTTGCAACTGCTCTGTTTTTCGACCATTCCGTATTTTCAAACCGTTCAGCTCGGACCGACGATCGGCGCATCGGGTGCCATAATGGCCGTGTTCGTAGCGGTGGCGTTTAATCAACCTAGATATTCGGTACGACTGTTCGGAATGTTCCCCGTCACCTTGATTCTGCTGGCGGGAATCTATATGCTCATCGATTTTTCTCTCGCGGGCAGTGGAGGTCGAACGGCACACATCGTGCATCTCGGTGGTGCAGTTTTCGGCGGTTTGTCGGTGATCCGTGTTGCATCCTCGAAGAATTTTATGAATCGCTTCGAACGCTGGCTGTGGGCCATCCGTTGGCCGAGTTTGTGGTCTCGCAAAAAAGAAAAATTCGCCTACGAGAAAAGTGCCGCCGCTAAAATGAAAGACGACGATTACAACTTCAACAAAAAAAAGCACCAGGAACGAATCGACGCCATCCTGGACAAAATTTCCAAAAAAGGCTACGACGGACTGACCAAGGAAGAAAAGCAGATACTCTTCGATGAAAGCAAGCGGAAATAGAAAGGAAAAATGGATGAAAATCATCCGGCGGGTGTTGATTGGCCTCAATCTGCTGAATAGTCTCGCGCTGATTTTCGCCTATCTCGGAACCCACATCTCGCCCAATTCCATTGGAATTCTCGCTTTTTTTGGTTTGAGCTACGAAATCTGGCTGGTCATCGCGGTATTTTTCATTGTCCTATGGTTGTTTATCAGACGCCGGATGGTTCTGATCTCAGCAGTGACGATTCTCCTTGGCTTCAATCATCTCCGCCACTACGTGTCCATCACGCTTTGGAACACGGACATCGAAAATCCTATCAAAGTGATGTCCTATAACGTGCACATTTTTGACTTTTTTGATCAAGACAAACGAATGGATAACCGCCACAGTATTTTCAAATTTTTGGAGAAGGAGGATCCTGCAATTGTGTGTTTTCAGGAATTCTTTCAACACGAAGGAGCGCGGGATTTTGTCACCCGGGATACGATCATAAAAATTCTCAACGCACCGTTCTTCCACGAGCGATATACCCACGATATGGCCTTTCAGCGTTATTTCGGCACCGTGACCATTTCAAAATATCCCATTGTGAATATGGGCGAAATTCCTTTCGAAAACGATGCGAATAATTTTTGCATCTATACCGATATCGACGTCAACGGCAAAATACTCCGTGTTTTTAATGCCCATATGGGCTCGATTCGATTCCAGGATCCAGACTACGGTTTTTTCGGCGGATCGGGTGATGGACGTTACCTCGACAAAGGAGATAAACAACGAATTTATGACCGACTGTTGCAGGCCTTTCAAAAACGCGCTATCCAAGCCGAACGAGTGGCAGAGGAAATCGAAAAATCGCCTTACCCTGTGATTTTTTGTTCGGATATGAACGATACTCCGATCTCATACTCTTATAGGCAATTCATCCGCTTGATGGACGATGCATTTGTAAACTCCGGAAGCGGTATTGGAACAACGTACATTGGTGAAATGCCGGCAAACCGCATCGATTACATTTTTCATTCGCCGGAATTGCTGAGTGCCGAATTCACAACCCACGCGGTTGATTTTTCGGATCACCACCCGATTTCCTGTCTCATCGGGTTTGAAGATTGACCTGTATTGTTTTGAAAATCAGAGCGGAACAAGCTAATTTTGAAAAGTGGCAACGTTTTTAATTGTGCTTCGTCTATCTTTGTAAGCGACAAACTGCACCTATGAAAAAGCAACTGGTTTTTGGAGTATTGTTCTTTTGCGGAACCTTGTCCTTCGGACAGACTACCTGCAACGAAGTTCCGGTTTCAAGTCCGGACGTTTTGGCAATTTGTGAAAATGCACAAACGTACCTTCAAACCCACGTTCCAGGTTCCATTGGTGCCGACCTGAATTCACACGGCATTTTTCAAATTACAGTGAATTGTCTTGGTGTCGTTGAAACCGTTTCCTATCAGAATGGTGACCTTTCTGCCAGTCAAGCTGCGGATTTGATTGACGTAATCGAAGCCCTGAGTTTTGTTCCAGCCACAGACGGTGGAATCACAGTGCGCTCGTTTATCAACATGTCGCTTAAGATTAGCTCTGGAGAACCGAGCTGCTCCCTTCATTGATTCTATTTTTTTATTGAGTAAGAGTTGTAGCCTGCTGTAAAGTGTGGGCTAAAGGCGTATCAGATTTTCAGGCCGACGTGTTGGCCGAAGCATCTTTGCGCCGACTCTGAAGCATTAGTGCCGGCGTCAAATTCTCAGCTCTCCAGCAGTGCAAACATCTCGACAAAAGCTCGATGTAGCATTATCTGGGCTTCGATCTTTGACTCCGTCAAATTCTCAGCCCTCCAGCAGTGCAAACATCTCGACAAAAGCTCGATGTAGCATTATCTGGGCTTCGATCTTTGACTCCGTCAAATTCTCAGCCCGATAATGCAAACATCGTCAATCTGTTCAAGCTGCCCCTTCCACGAATTAAAGGTCGCATCAAGCACTGATTTCTGTTCGGACAAGGGTCTGTCAGAAATGGAAATGAGCAATTCCTTCAAACTCGAGTACTTGAATTTTTTGCCTTTTTCTCCGCCGAATTGATCGGCATACCCATCTGTAAAGAGGTAGATTGTATCACCCTTCTGGATGTCTGCCTGATTTTTAGTAAAAGAAATTTCTTGTTTGTCGTGTTTTCCAACGGGCATCTTATCCGGCTTAAATTCGATCAGGTCCTTCGTGTCTCTGCGAATCAGCCACAAGGGATTATTGGCCAGAGCGAAATGAATCTGGTTTTTGGTCTTATCGAAACTCACCAAACAACAATCCATTCCGTCACGGCCTCCTTCGGAACTACCACCTTTTTTTAATCGCGCGATGATATTTTTCCGGGTGTGATTAAGAATTTCTGCCGGATGGGTCAAGCCCTCACTGACGGCAATTTCGAGACAGGTGATATTGAGGATGCTCATAATGGCTCCGGGCACTCCGTGACCGGTGGAATCGGCTGCGGCTACACACACCTGTCCGTTGTGAAGCTTTTCAATCCAATAAAAATCGCCACTCACGGCATCCTTGGGAGCAAAATATATAAAACTGTCGGAGAAGTGTTGGGTAAACTCAATTGCTCCGGGCAAAAGGGATTGCTGAATAATTCGGGCATAATCAATGCTGGACGTGATGTCCTTGTAAAGCTCTGACAACTGCTCATTTTTATCTTTTAACTCCAGCGTTCTCTCTTCAACTTTTGTCTCAAGAATTTTTTTGGATTTCACCAAACTCGCAGTTCTCCAGCGATAGAAAAGGTAGAAACCCACAACAATCAAAAGGATACAAAGTGAGATAAACCAGGATGTTTTCCAAAATGGTGGCGAGATGGTTATTCCGATCGTCGCCGACTGTGTACTCCAAATACCGTGTGCATTGCAGGCTTGAATTTCGAGTACGTAATTACCCTGATCGAGATTGGTAAACGACAGGTAGTTTTTCTCTCCCAATTCAACCCAGTTCTCATTGAAACCAGACATCCTGTAACGGTACTTCGTTTTTTCAACGCAGGTATAGTCCATCGCCGAAAATTCGATTCCAAAAAAGTACTCACGGTAAGACAAGGTAATTTCGTCCGTATAAAAGATTTCTTCTTCTGTAAGCCACTTTTTATTCAGCACGGTTAGTCCCGTGATGACAACGTGCGGTTGATACTGGTAGGTCTCAATCCTCTTTGGGTTGAAGGATATCAAACCGTGAAGTGTTCCCATATATATAGTTCCGTCTTCATCGACCGTGCATCCGGCATTAAACTCATTGCTTGGGAGACCGTCACGGAAATCAAATGTGAAGGTTTCTCCCGTGGTGACATTCAGTCTGCACAATCCCTTGTTGGTTCCAAGCCACAGGTTCCCGGCCGCGTCCCTCAAAACGGACGACACAATTTCGCTCGGAAGTCCGTCTGCGGTGGTATACACTTTTTCTGATCGAAGTTCTTTTTTGTTCCATTTGATCAGACCGTTTGCCGTACAAAGCCAAATGAATTTTTCATTGTCCGGGTAAATGAAATATATGGTGTTGCTATTTAACAATGAATCCTCGTACATTTTGAATTCGGAACTGGCCTGATCGTACGAATAGAGGTTGGAATAACCCGCGAGCCATATCTTTCCACTCTCGTCGGCACGTGCGGTGATCAGGCGCGATGTATTGATCGTTTTGGGATTGTCCCCGGCCGGAGGGAATTCTACAAACGCATCCTCGCCGGCATCGTACCTTCGCAGAAAATCACCTGCGCCAAGTATCCAGACATCGCCGTTTAAATCGGTTGTCAGATGCGATATCCAGAAACCTCCCTTGTACGTAAATGATTTTCTGGTCTCATCGAAAAGACAAAGCCCTGTGCCAAATGTGCCCACCCAGATTTTTCCATTTTTATCCTGTGAAATTCCTGAAATTGAATTGCTCCGGATGGATTCCGGGTTGCCCGGTTCGTGACGGTAGTTTTTGAAAATGCCCGTGACGTCGTCACGCACATAAATTCCCTCATCGCTGGTGCCAATCCATAAGTCGTTATTGGCCATTCTCGTGATACAGATGATTTGCAGCCCCGCAAAATTTTCTGAGTGACTACTGGTTTTCCGGTATAAACGAAACTGTTCCTTCAGCGGATCGTGTATGCTTAGCCCGCCTCCGGAACCAATCCATATCAAACCCGTTCGGTCCTCAAAAAGCGAGCGAATTGCATTGCCACAGATTGAGCCGCGGTCATCCGGGTCGTGAACGATTCTCTGAAACTGGTCCTTTTGACGGTCATACACGCAGAGTCCTTCCGAAAAGGACCCGACCCACACATTGTTTCGGCTGTCGACAAGAAGGGCGCCCCACAGGTCGGTGGCGTTAATGGTTGTTGGGTCATTTTCGAGCCAGGAATACCGACGAAATTTTTTTGTTTTAGGGTTGTATCTGTTCAGTCCACCGTTGCGTGTCGAAATCCAAATTTCGCCGTTTTGATCGCCTGCAATGTGCACTACGTAACCGTTGCTCAGCGAGTCGGGATTGGAAACATCCGCTCGGTGGCGGGTGAATTTTCTACCCACCGGATCAAATACCGTGACGCCATAATCCCAATATCCACCGGTCCAGATTTTTCCCTCGCTATCTGCATAGACGGACCATATTTGGTTTCCGGGCAAGGAATTTACGTTTGAAGAATCGTGCTGGAAGCGTTCAAATCCGCCAGTCTCAGGAACAAACCGGTTTAGTCCTGCTGCGGTTCCAATCCAGACATTTCCTGTATGATCCACAGAGATGTCCCGGACGTCGTCATCGCTGAGCGTATTTTCGTTCGTGGGATCGTTCCGGTATCTTTTAAATTTACCTGTTCTTGGATTGAGTACGCTCACCCCAGCGGTTCTAGAGCCTGTCCAAATCAGTCCATCTTTTCCAAGTGCAATTCTGTACACCGATTTATCGCCAAGGCTTGAAGGATCATTTGGATCGTGTTTGAAATAGGTGAATGAATAGCCGTCGAACCGGTTGAGTCCATCGTTGGTTGCAAACCACAAAAAGCCCAATTCATCTTGAACGATATCATACACGTTGTTTTGCGATAATCCGTCGTTGCTGTTAAGATTACGAAACGGCTGAACGATGTAGTCATTGGCCACAGCTTTTGGAAATTTAGCCGTGTCTGAAATCGCAGCGCAAGTTGTTTTAGATAAAAGCACCAACAGAAAAAAGGCGATGAGCCCAATCGGCAGTGTGGCACGTGATATCAACCGTCTGTATTTTCTGACTAATTCTGGAATGATCGATAGAATTTACCGGAAATATAACGATTTGGCCCTAATGATGAACGTGCGGCGCCCGATATCAAAGATCGATCAGTACTGTTCTTTTTTGCTCGGGAATGAGCCTGATCGGACGTCTTTGATATATCGCTTAAATGCCCCGTGCATTTCGTCGTGCAGGTTGTGGTACTTCCGCAAAAAGCGAGGATTGAAATCGTTGTTGATTCCGAGCATATCGTGACTCACCAGAACCTGTCCGTCACATCCACTTCCGGCTCCAATACCGATAACTGGAATCCTGACTTCTTTTGCAACCCGTTTCGCCAGTTTCGCGGGAATTTTTTCGAGGATAATCGCGAAGCAACCCGCCTTTTCCAGTAATCGCGCATCTTCTACCAGCCTGTCCGCCTCGGCCTTTTCTTGGGCGCGAACAACGTAGGTACCGAATTTGTAAATCGACTGCGGTGTAAGCCCAAGGTGTCCCATCACCGGAATACCCGCACTTAGAATGCGCTCCACCGATTCGATGACTTCACGGCCGCCTTCAAGTTTTACCGCGTGACCGCCGGATTCCTTCATAATGCGGATGGAACTATTCAGTGCTTCCTTTGAATTTCCCTGGTACGATCCGAAAGGCAGGTCAATGACCACAAGGGCACGCTGCACGGCGCGAATTACCGCGGCGGCGTGATAAATCATATTGTCGAGCGTAATCGGCAAAGTGGTTTCGTGGCCCGCCATCACGTTGGACGCGGAATCACCGACCAGAATGATGTCGATGCCCGCCTTGTCCAGAATTTTGGCCATCGAATAATCGTAACCGGTGAGCATCGCGATTTTCTCGCCACGCTCTTTCATCTCTTGCAAGACGTGGGTGGTTACCCGTTTGACCTCTTTGTGAACAGACATAAAATGTGATTCCCGAATTACGGGAATACGATTCCCCGGTATTCTCCGATGGCAAGTTTCGGAATGTTCGAGCCGTAATGGTTGTTGATTTCGTTGATGTACTCGTTCGCCACGAGTGCATATCCTTTCGGCGTGAGGTGAATGCCGTCGAGTGAAAATCCAGCGCCCTGAATATATGCCGGAGAAATTTCAACGCCGTCGTACATCACTCCAGGTTTGAGGTCGTTCAAAATCGTATACATATCCACCACGGCAAAATCAAACTGTCCAGCGGACTGTACAATTTTGGCGTTGACTGCGACAGTGGCCGCCTGCGTCGCCGAAACCTCTTCGGCATCCAAAACCTGTGCGTGTTCCAGGTATTGCGTCATACTGCTGCCTGCTCCCAATTCAATGGTATCCGCGGCCGTCAATAAAATCAAATCGGCATCCGTTGCAATGCGTACGTCTCCGTCTGCTTCTTCGATATACACCGAGTTGTATCCGTAATCTTCCTTCAGACTTTGAACGGTGAACGTATTGAAATATGGAACCACGGTAACATCGGGAATGGTCGCACAAATTCCTTTAGCACCGATGCTGTTAAATGCTGTCAGCACTGAGTCGTATTTCATTCCGAATTCTGTCGGATCTGCAAGTGTGTTGAATTCTATCGTTCCGAGCCCTATAAAACTGAGGTCGATGGATGTACTGACACCACCTGAGGTAGCATATCCCAGAATGTCGTTGTTGCCGAGCCAGCAAGTGAAAAACGTTGCATTGGAGTTTCGTACGTGATCGATGTACTGGATTGGTGTTCCGCCCAACAGCGGGTTGTCACCGAAATCGAGAAAACGTGCAAAGGGATTTCCGGGCTGACTGATGGGAGGGAACGCCAACTCGATTCCTCCCAACACTGCGTTGTTCACCGTGAGTTCTGTTGCATCCATTGCGACGCACTGGTCGAGTGTGATTCCTGAAATCGCCAGGTTGTTGTACGGAAGTCCGACACCTCCCCAACCCGCCCAGGTCCCATCCTCGGCGTATCCACCGACATCTGTCGCCTGAATCACTTCAAGTTCATTGCTGATGTATTCGAGGTGAATGTATCCCGAACCATTTCCGTAAACTGTTGGCTGAAGAAAGTCATCCATATCGGTATTCACAAGCGCCATCTGCTGGGCAATAAGGGCAGGGTAACTTTGTTCCTGACCGTCGGAATACAGCCCGCCGTCCTGAAATCCTTGCGTGAGCGAATTTCCGACCGAAACATAACGCGTGAAATCAGCTGTTCCTTCTGTGCGTTCGACGACATCAAACTGGGATTTGCGGCAGGAGAACGCAACCGCAACGATCGAAATGAGAACGAGTGTTTTTTTCATAGTCGTTAGAAATTAAATGAAGCACTGAAACTAAAAATGTCTGCGATCCGATGATACTTCGCGCTCCATCCAGCAGACGTCAGAGCAGCAGTTCGTTCTTTGTCCTGGTGCATCCAGGAAATATCCAAACCAAATTTTTCCTTGATGAGAATTCCCACACCAGCCGTCGGCACAAACTGGGTCATATCGGGAAGTTCTGGTGACAGGTAACCGTCCAGCACCGGAGAAACGTCGTAGTAACCACCGGCGCGAATAAAGAGCATATTGCGGAATCCGTATTCGAGTCCGAAACGGAACGTCGGTGAATCTTTCCACAATTTGTCGGTCTTTGAATCAGGCGTGTCGATGTTTGCAAAGTCGAAGGAAAGTGTGTCGTACACCGACCACAATGTATATTGGAAGTCATACGCCACCATTATGGAATGTGTGGTGTCTTTCTTCAGTGTCCAGGCAAATCCAGCGGTAAAGACATTCGGTAATGTAAGTGTCGACGTGAAGGCAGTCGTCGCAGGGAAGGTGGTGACCAGCGAAGACGGTATGTCCGTAAAGGTTGCGACGCCATCACCGAGATACAGCGATTGCGAATGGCGGTAATTGACTCCGATAGAAAGGCGCATTTTGTCGTTGTCTACAGGTTTCGAATACACACCTAAATTGAAACTGTACGCAAGTCCATTTCCGCTTAGAACGGCCTTGCCGTAATCTGCCGGGTCGGAGTAAAGTGGAACAGCTTTTTCGTAGTTAAAATTTCCGGTGGTGAGCACAAAGCCCGCACCGAGACTGAAGAAATCGTGAATTTTATACGCGAGTGTCGGCTGGAATGAAAACGTGCGAAGGTTGATGTTCTGCACAATGAAACGACCTTGCCAATCTTCGGCGAAGGAAGAGGAGGAACCGAAGAGGTTGTTTACTGCGAGACCGACGTATAATTTGTCTTTTAGTATTTCTCCACCGTAATAAAAATGCATCGGAGTTCCCATCGGCGACGTCATATCGATGTTGTCGTTCGCGTCAGTCTGAAGCGAAACGGCTGGCATAATCAGGTTGATGCCGTACATAAACGCGTGACCTTTGATGGTCGTCAGTCCTGCTGGGTTGTAGAGACAGGCGGCTGGACCGAAAGCAAATCCGGAATACGCTCCACCGAACCCGGTTGCCCGAACGCTTTGGAGATTCAGCTGAAATCCTCCGGAAAAGCCAGCGATGGATGACGAAAAAAGGAAAAGTGCAAGAAACTTTTTCATTGGGTTTGGGTATGTGTGGCTAAGGTAAGTTTTTTTTTGGAGACGATGGGCTGGGTTTTATCTTTCTGAAAATTAGTAGTTTATAATAGACGCCATCGCTCTGCCTTCCGATCAGAATGGTACGTTGCGGCTACACTATTCGCAAACCTTATGGGCAACCCTTTTTTTCGACAAGCGTAACTTGGATAGACACGAACGTGTCTAAAACCTTACCCTCAAAATTCAATCGTTATGAAAAGAATACTTCTTATTGTCTCCATTCTTCTCTCCATCGGTCAGGCTTCCAGAGCACAGCTAACGGTGGCGTACGATTTCACATTGATCGATACAGATGGTCAGGAATTCAATCTGTATGAAACCCTCGATGCGGGTTACACTGTATTAATCGACTTTTTCTTTGTTGGATGCGCGCCGTGTGGCCCTGCGTCAACGGACGTTGAAATCATTTACGGACAGTACATCGAGGAACAGGACGAGTGTCTGAAAATAATTGGTTTGCATGTCAGCGATTACGAATCGGTAGCCACCTTAGTGAACTATAAGACAACAAAAGGTCTCGACTATCCGGTATTTCACCATGCAACAAATGACGACCACCCTGATTACGATGGACCGTATTTCATTATGCTGGAATTTACAGGGCATATTAATGTACCGCGTGCGGCTCTGATTCTGCCCGACCACTCCATTACGTACAATGAACTCTATAGCGGATCGGCTGTACGTGACGCTATTGACGCAGCTCTTCCTGAAACCTCCTGTCACGGATTTCAAGCTTCGGTTGACGAAGAAAGCGGTCAGGAATTGTTCACCATTTATCCCAATCCGTTCTCTGATCAAATGCTGGTTACAAATGAAACAGGATTTCATTCCAGCGTTATAGTGTCAGATGTTCTTGGGAAAACCTGGTCAACGTTCGAATTGGCGAATGGTGAAAATCAATCCATTTCAGAAGATCTCCCGGATGGCGTATATCTTGTGACCATTCAGTATTCCAATGGTCTGTCCGAAGTGCGCAAAATCGTTCGCCAGGGGTAAGCGACCTGAACCTATCCCAGGGGTAGCTGTTTGATACATCAAGGGTATTACGTTGCTATCTCAGCTTTGCTCAACTCATCCCGCTACTCTCGATTCGATCCCGCCAAAAATGCCGGGATCACTCGATTAGCGGGCGTTATTCAAGGAGAGAGTTCACCGCTGACCGAGTGATTTGTTGCAAGAGGTTATTATTTATGAAATCGTTGTTCAAATTGTATCGAGGTCAGCGCATAATATTTATCTTTACCACCCCAAATTTCACGCATCAATCATTTGATCATCAATCGTCTCTATACAGCCGTGCTTCTTTTTTTTCTGACGATTTCGGTCGGCCGCGCGCAAACCTACCCAATCCAGGCTTTCGTTCAAGCCTCTCCGCCCTACACCAGTTATCTCCCCGAATACGCCGATCCCTTCAACAACCAGATGAGCATTCTGCTCACACTGCTCGATTTTTCTGCGCCTTCGTACAACGTAAAAGTCCGCCTGAGTTTTGAAGGTTCCGGATACCTGATAACGACGGAGAGTCTTTTGCCTTTGCCGGTGATTACACTATCTCCGGGAGTTCCGGTACAAATTACCGGTTCAGATCTGTCGCCTTATCTGGCCACATCAAATCTTGTTTTCAGCGGAGTGGATGTCGCCGATTACGTGAAGCGAAAAGTTCTTCCGGAAGGACCGTGCACGATTTGCGCCGAAGTGATTGACTACGGAGGCGCGAACCAGAACGCACTCTCCAACCAAAGTTGCGCACAGGTTTGGTTCTCGCTCTACGATCCTCCTTATCTGAACACCCCATTCTGCGGCAGCGAAATTCATCCGATGCAACCGCAGCAGGCTCTTTTTTCCTGGACTCCGATCAATATGTCTTCGCCGGGAAGTTTTACGAACACGGAATACACTTTTGAGTTATTCGAAATCCGCCCGAACGGTGCCGATCCGAACCAGGTGGTGAACAGTACGCTGCCGATTTATATCGAAACGACGACGATGCCCCTGATCAACTACGGGATAATGCATCCCCCGCTGCAAATTGGAATGAGTTATGTCTGGAGGGTTCGTGCGCACGACATCACTGGAAAGGACGCTTTTAAAAACAATGGCTACAGCCAGGTCTGCACATTTACGTACGGTTCGCTTGCAGGTTCATTGGCCGAAGGAATCAAACTCGAACTCAAGTCGAATGGTACCGGAGTGCGGCAAGGATTCGCGTGGTGGAACGGAAGTGCGTCCCTGGAAAGTTACATTCTCGAAGTTCGCAAAACCGGAAATCCACCTTCCGGAGAGTATGCCTGGTTTCCTTACACGAGTGACGTTTCCCAGCTTAAGGTAAACAGCCTTGAACCCGCCACGGAGTACCAATGCCGCGTAAAGGGAATCGTCGGCGCCGCCGAAACCGAATGGAGCAATATTTCCGTTTTCAAAACGCAACCCGAACCGGATTATGCCTGCGGAAGCACCGCATTTCCCGCTGTGATACCACAAGTTGTTCCGTTGAAGACACTGATGCCCGGAATGCACGTCACCGTTGGACAATTTGATATGTTGGTGACATCTTCCGAAAAACTTTCGTCGCCCGGTCATTACCGCGGATTCGGCAGAATTTCCCTTCCGTTCATCCTTGGAAATCTCAAAGTGGCTTTTGATGATGTGCTGATCGACGAAAATATGTTTGTCCGTTGGGGAAGTGTCCGCGCATTGACGCAAGGCATCGACAACTGGCTGGACGAAATAGCGAGTGAGCCTTTTCACGTCCCGGAAAAAATCGACGATTTTACATTCAATGGTGACAGTTCGGTCACGGTGTATTTCGGCGACGAATCGATGACCTTCGAATTCCCGGAGGGTGGAGGACCTGTTGTGATTGAAGATGGCGATGGCCTGATCTGGACTTTTAACTCCGACGGAACCTACACCGTCGACGGCGGAATAACGCTGAGCACGGATCACCTTGCTGCACGCAGCGATTACCGAATCGATTTCGAGGCATCAGAAGAACAAAAATTCGGATTCGATGGCTACAATCCAACGTTCAAAGTCTGGCAAAAAAATTACGAGGCGATTTTGCTGGACGACTCAACGTACTACTTTACGTCCTACAAATCCCTCTCGCCAGATGGCAGTGATGAAGTGATTGCAAAAATCACGTCGGAGAAAAAACTGGACAATGTCAGTTTCAAACGGGTTAACGGCACCATCGTTCCGTCGGAAAAAATAGACAACGAGACCTACCTTGTGAAACTCTCCGGATTCTCTGAGTCGGACTTTATCTATGCTGTATCCAGCGAAGAAGTCGGTGAGTTGAGGATTGGAAAGTTGTGGGTGAAGGTGTATCCGAAATTGGAGAAGGAACTTGTTATTGTTCCAGTCGGCTCGTCGTCCGCTGTCTTCGGCTCCGCTCAGACAGCGGAGGCCTCCCTGGATGAAACATTTTCGCAAGCGAATATTCATTGGAATGTTACAATCGCGGAAAAGTTCGACGATAATTCCTGGGACTACACTAGCGACGGAAAACTGGAAAGCGCCGATGCGACCTTGATGCAAAAGTACAGTCCCGAGATGCGGGGATTGCGGGATGCTTATTTTGCGGCCCATCCGGCGGCGAACAATGCGTATTACATTTTTGTAGTGAACGGATTTGACGACGCGGAGCAGGATGGCTATATGGTTCGCGGGCGCTCTGTCGGATTTGTGACAAAGAATGCCGATGAAAATGGCGTTGCGCACGAGTTGGGACATGGCGCTTTTGATTTGTCGCACACATTTCCACAGGTAGAGCAGGGGACGAGTGAGAATTTGATGGATTATTCCGGGGGAACTTTGCTGACGCAGCAGCAGTGGTACGAGATGCACGAGTGGGCGCCGGATTTTTCGATGTTTGATGAGGAGGAGGATGCAGAGTTGTCCTCACTGATTGACTTTATGATGTCCGATGATTTGTCCAACGCACCAGCTGTTGCCATTGATTTCAACGACTGTCATCAGTTTCAAACCCGGGTGGGAGGTTTGGTGACTTTCCCTTCGGCTGCTGAGGCATTTCTTGAAAAAGTAAATCTCGACAAGGGCCGTCTGCTTTCTGTTGAGGTCGGTGCGTTTGAGGGGCATCCAGCCGGAAAATATTCGTTTCGGACTGGAGCAACGCGCAAGAATATTGTTCAGACTGGCGACGGAATTGTTGTTCAAAAAATGGCTATTTCTTCCACCCTTGTTTACAGCGGCAGCATTGACGACGAATGTCCGCTCACCACGGATATCTCCAAACCGCCAATGGGTTGCTACAGGTATCTGGCCACGACTCCATCCGGTGATCAAAAAACTTTTTATCGAAACATTCCGGTCAAATTTAAGATCGAGCTTGAACTCGATTCTTGTTTCGAGGGAGCCGACGTCATTACAAAAATAGAAAGTGGTGTGGCCGTATGTCAAACACTCGGTTCGGGCGCTTGCGAAACCATTGATGGCGAATATTCCGCCGGAAATATTTCGCCGACGGACGAAGTGCAACTGATGGAGATTCCCGTGTTGCCCACAAATTCAAAGAACTTTTGTGCAACAGATGTCGCCTGGCTCAACCACGAAAGCAAACCGGTGGAATGCGGAGCGTTTACGAACCTCTTGGCGGGTTACAAAATCAATTCATTCGAAGCCGACGGAAAAAAGTACGCAGCGGTCATCGTTGAAAAGGGAGGCGGAACAACGACGATCCAGTACGCCGAAATTTCAGCATTCGAAAAATTGAAAACGTCTCTCGGCCGAAATCTGAAGGTGCAGGACATTGCGGATCATCCGGAAATTACGTATCCGTTCAAAACTGCTGCGACAGGTGATGAAGTTCGCTACCGGGCATATTTCAATGGCTCGGAGTGCAACTTTATGCGGGAGTATTCCTTTGAGCACGATGGCAGGGAAAAATATGTTCCCTCCGCCACGGCCACAGACGGCGAGTATTATTTTTCGGGTGTAGATGACGCCGTAACGACTGCGGTGCAGTCTTGTGGCGGGGAATGGTTGTGCCAGGCAATAGCGGGAGGCGGTGCCGGACTGGTTGGAATTATGGGCGAACTCAAGAGCGTTCTGCTCATTTCCGAAAGCTACTGGAATCCATCGGCTGCCGGGTACTCTTCGCTGGTTTACGACATTTACAGTTTGGGTGCCACATCCACCGACGAAGGAAGCAAAGTGGCTTTTGCCTACGCGGTTGGCCTCATCAACGGAATTGTCACCGAACTCGCAGCAGTTGGCGAAGCCGCCGGAATGCTCGCTGAATTGCTCTGCGACCAAGCGATGCGCGATGCGCTGTTCGCCGCCATCGAAAACTATGACGAAACCTTTGACAAAATTTCCACTGCCATTGCTGACCAATGGGCCGCTATGAACGAGTACCAGCGCGCCGAATATGCGGGGCGGAGTACTGTCGCAATTCTCTCCGTGGCCATTCCAATAACCAAAATAAAATGGCTTTCGGTGGTGCAGAAGAGTGTGGGGATGTTGAAGTCGTCTTCATCTGCCGTAGTAAAATTTGCGCTGAAAGTGAAGAATGGAGCGTACGATGCGCTAAAGGTTGTCGATGGTGAAGTGACGAAGATT
>Ga0247727_10006333_pt1 | contig 23334 bp, 17 predicted proteins | sample WisWelCaveWW1625_FD_202498 | JGI IMG/M metagenome (GOLD analysis project Ga0247727, IMG submission 202498) | Biofilm microbial communities from Wishing Well Cave, Virginia, United States - WW16-25 | ecosystem: Environmental > Aquatic > Deep subsurface > Groundwater > Cave microbial mat | place...
GTCGAGGTGTGATTCGTTGGAGTCGAGGATGCAGACGATTGACGCATCGCCGCGATGGCCCAGAAGGCGAGCATCGCCACGACGGCCGTGGCTCCAAGCATCGCCCCCAGGCGGCGGCCATGCGAGCCATCAGGCACGTGACGCTTCATAGAAGGGTCCTTTCAGCGAGAAGGGTACGAAATGGATCGAGCGCGCGTCGTCGCAGCGCCAGGGGCATGGACTTGCGACGGGACATGGAAGGATACCATCCGGCCCTGGGACCTCTCCAGGAGGTTTTTGCTTGGGCGTTTTGGCCGATTCGTGGTCCCAGCTCAGGCCTTGCGGGCCACCAGCACGATCTTGTTGCGAACCGGGGCGAAACCGGTCCCGGGCAAAACATAGGTCGGCACTGCGCCGTCGGAATCGCACAGCTTGCAGACTCGGAAGTCGTGCGCCATGCGGGGTCAGCGTTTCCAGTCGCGGGCGTAGCGGAAATCGTGGCCGATGCTGCGGCCGGAGACTTTTGCGATCAGCGGCATGCGGCGTTTGTACTGCGAGCGTGCCACCAGTTCTTCGACTCGGGCGACGAACTTGGCGTCGAAGCCGAGTGCCAGCAGTTCTTCGTGGTGATAGCGGCGTTCGATCAGGAAGTGCAGCAATTCGTCGACGTCGGCGTAGGTGAATCCCAACTCGGCTTCGTCGGTTTGCCCGGCCCAGAGGTCGGCGCTCGGGTGCTTTTCGACGATGCGTGCCGGAACGCCGGCGGCACGCGACAGCGCCCACACTTGCGTCTTGTACAAGTCACCGATCGGATTGATCGCCGACGCCAGATCGCCGTGGATGGTGCCGTAGCCCAAGAACAGCTCGGTCTTGTTGCTGGTGCCGAGTACCAGTGCGCCGAGTACCGACGACTGGTCGTACAGAATGCTCATGCGTTCGCGCGCCATCTTGTTGCCGCGGCGCAGCGGGCTGGCGTCGGGGAAGAGTTCGAAATACGCGTCGACCGGCGGCGTGATGTCGATGACCTGACTGCGAATGCCGGTCTCACGCACGACGAGTTCGGCGTCGGCGGCGCTCTGCGGATTGGACGTGCGGTACGGCATGATGAAGGCGGTCACGTGCTCGGGTCCGAGCGCGCGCGCCGCGAGATACGCCACCAGCGCAGAGTCGACGCCGCCGGAGAGTCCCAGCACCGCGTCCTGACGCCCGACCTTGTGGACTTCCTCGCGGATGAAACCGACGAGAACTTGCTGCAAGAGATCCGTGTTGAGCCGGCGATCACGATAGCTCTGGCGCAGACCCTCGAGCATCGAGCCGTGGGTGGTGTCGCTCATGGCGCCATCTCCCCGCCGGCCAGGTCGCGGACCCCGGCGCGCGCGCGGCGTTCGCGCTGAATGCGTTCCAATTCGGCGAGCGTGATGTCGAGACGTTCGCTGCGCAGCGTCGGATCGCTGACGCGGTAGCGGCGCACTTCGTTGCGATCGACTTCGCACACGTAGAGCCCCGATTCGAAGAGCGGCGCTTCGAAGGCGACGCGTCCGCCCGGGGCCACGACACGCGAACCGCCCCAGAAACCCAAGCCGTCTTCGTAACCGACGCGATTCGCGAGCACCACGAAGCAGCCGAAAAGTTGGCTGTACATCTTGAGTGCCGTCGTCCACACGTCGACATTGGAGGGCTCGCCGCTGGTGTCGGCGCCACGCAACGGGCTTGCGGCGGCGGCGATCACGAATTCGGCGCCATCCTGCGACAAGATGTACATGGACGACGGATGCCACACGTCCTCGCACACCAGGACGCCGAAGCGCCCGTGTCGAGTCGGGAAGGCGCGGAAGTGTTCGCCGGCGGCGTACAGGCGCCCTTCTTCGAACAAGCCGTAGGTCGGCAGGTACACCTTGCGATGCACGTGCACGACCTGGCCGTTTTCACAGAAGGCGTAGCTATTGAAGAAGCGATGGTCGGCGGATTCTTCCACGAAGCCGAAGGCGACGCTCGTGCCGCGGCTCGCGTCGACCAGTTGCCGGAAGGCGGGCGCATCGCCGCGCAACGCCACGTCGGGAACGAGGTCTTTCAATTGATAGCCGGTCAGCGACAATTCGGGGAAGACGACGAGCGCCGCATTCTGTGCTCGCGCCGCCGCGATGGATTCCAGGTGCTGCTCGAGGTTGGCGGCGACGTCACCCAACTTCGGCGAACTCTGCGCCAGCGCGATGCGTAGTGTACGCAGCCGCGCTGCGGTCGCCGTGGGTTTTTCCTGCACTTTCAACTGCATCATGAAAACCCCCGCCAACAGTCTAGTCCATTATCTGCCGCGCGCGCGAACCTACTCGTCCCGGGCCGACTTCGTGACAGATTTCACAAACTCTGCGCGTGTTTCTCGGTGCACATCGGAATCGCCAGCTTTCGTCGTCGAGCTGTTACTCGTCGAGGCGATCGGGCATGTCGGCAAGGATGTAGGCCAAGGCCGCGATCGCGGCGATGTTCTTGCGAAACTCGATCGGGTCCACCTTGTCGAGCATGTCGGCGGGGGTGTGATGCCATTCGAAGTATTTTTCGCCGATGGTGTGATGGGAGATGCCCGGCACGCCGAGGCGCATGAGCGGACCGGTGTCGGCGCCGCCGCCGTTGTCGTCCACGACCGACGCGCCAACGCCGGCCAACAACGGTGCAATGGCTTGCATGCGGGCACGCGCGCGCGCTTGCCGCGGCGCATCGGTCGAGTCGCTGGGCGCGAGCAGGCATTTCACGCCGAACCCCATCGGGCGTTCCATACCGCCGTCGGTTTCGATCGCGGCGACATGGCGCGCGATGTCGGACTTCACCGAGTCGCGATAGGCTTCGGCACCTTTGATGCCGTTTTCCTCATTGGTCCACAGGACGACGCGCAAGGTGCGTCGCGTTCGCAAGCCGAGTTCTTTGAGAAGTCGCAGCGCTTCCATGCTGGCGACGCAGCCGCCGCCGTCGTCGTGTGCGCCCTGGCCGACATCCCAGGAATCCAGGTGTCCGCCCAGAACGACGACTTCCTCCGGGCGGCCGTACCCGCGCAACTCGCCAATGACATTGTGCGAAAGCGCATCGGGCAGCGTGCGCGCGCTCATCTTGAGCTGCACGCGCACGCGTTCGCCGCGGTCGAGCAGGCGTTGCATCATTTCGGCGTCTTCGATGCTGACGGCCGCGGCTGGGATCTTGGGAAAACTGTCGGTGTACGCCGACATGTTGCCGGTGTGCGGAGTGCGCAGGCTGGTGGGACCGACGGAGCGCACCAGCGCCGCCACCGCGCCGCGCGCCGAAGCGCGGTTCGCACCGGCGCCACGATAGCGCACCGTCTTGCCGTAATTCGTGAATGGAACGTTGTAGAGCACGATCTTGCCGCGCACCGCGTCGGCCGGCAGCGCGTTCAATTCCGCGAAGCTGCTGACCGCAACCACGTCGGCCGTGATGCCGCCGCGCGGCGTGCCGACGCTGCGGCCGAGTCCGAGCATCGAGAGTTTTTGCGGCCCCGGCTGAACCATGACGGCGCTTTCTTCGCCGCGCTCCCAATGCGTCACCATCGCCGGCTGCAAGCGCACGTTCTGGAGACCGTCTTCGCGCATGGCTGCTGCCGCCCACTGCGTCGCGCGCTCGAGTTGCTTCGAGCCGCTCAGGCGATGGCCGATGCCGTCGCAGAGTTCCGACAAACGCCGATAGCCGTGGTCGCTCGCGAGGGCCGCGCCGATGATGAGCGCCGTATTCGTGCGATACGTTGAATCTGTTTCGGCGGGGAAGGTGCCCCCGATGGCATGCGCTGCGGCGCTCCCCGCGACGATACACATCGCGACCATCCAAGCACGCACGGTGAACATCGTTTGCCTCCCGCGGCTTCAGCCGCGCAATCGGACCAGCATTGTGGCGACGCGTTCGGCGTCTTCCAAACTCACGTCGAGATGGGTGACGAAGCGTACGGTATGCTCTTCCCACACGGCGGCGCGCACGCTGAGCGTCGCGAGAGCATCCACCAGCGCTTGCGGCGTGTCGCCGCGCTCGACCACCTCGACGATCAAGATATTGGTCGCGACCGGGTAAGCGAGTCGCAAGCCGGCGCAGCGCTCGACGGCGCGCGCCAAGACTTGCGCTTTGCGGTGATCCTCCTCGAGCCGCGGCCAGTTGTGGTCGAGCCCGTACAGCGCCGCGGCGGCGAGAATGCCAACCTGCCGCATGCCGCCGCCCCACATCTTGCGCAGTCGGTGCGCGCGTTGAATCGTTTCCGTGTCGCTCACCAAAGCCGAGCCGACCGGAGCGCCGAGCCCTTTCGAGAAGCAGACGCTGACCGTATCGGCGCAAGCGGCGTAATCTTGCAACGGCACGCCGGTGGCAACGCTCGCATTCCAGAGGCGTGCGCCGTCCAAGTGGACCCGGAGTCCGGCGGCACGTGCCCACGACGCGACCTCGCGCATCCGCTCGAGATCGAAGATCTCGCCGCCGCGGCCGTTGTGGGTGTTCTCCATCTCGACCAGTCGCGTGCGCGGCATCCATGAAGGTGTTGGGCGTACCAGCGCCCGCACGTCATCAACGCGAAACCCCTGCGGCGGGGAATCGAACGTGCGCAGTTGCAATCCGGAGAGTGCCGCCGCGGCGCCGCATTCGTTGTTCACGATGTGCGCAGTGCGATCCACCAGCATTTCGTCGCCGGGCTGCGTCTGCGATGCCAGCGCCAACTGATTCGCCATGGTGCCGCTGGGGGTGAACAGCGCGGCTTCCTTGCCGAGCATGTGCGCGACGCGGTTCTGGAGGGCGCGAACGGTGGGATCGTCGCCGTAGACGTCGTCACCGACCTCGGCATCGGCCATGGCCCGGCGCATCCCGGGATCGGGGCGCGTGACCGTATCGCTGCGCAGGTCGATGGACACCCATGCCGCCTGGACTAGCGGATCGAAATCATGCGACGAGAAGCCCGCGCGCGCCGGCGCGATCAACTCTGCGCGACTTGGTCCTTGAGTTCCTTCGACACCTTGAAGACCGGGACCTTGCGCTCTGGAACCGGCGCCGGTTCACCGGTGCGCGGATTGCGCGCGGTGCGTGCCTTGCGATGTTTCACCTTGAAGGTGCCGAAGCCGCGGATCTCGAGATGCTTGCCGTCGGCGAGTGCGTCGGCGATGGCTTTGAGGAACTCGTCCACTGCTTCGGCGATTTCCTTCTTGGTCAATCCTGTTTTTGCAGCGATGTCCTCGACGATCTCCGCCTTGGTCATGCGTTGCCTCCTCCGGCGTGCGCATCTCGGATTCTTGGGGCCAGCGGTCGCAGCCTAGCGCGCCCGACCGCGCGACGTCAATAGATTGTGGGACATGGGCTTACAGAATCGGGCCGGGCGCTGCAACGAGCGTGCAAAGTGCTCCTTGCCCGGCGCCTGGATCGGGCCGCGCTTCGTGCGGTTGCATCCGCAGCGAGGAAGAGCGCGCCATCGCGCGCACGACGTCATGCATCGCCGCCACGCGGCGTGTGACCCTCGCACCGCTGTATGGGCACGCTCCCGATGCCGCTCCCGACGGTGTCGCGGCCGCGGGCGGCGGGTTCAGTGGCATACGCGTTGCTGATTCCGCGCCGTCGTGAGGAGCGCATCGTCATGACACCCGAAGCGTCGCATCCCGCTCCTCACGACACTTGAGTGTTCAGTCGGTTCGCGTCGCACCGTCGCCGTGTAGTCCGCGACCTCTTCGGAGGTGCGGCGAGCGAAGGATGCGGGACCAGCTCGGAAGCTGGATGTGTGCAGGTGAAACAGGAGGTTTTCATTTCCATGAGCAAACGAAGCAGCATCCTGCTGGTCACCAGCTGCGTGCTCGTTCTCAGCGCATTCGGTTGTGGCGGCAACGACTCGGTGCAGGCACCGGTGGATACGGTGTCGCCGATCGCGGTGCTCGACCTGAACGTCACGGTCGTCATCCAGGTGAATGGCGCGCCGAGCATCGAGCTCGTCTGGGCCGACTCGCCGGAAGTCGATCTCGCCGGCTACAACGTCTATCGCTCGGTCGAGGGCGGACCGTCGACGCTGGTCGGCGTCGAGACCGCGGCGACCTTCCGCGACGGCACCGTGCAGGCTGGCGATAGCTACGTGTACGAGGTCTCGGCCTTCGACAACGTCGGCAACGAGAGCCCGCGCGTGACCTCGGAGCTGGTGCGTATCCAGGATGGCGACCCCGCCGGTCCGCGCGATGGCGAGATCAGCGACAACTGAACCACGCGCTTCCGACATCATGAAACAACAACGAGCCGGCGGTCGGATGGCCGCCGGCTCGATGCTTTCGTGCGGATGTCTCGCGCACGCCATCCTTGGTCGATCGCGAGCGCGTGACTACTTGCGGCGCTTGTAGACGATCTTCATCGTTTCCATGGCCTTGCCGTCCGGACCGGCAACCGACATCACGAACTCGCGCGAGTCGGCGTCGATGTACGTTTCGGTCATCATGTGCTTGACCATCTTGCCGGTCGCGGGATCCGGCGCTTCGCCCGTCGACGTCATCTTCTTGCCGGCCGCATCCAGGGTGCCTTGCATGTGCATGGCAGTGGGCGACATCGAGTCCACCCAGACGCCGACGTACACCTTCTTCTGCGCGTCGAATCCCGTGATGCCGTGTCCCGTGAACGGGGCGCCGCCGAAGGTGCTCTCGAAGTCGGTGACGAGCCACATGCCGTCGCCGATGATGCGCACGGTCTCGGTCCCCTTCGAGGGTTCGGGGCCCATGTACACGGTCGCGTCCCAAGTGCCGGCGCCCTGCTTCAGGAAAGCTGCGGCGGTGGCATCCATATGGGAGTTGGCCGAGGCGACAGCGGTGAGCGCCGTCATCAGCGCCAAACATGCGACGAGCGTGATTCGTTTCATGTCGATCCTCCACGAAAAATGAAAGTGGCAAGGTCCGATGCGTGACAACCCCGAGCCGGAGGGACTGGGGCGTACGGCGAGATCGGAGCCCCGACACCCTAGCGCACGATCGCGGCCGCGTCGACCCCCGAGACGCCGCGAAGTGCGTGTTACCCTGCGTCGTGATGGTTGCATGCGTATTTCGCCGGCGGAGAAATGTGCGCCTGGCCCTGTTCGCGGGGCTCGTGGGCGCATCGGCGTGGATCGGCTGCGAGCCGGTGGGCGACGAGGTGACGCTGTGGACCAGTGCGCCGCCGGCGCGCGTCACGCCGGCGGAGTACTCGATCCTGACGCGCGATTCCACCGGTGCACGCGCCGATTCGACCCGGCGTGCGCGTGCGGGCGCGAGCCGGTATGTGTCGATCGCCGTGCCCGCGAGCGGTGATGCGCAGTGGCTCGCGGCGACGTGGGCCGCGACCGAAGCACCGCCGGCAACGACCGCTGCCGACCCGCCGCGCTTTGGCGCACTCGAAGACGGCTTGTCACGCGGAACCCACCATCGCATCGAGATCCTGCCGGCAAACAGCGACGGCTCGCGCCCGGTCGCTTGGATCCATGGCTGGAACCCGAGCCTCGAGCGCGTGCGCGACGGCGGGCTCGTATTGGTGCATACGATCGCCGCTCCGGAAAGCGGCGTGCAGATCGTCCTGCGTCATGGCGATGCACGTGCGCGCGCGTGGAGCGATGTGCATGTCCTCGCGAACGACGCTCGGCTCAACGCGGGCCGACTCGTACGAACGCCGGATGGCGCATTCGTCATTCCACTCGTGCGACCTGCGGGCGTCGCGTGCTTGACCTCGACCGATGACGGTCGCACATGGCGAGAAACGGCGCTGCTGCATTTCGCCGGTGTGTCGGATGCGGTGCTCGCGCCGGTGTCGGATGCGCACTGGATGATCGTGATGCGGCGTGAGGGCGCGTTCGCGCGCAGCATCTCCGACGATGCGGGCCGTACCTGGACGGAGCCTGCACCGCTCGAACAATTGCCGGCGGCGGCCGCGTCGCTGGCGCTTGCACGCGATGCCGGGCGTGTCGTTTTCGCGTGGACCGATGCGGGGCCGGATACCACGGTCGCGCTACCGGCAATGCAGGCGCTGCGTGCGAGCGTGACACAGGACAGGGGCGCGACGTGGACGCCACCACGTCTGCTCGCGTTGCGCCCGGGTCGTGTGCCGCTGGCGCCGGCGCTGGTCGTGCGCGGTTCGAGACTCGGCGCGGCCTTCGTCGAAGCGAGTGGGCCTCGCACCACGACCGAGACGCTGGATGTCACCGGTCGCATCGTCGGCATGTCGTACGACTTCGAAGCTCTACACGCACCAACAACCAGCAGTGACGATTCCGACCGCCGTGCCGCGGTCGATGCGTTGCGTCTCTTGTGCGCGCACACGCTGCAACGTCCGCCGGCGGCACGGAAACTCTTCGTCGAAGGCTACTTCGCGCGCGGTCTGGCGGCGGCGGCGCGCGTTCTCGCCGAGCCGGGTAATCAAGTCGAATGGTTCGATCCGCAGGAGGCGTCGGCGTTCGCGGAACGCTTCGCCGCGCAACTCGTCGCGCATCAGGACGAAACCGGGTATTGGTCGCTGGGCTACGGGGCGATTTTCCTCGCCGATATGGGTGCGACGCTCGGATTGTTCACGACGCTGGATGTGCTCCCGCGCGGGCTTGCCGGACCCGAGCCGGGCCCGCGCCTGCCAACCTACCCTCCCGCGACCCTGGCGCGTATCGATGCCGCGCGCCGCTTCGTCGCCGCCATGGAGCAAGACGGCATGCTGCTCGCCAACGGCGCTGTCGGCATCGGCTGGCCCGGTTCGTTCGTACCGCGCGTACGACAGCGCGCATCGCACGCTCCGTATCTCGTCAGCACGGCGCTCGCCGGCATCGAGACGTGCGCGTGGTTGTGGATGCGCACGGGTGAAGAGGTTTTTCGAACGCGAGCGTTGGAGGCGCTGAACTACACGCTGGCGCAGTTAGGCCCCGACGGCGCACTCACCGTGACGCCGGGACGCGATGGTCCGTTCGCGACCGCGGCCTACGTGCAAGAGGGTTGGATCGCGGCCGACGTGATGCTGGCGGATCCCGCGCGCCTGCGGCTCCAAGCCGCGCTGCCGCCGCACGTCGACTGGCTACTGCGCACGCAGCGCACCGACGGCACTTGGGACAGCGGCGCCGACGGCGAGTTCGCGCGTACGCCGGCGATCCTGAACTTCCTGATGTGGTACGACGAGCGCTTCGGCGCGCGCCCCGACGTGCGCGCCGCGATTCGACGCGCCAGCCGCGTTCTGCTGTCGCCGGACGAGTGGTACGCACACGGCTTGACGCGCGCCGGGAACCACCACGATGTGCAGCGCACACACTCGTTGCGCGCGCTGGTCGCCCTCGCCTCCGGCCACTTCACCCTTTGACGGGGAACTGCGGCTGCGCCGATGATCCGGGCGACCTGGGCTGCACGAGTCCGCAGGACAATTCTGAGACAGGTGCTGTGTGGGGCACGGTCAAACAGATCTATCGGTAACGACCATCAGAGCAGCAGCAGGCGCTTGACCGGAGTGCCGCTCGGCGTGACGAGTCGCACGAAGTAGACGCCGCGGGCGATGCGATGGCCGGCGGAGTCGGTGCGATCCCAGGTGATGAGGTGCGTTCCAGCGGACGTCGCGGCGCGCGTGAAGCGACGCACCAGCCGGCCGCGCACGTCGTGGATTTCGACGTCCGCGGGGCCGCGTGCGAGCGCGAAGCGGATGCGGATTTCGTCGGGGCTCGCGGCGGCAGCGTAGAGTGTCGTGGAGTGCGCGGCTGCGGGCGCGACCTCGAGCGGCAATGTGAACGTCGTCGCCCCGTCACGATGCACGAGCGCCAGGCGATACCACCCGGCGCCGTCGATCGGTCCATCGAGGTGCGAATCCACGCTGGGAGCAAGTTCGGCGCGCGATTCCCATGGGCCCGCCGCCGCCATCGCACGCTCGACGCGCACGAAGTCGAGGCGCTCGCGCGCCGCGGCCGACAATCGCCAGCGCAACTGAACCTCACCGGTGCCGAGCAACTCTGCCGCGAAGGATTCGACCTCGATCGGCGTGCGGTCGCGACGGTTGTGAATCACCGCGACTTGGTGCGCGCTCTGATTCGTCAACAAGATGTCGAGCGCACCGTCCTCATCCACGTCGACGAGGCTCACCGCGCGCGGGTTGCCGCCGGTGCCGAACTCGACGCGCTCGCCGAAGGCGCCGTTGCCGAAGCCCATCAACATCGTGACGGCGTTGGTCAGATCGTTCGCGACGAAGAGGTCGAGTCGCCCATCACCGCCGACATCGCCGAGCGCGATGGAAACGGGCACGCCACCGACTTCGGCGGGCTGCTGCGCGGTGAACGTGCCGTCGCCGTGACCCAGCAGAACGCTCGCATCCCCGCCGCTGGTGTTCGCGGTGACGATGTCCAGCGCGCCGTCGCCGTCCACGTCACCGAGCGCCAACGCGCGCGGCTCGCGTCCCACCAACCATTCGACGTGTGCATCGAACGTCCCGTCACCCCGCCCGCGCAGCACCGACACCGTGTTCGCCGCCGCGTTCGTCACCGCGAGATCCGGAATCGAATCGCCGTTCACGTCACCCGCTGCCAAATGCTGCGGTCGCATGCCGACCGGATAGTCCACCTTGTAGTCGAAGAACCCGTCGTTGCGCCCGATCAGCACGGACACATCGTTGGTGACGCGATTGCATGCCGCTACATCCGCGTCGCCGTCGCGATCGAAATCGACGACCACGAGCGAGGTCGGCCCCTCGCCGGTTTCGAAATCGCTGCGCGACTGCAAGGTGCCATCGCCGACACCCAAGTACGCCGAGATCGTGTTGGAGGTGGAATTCACCAGCAGTACGTCGAGGAATCCGTCCGGGTTCAATTGCGCGATCGCGACCGCGAGCGGCCCGGCGCTCGCTTCGTAATCGGCCCGCGAACCGTAGCCGCCACCGGGTTCACCGAGCCACACGGTCAACGTGTCGAGCGCGAATGTCGCGACTGCGAGGTCCCCGTGGCCATCGCCGTTCAAATCGCCGAACGCAGCGCCGACGGGATCGCGTTGCGTCGGCACCGTGATTTGCGCCCCGAAGGTTGCATCGCCATTGCCCCGCAGCACCGCGAGCGTGTTGGAATCGAATCCGGGCACCGCGAGGTCCAACCGCGCATCGCCGTCGAAGTCGGCGATGGCCAGAGCGCGCGGCTGGCGCGCGGCGGCGAAGGTGCGCGCGGGCTCGAAGCCACCGCTCGCATCCGCGCGCAACAGCACGACGTGATTCGCCGGCCGATCGAAGGCGCCATTGGTCGCGACCGCCAGGTCGGCGCGGCCGTCGCCGTCGAAATCGCCGACATCGATCGCGAACGGTTGTTCGGCAAGCGCAAGGTCGACGCGCGGCGCGAAATCGCCGCCACCGATTCCCGTGAACAGCGAAATCGCGGTCGGATCGAGATTACACACGAGCAGATCCAATATCGCGTCGTCGTTCACCCGCGCGGCACGCACCTGCACCGGATCGCCAGCCGCCGCCAGCGCACGCCGCGATGGAAACGTCCCATCGCCCGCGTTCACCAACACCACGACGGAGTCGCTGGCGAAGCACGCCGCCGCGACATCGAGGTCGCCGTCGCCATCCCAATCGCCGAGCGTCACCGAATAGGGACTGCCGGGAACGTCGGTGTATTCCGGTGCGGCAAAGCCCAGCATTCCATCGCCGCGTAACAGCGAAATGCGATTCGTGGCGGTGTGCGCCGCGACGATGTCCAGCCCGCCGCCATCCAGATCGCCGACGGCAACGCCATAGGGCACGCCGTCCACCGGGTGCGCATCACCCAAGGAAAAATTGCCGCCGATGTAGCCGCGCGCGACGACGACGGCGCCGTTCGGCGCCGTGTCATTGCCCGCTGTTGCGAGCACCGCGTCGAGCCTTCCATCGGCGTTCACATCGGCAAGCGCAATTGCCGACGCGTCGATTGCGTCGAACAATGCGACGTTCTGATCGAAAGTGCCGTCGCCACGTCCAAAAAACACGTCGAACCACGGCGACCCGGCATTCGCGACCACTAGATCGGGGCGTGAATCACCGTTCACATCGCCGGTCGCGATGCTGGTCGGATTCGTCCCAGTGTCATAGGAAAGAAACGCCGCGTCGAACAGCGGTTGAGCGTGCGCCGTCCCCGCCGTCGCGAAGACGAACGCGGCGGCGCAGATCCAGGCCCCGATGGGGGCGACGCGGGGTTCACGCACGGGTTGGTCCTCCGGAATTCGACGCGGGGCAGCGCTCTCAGCTTGCTCCGAATCGCAGTCGCCGTCCAGGGGTTCGGCGGCGCGATCCGTGGCCGGAGGTGTGACGTCATCCGCCTGCGAGCGCCATCAAGACCGGCGACAGCACCGTAAACCCGAAACCGATGAACGTGCGCGCGATGCCGGTGTACACGAGTGCCAGCACCACCAGGAAACCCCACTGCGCGCCGAAGGCGCGGTAGCCTTCGGCCAAGCGCGGCGGCAGCAGGTGATAGACGATCCAACTGCCGTCGAGCGGCGGCATCGGGATCAGATTGAACAGCGCCAGCATCACGTTGATCCGCAACACCATCGGTAAGAACATGCGCAAGAATTCGTGCAAGGTCGCGAGCATTCCGGCTGACTGCGGTCCGAGAAAGGTGGCGTTCAAACGCCACAGGAGCGCCGCCGCGAGCGCCAGAATCAGGTTGAACCCCGGCCCCGCGACCGAGATCAGGATCGAATCGCGCTTCACGTTGCGCAGGTTTGCCGGATTGAATGGCACCGGCTTCGCCCATCCGATCAACGGCACGTGGGTGAAGATCTGCAGCAGCGGAAACAACACCGTGCCGATGGGATCGGCGTGTGCGAACGGACTCAGCGTCACACGCCCGAGCAGCTTCGCGGTGTTGTCGCCGCAACGCAGCGCCGTCCACGCGTGCCCGAACTCGTGGAACACCAGCGAGAACAAGAGAGCCGAAAACAACATGATGCCGGTTTGGATCGTTTCGCTCATCCATTCCCCTCGTCTGCGGCGCGCCCGGTAGCGCGATCCACGAACGCACGATACGCCACCAGCAGGGCGCGTGTCAGCGAACCTGGGCGTCCGTCACCGACCATGCGCTCTCCGATCTGTCGTACCGGCAAGAGTTCGACCAAGCTGCCGGTCAGGAACACTTCTCGAGCCGATTCGAGCGTGTTGCGATCGATGCCGCCGTCGCGCCAAGGCATTTGTGATTCGGTCGCGATCGTGAGGACGGCGTTGCGCGTGATGCCCTTGAGACAGCCTTCGGCAGGCGCGGGCGTTCGCAGAACGCCCATCGCATCCACCACGAACACATTCGTATGGCTGCCTTCGGTCAGCCGGTCGTCGGTGTTGAACTGCAGCGCATCCATGGCGCCTGCCGCGATCGCTTCGCGCCCTAACCACAGGCTCGCGGCGTAGCTCGTCGACTTGACGCGATGCAACGGATGCGGCGCGCGTACGTGCTTCGAGATGACCACCAACACCCCCTGCTCGTAAACATCCGACATCGGGGTGTACGGATCCACCGTGAGCAGTAGCGTCGGCGGTTCGGTCGTCGCCGTCTGCACCGATCCCAATCCACGCGTCACCGTGATGCGCAGGCGTGCGTCCGCCGGCAACGGCGCCTCGTGCTCGAGCAGCAGGCGCACTTGCGCCTGGAGCTGCTCCCGCTTCCAAGGCATGGCGATTTCGAGCGCACGCAACGACGCGAACAGCCGCGCCAAGTGTTCTTCCAGAAGAAACGGCACGCCGTGGTAGACGCGCAAGGTCTCGAAGGTGCCGTCACCGAGCAGGAATCCGCGGTCGTCCACCGCGATCCGGGCGGTCGCACGCGGAACCAATTGCCCGTCGAGGAGCACGTCGCCGGCACCGGACGGCATGGTTCAGCCTCCCGCGGCAGTGAGCGGCGGGCGGCGGCGGGACGCCGTGGACGTCGCGGGCGTCGTCGCGCGACGCGCGGTCGTATCGCGCCGCGGGGCCGGCGCCGGGGTGGCGACCACCGAAAGCAATGCTTCCTGCAACGCACGTCCCTTCGCCAACGTCTCGTCGTATTCGCGTCCGGCGCGCGAATCGGCGACGATGCCGCCGCCGACGTGGAAATACGCGCGTCCGCCCTGCAGCAAGAACGTGCGGATCAAAATATTGAAATCCATGCAGCCGTCGAAACCGACGTAGCCGGCCGAGCCGGTGTAGACACCGCGTCGCACGCTTTCGAGTGAATCGATGACCTGCATGCAGCGGATTTTCGGTACGCCGGTGATGCTGGCGCCGGGGAACGTCGCCGCCAAGAGATCGAATGCGTCGCGATCCTCGCGCAGCGTGCCGACGACGTTGCTCACCAAGTGGCGCACGTGCGAGTAGCCCTCGACGCGCATGAAACGCTCGACGTCGACGCTGCCGGGCTCGCACACCCGCCCGATGTCGTTGCGTGCCATGTCCACGATCATCAGGTGCTCGGCGCGTTCCTTCTCGTTGGCGAGCAGATCGCGCTGCAACGCGCGATCCGACGCGCGATCCAACCCGCGCGGGCGGGTGCCGGCGATGGGGCGCGTCTCGACCCGACCTTGTTCCAGCTTCACCAACCGCTCCGGCGAGCAGCTCACGACCTCGTGTTCCGGGAAGCGCATGTAGGTCGCGAACGGTGACGGGTTGATGGCGCGCAAGCGGCGATAGAGCTCGAGCCCATCGCCCTCGAACGTGGCATCGAAGCGATGCGACAGGTTCGCCTGATAAATGTCGCCGGCCAGAATGTGTTCGTGCGCGCGCGCCAGCATGCGGTCGTAAGCGGCGCGGCTGATGTTGCTGCGCGGTTCGACGCGCGCGCCACGCACCACGCTGAGACGCGGCCGCGGCGGTTCCGGCACGATCCGCGCCGCGAGCGCCACCACCGCGGCGTGCAGCGCCCGCAATTCATCGCAAGCGCGTTCCCAGTCGCGACGCGCGCTCGCCGTGCATCGCACGCTGACGCGCAGCGACAATCGCCCGTCGCGTTGATCGCGACACACGACGCGCCGCACCAATCCCAATCGCAACTCCGGCACGCCCAGATCATCGCGGACGCGATCCGGCAAACGCTCGAGATGATTCTTGAAGTCGTACGACACGTAGCCGAGCAGCCCGCCGGCGAATCCGTGCGCGTAGGGCACTGCGAAAGCACCCGCCGCGTTCAGCAGCGCACGCACCTGCGACAAGGGATCGCGCGCCCGCACCTGCTTCACGCAGCGACCGCCGCGCCAGGTCTCGAGCTGGCCGCTCCGCAACACGTATTCGCACTCCGGATCCCACGCCAGGAACGAGCGCCGCTCGAGGTCCGGGGGTCCACCCGCGGTCTCGAACAAATAGATGTGCGTGTCGGGCGGCAACGCGGCAGCGAGCGCGGCGAAATCCCATCCCGGATCGGGGATCTCGAGCGCGACCGGCAGCGAAACACCGCGTCGATGATGCGCCGCGAAGAACTCCGCATCGGGCACGAAATGACCATCGCGCGCGAGCCGCGCCCCGGAGCGCGTGCGCCGCGGCGCGGACTTCCTCATCGTCACGGCGAGCAACTCCTCGCGGCGCGAAATGGCGGAGACGTTCTTACAAGGCGGCTGCCGACACGCCGCCTGTTCGAAAACTGACCATGCGACTCTAGCCGACGCGGCGTCCACGCGACAACGTCGCGACCCGGCCCCGCGCGGTCGCGCTGCGTCCACGCCGCGCAGGTGCGCGACCCGGGCGGCGCTGCGCGACGCCTTCCCAATCACTTGCCGCGGTGCGCGTTACGCCGTTGGGCCGGCGGGTACGGCTTTCGCTAGTCCGGACGCTCGGACGTCCGAGGCACGACAAGAGGGGTGGAGCGTGTCGGTTCACGAGAAGCTTCTCAAAAAGGTCGAGCAGGAACGCAGCAAGGGCCAGCTCGAGCGCGCGCTGACGCGCTTGAAGGAAGCCATGGCGCTGGATCCGCGCTCCTTCGAGTTGGCGCGTGAAGCCGCCGAGCTGTGCTTCGGGCTCGGACGCACGCTCGAGGGCACCAATATCTTGCGTGCGGCGATGAAGCGCGCGCCTAGCGATCGCCCGGTCGCGCTCGAAATGTTGGAGCGCGAGTTCGCTGCGAACAAGCTGCCCGAGTTGGCCGAAACGCTCTACGACTCGTACCTGTCGCTGCCCGATTACGATCGGGCGCGTGACGTGGTCACGGGACTCGCCGAGGGCGAACGCACCAAACTGTTGGCGAAGCTGCACGGTAAGGTCGCAGCGGCGGCGCAAGAAGCGCCGTCCGATGTGGCACGTTTGGCGGGACTGCTGCTCGCCGAGTCCCTGGCGTTGTCGGCGATGGAGCGCTCCACCGATGTGGCCGCAACGCTGACGCGCATGCTGGACCTCGACACCTCGCAGACCGATGTCGTCGGACGCCTGTGCAAGCTCGAGCTGCGTCAATCTCCCAATTGTCCGGAAGTGCAGCTGCTCTTGGCGCGCTGCTACATCCAAGTGCAGAAGCCGGAATTGGCGGCGGAGCATTTGGTCGGCGCTGGTCAGGATGCGCGCTTGCGCTCGCAGGCGCTGCAGTTGGCCGATGCAGCCGGATCTTCGGCGGCCATGGCGCGCGTACGCGCCGAATTGCTGCTCGCAGAGGCGCAGTACGGCCCCGCTGCCGCCGCGCTCGCGGTGTACCTGCAAGCCGATGAGCATCACGCGGCCGCGATTCGCCACGTGTTGGAAGGCGTGCCGGGCGCAACCCAAGCGACACCAGAGTTGCGCCTGTTGTACGCGCGGGTTCTGGCGCGAACGGGTGCATCGCGGCTCGCATTGAAGGAATTGACCGAAGCACGCGGCAAAGGCATCGACGGCGCCGCCGCGTTGGCGGTCGTAGACGAGTTGCTCGCCGCCGACACGCGCAGTGTCGACTTGCAGCTTTGCAAGGCGCGCTGGTCGCTCGAGGCCGGCAGCGTCGACGCCGCGGTCGAGGCATTCGAACGCGTCGTGGCGCTCGACCCGTCGCGGATCGAAAAACTGCGCGAGGAAATCGAAGCCGCATGCAAGTCGAACGGGACTGCGGCACTCGGCCGGCTGCTGGTGGATTTGTACGTGAAGCTCGAGCTGCCGCAGGAAGCCAGCGAAGCGCTCCAACGATTGCGCGACTCGCACGCCGTCGAAGCGACGGTCTTGTTCGACCTCGCGAGCGTGGTGGCCGGACAGTACGGCTTGTCCTCGACCTTGCTCGCGGTTTTCGTCGAGGCCGGGCTCGACACCGGGCGCGAGCGCGAAGCGCGCGCCGCGGTTTCTCATTACCTCGCGTCGCCGGGCGTGCGCACCCACGAATTCGCGCAGCGCGCCGGCGACTTGGCGCGTACGCGCCCCGAGCACGCCGCCGCGCTGGCGCGCGTCTTGGACGGACTCCCGCTCCCGGTCGAAATGCGATTCGCGTTGGCGCAGGCCTCGCTACAGAGCGACGATTCGGCCCGCGCCCTGGTCGACATCGAGGCGATGGTGCTCGAACGGCCGGCGATGCGCGACGCCGCGCTCGCGGCACTCGACGCCAGGCTGGAGCGTCGCGCGGATGACGTCGAAGCACTGCTGCTCTCGGCGACGCTGTGCGAAGAGGTGGGCCGTCTGGCCGAGGCGGCGCAACGTCTCGCGCGTGCGCTCCGCGCCGCACCGGCCGAGACCGATCGGGTTTGCAAAGCCGCCGAGAGCGTGTTGCGTCGCGATCCCAAGCAGGTGGATTCGTGGCGCGAGATTCTCTTGGCGCTGGTGGACGTGCAGCGTTTCCGGCACGCGCGTGAACTGTGCTATCTCGCGGCACAGGCGCTCGCGCCGGAGAAGCAAGGCTTCGTGCACGTGGCGTTGGCAGAGATGCAGCTCGACTCGAAGCAGCCCCAGAATGCGCTCAACGAATTCGAAAGCGCGCTCGCCTGCGACGACGTGCCGGTGGATCGTATCGTGCCGCGCTTGCGGCAGATGGTGCAGAGCGACACCAAGCACGGCTATGCACGTTACGTGTTGGCGGCAGCGCTCTTGCGTCAAGGCGACAACGCCGACGACGCGATCGCGAACTTGGCCGCGGCGGTGCAGCAGGACGACCTGCTGGTGGACCTCGCCTTCGACTTGCTGGCCGAGCACGTGCCGCAATTGCAAGATCACGCTGCCGCCTGCGTGCTGGAAGGCACGCTGCGCCTGCGCAAGGGCGAGCGCGCCCGCGGCGTCGCTCTGATCGGCCGCGCAGTCGAATTGCAGCCGCAGATCGCGACCGAGGTTCTGCCGCAGCTCGAAACCGAATGGGACCGCGACCCGACCGACCTCGACGTCGGAATGGTGTTCGCGTACGCGGTGCGTTGCACCGGACAGTCGCGCCGCGCCGCGCGCTTGCTCGGCGATTTGGCGCGACGTTTTCCCGAGCAACAAGACCGTCTCATCGCCGAGCTGCAGTCCGTGGTTGCGAACGACCACGTGCCCGAGGCGCATCGCGTGTTGTGGGAGCTATTCGTCGAGCGCGGCGAGAACGACGCGGCGACCGAGCACCTGCATTTGGCACTCGACGTCGTGGAAGACGACGCCGACGCCACTCGCGACCTGCTCGACGCGGCGCTGCGACGCTCACCGGGGACGCCGTGGATCGTCAGCCGATTGGCGGACGTCGAATCGCGCAGTGGACGGGTGCAGCGCGCCGAGGAACTGTTGCGCGGCTTGCTGCAGTCGGATCCGTCGTGTTGGGAAACCGTGCTGGCCGGCGTGCGCGGCGTCGGCCCGCAGGCGTCGACGCAGGGCCTGCAAGTGTTGGAGATCGATTGCTTGCTCGCCGGCCGCCGCGGCGACGAGGTGCTCGAATCCTTGCGCCGCTTCCGCGCCGCGCATCCGGGTGCACGCGGGCTCGTCGTCGAGCGCTATCGGCTGCTGGCGGCGCAACAGAGTGGTGGCGTCGCGGCTGAACTCGATCTCGCGGTGCTGCTGAAGGAAATCGGCCAGATTCAAGAAGCGGTGGCGCTGCTCGAGGCAGCCGTGCAACGCAACCGCAAGCAAACAACCGAGGACGGCGGCGAGGATCCGGTCGAGCGCAAGGTGCGCTTGGCACTCGCCACGTTGTACGTCGAGCTGGGGCGCGAACGCGAGGGACGCGAACTTCTGGGCACGGTGCTCGATCGCCCCGGCGATCATCAAGAAACCTACGGCTTCCTGGAACGTCTGGCCGCGCAAGGCATGATGGCGAAGCTGAAAGGGTTGCGTGACACCATCGCCGCGTCGCCCGGGAACTTGCGCGCGCGACTCGAGCTGGCGCGTTTGTCCATTGTGTCGATGGATTTCGACGCGGCGCGCGAGGCGTTGTGCTTCACCGGCGATTCGCCGGCGGTCGAAGCCGCACGCTTGTACCTGCTGGCACGCAGTCACTACGACGAGGATCAGCCGCAGCTCGCGCTTGCAGTCTTGCGCAGCGTCCAGTTGGACGATGTCGCCGATCAGGAGTTGCGCCGCAATATCTCGTACCTCAAGGCGGTGTGCTGCGAGCGCCTGGGAAATTTCGGCGAGGCACACGCTTTGTTCTTGCAGCTTCTGAGCGAGGTCCCGTATTTCAAGGACACGCGCGAGCGCGTGCGCGCCACCTACCAGAAGCACCTGGAGGAGGCGCTCGAGACGCGCGTCGAAGCCTTGGAGAAGCGCACGCACTTGGAGATGTCGTAGACGAGAGCGCGGCAGCCGCGGCGTCTAGGAGGATGGAGGAGTCATGAAGTTCTGCCCGTTCTTGGTGGCCGGCAGCTCCTTGACGGAGCCGCAGTCGAAGAGCGTCGCGGTCGAAAACAACGCGGATTCGACCGCAGCGGCCGCCGCTGGCTCCGTATCTCCAAACGCGAATCTCGAATGCCTCGGTGAAACGTGCCGCTTCTATCACGCCGGCGGTTGCCGGTTCGATGCGATGTTCACCTCGTGGGAAGCACGAGTCGCATCGCCCGAGGTCGCAAGTGCAGCGGTTCCCGCTGACGAGCCGGTTGTTGCATCGCAATCCATTCTCGCTTCCATCCCGGCGATTCTCGAGGAAGTGTGGTCGCTGCAGCGCGAAAGCTTGCGCGAAGTCATGGGCGGCTTCCAGAAGATCGAGGCGTCGCAGGTCGAGTTGAAGGAGGGCATCGCACAATCCCCTCTCAGTGCGGTCGCGTCGCAAGTCGGTCAAGTCGAGTCGCACGTGACCGGCGTCGAGACGCAAGTGCGCAAGGTCGAGTCCGAGGTCGCGCGCGTCGAGGCGGTCGTCGGTCGAGTCGAGTCGCAACTTGGACAACTCGACGCGTCGCTGGCCTCGCAGTTGGCGGCGCAGTTGCGCGTGTTGGGTGAAGTGCGCGCGACGCCGCCGCATCCCGAACTCGTCGGCCTCCTTGGCCAGCGCTTCGAGAGCTTGGAGCGCGACGTGCGCCAAGTGGAGGAGGCCTTGCGCGCCACGCTCGGCGAATCGGGCGCTTCGTTGCGCTCGCAGTTGGCCGAATCGCACGGCACACAGCGCTCGCTGCAAGACACGCTGGCCGCCATCCAGGCGACGCTGGCGGAAACGAAATTGCTGGCGCAGCGCGCCGCCGAGTCCGATGCCGGCGCCGGCGTGCAGGCCAGCGTGCGCGAGATCCAGAATGCGGTGCAAGCGCGCGTCCAGGACGCCCAGGCTGCGGTGCAGGGTCGGGTGCAAGAGGCGCAAACGTCGATGCAAGCTGCGGTGCGCGAGTTGCACGCGGCGACGTTGGCGGCGGTCGCCGGCACCGAGACGTCGTTGCGCGAAGTGCTCGACAAGTTGCAGGGCACGGTGACGTCCACCGGCCAGGACGGACAAGCCGTCGTGCGCTCGCTCAACTCCGAGACGCAAACACAGCTCGGCTCGCTGGTCGCGCGGGTCAGCACCGAGATGCGAAATCAGACGGAGCGCGGCCTCAGCAAGGTGCTGGAAGAAATGGTGCAGGTGCGCGACGCGCGCATCCAGATTCAGGCGGCGCTCGATGCCTTGACGCGCGAGACGCGCGAGGTGGCGGTGCTGGCACGGCGGGTGGAGTCGTCGCAAGTGTTGACGCACGAGTTGCTGGACGAGCAGCGGCAGATGACGTCGAAACTGGATTTGCGCGAGCGGCGCGAGCGTGCACGGCAGCTCAACAACGCCGGCGTCTTGTGCTATCACCAGGCGGCGTACGATGCGTCCGTCGATCGCTTCAAGCAAGCGACGGAATTGGATCCGAATCTCGCCGAGGCGTACAACAATCTCGGGTTGTCGTACACGGAAATGAGCCGCGACGATGAAGCAACGGCGGCGTTCCAGCGCGCGCTCGAGATCGATCCGTCGATCGGCAACGTCTACAACAATCTCGGGTACTTGTATTACCGCAGGGGCGAATTGGATCACGCGGTCGAGATGTACCAGCGCGCCATCCAGCGCGGGTCGGATACCAGTGCGGCGTACTCGAACCTCGGCAACGCCTACTACAAGATGAAGCGATTCGATGCGGCGGTGTCGGCGTGGCGGCGCGCGGTGGAGATCGATCCTTCGAACCACAAGGCGCAGGCGGCGCTGGAGCGACTGGGACTCGAGACGCGGCCGAGCTGAGGGGCGGGGACCCCCGACCCTTCACGACTTCACGCGGGCGCGGTGTCGGCCGCGCCGCTGCTCAGACAGTGCGTGCGGTGCTGCGGCTCGACGATTACAGCATCGCGACCCGCACGCACAACTCGCCTCGGCACGGCCGACACCGTCCCGCTCGAACTCGCGATGGCACGGCGGACCGTGCCCGCTCGAACTTGGTGCCCACCTCTATTCCCGCAAGGCGTACAATGGCCGGGCTACTGTGAACCGGTGAATCGGAACCTCTCTCGCGACGCCGGGGCACAAGGGGGAGGAACTCATCATGCGCGTGCGTCTACTGATTATTGCTGCCGTCATGGTCGTGGGAACGAGAAGTGCGGTGGCGGACAACCCACACACCTTGACATTGATCCCGGACCGCGACGCGACGCTCTACCAAGATTCGCTCGGTGCGAATGCCGCCGGGAGCGCCGATGGTCTCTTCACCGGAATCAACTTGGGGCACCAAGCACGTCGTGCGCTGTTGCATTTCGACGTCGCCGCGCTCGTGCCCACGGGGTCCGCGATCCTCAGCGCAACGCTCACGCTCAGCATGTCCAGAACGATCGCGCTCGCCCAAGACGTCGAGGTGCACGCGGTATCGGCTTCGTGGGGAGAGGGCAGCTCGATTGCGGTGGGCGGCTTCGGCGGCGGTGGAGCCGGGGGAATTGCGGTGGCCGGCGACGCGACCTGGTTGCATCGCTTCTTCCCGGGGTCATCGTGGGTGACGGCGGGCGGAGACTTCGCGCCGGCAGTGAGCGCGGTGCAATCGGTCGGAGCTGCCGGCTTCTACACTTGGGGATCGACGCCACAAATGGTCGCCGACGTCCAACAATGGTTGACCGCGCCAGCTGCGAACACCGGCTGGATCTTGATCGGCCCTGAAGTGACCGCGCCGTCAGCGAAACGCTTCGACAGCCGCGAGAATGTCGTGCCGCAGTTCCGGCCGCGTTTGACGCTGGTCTTCAACTCACCGGTCGACGTTCCCGCGCCGCCGAACCTGAGTCGCCTGGCGTTGCACGCGGGCGTCCCCAATCCGTTCAACCCGCGCACGGCGCTGCGCTACAGCCTTCCCGAGTCGGGTCACGTGCGGCTCGACGTGTACGACGCACACGGTGCGTGGCGAACGACGTTGGTCGATCGCGAGCAGCCGGCGGGCGACCACGTTGCGATTTGGAATGGTCGCGACGCGCGCGGTCGAGGTCTGGCATCCGGCACGTACGTCGTGAAGTTGGTGTCCCAGGGTGCGACGCGTAGTCGCTCCGTCGTGCTGGTGAAGTGAGACGCCGCGCGGCGCGCGGTTGGCGGCGGTTTGCGATGTGTACTAGGATCGCGACGCCTGCCGTGACGCGTGGAGATTTTCGGTGACTCGTCGGATCCGCTCGCGCGCCATTGCGATGGGCGTGCTCGTGATGTCGGTGCTGGGGCTCGATTGCGGCGACGGCCCCGTCGTTGGTGGTGCCGCGTTTCCGTGCTCGAATGCCGCCACGGTATTCTTGACCTCCAAACTCGACGACGACGATGGGGACGGCAACCCGCGCGACGAAGATTTCCCCCGAATCGACGACGAGGACGACGACATCGCCGACCATGCGTGGATCGACGACGACGCGGGCCTGCACCACCTGTTCTTCCAGAGCGAAGATCACGGCGACGGCACCCGCATCGAGCACTACGTCTCGAGCGATCTCCGCAGCCTCACCTACGTCGGTACCGCGCTCCGCAACAACCCGAACGGCTGGGACTCGCGCGGGCTGTGGGCGCCGCACGTCAGTAAGCGGTCATCCAGCGGAGTGTTGACGCGGGACGTCGAGTTCTGAGCGCATTGGGTTTGCAGCGAAGAATTCCTTCCAGAGTCGCGGCGTGAGCTG
>Ga0247727_10006334_pt1 | contig 23332 bp, 33 predicted proteins | sample WisWelCaveWW1625_FD_202498 | JGI IMG/M metagenome (GOLD analysis project Ga0247727, IMG submission 202498) | Biofilm microbial communities from Wishing Well Cave, Virginia, United States - WW16-25 | ecosystem: Environmental > Aquatic > Deep subsurface > Groundwater > Cave microbial mat | place...
CGTCGTCGCAGGTCTCGACCGGGTTCAGCGCGAGGTCATCGCGCTGCTGCCCGGCGAGCCGTGGCAAGGTGCAGTAAAGGGGAGGCCCCGCAAGCGGTCGCCCAAGCGCTGACGTCGGCGTTCCCAGTGGAGTTGTTGCCAATGGGCAAGCCTCGCCTCCTGATCACGGTCGAAGACACACTCGCCGGCCAGGGCCGCGGTACCATCGTGGTGCCTGACCCGGACTTGGGGCCTGGGCCACACAAGATGAGGGTGCTCCGAAGAGCCGATGGTTCGCGCAAGGCCCTGCTCGACCGAGGTGAGCCGAGGGATTAGCCTCGCTCCCGTGCGCGCCGTCGTGCAGCGCGTCTCGTCGGCCAGCGTGACGGTCGAGGGGGCGGTGGTGGGCGAGATCGGGCGCGGCCTCTGCGTGCTGGTGGGCGTCGCGGCCGACGACGGGGAATCGGACGCCCGCTGGCTGGCCGACAAGGCCGTCGAGCTGCGCATCTTCGAGGACGAGGCGGGCAAGATGAACAAGTCGGTGCGCGAGGTGGGCGGGGCGCTGCTCGCCATCTCGCAGTTCACCCTGCTCGGCGACGCGCGCCAGGGGCGGAGGGCGGGCTACTCGGGCGCGGCCCCGCCCGACGCCGCGCAGCCGCTCTACGCCCGCTTCTGCGCGCTCGTCCGCGAACGGGGCGTGCCGGTGGCGGAGGGAGTATTCCGCGCGACGATGACGGTGCGGATCGTCAACGAGGGGCCGGTGACGCTGCTCCTCGACAGCAAGAAGCTGTTTTGAAGCGGCTTGACATTCGATAATGATTCGATAATCGACCGCGACCGCGACCGCGACTCCTGCCCTACGGTCATTGCGGCGGGAGGCGCCTCTTCTTCTCGCGGGTCCGGGGGGCGTTGCGGGGGGTTGGAAACCCCCTGCACAAGCGGAGGGCCAAAGGCCCGGAGCGCCCCAGAAATGCTTTTGCTCCAATCCGTTCGCGCGCTATTCCTTGTGCCCTGGACCGGAGGGACCCATGCACTCGAGCGCGGACTGCCTCTTCTGCAAGATCGTGGCGGGCAAGATCCCCGTTCAGCGGCTGGCCGAGGACGACGCCGCCCTGGCGTTCCCCGACATCAACCCGCAGGCGCCGGTACACGTGCTGGTGGTTCCCAAGCTGCACGTCGAGTCGCTCGACGAGATCAAGGACGACCAGTGGCCGCTGGTGGGGCGCATCCATGCGCTGGCGGTGAGGGTGGCGCGCGACAAGGGGCTGACGAAGTCCGGTTTCCGCACGCTCTTCAACACCGGGCCGCAGGCGGGGCAGACCGTCTGGCACCTGCACCTTCATATGCTCGGCGGGCGCAGCATGATGTGGCCGCCGGGTTGACGCTCGACCAGCCGCAGCGCGCGTTCTTCGCCGAGCATGGATGGCTGGTGGTGCGCGGCGTGGTGGCGGCCGCGCGCGTCGCCGAGCTGGCCCAGGTCCTCGACAAGCTCTTCATGCCGGCCTTCTATCCATCCCAGGGGAGCCATGTTTGGGAAGTGCCGGGGCTGTCGAAGGGGTTCGAGGCGGTGCTCCGCCACGCGCGCGACCCGGCGATGGCGGCCCTCGCAGCCCAGGCCCTGGGGGCCCGGCGGCTGCGGCTTCTTCAAGACACCTGCCTGGTGAAGCCGCCGCTGACGGGAGGGCGGGTCGAATGGCACCAGGACTACACGTACGTCGGTTATCTCGATCCCCCGCGCGCCATCACCGCCCGCCTCGCGCTCGCGCCGTGCACGCCGGAGCGGGGAGGGATGATGGTGCTCGACGGCAGCCATCGCTGGGGCCTTCTGGGCGGCGTGCAAGCGCTCTCGGCGCCGCGGGTGACGGACGCGCTGCGGCTGCTCGGCGACGACGAGGCCGCGCGCGCGGCCGCGGGCGCCACGGCCATCGGGCTGGAGCCGGGCGACGTCAGCCTGCACCACTGCCTCACGTTCCACGGCAGCGGAGAGAACCGGAGCGCCGAGGCGCGCAAGACGCTGATCACGCGGTACTTCGACGGCGAGTGCCGGCTGGTGCCGGAGCGACTGCCATCGAAGGAGGCGCTCGCGCACTTTCCGGCGGACGCGGAGGGGAGGCTTTCGGAGGAGGCGTTCCCGGTGGTGTACGAGGCGCCGCACTGACCACGACCCCGACCTCGACCTCGACCTCGACCTCGACCACGACCTCGACCTCGACCACGACCACGACGACCCCGACCACGACCTGCCACAGCCGGCGCGCAACAGCGCAGCGTTCACGCCTTCTCCTCTGGCGCCGGATACGCCAAGGAGTACGGAGAGATGGCCAGTTCGCGCGTGGTCATTCGCGTGATCTCTTTCGTTGCGCCCGTCCTCCGGTCCATGACCTCGAAGGTGCGCTCAGTCTCCACCGCGTAGTACGCCGCGCAGGCGTTGACCCGCGTGATGACTCCCGAGCCTGATCCTCTGCCGGATCAGCGTCAACACGTAGTGCGATGTCACGCCCAGGATGTCCGCGACCTGCTGCACGGTGTAGACCGGCTCCCGCGGCGCGACCTGGGACGCCGGCGTCTTGAGCCCGACCGAGAGGCGGTCCCGGAGTCGCACCTGGAGCTTGGCCAACCGCTCCAACACGGCAGCGATTTCGCTCATGGTTCCCTTGTTTCGATCAGCCGGGTCAAAAGATCGAAGGCAGACTCCTGCAACGAGAGCTTTGTGGGTTCGAGCGCGGCCCCGGCGGCGGCCCGGGCGGCGTCCCCGGCGGCGTCCCCGGCGGCGGCCCGGGAGGCGGCCCAGGCGGCGTCCCGGGCGGCGTCCCCGCCGGCGGCCCAGGCGGCGTCCCGGGCGGCGTCCCGGGCGACGTGCCAGGCGGCGTCCCGGGCGGCGTCCCCGGCGGCGGCCCGGGAGGCGGCCCAGGCGGCGTCCCGGGCGGCGTCCCGGGCGGCGTCCCCGGCGGCGGCCCGGGCGGCGTCCCCGGCGGCGTCCCCGGCGGCGGCCCGGGAGGCGGCCCAGGCGGCGGCCAAAGTCGGCCGGGATGCTTTGAATGTTCCAAGATCCACGATTGGTGGCAAGCATTCGAGTGCGTCCGCCTGTTCATCGAGCTTGGCCAGCCGCAACCAGGCCGGGATATGGACGCGCAACAACCAATCGGCGATCAGCCATCCCCGCCGTTCTTTGACCGTCGGCGTCGCCCGCGTGCCTACGAGTTTCGGGATATAGGGCTTCAGACGCTGCCGTCCGGCATCATCGAGATCATCGTTCCAGCGGCGGCAGAAGGCTGAGATGATCGGACAGGCGCAAGCCGGCGAATCGGTGTGGGGCTCGCCGGCAACGAAGGCGACGGCTTCCATGACGCAGAGGCCATCATTGGCCGGATGACTTCCGCGCTCCAGGACCAGGCCGTCGAGATCGAGCACGCGCGGTGTCATCGTTCTTCCTTGCCCTTCTTCGCGGGCTTGGGCTTGGGCTCGGCCTGTGCTGGCGCATCCAGCCTAGCCATCTCACGCTCGATCAGCGCTGCAACGATCGGCGCCTTAGCTGGCTTGCCTTGGCCAAGCGTGTGCTTTCGTTTCACGGCTTGAAGATCAAGCCACTCGACGCATCGGCGGGGCAAGACCAGCGTAATCGTCACCCCCTCCGAGATCATCATTGGGGCCGTACTCACAGCGACCAAAGTAGGCCGAGAATACCCATAAGGCAATGATTCCTTTGAAGTTTTGGTTACGCCGCCACCAGTGGCGGCCGAGGTTACAGCGATAGTCCGCGGCTCAGATGTGACGGCGTCATCAGACGTGACAGCGCCACTCGTCAGACCATGGCGGGAGGGCTCAGCAAGGATGCGATGAAGATGCTGTCTACTGAGCCCCAACAACTTAGCGGCATTCGACTTATTGCCTTCCGCAATTTGCAGGGCCTCCACGAGTGCCGCGTGTCGCTGGGCTGTCCCCCTGCAGTCACGCCACAGTCTCATTGGCGCGTATGTTACATCCTCGCGTGCTCGCGTGTCAAGGACTTAACCCTCGCCTTGAAACATACGCGCGAATGTGCCATTCTCCCGCCATGGGAAGCGAACGAAAGAAGAAGCCACCCATGAAAAATGGGCCAGACGATCATGTTGGGGTGCGAATCAAGAGATCGCTGCGACGACGGCTCAACACCTATGCGTCGAGCCAGGACCGCGAGAAGCAAGGTGTCCTCGACGAGGCCGTCGAGGAATATCTGGTGAAGCGCGGCGCTCAGTGATCCCCGGCACGCCACCGGGAGGGGCCGGGCAGCGGAAGCGCCGGACAGTGGGATCTTCTACCCCGAGAGCGTTCCAAAAGGAAATAGTTGACATCACCGACAGCGCAGCGGTAGGCTCTGATCCTCCGGCCCTGAGGTAGCAAAAACGTTCAGCTTAGATCCGAGGTTCGGATAGGGAAGGCGCGATGCTCCGAGTTCTTATCGCGATCCTGAGCACGATTCTCCCTCGTGTGGCTGTCGCCGCCGACAAGCCGAGAGCCCCACAGACGGACGATGGGTCGTCGTCCGTGTTGAGAAGGGGATTCCCTTGCCGCTACCTCGAGCTACAAGCACCGCACTATCGGGTCACCTGGGCCAGAGCGATGGCCGAGCGAGAGCTGCGACAGCCCACTGCCGAAGAGATCAAGGCGGCGACCAGCCCCTTCTTGGTGGTCGCCTACTCGCACACGAAACCCTACGTCGGCACCGGCGGCTGGCGCTGCACCCATTCAGCGCCGCCGATAAAGGCAGTGATGAGGGTCGGTGACGAACGCATCGAGGCGGACATGACCGTGTCGCAACGGACGTGGACCAACCCCATGGGGGCCCAATGGAACACCTACGACGGAACCGCCGCGTTTCCACTAGAACAAGCAATGGCGCTGGTCAGCAAGGTAGACCGGAAATTGCAGGTCGCCGTCGCTTTCCGTGGAGCTGATCCGTTCGTGTTCGAGTTCCGGGCGAAGGATTTGGGCCTGCTAACCCCCCCCTGAGTTTCCCCAGACGATCAAAGCAGATGCCCTAGCCGGTTCCTTCTGATCTGATCCCCGCCAGCCGCGCCGCGTCACGGACGTGGGGGATCATCTCGGGCTGCCAGGGGCAGGTGGCCAGGCGCAGCATCAGGGCGAGCTGCTCCTCCCCTGTCATGAGAAGCTCGCAGGGTTGCTTCAGCACGCGTCCCCCGCGGGGCGCCGGCTCGCTGAGCGCCAGCATCCTCAGCCGGAGGTCGGCCTCGGCGCGGAGCTGGTCATCGGGCACGTATAGCGGCTGGTCCAAGGCGATCCACCAGAGCTGGAACGCCTCGAAGGCTGCGTCGTCGTCGAGGATGACCCGGAGGTCACGCCCGCCTACTTGATCGTGCCGTTGCCCCGGATGGCCTCGACGCTGTATTCGGCCATCTTGAGATCGTCCGTAGCGCCACCCTGTCCGGTCAGCTTGCTCGTCTGCGACGAGCCAAAGTTCAGTGAGCTCAGGCCGAAGTTGACCGCGATGATCGTGGGTGCCGCCGCTGGCGCGGCATCCTTCAGGTAAAAGCCCTGGACCGCACACACCGTGCTTGAGCGACGCGTCAGGATGAGATCGAACTGGCCGATGTTGCTCGCTACCGCAGCCGCAGAGGCGAGGATCGTGTTGAACTGCGTCCCGATGTAGAAGCGCAGGGTCTTGGCGTTCGTGTTGTTCGCTAGCGTGCACAGACCGCGTAGGCGAAGCGCATCCCCGTCAGCGAGCAGGTTCGCCGCGATCGTGAATGAGTAGCCTGCCAGATCCGTCTCGCCCGTGCTGACGTTGCCCGCCCCGACCGAGAATCCGACTCCGAAGTGCTGGGTCTTGAGCAACCCGTTGTCGTCCATGGCTGTCTTCAGGACGTTCTCGTTATCCCGAATGTGCGTGTTCAGAAGAGCGGCGCTCACGACCTCCAGCGGGACCCACGTCCGGGGCGTTGTCCAGGCCATTCTGTCTCCTCAGTACAGGGCGATGCCGTTGCCGCCATTCCAGAGCAGCGCGCGCATCGCTTCAGTAAGCGTCGCCTTGCCGAAGCCAAGCTCGTCGATCATCCCATCCCAATGATTCAGGGCGTTGACCGCGCCGATCGCGAAGTCCTGCGTAGTGTCGGTCGGTGGCCCCGTGGTAGGCGCAGACTCCACAGTCCCGTTGTTGACCTGGAGATTCACCTGGTTCGCGGTCGGATCGTGCCACCCCACCAAGAAGTGCCAGGCGCCGGCCGTCAAGTTCACCGACCCTACGATGCCGAGCGAGGCGCCGGCCGCGTCGTAGACCTCGTAGCGACAGCGTCCCGAAGCGTCGTCCGTATACAGGGACCACTCCCGGCGCTTCCCAGCGATGATCTGGCTGCCGGCGACGAAGGCCTCGGGCTTCACCCAGCAGAAACAAAAATGGTGGATGTCGCCGGTGGATAGGTCGGCATTATCGGCAACCGACAGATATTGCGAGCTTGATCTTTCGAAGTCGTTGCCCATCCCGACCTGGCCGGCTGAGGCAACCGGGGCATTCGTCGGAGCGAGATGGCTCTGCTTGGCCCGGTCGTAGCGAATCCCCGCATCCTTTTCATCGAGCGGCCAGTACCCACTGAGGAGTGCCCTGACGTCTTGGGCGAGAGCAGGAGACAAGAAGCTGCCAAAGCCCAGGCGTGTCGAGGAATCGAGTTCGCCGAACCCAGCGGTCCCAAGAATCCAGAATGTCTCGGTGTCTGCCGGGATCAGTCGCCAGGTACAGCGGATGCTCCCGGCGGTGCGCATGTCAAACGCGATCTCGTTGATGTAGAAGCCGGCCGGCTCGACGAGCGCACTGACGCCCGTCACGCTTTCCGAGAACCCAACGCGGTCCGAGATTTCACGCGCAAGGGCTTGCGTCATGAGCGTATCCGACTCATTCGCCAGGAAAGTCACGGCTTCGACCTTCGTCGCCGGAAGCTTGCTGCGGTTCAGGATGTAGTGGGCGATATCGAGGCCGACCTCGAGGCTGTTCTGGTAAGGCATGTCGTAGGCAACGACCGCCTCGCCGTAGATTCTCTTCCGGATCGTATCGTCGCTCGCTTCGAGGATCATTGGCTCGAACGAGTAGACACCCTTGCCCCTGAGCTGAAGCTTGGTCAACCAGCCATCGAAGACGGTCCTGTTCGTGCCAGCCGTACCGCTGTTGAGCACCTCGACCGCGGCGGTGTTGGAACCGTAATCGGCCGTCACCGCGAGCTGCGCCGTCCTATCCTCCCCAGTTCCGTCGCGGTTCTCGAAGAAAAGGTAGTCGGTCGTCGGCTCTGGCACGACGAGCTCCGTGCCTCCCACGCGGATCGCTGGCTGCGAAGGATCACGGTACGGGCAGATAAACACAGGCGGCATCGTGAAGCGTGGGATGAACTGAGGCGAGCCTAGGCTGAATAGCACCGTCGTTGCCGACGGATCGATCCTGCGAGGGCGTACCTGTACCTTGACGCGATTGGCCATGTCGTCGCGAGTTCGGCGTACCTGTACGGCCAGGCTCTCCGCATCCGTCACGTCGATCGAGTTCGTGGTCTTCAGGCCGCGCGAGCGTCGGCCCTCGAACGTCAGGGTCTCGCCCTGCGTGGTGTTCCCCTTGACGAAGACCGACGCAAACTCCGAGGCCGCGAGCTTCTGGAATTCGCTCAGCAGCGTGGTCGATTCGTCGAAGGCGTTATCGAAGGCCGCTGCGAAGCGGTCCGTATCCGTATCGATCGACGTTGCGGCCGGCTGAGAATCGATTGCGGCGAGCAGGAGCGAGAAGAGCTGGTCGGCCCGCTGCTCAATCTGCACCGTAAGGCCACGCGGCTTCGTTCGGGCGGCCTCATCCATCCAGTCTACGCACCGAATCGCGACGATCCGACGTTGCTTCCCCGGCACCACGGCGATGTCGGTGACCTTGCCACGCCACTTGTAGTAGGTCACGCCACCATAGACGATCGCGACGCGAACCTTGACCCCCACCTCGAACCCAGCCCGGCACTTGGGATTGTCGGGAGAATAATAACCGGGGTTGCCGGCGGAATCGTAGTTGATCAGTGACAATTCCAGCGTCCCGGCCTCTGCCACCCTGTCGAGGTCTCCGGTCCCAGCGATGCCATAGCGAAACTGGATCTGGTCCTCGCCCGACACGTCGACAACGACAGAGGTCCATTCGTCGGGCGGGATCGTGATCTCGCGGCTTACCGGCGCGGAATCTTGGCCACCTGACACCGCGAAGTCCTCTGTCACCAGCAGGCCATACTTGAGCGCGAGGTAGTACCCTACGCGTCGTCTGTCGGCCTGCGATAGCCATGAGCTGTAAACGATGATCTCGGCGATGCAGCCGTCGAAGGCGTTCCCGACCGAGCCCGCGCCAACTTGCAGCGTCCCCGTGAGAAGCGTCGTCGTGCCAGACACAATTGAGGCTATCTGCGAATCATCGAAGACGTTCTCGCCGATGTAGAGGTTCGTTGCGTCGTGCCCCCACATCGCGATGCGCGGCTGCCCGGGGATCGTAGGATCGTAGGCTCGGTCGGCGCCGCCGCTGTCCGTGTTCAGGACGGAGATCCGCCGCACGGGAGTCGTGTCGAAGTTGTAGAACACGCCAACGATCCCGTTGGTGTCTACGAAGAGATAGCGTTCCGTGCTCGTCTGCGTCGGGTCCTGGAGGAAAACGACGAAGATCGTACCTACCCCGTTCGCACCGAGGACCTGGGCCAGCGTGGCGCTCGAATCCAGGCGGTCATTGCTGCCGTCGAACAGCACGCACGGCCGGCGCACCGGCCATTTCGCGACGACCAACTCCTTATCGGCGATGAACACGGGACGCTGAGAAGCCGTGCCCTGCGTAAGGTCGCGGCCGTTGCCGGAGGAATCCGCCCAGGTCGTGACCGGGGTGCCGTCCGCCAGGGTGATCGATCCCGCGTGCCACCAGGCCGTGGGCGAGAGGATCGACGGAAGGATAGGGAGGACCATCTGCACGTCGACGCTGGTCGGAACGACCCCCATCAGTTCACCGCCAGCAAGACTCCATCACGAACAGCGCGAGCGATCATGGCGGTCTGGCGATCGAGCGCGGCCTCGAAGCGTCGCTGATCGAAACCGCCAGCGACGGAGCTTCCTGCGGGCCCCCTCTCTCGCACGACGGCTTCTCGGCCGTGGAGCATGGCAAGCGTGCCAGGGCCGAAGTCCCGGAAGCCACCCGAACCGTGCTGGAACTCCGGGATGTGGGGCCCGGGGATGCCAGGCGAGCCAGTGCTCACCGGGATGTGGATGCCAGCGCTTGCTATCCCCTGCGTCCGGAGGAGGGCCTCCACCAGGCGGTTGATCGCCTCGATCGCGCGACCCAGCCCCTCCTCGAGGGTCTCGGCGAACGTCAGGCCCGCGTCCTCGACGGAGCTGAACGCCTCCCCGTTCTCGTCGAGCAGCAGCCCCATCTCGATCATGCGCTCGATCTGCGGCCGCATCGCCTCGGGGATGGAAGCACCGGCGGCGAGCGCTTGGTCCACGTACTCCTGCATCGCCGGGCCCATCGCCGTGATAACCGCACCGTGCTCGGCCCCGGCTGCGGTCAGGAGCCGGTAGTCCCTGAGGAGCTGGGCGGCTTGCTGATTCAACTCCTGCTGCGCCCACTTCGGACCCATCTGCTCGATCGTCAGCCCGTAGCGGTCCATGGCCTCCTGGACGGCGGCGATCGCCTCATCGTGCAGCGCCAGCGCGTCCTCGATCTCCTTGATCGCCTTCTTGGCGGCATCTGGATTGCGGGCCGCGAACAGCGCATCGAGGGACAAGCCGGCCTCCCGAGCCGCGAACTCCAGCTCGGCCAGACCGCCGGCAGACTGGATGAACTCCTTTCGCAGCTTTTCGGCCTCCTTCGCTAGGTTGGGGCCGAAGAGGTTTTTCAGCGCCCGGCCGAGCCCGACGACACCGCCGATGATGGCGCCAATGATGTTGCCCTTGGTGAGTTGCTCGAACACACCGCGCGCCGTGTCCCCAAGCTCGCGCATGAACGTGACCGCCCTGCCGAGGGCCGACTCCGCCGAAACGCCGAGGATCTCGAATATCTCCTCGATGCCGGCGAGGGTGTCGCCGAAGAACCCGGCGACATCGGCAAGCGCTGACATCTTCCCGGCATGCTTTTCCGCGGCGCGCGCTGATTCCTCCTGCTGGTGCTGAAAGGCCGCGCCCTCCGCGAGGGCCTGCTCCTGCATCTCCTGGTACTCCGCTGCAGCCAGCGTCGCGCCGCTCAGGCTCGTGGCCAGATTGTCGTACGACTCGATCGACGTGGGCCTCGGGGCGTTCGCCAGGACCTGGAGCGCGCCGGCGAGCCCGGTGGCGACTACCCCGAGCTCATCCGCCTGCTCGGCGAGGGCGCGCGCTCGGTCAAGGATGGCCGCGTTCAGTTCCTGGCCCGCGATAGCGTCGTTGAACTCCCTGAGGTCCGCCAGGAGATTGGCGCCGGTCAGCTCGGCGCGCAGCGCCCTGACGCCCTTCGCGTACTCCTCGCTGGCCTTAGCCGCCTCCGCCTCCGCGATGCTGAACGACTTGACCGAACCGAACGCCTTCTTGAGCGCGGCGTCGATGTCGGCCGTTACCTTGGCCCCCTTCTCCGTGGCCACGTTGGCGGTCTGCTGCACCGCGTTGAACGCGGTGAGGTTGGCGCGATAGGCCTTCACCGCTTCGTCGCCGCCCTGGATGAAAGCGAAAAGCATGCCCAGTTTGTCGGTGAGCGATACGGTACCGCCCTCGAACAGCTTCATCTCGCCGATCTTCTTCCCGATTTCCCAAGAGGCCCAGGCCACCGCGACGACTGCCAGGATGGAGGCAAGCAATCCGAGGTGGCCCATGATGAGCGGAAGTAGGGCACGCACGGCGTTGAAGGCGGCCATCGCCGACCCGATAGAGGACGTCAGCATGCCGAAGACAACGAGCAGCGGCCCGATCGCGGCGGCCAGGCCCGCGACCACCACCACCGCCATCTTCACGGGCGGAGACAGTTCCGCAAACCACCTCACCGCTGCCTGGATGTGCGGGAGCGCCGCCTGCACCGCGTTCAGCATCATCCCGGCCAGCGGAAGGAGGGCGGTGCCCAAATCGCGCACGGCGAAACCGACCTCGTCCTTGATCGTGGACCAGCGACCCAAGAGGGTCCTGGACTGCTGCTCCATCATTCCGCCAAACTGCGCGTTCATGCCCGCGAGGATGCCCGGGATAGCGGCGGACGCCGAGATCGCCCCGCTCTCCGCGAGCTTCATGGCCGTGGGGATGTCTGTCCCGATCGCATCGGCCAGGAACCTCCAGGCGGGAATCCCAGACTCGGCCAACTGGTTCATTTCCTGGGCGCTGACCTTGCCCTTCGCCCCCATCTGTCCCAGGGCGAGCGTCACGCGGTTGATTGTCTCGCCGCCACCGCCGAGTCCGGCGACGGCATCGCCGATACTGGTCAGCATCGGGACGACCTGCTGCGCATTGAACCCCATCGCAAGAAGGCGGTTTGATCCCTCGACGAGATCAGGGAATTCGAAGGGTGTGCGCGCAGCGAATTCCTCGAGCTCCCCCAAGAAGGCGGTCGCCTGCTCGGCGGAGCCCAGCATCGTCGTGAACGCGATCTTGGTCTGCTCGAAGTCCCCGGCCAGCTTCAGCGCGGCGATGGCGGCTCCCGCCATTGGGAGGGTGATCCCGGCCGTCATACCGACGCCAACCGAACGAATGTCGGCGCCGACGCTCTTGAGCGTGGCACTGGCCTTCTTCAGTTCCGGAGACATCTCGTCCCGCAGTCTCAGGATCGCCTGAAGAATTCCTACGTCAAGCGTTGCCATTGGGCCCCTTCTGCGCCTCCCGCCTTTCCTTGGCTAGCGCGAAGGCATTGACTTCCGCCTCAGCCGCCAGGCGCGATGACCCTACGAGCGCGTTGCGCGCATTCTGGTCCCGCGCTTGGTCATAGGCCGTCTTGGCGTCGGCGTATTGGAGCATCTCGGCGCAGACCAGAGACAAGCGCTCGGGGTCTTCGTTCAGATCGCGGGCCACGACCGTCGGCAGCACCCCGAACGTCCTCGCCACCACCGCCAACGCCCACATCCCTCGGACTCGTGGGTCCTCGACCGGCTCCTCTTCGTCTAGGAATCGATGGAGGGCCCTGAGTCGTTTTTTCGGGCGGTCTCCGCGATGGCGGCCGGCGGGTCGGAGAGGTCGACGATCTCACCGTAAATCTGCTCCGCGGCCCATTCCTCCAAGTCATCGACGGCATCGAGGAAGCCCCGCGCGCCGGGGGCATCGAACCCGGGGAGGCTCATGATCCCCTCGCGAAGCACGATTCGGCGATCGTATTTCCTGGTCTCCCGCCTCTCGGTCACATGGGCGGCCTTGGTCTCGGGCAGATCGTCCCGGAATGCCCTGAGGATCTCTGGGCCCATCCCTCTGGTCATTGCCGCGACGGAGAGCTGCCTCACCTCCAAGGCCTTCTCGAGCTGAGCCGCAGAGAGCTTCCGAATGCGAACCGGGTCGCTTCCGACCGTGATCTCCTTGGTGATCTTCGACGCGAACATGGCGCTTCCTCCAGGGCGGCGCCCGAGGCGCCCCGGTGCGGGGCAGCGAACTGGGCGCCGCCGGGTTTTGTGCTGGCCTCTAGACTTCCGTGACGGCCCCGGTCGGCTGCAGCTCCACTTCGTAGTCCTGGATCTTGTTCCTCTCACCGAGCCGGTCGTAGCGCATGACGAAGGTCTCCACGCTCGTCGTCTTCGTGCCGCCCCAGGTGAACTTCAGGGTCCTGGTGGTCGAGGCCGGCGTCTCCGGTGTCGTGCGGATGAACAGCGCGTCCGGCCCGGTCGCCGCCGTGTCGTCGAACTTGCCGCCGAGCACCACGGGCTTCATCCGGCCGACGCCGATCGGCAGGTGCTCTTCCCACTGGTCGCCGAAGCTGCGCACCTCTTCGAGGATCTGCTCGATGGACACCCCGTTCATCGTGAGCACGTGCTGCGTGATGCTCACGGGCGTGCCGCCGGAGTTGTCGTAGTCGATGGCCAGACTGGCCGGGCCATATTTCGCCATTGGACTTACCTACCTCCCCCCAACTGATCCAACTTCCGTCTGAGGCCGACCGCGAGCCGCAGAATCACGCGCCCTTCCAAGACCTCGGCCTCGGTCTCGGCGCTTCCCACGAGCTGATAGGCGAACCGTTCGACCTCTCTGACGTCCTGGCGAGCCTTCACCATTCGTTCAGCCCCGATTGACGACCACGTAGGGGACGATGCTCTGACCGCTACCTGCGCCATTGAACAACCAAGACATCGCCAAATGTCGGTTCACTGTTCCGCTGACCGTCGCCCGTTGTGCGCCGATTGCTGTCACGGCCGAGAACGTGATGAGGTCGGCGTAGGTGATGTCGTCGGTGCTGTGTCGCACCTTCACCGTGACGCTGGTGAAGCCGCCGAGCGTCAGGGCCGGCACGTGCAAGTCCGCGGTCGCCCCGTTGGCGCTGGAGGCGCCGTTGTCCACCGAGGGGCCCTCGGTGTTGCCGGAGGTGGCGGTCTCGGCGTTCAGCCCGTGGATGATCTTGCCGCGCTTGTAGTCGCCGGTGACCGTGTATTTGGCGTCCGCCTTGGTCAGGCCCTCCTTTTGCGCGATACGATCCCAGACGGCGGCAAACGCGCCATCGAGCAGCATGGCCTCGGCGCCGGTGATGCTGCTTGATAGGCCGAAGCTCACCAGTTGTCTCGTGGCGCCCTGGCCCTGTAGAGCCTCCACGATGCCAGCTACTGCATCGTCGTAGAACCCGCCTCCGGCTTCGAGGCCCACGCTCGCGACGCCGATCGGCAGGTGCTCTTCCCAGGTCTTGCTCAGGCCATTCGTCTGGTTCAGCATGTGCCGGACCGATTCCTTGAGCGTGAACGTGTCGCTCGAGATGTTCTTCCCGCCCACGAGAAGGAATGCGCTCGATGGCCCGTACTTCGCCATCAGTCCGCCTCCGCCTCTTCTGGCCCGATCTGGCCAGTCCGCCGCGGTTTGCGGCCGCCGGAACCTGCCACCGGCTCGATGTAGCCTTCGGCGATGAGCCCGGGGGCCGCGACCTCAGACACCTCGATGACCTCGCCGACCAGCCGCTCGACGAGCTCGTTGCCCTGCCGCTGGCTGATCCCGTCTTTCAGCACCCGGTACTTGGTCATCGGGCCTCGGCCGCCGCGTCGCGCCCCTCGTTTAGGGTGTAGCCGCAGAGCATGCAGAGCCTTGTCCAGTGCCCGCCGAAGCCCGTGGTCTCCTCGTGGTCCTTCGGCGGCGAGCCGCACCGAGGACACGTCTTGTCATGCGCGGCTGCCTTCATGGGCCGACCGCTGGCGTCGAGGAGCGTCATTTAGACCGCCACGGAAAGGTTTTTTTCCAGCAGAAAGTTGCAGGCGATGACGACCCGCTCCGCATCATCCCGGGCGAGCAAGAAGGGCGCCTGCTGCGGATGGATCCACCGATAGAACGTGCCGCTCAAGAGCCTTACCTCGACTGCCGCCAGCGCCCTGTACGCCGTTTCCGCCTTCGCCCTGGGGCCAGCGTAATCGTGCGGGGCACCACGGAAGACGATTTGCACAGCGGGCGTCTCAAACTGGATGCCGGGGGCCCCGAATCCGAGGTCGGGAGGCACGCCGCCGTACTCGTAGACCGCGCCGCACGCATCGGGGTCGTTCGGCAGCTTGCCGACGATGAGGTCGATCCCGACAACGCCGAGGCTCTGGGGGGAAGCGGCCAGGAACGCGGCAATCTCCTTCAGGGTGCTCATAGCGCCCGCCTGAGGTCGATCTTCTTGATGATGTCCTGCCCGATCGTGGGCTTGGCCTCCAGGATCACCGACTCCAAGAATTTGGCCCGGCGGCCACCCCCGTGCCTGGCCTCGAGGTCTTCGTGGACTCGGATGGCATAAGGCGCGTCGGGCCCGCCGTACGTGATCGTCAACATCACCTGCTTCTCGCCGACTCGTACGCTGAACCGGCCGCTGTCGTGGAGCTTCCCGGTTTTGTATGGGACGCGCGGGCTCGTGAGCGCGAGTTTCTCGGCACCTATTTCCTTGAGGGCCTCACGGGTAATCTTTGGGAGTTCCTTGCTCATACTCTCGAGCTTCTTCGCCAGTTCCTTGTCCCCGCTAAACGAGCTCGTGATCGCGGTCATTTGAGCCAGAAGACGCTGACGTACGGATGGCCAGTGCTCGGGTCGATGCCCGCGCCCGGCGCATCGACGATGGGGCCGGTGAGGCCGCTTGGTAGGGTGATCCGGTCTCGGGGGTCGATCGGGTCACGACGACCGCTGGCTCCGTTCGATGGCACCGGGGAGTAAAAGGTCACGCACGCACGCGTGGTGATGACATCGCCGGTCGGCAGTCGACGCTGGGTCGTGCCTTCGTGGATCAGCGCGGGCCGACCGACGGGGGCTGCATACCTGGGCACACCGTAGTCGTCCTGACCGATCCAGGCTTCATGGACGACATTCGCCTGGAGGGTAGTCGTCTGCGCGTTGACCGCCTCCACCGTCGAGCGGATGCTCGCAGCGAGACCGCCCATCCCACCTCCAGGCTCGCTAGGCCAGGGCCGCGCCCAGGTTCACGCCGGCCAGAACCACCTTACCCGTGGCCGTGGGATTGGCAGCGACCGCGGCCGCGACGCCGGCGCGGAAGTTGCCGGTGGTCACCGTCGTGAACCGCTTGTTGGTGTCGTCCCAGTTGACTTGCTGACCCTCGGTCCACGCCTGCGCGGAGAGCTTGGCGTGTTCGACCAATCCCGTGCGCTGCCCGCGGAACTTCGCGGTCGCGACCGCTGTGTCCAGCGCGATGACCAGGATGTCGCCGATCTTCACCCCGGTGCCGGACGTCACGCCGCCCGCGGGGGCGACGAACTCGAGGACATCGCCCTCGCTCACGAAAGTCTTCATGGCATCGTCTCCTTGGCGTTCCGTTACGCGCCGGGGTTCTTCCAGAGACCTCTGAAGTCGATCACCTTCGCCGCGAAGTCCTCGCGGCACTTCACCTCGAGGCCGTCGATCTCGAATCCGACGCGGCTCTCCACCATCGGGCCTTCCTCGCCCTCCAGGTAGGCGTACTCGATGATATCGATCTGGTCGGGCGTGGCGGCCAGATACCACGACACGAGGCTGCCGGTGTCGAGCCGCGGCTCCGCGATGACCTGGAGCCTTCCCGCGAACGGGTTCACCGAGCTGGACGCGCTGGCCAGCAGGTTGGTGCTCACGAACTGGTCGGCGATCGTTTCCTTCGCGGCCGGGACGATCAAGTAGAGCGGGAAGATGTTGAGGAGCGTCACGAGGTCGACGCCCTTCTGGACACGCATGCCCGCCCGGCCGGCGCCGATCGCCGCCACCGAGATGGCGTCGCTCGTGGCCGACAGGTTGTTGTGGCCCGTGGCGAAAAGCGCCACCCCGTCACCCATCAGCGGGTTGGTCGTGATCTGCTGCCAGACGAGGTCGGACTCCAGGTTCCGGGCGGCGCGGCCGAACAGGGTCGGCACCCGAGAGAAGGCGTCCGTGTCGTCGTTGACCAGGGCCTTGCGCGTGATGGCGAACCGGCGACCGTAGGTGGCGAGCTGGAACTGCTCCTTCCCCTCGCCGATGGTCCCGAAGGTGAACTCTCCGTGCTCGCCGACTTCGAGGAGTGCCGGCGCCTCGCCGATCTGAAGCCGCTTGACCGGCTTGAAGTCCGGCAAGGTGGTGCGGCGGGAGATAGGCCCCCAGGTCTGGGGCGCTTCCTCGTAGGCGCGTCGGAGCGTCTTGTTGGCGACGTCGGCCAGCAAGTTCGCGAAGTCCGAGGTCGTGTGCATCCCGGCCGTCCGTGTCTCGAGACCGAGGGCGAGCCCGGCGATCTTCATCTTGCCCAGGGCGGTGGTACGGACACCGACCTGGTTCAGGTACGCCTCGGCGATCCGCAGCATGGTCATGCCGCGGTACTGGCGCCCCACGTCCGCCAGCTCGAATCCCTTGGGGTCGTTCCCGGTCTTGGGTCGCACCCGGTGGAGGAGGGCGTTCTCGATGCCCTCGCGGACGTGGATGAACGGATCGTCGCCGGTGACGCGAACGTCGGAGCCACGCGAACTGCCACGGGGCACGTCGACGTCGCGCGCCGCCAGCTCCTTGAACACGCGGCTCTGGGCCTCGACCAACGACACCTTGTCCTGGATCAGCCTGTCGGCGGTCGCCTGGGGGAGGCGAGCGGCGCGGCAAGCCGCGAGGATGCCCTGGATGCGTGTCCGCTCGGCGTCCGCGCCCTCGTCCCGCTCGTTCGGCTCGGCCGGGGCGAGCGTCCGCCCAGCGGGCGGCGCCAGGGGGTCGGTCTCCACGATGGTCTCCGAGCGAGGATCGTCTTCCATTTTCGGCTCCTTCTTGGGCGGTTCTCCTGTGCGCGTCACGATCTCGCAGGAGTTGGTACCAGCGGGCTTCTCGCCCCGAACCTTGGCGCCGGCATCCGCCGGCATCGAGACCATTGAGACCTCGAACGGCTCCCAATCGGTCGCCTTGCGCACCGGCAGCTTGTCCCCGTTGCCTGCGATCTCCTCGAACTTGTAGACCCGATAGCCAACGCTCACGCTCCGGATGATCCCGTCGCGCACGTCCTGCCACACGGGCTCGACCGCCTCGCGCTTCGAGAAGCGCACGGTCGCCCGGGCTTCCTTCTTGGTGAGGTTCACGCTACCCGGCACCACCGCGCCGAGCTGGTCGGCCACCGACCAGGCGCTGTGCGAGTCGAGGAGCGGACCACCCTCGTTCAGCCGGTCGATGCGAACCGACTCAGGGTCGAGGGAGAGGATCTCGAGATACCGCGTACCGCTCATCCAGTCGTAGCGCTGGACCGCGGCGCCGGTGCTAAACACCAGCTCCACGGTGCGGGCCTCGTCATTGAGGCTCTTGAGGGCTACGTCGGCGCGCAGCGAGAGCGGCGACATCTCCACGACGCGTGGGGCAACAGGGACGGGCTCTACGGCGCGGGTGCGCTTCGCAGCCATGATCTCCACCATGCGGCGGACTGATGGTCGGGCGTAACCCGCTATTTTCGCGGGGTGGTTCGATGTTGAGGGGCTTGGAGTTAGCCCGGCACGTGCGGGCAGCGAAGGCCGCTCGGATCGGGCGTGCGCAGCCACCCCTTGCGGTACAGCGCCTCGAGATGCTGGCTGATCGTCTTGGGGTGCACGCCCAGGCGGCGGGCTATGTAGTAGACGGACGGGGTCTCGCCGGTCGCCTCGTAGTACCGGGCGATCAGCATCAGCACGGCGCGCTGGCGCACGGCCAGGGGCGCTACGACATGGCCCCGTTCGGTCATCCGCCCTCGCCCTCGATCAGGCGCAGCGCGGCATCGCGGCCGCGGCGCCAGCAGTCGGCGCAGTGCAGCTCGGCGCCCTGGGGCTTGATGGCGTGAGCGGCCTCGATCCGTTCCCGGACGGCTCGCAGCTCGGCCGCCGACGAGCCTTCCCGCTGGCTCCCTTGCTTCGCATCGGGCGCCGGCCGGCGGGTCGACAGATCCAGGGCTCGCTCCGGATTCTCCAAGGTCTCTGGTCTGACGCTCATTTCTAAACCTCCGCTCCGTCGCCTGTGGTCCCGGGCAACACGGTTCCGGCCGGCCGCATTTGCGTGAGCCCCGCCTGCGAAACCTTGCTGGGATCGCAGTCCAAGATCAGCCCGAGCTTGTCGAGCATCTCGAAGTCGGCGGCCAGCTCGCCCAAGAGCTCCTTGGGGTCATACCCGCGCTCGCGGATGGCTTCCGACAAGCTCATGATCCCGGTCCTGATGTTCCGCTGGTAGGCCAGCCCCTCCTTGTCCGGCTCGATCATCGGCAAGGGGGGCGCCGTCCAGACCGCCGCCGGGGCCTCCGGGACAATCCCCATGATGGCGGCCGCCTCCATCGCCCATCCCCACACCGGATTGCAGAGCTGCGGGATCAAGGTAACCCACCGCCAGTCCTCGACCCGTGCCCAGTGGCGCAACCGCGACATACGGGCAGCCGAGAAGGGCAGGTTCGTGTAGTTGCCCGTGAGGTCTTCGTACGTCACGCCCAGGCCCGCAGCGATGGATCGGAGCGTGATCTCCGAGTAGACGGCGTAGTCGCCGACGTGCGGAGGGTCCACCACGGTCACCGAGCGCCCCGGCGGTAGGTTCAGCACCATCCCGGGCTCGAGGCTGTCGACCGGGGGCTCCTGGGTCTCATCGGCCGTGCCCAACGCGGGCGCCGTGCCGTCGACATCCGACGTCAGCACGGCCAGGCACGCCGCGATCTTCTGCTTCATGAGCTGCGCGTCTTCGTACTCGTCGAAGTCCTTGAACCGCAGGATCACGGGCGCGAACCACGAGGGCCCGCGCACCTGGCCGGGGCGGGTCTGGCGGTAGACGTGGAGCACGTTCTCGGCCGAGACCCGCACGGAAGCGCCTGCGGCGAACATGGACAGGGCCGCCCCGGGGTGCTCAGGGAACAGCCAGTAAGCGGCTCGCCGCCCGATCCCATCGAACTCCACGCCGTGGACGATCCGTCCTCCGCCCGACAGCCGAATCCCGGTACGCGCCGTGTCGATATAGTCGGGCTCGAGGACCTGAAGCTGGAGGGGGAGGGGCAGGCCGTCCACCGGGAGCCGGCGGCGGCGACGGATGAGGACCTCTCCGACCTCTACGACGCTGCGCATGGCCAGCTTCTGCAGCCCGGCGAAGTCGTGCCGGCCATCGGCGTCGCAGGCTGGCGTGCCGGCCCACTCGGCCCAGATGTCGGACGCGCGGCGATTGGTCGGATTCGGCTTGGCCACGATGCCCCACCCTACCGTGTGATCCGCGATCGTGCTCAGAGCGCTCTCGGCGTGGGGGTTGTTACGCACCAAGTCGCGGGCCACGTCGCGGAGACGGGACAGCCCTGAGCCGACCGCGGCGTTCGCGTCACCCGCCGAGCGGTTCCAACCCCGAGTCCTCCGTCCGCCGCCAGCCGCCTCGTAGTGGCGGATGAGCATGTCGGCGGCGACGCGCGCCCGGAGGCGACGGAGCCCGGTCTGCGGGGCGAACCAGCCCACCGCCCGGTCGAGCCAGGAACCGCGCGTCGCCCGTTCCGCCATCACACCCCCTTCTTCGTGGCCGCGACCCGATACGCTGGCGGCTTGCCCACCTCTCGCTCCATCCGGGCGAGCAGCTCGAGGCCCTCCGTGAGCGAGTGCCACTCGAACTCCTGGTCCGCGAACTGGATTCTCCGCATCCCGGTCTTCAGCGCCGCCTTCAGCGCGTCGATGTCGGCTTGGGTCCAGGCCATCGGAGCTACTTCTCCTTCTTCGGCTTCTCCGGCTTCTCCATCTGGCTCGGATCGGAAATCGGATTCGGGGTCTGAACCGGAGGTGTCTCCACCGGGTCCATCTCCTCGTCGTCCTTTCTAGCCTTTTCCATGCTTCCGTCCTCCTTGTTTATGGGGCCACAAACCCGCTGATCGTAGCCGAGTAGCTTGTGGCCGCGGATGGCGTCACGCATACGGCCAAGCCAGCCGCCGCCGGCTGCAGCGGCGTGTGAAATGAGCCGAGGTTGACGTTTCCGACCGCGGCCGCGAACTGGACGGCATGCGTCAGGTCGGCGGTGCCCGTCCCGCAGTTGGTGCCAGTGCCGGTGACGAGTTTGAGGGTCTGGGCCGTTCCGACGTTGTTGCTCACGAGGCCATCGGTCACGTAGGTCTTCAGCCCGGCCGTCAGAGCTTTGCATTGCTGGGTGGTGCTCTGGGCGACCAGGAGGCAGGTATAGGGCACTACCCTTCCGTAGTTGTAGGTCTCCGTCGCCTGGCCTTGTAGTAGCTGCGGACCAGATACGACCACCACCGTAGCTACTGTCGCGATCGCCGCGACCAAACCCGCTCCCACTTTTCGCGTCATGCCGTCCTCCTTTGTTCTTGGTGCCGAACGAGATAAGCGATGATCGTGCAAGTCTTCTCCTTCATCGCAGCCACCCGCCTCGCCGCGGGCCCAGCCACCGCTCCCGGGCCGGCTTCGGAGGCGGAGGGGGCGCCGCCGGATTCCTCAACCGTTGGGCCAGTAGTCCAAGGTCCGGGTGCAGCAGCCGCAACGCGGCGAGCGCGTACACCGCGCAGTCCAGGGCATCGTTCCGCGGTCGGATCTTCTTCCAGATTTGCGAGGGCACGCCCTTCGAGAACTTCGTCACCAGCCGTTCGCTCGTGAGCTGCGCAGCCAATTCCTCGTCCGCCCAGTCCACGTGCGGGACATGCACGTACCCCGGCCCCTTCTGCGTCAGGGCTAGGCGGGAGACGAGGAGTGCCTTCGCCGCGTCCACGCCGACCGTGTAGAGCGGGACCTGGCGCTGCTGGCGCCCCCACTTCCGGGGGGAAGGCGAGGAGACGATGGGGCGCTGCCCATCCCGGCCGATCACCGCGTATACCCGACGCGCCGCCTGCCGCGCGGCGTAGTCATAGACAAGCGTCGTCCGGTGGCCCGCGGAGTCGATGCACGTGGCCTGGACCGCGAGCCGCTGGTCGCTGGCGTGCCGATACTGGTGGTCGAGGCCTTCGTCGAGCATCTTCCAGGGCTCTGGCTGCGACGTGTCGCCCGGCAGCGTCTGGCGGTCCACGAGCCACGACTCCTCGCCCGGGCCCCAGCCGATCACCAGGACCTCGAGCCGGTCGTCCTGGACGTCCACGCCCATCGTGAGACAGCAGGCGCCGGCGGGCATGTCCAGGTCCCCGTATTCCTCGCGGCGCATGATGAGCACGTGGGGCTCCACGCCCTCGCCGGCGTCGGGCTCGATCGGCTCCCCGAGCGTCGTGTTCTCCCACGTGTGCATTTCGCTACGATCTCCGGCCTTCTGCAGCTCCCTCGCCCGAAGGAAGCCGGCCACGATCTCGGCGAGTGACGACAGCGGCGAGTAGGCTTCCCAGAGGTGGAAGGAGATGATGGACTGATCGCGCCGCTCCGCCTCGGGGCGCCACTCGCCGCGCCCGAGGATGGCGATCCTCTCCGCATCCGCGATGCCGTAGTCGCAGGACGTCGCGGGGCAATGAATCCGCGCCGTCTTCGGATCGTCCTTCTGCCACCTCACGCTGGCCCAGGTGAACGCGAACATGAGACCGCACGAGGGGCAGGGCACGTAGTACCGCCGCTGGTCGCCGCGCCTGAACCAGGTGTCGATGGCCGCACCCTTCAGCGTCGGAGACGACAGCATCAGGACGCGGCGCCGGCGCCTGTAGGCGGCCGTGCGCTTGAGCGCTATCGCCATGGTCGAGCCCTCGCCGGGCAGCTCCGGGGGATAACGGTCGATCTCGTCGAGAACGAGGAGCCGCGTCGAGCGAGCGGCGAGCGACGCCGCAGAGTTCGCCCCGCCGATCGCCAGCGATCCGCCCTTGAAGGTCTTCTGAAGAGTCGTGTTGCTCGAGTCCTTCGCCCGCTTCTTGCTGACGCGGTCACGCAGGACTGGGCTGGCGGCGATGATCGGTTCGAGTCGGTTCCGGGCGAAGTCCTTGGCCATCGGGTCGACGGTCGGCTCGACCACGAGAATGGGGCAAGGGTCGTGCGCCATGTGGTAGGCCACCACGTTCACGGCGCAGGCGGTTTTTCCCCACTGCGAGGACCCCATCACGGCGGCGATCTCCACCCCGGGCTCGTGGAAGGCGTCGAGGATGCCGCGCTGGTATGGAGCGAAGTCCGTCTGCCAGTGCGTGCCGGCCAGGGGCCCGGTGGTGACCACGAGCTCGCGGTCGGCGAACTGGGACACCGTGAGGTCGGGAGGCGGCAGAAAGCCGGCGCGAACCCGCGCGAGCGAGGCCTGAAGCGGGGAGGGAGGCGCGCTGAGGGCTACGGCAGCACTCATGCCGCCCTCCCCTTCTTCGTCCGGCGCTTCGCCGGCGCCCGCTGCTCACCACCGCCGGCCAGTTCGCGGAGCACATCCCGTACCGCCGCGTCGAGAACACGCTCCACGCCAGGCTCCCCCTCGAGCGTGGCGGCTCTCGTGAGCCGATCGGAGAGGGTCGTGCGCCACGCCAGGAGCTTCGTCCTCGCCGCCGCGACCTCGGCAGACCATGCCTTCTCGGCCTCGAGCCTCGGGAGCAACTCACGCTCGCGCGTCTTGTGGAGCTGCTCGGCCAGGAGCCCCTGCCAGTGCTCCTTCCGCGCCCGCTCCTGGGACCAGTCGAGGCCGCCTGGCTGCTTCGCGGCCTCCTCTCGCGCCGCCACCCATGCGCGAACGCCCGTCTCGTCATAACGCGACGCCCGCCCGCCCCGGCCGCGCGACGCGACGGGCAGCCCTTCCTCCTGCCACTTCGCGACGGTCCGCGGGTTGCAGCCGAGCGCCTTGGCCAGTTCCGGCCGTGTCAGCCCCTTCAGCCCCTTGCCCATTGCCCCTACCGACCTCTGGAGACTGAAAAAAGTCGGCACCAAGGCGCGCC
>Ga0247727_10006335_pt1 | contig 23330 bp, 21 predicted proteins | sample WisWelCaveWW1625_FD_202498 | JGI IMG/M metagenome (GOLD analysis project Ga0247727, IMG submission 202498) | Biofilm microbial communities from Wishing Well Cave, Virginia, United States - WW16-25 | ecosystem: Environmental > Aquatic > Deep subsurface > Groundwater > Cave microbial mat | place...
CCGTGGGCCAGCGCTGCGTCGCCCTCACCCACCAGCAGGAGATGATCCGCGACAGCACGCTCTTCCACTGGTGGCCGCGACTGAGAGCGAACGCCGGCGCCAGGAAGTGATTACCCGGAGTCGGTATGACGGGGCTTTTTCGCTTGCTGGACAACTTTGCTGACCACCAAGAGCAGACATCCGACAACTCCAGGCACCGCATCACTGGGCCCAACGGGCAATCCATTGCCTGCAGAACTGAAGAGTGAACGATGCAATCACTTTTCATCATCTGGCTCCCTGAAGCGGAACCTGAGCGGATGGCGAAGCGTTCCCATCTGGCAAATCAGCCCTAGGAGCATTGCTATGGATCACGATTTCCATAACCAGCGCTGGTCCCGTGATGAGCTGGCGCGCGACCAACAAGTGCAGCGCGACCTCGATGAAGCCACTCCGAGCATGGGCTCGGCTGGCCTCATCATCGGCGCCGTCATTCTCATCATCTTGGGTGTCGTCTACTTCGGTCCGTCTGCCGGCACCAACACCAACGTCGCTTCCGGCGATAAGACAGGAGCAGCCGCACCGACAACTGCGCCGACCAAACCATAGTTGCCGGACGAGGATGTGCCTGCACAACCGAACGGCAACGAATCATTCTATCATTCACAGCACAGAGCCGTAGGGCTCTGACAATAAGGGCCCGGTACTTCTTCTCACGAGGACCGGGCCCATCCATGCTCGGTCTAGCGGCCCCGCTTTCCTATGGAGGACGGGGCCGCTTTTTCTTTGCAACGCTCCGTGTTCCGGGGCGGGGTCGGCGCAGCCGGCGACGACTTTGGCGCGCCTACGCGATGCGCCGCTGCGCAACCCCGACGACCGTGGTGCCGGCCCTGGCAGGCGCCGGCCAGACCTGATTGCGTCCGTTGCGTTTTGCCGCATACAAGGCGCTGTCCGCGGCAGCAATGAGCTCCGTGGCCGACAGCTCCGCCACGCAAGAGGAAGCGACGCCGAAGCTCGCCGTGACGACCCCGCGCAAGTCGGCGCCCGCGTTAGGGATGGCAGCCGCCTCGATCGCCGTGCGGATCCGTTCGGCAACGCGAATTGCCTCGGATATCTCCATCCCGGGTAGCAACAGCAGGAATTCCTCGCCGCCGAAGCGGACCGCATGGTCGCGGGTGCCGCGCAATTCCGCCGTGGCGATGGCAGCCACCCGCTTCAGGCACAGATCGCCGATCGCATGCCCGTATCTGTCGTTGAGCGACTTGAAATGATCGATGTCGAGGAGCACGACCGAGACGGGCGACACCTGATCGTTGGGCGCGCACCAGAGCCTGGCGAGTTCGATATCGAGATGGTGCCGATTGGCGAGCCCTGTCAGCGCATCGCGGCGGGATGCCGCCTCGGCTTGGGCGTGGCGGAGGCGGTCCCTCAGCGAGTAGAGGTAGGCGCGCCGCAGATCGCGCTCCATCTGGTAGTTCGCGACCAGGGTGATGTAGGCGCAGACGACCAGTTGCACCAAGACCATGGTGGCGACGAAGCTCGACATATGGCCGGTGTGCAGCGCCAGGGCGGCATGGCACAGGACGATGATCGAGGTCACGGCGCGGGCAAAAACAAATGTCAACCGGTGCAAGGAAACGTTGGCGTAGAGCAGCGTCGGAATGACCACGTACTGATAGTGAGCGGCGGCTTCGCTCGTGGTCGTCGCGAAGCCGTAGTCGATTTGCAGGATAATGATGAGCGGCACGCTCGCAGCGAGGCTCTCGCGAACGAACGCGCTCGGTCGCCGCGAAATCAACCAGGCGGCCGTCAACATCCACGGCGTAACGAGGCCGAAGTGAAGCGCGACGGCGCGCCAGAATATATCCGGCACCAGCAGCCAGTCGGCGATCAGGAACAGGTTGTAGATCGCGGCGGACACCAAGATGCCGGTCGTCAATCGCTGCGCGCGAACCAGCGCCGTATCGCGCTCGAACTGCTGTTCGAAGGCAGGCGGGAACGCAATGGTGCGCTTGTTTCGCGCAACCATGAACGCTTCGTGCGCCTCGAGCGTGACGGAACTGTTCAGCATCGCAAGCGGCCACCGCCGATATTGTCGCCCAAGTATCGGGCAACTTGCTTGCGGAAGCTTTTCTGAGCGAGGTTAACTTTTGCGTAGCCATCGCTTCACAACGGCGCCGGCCGCCCAGCGCACGAATGCACGCTCGCGAGTATGCTCTTGCTTCGATAGCCGCGCGCCCCGGCGGCGCCCTCAAAACGTCGACTTCAGCTTGAGATGATCGTGGCGGTTGATCGAGGGGATGTCGATGCGGCGCACGGCGTTGTCCTGCAGCACGTCGAGGGGCACGGTGGTGCCGGCGCCGCCGCGGGCCCACACCTTGCGGTAGAAGTCGGCGAGGCCCTTGGCCGGCTGGCCGGCGACGCCGATGATAACGTCGCCGCGCCGCACGCCGGCCTTCTCCGCCGGCCCGCCGGCCGTCACGCGCGCCACCAGCAGCCGCCCGCTCAGCTCCTCCGCCGTCACGCCGAGCCACGGCCGCGCCGGCCCCGACACGCGGCCGTCCGCGATCAGGTCGGCCAGGATCGGCCCCAGCCGGTCGATCGGCACGAACATGTTGCCGGGCGTGCCCTCGCCCCGGCCGCTGGCATCGCCCACGACGAGGGAGCCGACGCCGACGAGCTTGCCCTCGCGGCTGATCAGGGCCGCCCCGCTCCAGGCCGGGTGCAGCGGCGCGGTGAAAATGGCCTCGTCGAGCAGATATTCCCAGCTGCCGGCGAACTCGCGCCTGGCGATGACGTGGACGGGCGCCACCATGTCGGTGCCGCCGAAGCTCGCCACCAGCACCGGGTCCTTCTCCTTGATGTCGGCCGACTTGCCGAGCCCCATGGGCCGCACCTTGAGGGGCGCGGCCGCCTTGAGGAGGCCGAAGCCGGTCTCGTGGTCGTAGCCGACCACGTCGGCTGCAACCGTGTGGCCATCGTTGGTGACGACCTCGGCCGCATGCGCCTCCACCATCAGGTAGCCGATGGTGAGGACGAGGCCGTCCGAGCCGATGACGATGCCCGAGCCGTCGCGCTCCTTGCCGAGCGTGGCCACGGTGCGCCCATCCGGATTGATGTAGGCCTTGATGCGCACGACAGCGGAGGCAAGGTCGTCGAGCGAGACGGCCTGGGCCTGGGCTGCGACGGCGCTCGCGATCATGGCGAACGCCCCCGCCAACAACAACCCCGCAGTGCGACCTATTTTGCGCATGAGCATACTCTTGGGCAGCAAACGTACGTTGGTTAGGCCGCAGGCCATAACCCAACATGTCTTGGCGGGAGCCATGTTGGGTTACGCGCCTTCGCGCTATCCCAACCTACGAGAAAATTGTCCCCCGCGCATCCTCCAGGATCATGGCCGCGGCCTTCTCGGCGATCATGAGCGTCGGCGCGTTGGTGTTGCCGGAGGTGATGGTGGGCATGACGGAGGCGTCCGCCACCCTGAGGCCCTCCAGCCCCCGCACCTTGAGGCGGTGGTCGACCACGGCCATTTCGTCGTTGCCCATCCTGGCCGTGCCGACGGGGTGGAAGATGGTGGTGGAGATGTCGCCCGCCGCCTTTGCCAGCGCCGCGTCGTCCTGGAATTCGAGCCCGGGGCGGAACTCTTCGGGGCGGTATTTCGCCAGCGCCGGCATCGACACGATGTTGCGCGTGACGCGCACGGAGGCCGCCGCCACCTGCCGGTCCTCCTCGGTGGCCAGATAGTTCGGCCTGATCTCGGGATGCGCCGCGGGGTCGGGCGAGGCAATCCGCACCCAGCCGCGGCTGGTCGGGCGGATGTTGGCCACGCTCGCGGTAAAGGCCGGGAACGGATCGAGCGGCTCGCCGAACTTGGGCAAGGTGAGCGGCTGGATGTGGTACTGCAGGTTGGGCGTATCGCGGCTGGCGTCCGACTTGACGAAGGCGCCGAGCTGGGAGGGTGCCATGGTCATGGGGCCGCGCCGGGTCAGCACGTACTGGGTGGCAAAGCCCGCGCGCTGCACCAGGCTCTGGAAACGCTCGTTCATGGTCTTGACGCCGCTGACCTTGTAGGCGCAGCGGATCTGCAGATGGTCCTGCAGGTTGCCGCCCACGCCCTCGAGCGCGTGCCGCACCTCGATGCCGAAGGGCTGCAGCACCGCGCCCGGGCCGATGCCGGAGAGCTGCATGATCTGTGGGCTACCGATGGCGCCGGCGGCCAGGACCACCTCGCGCGCCGCGCCAATCTCACGCTGCTGCCCGTGCTGACGCATGACGAGGCCGGTGACGCGCTTGCCGTCGAGCAGGAGCCGCTCGACCATGGCGTTCGTCTGCACCGCCAGATTGCGCCGATTGAGCACGGGGCGCAGGAAGCCCTTGGACGTGTTCCAGCGGATGCCGGTCTTCTGGTTGACGTGGAAATAACCGCAGCCCTCGTTGTCGCCGCGATTGAAGTCGGCGACCTTGGGGATGCCGGCCTGCGCCGCCGCATCCTGGAAGGCGTCGAGGATGTCCCAGCGGATACGTGCGAGCTCGATGCGCCATTCGCCGCCGCGCGCGTGCAGGCCCTCGAAGGCGGAAGGCTCGAGCGCCCACTGATCCTGGTGCTTGAGGAAATAGGGCAGCACATCGTCCCAGGCCCAGCCGGGGTTGCCCATCTGCCGCCACGTATCGTAGTCGCGCGCCTGGCCGCGCATGTAGATCATGCCGTTGATGGAGGAGCAGCCGCCGAGCACGCGCCCGCGCGGATAGTTGAGGCTGCGGCCGTTGAGGCCCGGCTCCGCCGCCGTCTTGAAGCCCCAGTCGGTGCGCGGATTGCCCATCAGGTAGAGGTAGCCGACGGGAATGTGGATCCAGTGGTAGTTGTCCTTGCCGCCGGCCTCCAGCAGCAGGACGCGCGCACCCTTGTCTGCCGAAAGGCGGTTGGCGAGCAGGCATCCGGCGGTCCCCGCCCCGACGACGATGTAGTCGTAGATGTCCTCTGGCATTGCTCCCGCCCCTGCGCTTCCTCGCTCCCCACCCTAATGCGCCGGAGCACAGAGGCAAGCTACCGCGCCGGAGGCCGGCTCAGAGCACATCGACCGTCGGGAAGCGCGGCTTGGCGCCGAGGCAATCCTTGAGATAGCAGGCGAGGCCGACGTCGCCTGTCCACAGCGAATAGCGCCCGCGTCCCACCTGCGCGCGCGTTTGGCGGCATTGGGCGATGGCGGTCATGGCGAAGGTCCGCGCCCGCTCGAGCCAGAGCGCATCCTGCGTGCGCCGGTAGAGCTTGAGGAAGGCATAGCCGTTGCCACCGGTGCCGTGGCACAGATTGGAGCCCTTCGCCAACGGCCCCGCCACCCACACGAGGTTGCCGCCATTGAGCAGCAGCGTTTCGAGCTCCGGCGACGTGAAGGGCGCATCGGCAAAGGTTGTCAGCATGCCCGGGGCGCCGTGGCAGTGCTGGACGAGCCTGGGCGGCTGATCGCCAGAGGCGGTGGCCGGCCAATTCGCACCCTGCTCCGAGCCAACAGCATGACCTGCGAGCGTGCGCGACACAGCGTCGGCGACGCGGGCCCGCTGCGCCTCGGTCAACCAACCCCAGCCGCGCAAGAGCGGGATCATGTTGCCGGCATAGCCATGCACCGGTCCGAGCCACGTCTCGCGGCGGCCGTAGAGGTCCTGGGTCCAGAGCGGGCCCTTGTCCGTTTCCTGCAGATCGTCGAGCAGACGCGCAGCCTGCACCGCAAAGAGGTCGCGCCAGCGCGCTTCGCCGACCATCTCGCCCATGAACACACAGGCCAACATCGAGCCGGGCAGGCCCCACATCAGCTCGCGGATCGGTAGAGCGGTATTCGCCTCAGCGCGCTCATAGATCACATCTGCGTAGGACGGCGACGGCTCGAGCCGCATGGCCACCAGCGCCGCACCCATATCGCCGAAATGCAGCGACCCGTGCGAGCCGTAGCCGATCTTGGGGAACTCATCGCGAAGGGCGGCCAGCAGGCGCGGCGCCACCGGGCGGAAATCATGCCGTTTGTCCGTTGCCCCCGTTCTGGCCAGGTAGTCGAGCGCCCACACCACGCCGGTGGCCCCGCAGTAGAGCCCCGTGTGCCCATCGGGCACGTTGTCGTCCTGAGGATGGGCAGGCCAGAATCGCTCGGCGTCGAAATGCGCGATCGCGTCCGCCGCGATCTCGTCGATGGCCAGGGCGACCTCGCTTTCGTTCCAGGCGATTGGCCGCAGAGGTACGTGGAGCGCCGTCTCAAGCATGGTCCAACCCTGGTCAAGCGCGGCACGAACTAAGGGTCCGCCTGCGCAGCCTAGCCGTCTGCGGCCTCGAGGCAAGCCGACGTGTGCGGCGGCGACGGAAGCAAGCCTTGTGTCGGGGATTGTCGGCGTTTGCGGGGCCTTGGCGCCTCGATTCCGAGCGGGTTGGACCCGCAACGCGGGCTCGCGCGGCTGCGGTAGGGCAATCTTTGCCCCGACGTGCATTAATGGATTGTCCCGTACAGCCGCGCTGCCAACTACCGATCGACGGTGGTCGGCTGTAAGCTGGGGGCGGCCAATCGAGGTTGAAGTCCCGCGATGAAGCGCAAGATTGCCGCCATCCTCGCCGCCGACATTGCAGGCTACAGCCGGCTCGTCTCGGAGGACGAGGAGGAGACGCTGCGCCGGCTCGATGCCTATCGCGGCCTGTTCGATGATCTCGTCACCCAGAGGGATGGACGCATTTTCAACACCGCCGGCGACTCGGTCTTGGCCGAGTTCTCGAGCGCAGTGGAGGCGCTGCGCTGCGCCGTCGACGTGCAGGAGAGCGTCCGCACCCGCAATCTCGCCTATCCCGCGAGCCGGCAGATGCTGTTCCGCATCGGCATTAGCATCGGCGACGTGGTCGAGCGCAACGGCGACCTGCTGGGCGACGGCGTCAACATCGCTGCCCGGCTGGAGGCCCTGGCCAAGCCGGGCGGCATCTGCGTCTCGCGCTCCGTCTTCGAGCAGGTCGCCAACAAGCTGTCCCTGGCCTTTGCCGACGCCGGGCCGCAGCAGCTGCGCAACATCGCCACGCCCGTGCACGCCTACCACGTCGACTTCTCGAGCGGCGAGACCGGCGTGCGGGCCCTGCGCCCGGTGTGGCGGCCGAACTGGCAGTGGCCGAGCTGGCCATGGCCGGGCGTGCCGCTGCCGAGCAACACGGTCCTGGCGGGGCTTGCCGGCGTCGCTACCATGGTCGTCGTGCTGGCGTTCGCGCTGCGGACGCCCACGCCAATCACCATCGCCATGCCGCCGGCAAAGCCGCCGGGCGTTGCCAGGCCGGCGGACCCAGCCCCAGCCCCAGCCCCTGCGCCTGCCGCCGCCGCCAAGGCCGCCGCGCCCGCGGTCGACGCGCCGGCCCCCTCCGCCCTCGACGTCGAGATCACGATTTGGAGCTCCATCCGCGACAGCACCGATCCGGCGCTGATCCAGAGGTATCTCGACCGCTATCCCGAGGGCCAGTTTGCCGCCCTGGCTCGGCACAGGATCGCCAGCCTGCGCGAGCGCGAGAGCAAGCCCGCAGTGCCGGCGCCGTCGCAGGCGGTCACGCCGCCTGTGACCGAGACGCCGGCCACCGCCACGCCAGCGCCGCCGCCCACGCCACCCAAGGCCGCCGCGGCCCCGGCACGCAGCGAGCTTGCGGCCTCCCTGCAGCGCGAGCTCAAGCGCGTGGGCTGCTTCGACGCGGAGGCCGACGGGGTCTGGGGCGAGACCAGCCGCAGCGCGCTCAGCGCCTTCGTGCGCTACGCCAAGCTCGCCGCCGACACCGACGAGCCGAGCGCCGCCCTGCTCGATGCCACCACGGCCATCCGGCGGCGCATCTGCCCGCTGACCTGCGGCGACAATGAGATCATCGTGGGCGGCCGCTGCGTCGACAAGGGCCGCGCCGCCCCCGCCCCACCGGGCAAGGCCGAGCGCAGGCCGCCAGCCAGGGCCGAGCGCCAGCCGGAAGCCACACCCCCGCGCGCCGGAGGCCAGAAGATGTGCTGGGGTGCCGGCCGCAACGAGCTCGTGCCGTGCCCGTAGATCATCGCTGATCTTAGCGCGCCAGCCTCTGCCCTACATGCGCACCAGCTTCTCGGCCTCCTCCTTGGTGAGGTCCTGAAGCTCGACGCCGAGGAAGCCCCGCTCTTGCGCTCCCACGCCAGGCGGCGCCGTCGCCGCCACCCAGGACGGCCAGCAGAGCGACGGCCGTCCACCGCGCCAGGAAACCCGCTACAACGATCCGCATGGCGCAAACCCCGAAGCTGAAAATCGCCTTCGTCGCAATTGCCAGGCGCCAGTCTACCCGTCCGTCCATGACAGGAAAGCCCCCATTAACCTTTCGTTAAGCATTCCCGCCTAGCGTCCGCTCCGAGGATGCCAACGCATCCTGGATTGCCGCCTTGCTGCCCATGGCGGCGATCCTGGGGAGCAGCGAGTATCAGCTCTCGCTTCTGGGGGACGCAAAGCTCTCGTCCCCTACAAAAAGACTGACTCTCTTTCTCACTCGACCCAGAACAGCGGCTCGGTAGGTGTCAACACACCACCGAGCCGCAATGCTGCCGTGCGCCTGGCCAGGCCGGTGCGGTCATCGATGTCCACGGCCAGGCCGGAGATGGTTGCTGGGCCCATGGCCGGCTCGAAGCGCCCGCGCGGGATCTTGGTGAGGAAGCGGTTGAGCGGCTCGCCCGCGTCCATGCCCAACACCGATTCGTAATCCCCGCACATGCCGACATCGCAGGTGAAGGCCGTGCCTCTGGGGAGGAGGCGCTCGTCCGCGGTCGGGACATGCGTGTGCGTGCCGACGAGGCAGCTGACGCGCCCGTCGAGGAAGTGGCCCAGCGCCTGCTTCTCGCTGGTGGCCTCGGCGTGGAAGTCGACCAGGATCACGTCGGCGCCCTGCTTGAGGGGGCAGGCCTCGATCTCGCGCTCCACCGCACGGAACGGGCAACCGAGCTCGGGCATGTAGATGAGGCCCATGGCATTGATGACGAGCACGTCGGCGCCGTTGGCAGCCTTGAAGATGCCGGCGCCCTTGCCCGGCGTGCCGGGCGGATAGTTGATGGGCCTGAGCAGCCGCTCCTGGCGCTCGATGAAGACGAGGGCCTCTTTCTGGTCCCAGGAATGGTTGCCGAGCGTGACGACATCGGCGCCGGCGCCGAGCAGCTCATCGAAGATCGCCTCGGTGATGCCGAAGCCGCCGGCGGCGTTCTCGCCGTTGATGGCGACGAAATCGAGCTGGTAGCGCTGGCGCAGTTTGGGCAGCTCCTCGAGCACGGCATTGCGGCCGGAGCGGCCGACCACGTCGCCGAGGAACAACAGACGCATGCCGCTTACTCACACTTGATCGGGCCCGAGGGCGTCAGCACCCAGTCGAGCCGCCCGTCATAGTCGAGATGCGGCACGGCGTCGACGCCCTGGCTGTCGTAGCCGATGCCGACGGCGATGATGGGCCTGCGCACTCGCAGGGCCTGAAGCGTGCGGTCGTAGTAGCCGCCGCCGTAGCCGAGGCGCCAGCCGTACCGATCGAAGGCCAGCAGCGGCACCAGCAGGATATCGGGATCCAGCACGGGCTTGTCGGACCTTGGCTCGGCGATGCCCCATACCCCGCTGTCCATGGCATCGCCCGGCTTCCATGCGCGAAAGAGGAGCGGCCTGTCCTTGCCCTGCATGACGGGAAGGGCGAGGCGCAGCCCGTCGCGATGCAGGCGCCGCAGCAGCGGCCAGAGGCGAAACTCGTACGGCAGCGGCGCAAAGCCGGAGACGACGGGATCGTTGCTGGCGGTGCCGAGAAATTCGAGGCCGTACGCCGCCAGCGCCTCTCCGGCGCGGGCCATGGCCTCCTGCGTCATGGCCTCGCGGGCAGCCTTCATGCGCGCGCGCATCGCCTGCTTGGCTTCGAGTATGTCGGCTGGTTCGCTCACCCGGCCCGCCCAACAGATCGTGCCGCGCGGCAAAAGAGAATATGCAGAGCCGCCTGGGCCGTTGGAGCTAGATCCCGCGTGGTCCCTACGAGATGTAGGTGGGCGCCGTATGTCCGAGGCCACGGCCCCGGTCAGGGACAGCTCCCGTGCGAGTCTTATAGGCCCCCGGGTCTTGTGCTCGTGACGCACCCCGCAGCCCTGCATGGAGTGAACCTTAGGGCCTGCGCGTGAAAAATCAATGCTGCCCCGGTGCAACGTACGAATAGTGGCTCCCGCCGGTCACGTCTCCGACCCGGGCGGCGGCGCTGGAGCGGCGTGGGCACCGTTGAGGGCCGATAGGCGCAGGCCGCCTGCACGCGCCTGCCACAGCTCGTCGGCGAGCAGCAGCGCGGTCATGAACAGGAGGCGGTCATCGCCCATCGGCCCGAACTCCCCCGCCAGCGACTCGGCCCGCTGCGTGACATAGGCGGCAAGCTCGATGAGGCGCGCCTCCTCGCCGTCGGCGCAGCGCAACGTATACGTGCGACCGTTGAGCGTAACCGCTACCTGGCCCATCCCCCAACCCCGGCTGGCAATGCCGGCCGCCAGACACCCCACGCAGCCGCGTAACGCCGTGCGCAGGGCCTCAGGCTTTCCCGTCCAGGATGTTATGCAGTGTATCTAGGGCCCAGGCAATGCGATCGCGCGCCTCGGCCTGGTTTTCCTCCAGCAGGCGCGTGCGCGCCACGAGCCGGTCGCGCTCGGCGCGCATGGTGGCGAGCTCGCGCTCGGTGGCGGCCAACCGCTCGAGCAGGACGGCGTCCCCTGCCGACGTTTTCGCCTTGCCGCGCATGGGCTGCGCATGGGCGGGGGCGGATTGCCGCCTCGCCTTGTCTGCGCGATGCCGGGCCATCGCTTGAACCCGCTGTTGCTGTGCGCCGCCACGCCTAGCGACGCCATCCCTCATTGCGGTGACGATAGGCGCCACACCTTGCAGCGTCAACAAACGCCTCGGTGAAGACAACCGGGACGCGCCGGCGGCGTTGTTCACTCGATTCGATTTCTCGTATTGACAGTGCCAGGATGGGGCCGCAGTAGAGGCCGCCAATGCGCGCCGCCTGCACAACCGGGCACAACCGGGCCGGCCGAACCTGGCGCGGGGCAATATGGAGCACGCTCATGGCAGTCAGGATCGCAATCTCGGGCTTCGGGCGCATCGGCCGCAACATCCTGCGCGCCATGGTCGAGGCCAAGCGGACGGACCTCGAGGTGGTCGCCATCAACGACCTGTTCTCGGCCAAGGACAACGCGCACCTGTTCAAGTACGACAGCGTGCACGGCCGCTTCCCGGGCGAGGTGAAGGTGGCGGGCGACACGCTCGACGTCGGCTTCGGCGCCATCAAGGTGCTGGCCGAGCGCGACCCCAGGAAGCTGCCGTGGAAGGCCATGAACATCGACATCGTCATGGAGTGCACGGGCATCTTCACCGACAAGGAGAAGGCCGCGGCGCACCTGGAGGCGGGCGCCAAGCGCGTGCTGGTGTCGGCGCCCTCCAAGGGGGCGGACCTGACCGTGGTCTACGGCGTCAACCACGATAAGCTGACCGCGGAGCACAAGGTCGTCTCCAACGCCTCGTGCACCACCAACTGCCTGGCGCCGGTGGCCAAGGTCCTGAACGACCTGGTGGGCATCAAGGCGGGCTTCATGACCACCATCCACGCCTACACCAACGACCAGAACCTGCTCGACGTGTCGCACAAGGACATGCGCCGGGCGCGCGCCGCCGCCGTCAACATGATCCCGACCTCGACTGGGGCCGCCGCGGCGGTCGGGCTGGTGCTGCCCGAGCTCAAGGGCAAGCTCGACGGCACGGCCATCCGCGTGCCCGTGCCGAACGTGTCGGTGGTGGATCTGAAGATCATCCCCGGCCGCGAGACCAGCGTCGAGGAGATCAACACGGCCATGGAGCAGGCCTCCAAGCAGCAGCTCAAGGGCATCCTCGGCGTCACCAAGGAGGAGCTCGTCTCCGTCGACTTCAATCACAACGCCGCCTCGTCGACCTTCGACCTGACGCAAACGCAGATCGTCGACGGCAAGCTGGTGCGCGTGCTCGCTTGGTACGACAACGAATGGGGCTTCTCCAACCGCATGGCCGACACGGCCGTGGCCATGGGCAAGCTGCTGTAGCCGCGCGTGACGCGATTCCGCGTCAGCGCAGCTTGAGGGTGGCGAGGCCGATCAGCGCCAGCACCACCGAGATGATCCAGAAGCGCACCACCACGGTCGATTCGTGCCAGCCCTTCTGCTCGAAGTGATGATGCAGCGGGGCCATGCGGAAGACGCGCTTGCCCGTGAGCTTGAATGACGCGACCTGGATGATCACGGAGAGCGTCTCGAGCACGAACAGGCCGCCGACGATGGCGAGCACGATCTCGTGCTTGGTGGCGACGGCAATGGCGCCGAGCGCGCCACCCAGCGCCAATGAACCTGTGTCGCCCATGAAGATCATGGCGGGCGGCGCGTTGAACCACAGGAAGCCGAGCCCGGCACCGATCAGGGCCCCGCAGATGATGGCGAGCTCGCCGGCGCCAGCCACGTAGTGGATCTGCAGATAGCGCGCAAAGTTGGCGTTGCCGGAGAGATAGGCGATGAGGCCGAACGTCGCCGCCGCGATCATCACCGGCACGATTGCCAAGCCGTCGAGGCCGTCGGTCAGGTTGACGGCGTTGCCGGCCCCGGCGATGACGAAGATGCCAAGCAGCACGAACAGCACGCCGAGCGGGATGACGACGTTCTTGAAGAACGGCACCGTCAGCGAGGACGAGAAACCGGCGCTGCCCACACGCATGACGGCCCAGGCGGCGATGCCGGCAACCGCGACCTCGGCCAGCAGCCGCACGGTGCCCGAGACGCCGGCGGTCCCAGCGCTGGTGACCTTCAAGTAGTCGTCGTAGAAGCCGATGGTGCCGTAGCTGAGCGTCACGAACAGCACGATCCAAACGTACCAGTTGGCCCAGTTGGCCCACAGCAGCGTCGACACGGTGACGCCCGACAGGATCATGAGCCCGCCCATGGTCGGCGTGCCCTTCTTGGAGAAATGCGTCTTGGGCCCGTCCTCGCGGATCGGCTGGCCCTTGCCCTGCTTGACGCGCAACAGGTCGATGATGGCGGGACCGAACAGGAACACGAACAGCAGCGCCGTCATGATGGCGCCGCCGGTGCGGAAGGTGATGTAGCGGAAGACGTTGAGCGGCCCGATCTGGTCGCTGAAGCTCACCAGCGCATAGAGCATCCTCACCCTCCAGGCGGCCCGGCGCCCAATCGCGCGAGCATGGCTTCGACCAGCGGCGCCATGCGCGTCCCGAGCGAGCCTTTGATCATCACCACGTCGCCGGGCTGCACCGCCGCCAGCAGCGGCGCCACGAGGCCTGCCGCATCCGCCGCCCAGGCGCCCCGTCGCGCCGGCTCGACGGCCTCCAGCAGGAGCTGCATCATGGGCCCACAGGCAAGAACCAGATCGGCCCCCGCCGCGTCAACCGCTTCCTTGAGGCCGAGGTGCATCGGCGCCGCCGCCTCGCCCAGCTCCAGCATGTCGCCCAGCACCACCACGCGGCGCGCGAAGTCCTCGCGCGGCACCGTGGCCATGGCCGCCAGCGCCGCACGCACCGAGGCCGGGTTGGCGTTGTAGCTCTCGTCGATCAGCAGGATCTGGCCGGCGCCGGTTTCCAGCAGCGTGCGCGCGCCGCGACCCACGGGTGCGGCGATACGCGCCAGCGCGGGCAGGCAGCGCATGGCATCGGCGCCGAGCGCCAGCAGCGTCGCCAGCACCGCCAGCGAGTTCCGCACGTAGTGCTCGCCGGGCGCGCCGAGGCGGTAGGGGAAGCGCTGCGAGCCGACCCCGGCGATGACGGCGGCCCCCTTGGCATCGAGGCTCGCCTGCACGCAGCGCACGTCGGCCTCCTCATGGTAGCCGAACGTGACGATGCGGGCGCCGACCGCCGTCGCGCGCTCGCGCAGCAGGGCAAAATGCGGGTTGTCGCGCGGCAGGATGGCGCTGCCGCCGGGCACGAGGCCGTGCAGGATCTCGGCCTTGGCCTCGGCGATGGCCTCGACCGAGCCGAACTGGCCGAGGTGGACCGGCTCAACCGTGGTGATGACGACCACGTGCGGCGTCACCATGCCCGCCAGCGGCGTAATCTCGCCGGCGTGGTTCATGCCGATCTCGAACACGCCGAAGGCGGCTTCCGGCGGCATGCGCGCCAGCGTCAGCGGCACGCCCCATTGGTTGTTGTAGGACTTCTCCGAGGCATGGGTCGGAGCCGTCGCCTCGAGGCAGAGGCGCAGCATTTCCTTGGTGCCGGTCTTGCCGGCGCTGCCCGTGACGGCGGCGATGCGGGCATGGCTGCGCGCACGCGCCGCCCGGCCGATGGCTTCGAGCGCCCGCAGGGGATCGGGAGAGCGCAGCAGCGCCCCGTCGCCGGCGCGGCGGCCGTAGGTGGTCCGCACCACGGCAGCCGCCGCTCCCGCCTTGAACGCCGCGGACACGAACTCGTGGCCGTCGCGGGCGTCCTGCAGGGCCACGAACACATCGCCCGGACGCAGCGTGCGGGTGTCGATCGAGAAGCCGGCGATGCGCCATCCGGGGGTGCCGTCGGCATGGCCCTGCGCCGCCGCGACTAGGTCGCGCCACTGCCAGAGCCGCTCAGACATCGAGCGTCGCCTCGCTAAGCGCGATGCGCACGGCCTCGTGGTCGGAGAACGGCAGCACCGTCGCACCGACGATCTGGCCGGTCTCGTGCCCCTTGCCGGCGATCAGCAGCACGTCGCCGCGGTTGAGCAGGCGCATGCCGGCGTGGATGGCATCGGCGCGGTCGCCGATCTCGCGCGCACCGGGCGCACCGGCCAGGATCTCGGCGCGGATGGCCTCGGGCTTCTCGCTGCGCGGGTTGTCGTCGGTGACGATCACGTGATGCGCATGGTCGGCGGCGATGCGTCCCATGATCGGCCGCTTGCCCTTGTCGCGGTCGCCGCCGCAGCCCAACACGACCACGATGCGGCCGCGCGCGACGCCGCGCAGGGCCTCGAGCGCCGCCGCCAGCGCATCGGGCTTGTGGGCGTAGTCGATGACGATGAGGGCGCCGCGGACCTGGCCCACCACCTCGAGCCGGCCTTTCACGCCTTGGAGTTTTTCCAGGGCCGGCAGGACACGGTCGGCGGCCTCGCCCGCAGCCATGGCGAGGCCCGCGGCGAGCAGCGCATTCGAAGCCTGATAGTCGCCCAGCAGCGGCAGGCGCACGTCGTAGCCGCGGCCAGCAAAACCGATGCGCAAGCGTTGCGCGAAGCCGTCGCGGTCGAGGGCGGCAAGCTGCAGCGCGTCGCCCGCCCGGCCGACTGTCATCACGGATCTGCCGCTCTTCTGCGCCGCGGCGATCACGTGGGGGGCGTGCTCGGCGTCCGCGTTGACGACGGCGATGCCGTCGGCCGGCAGCAGCACCGAGAACAGCCGCAGCTTCGCCAGCAGATAAGCTTCGGGGCTCGGATGGTAGTCGAGATGGTCGCGGCCGAGGTTGGTGAAGGCCGCAGCCTTCAGCCTGACGCCGTCGAGCCGATGCTGGTCGAGGCCGTGCGAGGAGGCCTCGAAGGCGAGATGCGTGATGCCTTCGGCTGCCAGCTCCGCCAGGGTGGCGTGCAACGTCACCGGATCGGGCGTGGTCAGCGCGCCGTAGACGCCGCCATCGGGCTTGACGAGACCGATGGTGCCGAGCGAGGCGGCCCGGCGGCCGAGGGCGGCGAAAACTTGGCGCGTGAACTCGGCCACCGACGTCTTGCCGCTGGTGCCGGTGACGGCGACGATGGTGGCGGGCTGAGCTGGATAGAAGCGCGACGCCATCAAGGCGAGCGCGTGGCGCGGCTCGGCGGCCGTGAGCACGGCCACGCCGTCCGGCACTGCAGCCGGCGTTCCCGCCTTGACCAGGATCGCGGCCGCGCCCTTGGCCAGCGCTTCGGGCACGAAGCGCGCGCCGTCGGCCTTGGCTCCGGCGATGGCCGCAAACAGCCAGCCCGGGCCGACCTTGCGGCTGTCCGCGGTGATGCCGGCGATCTCGGCGTCCCCGCATTGCGGCGGCGCCGTGGTCTCGGGACCGAGCAGTGATGCAAGCCTCATGACGCCCCGGCGAGGTTCTTGTTGGGCGGGAATCGGCCCGCCTGCCGACGATGGTGGCTTCTTATTGTGCCCCGCGTAGGGCGTCAAACCGGCGCCCCAAAGCCCGTTCGCCAAGCCCGGCCAGCGCTTGGGCCGAGGCTGCCTCTCGTCCGCTTTCGGTCTCATGCTGCCGGATTCGTACATGCGACGGTCGAACCTGACCAGATTCGGAACTCGCTCCTGCGACACCCCATCTCCAAAGCGGACTCACAGACCAGACTCGAATGGTCACGACGGCGACCTGTTTACGGGTTGGGCTCATGATGCATACCTTCCTGTCGCGGTTGCGTGCTCACCATGGCCAACGGCAATGGAGCAAAGGCACGGCCACCACCAGTTCACCGTCGCGGACGCGGCGAGCGTGTGACGACATGGTGAGTTACTGGCTGGCGGGAACCCTGACAGGAAGGAAATCATGACATGACGGAGAGCCTCTTTGCGGGCCTGAAAGTGATCGACTGCGCGAGCTGGATCGCGGGGCCGGCCGCCGCGACCATCCTCTCTGACTTCGGTGCCGATGTCATCAAGCTAGAGCCACCGGGCGCCGGCGACCCGTGGCGTGCCTCCACACCGGTCCCTGGCAAGACGACCGACTACTACTGGCAGCTGACGTCCCGCAACAAGCGCAGCCTCGCCATCGACCTGAAGCTTGCCGACGGCCTTGCTGTGCTGTACCGGCTCCTCGCCTCGATCGATGTCTTCGTCACCAACTTTCCGCTCCCGGTGCGGGAGCGCCTGAAGATCGCCGCCGCGGACCTGCTGCCGCTCAACCCGCGGCTGATCTATGCCTCGCTCTCTGCCTACGGCGAGCAGGGTGACGAAGCCGCAAGATCGGGCTTCGACTCCACCGCCTACTGGGCTCGAGCGGGGTTGATGGATATGGTGAGGGCCACGGAGGATACCGAGCCGGCCCGTTCCGTTCCCGGCATGGGTGACCACCCCAGCGCTACCGGCCTGTATGCCGCAATCGTGACGGCGCTGTACCGGCGGGAAAAGACCGGCAAGGGCGGCGTCGCTCAGTCCTCCTTGCTCCAGAACGGCCTGTGGGCGAATGCCTGCTTTGTCCAGACCAGATTATGCGGCGAGCACGTGGCGCATCGCGCGCCGCGCGCCCAGGCGCCCAATCCGCTGGCCAATCATTATCGCTGCCGCGACGGACGCTGGTTCATCATGGCTCTGTTCAATGAGCAGCGGCAATTGCCCAGCTTCCTGGCGGCGATTGGCGGCACGCATCTGGCCGATGACGCGCGCTTCGCGACGAGTGCGGCGCGCAAGCAGAACGCCGGCGCGCTCGTCGCGATATTGGACGAGGTGTTCGCGCAGCGGGACCTGGCACAGTGGCGCACGATCCTGGACGCGGCAGGGGTGACGTTCGGTGGGGTGAACTCGGTGGATGAGTCTTCCAGCGATGTGCAGTTTCAACAGATCGGTGCGCTCGTACCCTTTGCCGATGGGAAGGGCCTGACGGTGTCGAGTCCGTTTCATCTGGACGGCGAGACGAAGGTGGCACCACGACGTGCTCCGTCGGTTGGGCAACATACGGACGAGGTGCTGCAGGAAGCGGGGTACTCGACAGGCGATATCGGACGGCTGCGAGCCCTTGGAGTGCTCGGCTAGGGCTGTGGGGTGGGTCTGATCGTGGAGCAACTATTGAAGATGGCGGAGTTAGAGCGGAACCGGTAAGTGAAGGTCCTCTTGGCGTTTCAGGAGGTCACCATGCTGAAGACGCGCAATCCATCGACCATCGCGCCGCCAGCGGCGATGTACAGCCACAGTGTCGAGATTCCGCCTAACGCTCGTTGGCTGTTCACGGCAGGTCAGGTTGGCGTGCAACCCGACGGGACGATCCCGGATGGCTTCGAGATGCAGCATGACCAGATTTGGAAGAACACGCTGGCTATCCTCGCGGACGCCGGTATGGGCCCCGAAGATATCGTCCGGCTCAATGTCTATTCGACCGACCCCGAAGGGCTGAAGTATCTCAAGGTGCATCGTGAAAAATACCTCAAGCCGGGCCACACTCCGGCATCAACGTGGGTCGTCGTCAGCCGCCTGGCCAATCCGAAGTGGGTGGTCGAGATGGAAACCGTCGCTGCCAAGGCATAAGGGTCGTCTGATTGCGGCCTTGGCGGCCTGCGCGACGACCATGAACGCCGCTTTGCACCGATGGCCGGTCCAGGCGGGCCCAATCGCCATCTCGTGACTAGACTAGTCGTCCTGGCGCAGGATATCGCGCAACGTTGTGCCGGCATACTCGGTGCGCATGCGGCCCCGGCGTTGCAGCTCCGGTACGACCTCGTCCACGAACCGCTCGATGGCGCCCGGACAATAGATCGGCGACAGCATGAACCCGTCCCCGCCGACGGTATCGATGAAAGTCTCCATCTGGTCGGCAACGCCCTTGGCCGTGCCGACAAACTGCGGCAGCCCAACGCTTTGGCCGTGGCGCATTCCGACCTCGCGCACGGTCATGGGGGTGCCGTCGGATTTGCGATACCTCGTCTTCAGACGCTGCAGCTCGGGCTCGGTCCGATCCACCATCAGGGCATCAGGCGGCAGCCGCGACAGATCGAAGTCGAGGTGCGCCGAGAGGATCGCCATCCCGCCCTCGGCCGGCACCAGGCTATTGTGCTCCTCCTGCAGCGCATTGGCCTCCGCCTCCGTTGCGCCGATGATCGGCTGGAGGCCGAACAGGATCTTGCACTCCTCGGGGTCTCGGCCGAGTTCTGCCATCCTGCCCTTGATATCTGCGAAGTAGGCAGCCGCATCTTCGGCCCGCGGCTGAATTGCGAAGATTGCATCCGCGTACCTGGCCGCGAAGTCCCGGCCTTTCGCAGACGTTCCCGCCTGCAGGATCGCTGGGCCATTCTGCGGGGAGCGCACGACGTTGAGCGGCCCGCGCGACTTGAAGAAGCGCCCGGCGTGCTCGATACGACGGATCTTCGACGCATCGGCGAAGATGGCATGCTCGCGGTCCATGACGACGGCGTCTTCGTCCCAGCTCGACCAGAGCTTGCGGCACACCTCGATGTACTCTTCCGCGCGATCGTATCGCGTGTCGGCGTCCGGCCGATCCGCGCCGAAATTGGCATCGAGGTTGCGATTTAGAGAGGTGACGACGTTCCAGGCGCCTCGGCCTCCCGTCAGATGGTCGATCGTCGCCCAGAGCCGTGCTGCGTAGAATGGATGGCTGTGGCTCGTGGAGAATGTGGCACCGAGACCGATATGCTTCGTCACCGCCCCCATATAGGACAGCAGTGGGATCGGGTCGTGCTCCGGCGCCTGCACGGCATAACGCAGCGACGGCTCGAGCGAGGCCCGGTAGGTGTCAGAGATGTAGTTGAGGTCGGCGAAGAACACCATGTCGAAGCGGCCGCGCTCGCAGAGCCGGGCGATGTGCTGATAGAGCTCGGGGCGATTCCAGCGATAGCGGACAGCATCAGTTAGTGGATGCCGCCACATGGCCAGACTGTGATAGGTGGGCCCATGCACCAGGAACTGGGCAAGGTGAACTTTCCTCTTGCGTCGCCTCTTCATGTGCGCGTGCTCAACCCTTGCGGCTCGTTGGCCGAGACTAGAGCATCTTCCCCTTGGTGTACCTCCCCCGGACACATTGGACAGAATGGGCCCATCGTTCGGCGTCGAACAGGGGCACGAAGCGCCAGTTCGCTGCGGCGCACCAACTCGACGGTTATTGAGCAGTAACCGGAACATGTGCGGACATCAGGTGTTCGGTGCTGTTGACCCCGAACCGAACTCGACTACTCGCGCTGTCGCCCGTTGATTGGCTTTCCATCTTAGGCCGCCAGGCTCCAGCCCTAACGAGAGAACTCCTCCGAAAGGCAGTACGCTGGGCTGTTAAGATCAGGCTGTCTGCAACGTCGATTCCACTCGTTCCGGTCATAGACGAGGATGGGTCCGCCCGCGTGGTGCTCGATCTTCAGGCTCAACCCGCAATGTGGACACGTAAGTATTGTCGCTTGCTGCGTGGGGGGCCGGCCTGTGCCGCCTTTCAGCACCCCGTCGGACTGACCGGCATGGCCGCTGTCAATGGACTGGGTTGTCACCTTCGCGTCAGGTCGCTTTGGCATTACTTCATCTCGGCCAAGTAGTGTCCGTCCGAGATATGGCACCAGCCCATCCGCCATTCCGCCGGACGACCGTCAAGCGCGAACACGACGCGATCCAACACCAGGACCGGCGACCCGAGCGCAATGCCCAGAGCCTCGGCGACCCCCAGTGGGGCATCCTTGACGGAAACTCGCTCTTCGGCTTTGCCGAGGAGCACGCCGTATTGGCCGGCGAGCTCGGTCAATCCGGGGGACGAGCTCTGCTCGCCGGCCAAACCCGGAAACAGGGCCACAGGCATCGACACGTCCTCGATCATGTAGGCGCGACCCTGGTGCAGACGTTTGCGACTAAGCCGATAGACGCGATCGTCCTTGCTCAGGTGCAATCGCAAGCATTCCACGTCGCTCACCGCCCACTCGGCGACCTCCCCTGTTTTGACTTCCTCGACAATGCTGGCGCCGTCAGGGTTCCGAACGTTGCTGAAGCGAGCGGTGAGCTCTGCCGAAGACGGGTCGTTGACGAAGGTCCCGCGGCCCTGGCGGCGGGTGAGCAGACGCATGGCCTCCATCAGGTCCAACGCCTTACGCATCGTGCCGGGGCTGACGCCGAATTCCCGCGCCAGTTCGACTTCGTTGGGAATGGCCGCGCCGGGCTTCCACGCTCCAGCTGCGATGCGTTCCACCAATACGTCGCGCACCTGCAGGTAAAGGGCTCTCTTAAACACAACGTTGCTCCGTGCGCAATTCCAAGTGAGATAAAAGCTGCGAGGCTTCAACTATCAATCGCCGACACAATCAGAGCAATTGCTCAAGGGTATACGCATGATATAGGAATCGATAGCTCACCTTATGCGTGGGTCTAGGATGGATTGATCCCGTTTCCTACAGTTTGGGGAGCCTATCCGCGGTACATGGTGACTATGCAGCCGCGGGCCGGCGCGGCCTTGAAACAGTAGATCGGAGCTAGCTGTTCGCGAAAAGGAATTGAGGGCAGACGAGCTGTCCGCTGAGCCGATAACGCCAAGCCGGGCAACGACCTATTGTTTGCTGCCGCCGGGGCTGTGCTTCTCAAGTGCGCATTCGAGACAACCGATCAAGTGTTCCTCGCTCACCGGCTTGGTCAGAAATCCGCGCGCTCCCCATTTCAGTGCGGCTACACGGATGTGCTCCTCGGGGAACGCCGTCATGAATATTACGGGGATGCGATGTCCGCCGTTGATCAAACGTCGTTGCAATTCGACTCCGCTCAGACCCGCCATGTGGACGTCGGTGACCAGACAGGAGGTGTCCCGCAGGCGCGCCGACTGCAAGAATTCCTCAGCCGACGCGAATGCTGCAGCGACGTAGCCGTGCGATTCCAGGAGGTCCGTCGTCGCCTCGCGCACGGATACGTCATCATCGACGATCGAGACTAGCGGAATCTTGGCCAACTGAGGTTTCTCTTTGGAGCACCTCTTGAGACGATAGTGAAGGCTTGGGCGCGTGAGAACCTATACATTGGTTTAGGCGGGGACCTAATCTGTATGATGAAACCTCAAGACCTGAGCCATCCTCATCAGGTCGGCCAACGACTTCGCCCCCATCTTTCGCATAGCATTGCCGCGGTGCACTTTGACCGTTATTTCGCTCACCCCAAGTTTTCCAGCGATTTGCTTGTTCATCAGGCCGGCGCTCACGAACGTGATCACCTCTTGCTCCCGCGGGGTCAATGCATCGAAGAGAGCCCGCAGCTCGGTCACCGACGATTGCTTTTCACGCCTGGTGCGATCGAGCGCGAGCCCGCGTTGAACCGCATCGAGCAGGTCTTGGTCGCGAAACGGCTTGGTCAGGAACTCGACTGCTCCCGCCTTCATTGCCCTGACGCTCATTGGGATGTCGCCATGACCTGTGATGAAGATGATTGGTAGCTGAATGCTCGCCTTCGCAAGCTCGCCCTGGAAATCTAGCCCGCTCAATCCGGGTAGCCGGACATCGAGCACTAAGCAGCTGGGACCGTCCGAGATCTTGTTCCGCAGGAATTCCGCAGCTGAGCCGAACACTTCAACGTGCAAACCTACCGATGCGAACAGGTCTACGAGTGCCTCGCGCACAGACGCGTCATCATCGATGACGAAGACCACAGATTGCGCGTCGCCCTTGCCCGGCATCACATCCCACCGCCATCGCAAGCAGGCAGCATGAATTGAAAGACCGTTCCGTGCGGAATACCGGACGACACCCAAACGCGTCCGCCATGAGCTTCGATGATCGACCGACAAATCGAGAGACCCAGCCCCATTCCGCTGGACTTCGTAGTGAAGAATGGGTCGAAGATACGATCCTTATTTACCGGATCGATGCCCAAACCTGAGTCCTCGACGGCGATCAGCACACCATTGGATTCGTCGACGCCAGTTCTGACTCGCAGCAATCGCGGCCAATCCCGGACTGGGCGCATCGCATCGATAGCGTTCGTTACCAAGTTCAGAAGGACCTGCTGCAATTGCACCCGGTCCGCCAACACCCCGAGAAACCCATTGCCGAGCTCAACTTGTACTGAGATTTGCTCGCTCTGCAACTCGGTGTGCAAGAGCGAGAGAGCCTCCCTAATGAGATCGTTGACGTTGAGTTGAGCCTTTTCTTGCACACCCTTCTTGAACAGCGCCCGGACGCTTCCGATTACCTCGCTCGCACGAAGTCCGTCCCTGACGACGCGCTTCAGAACGGCGTGCACCTTGTTGAGATCGGGTGTTGCGTTTGCGAGCCAACGGAGGCCCGCGTTGCCGCTTGCCACAATTGCTGCTAGCGGCTGGTTAACTTCATGAGCGATTGAAGCAGCCATCTCTTCCATCGTGGTCAACCGCGTGACCTGCGCAAATTCTGCCCGTTCAGCAGTCTCCCGCTTGCGAGCGGCGGCGAGTTCGGAAAGCATATCGTTGAATGCTGCTGTGACGCGGCCGATTTCATCTTGGCTACTGTATTCCGCGCGGAGACTGTAGTCCTTGGTCTCACGTACCGTCGAGGCGACGGCCTCCAGCCGCTCCAGAGGTCGTACGATGTGTCGATGCGTCAGAATGTGAACTGTCCCGACTTTCTCGAAGGCTGTTTCGTTTGAGTCAGGCGGCGAGTTTGGCGGGTTCCTCCAGGCTTGCATAGTATGCGGCTTCGGCCTCGGCGGGCGGGATGTTGCCGATCGGCTCC
>Ga0247727_10006336_pt1 | contig 23321 bp, 18 predicted proteins | sample WisWelCaveWW1625_FD_202498 | JGI IMG/M metagenome (GOLD analysis project Ga0247727, IMG submission 202498) | Biofilm microbial communities from Wishing Well Cave, Virginia, United States - WW16-25 | ecosystem: Environmental > Aquatic > Deep subsurface > Groundwater > Cave microbial mat | place...
AAGATGATGCGGCCTTCTTCGGCAGCCTGCGCGCCGCCGGCGAAGGGGTTGGTCTTTTGGGGTTCCGCGGCCGCCATCGCGGCCGATACGAGGCAAAGCACCCAGAGGCTGCGCATAAACTGTTCCAAGCGATTGACCATGATACTAGAATAGTAGCGACATGAGCCTCTCAGCCGGCGCCCGGCTCGGACCCTACCAGATCGTCGCGCTGCTTGGGGCGGGCGGGATGGGGGAGGTCTACCGGGCGCGCGACCCGCGGCTCGGCCGCGACGTCGCCCTCAAGGTTCTGCTCGATATTTTCTCGAGAGACGCCGAGCGCATGGCGCGCTTCGAGCGCGAAGCGCAGGTGCTGGCCTCGCTGAACCATCCCAACGTCGCCACGCTCTACGGCCTGGAGGAATCCGCCGGCGTCCGCGCGCTGGTGATGGAGCTGGTCGAAGGGCCGACGCTCGCCGAGCGCATCGCCGCCGAGCCGATCCCGATCGAGGAGGCGCTGGGCATCGCGCGGCAAATCGCCGAGGCGCTCGAGGCGGCGCACGACAAGGGCGTCATCCATCGCGATCTCAAGCCCGCCAATATTAAGGTCACGCCGGAAGGCGCCGTGAAGCTCCTCGACTTCGGCCTGGCGAAGGCGCTCGACGACGACCCGGCCGCCGCCAGCCGCCACAACTCCCCGACGCTGAGCATGGCGGCGACGCGGGCCGGGGTTATACTGGGTACTGCTGCATACATGTCGCCGGAGCAGGCCAAGGGCAAGCCGGTGGATCGCCGCGCCGACATCTGGTCGTTCGGCGTGGTGCTGTTCGAGATGCTGTCCCGCCGCCAGATGTACGGCGGCGAGACGGCGGCCGAGACGCTGGCCTCGGTAATGAAGGACGAGCCGCGCTGGGACCTGCTGCCGGCCGGCGTCCCCGGCGCGATCCGCAAGCTGCTGCGGCGGTGCCTGGAGAAGGATTCCCGCCGCCGGTTGCAGGCCATCGGGGAAGCGCGGATCATCATCGAAACGCCCGAAGAGGTCACCACCAAGACACCAAGACACCAAGAAGAACCCAGGTCTTCCTTGGTGTCTTGGTGGTGGAATTGCTTTTCTTGCTGTCGCTCTGATCGCTCTAGCCGTCGTCCACTTTCGCGAGACGCCCCCACCGGAGCGCGAGGTCCGGTTCACCATCGCCGCCCCGGAGAAGACTTCGATCTACAACTTCGCCGTTTCTCCCGACGGGCGCACGCTTGCCATAGCCGCCGAGGCGGCGGGTAAGCGCCAGCTTTGGCTGCGCCAGCTCGACACGCTGGAGGCCCGCGCGCTGCCGGGGACCGAGGATGCGATTTGGCCCTTCTGGTCGCCCGACAGCCGTTACATCGCATTCTTCGCCCAGGGCAAACTCAAGAAGGTCGCCGCCTCCGGCGGTCCGGCGCAAACCCTGTGCGACGCGATTCAAGGACGGGGCGGCGCTTGGAATCGCGACGGGGTGATCGTCTTCGCGCCTGCCACCAACAGCGGCCTCCAGCGGGTTGCGGCCGAGGGCGGCGTCCCACAACCCGTGACACAGGTGGAAGGCGGAGGCTCTCACCGCTACCCTGTGTTTCTCCCCGAAGGCGGCCGCTACTTCTTCTATTGGTCCGGCCTGGGGACCGCCGCGCAAAGTGGCATCCATTGGGCTTCGGTCGATTCGGCGCATGGCCGCCGAGTGCTGCCGGACACCGGCCGCGCCGTCTATGTCCCGCCGGCGCCGGGAAACCGGCTTGGTCACCTGCTGTTGGGGCGCGAGAACACGCTGATGGCCCAGCCATTCGACGCCAAGACCATGCAACCTGCGGGGGAGCTGTTTCCGGTCGCGGAGCAGGTTTTGGCAGCCCCGTTTGGCAACACCCCGGCGGTGTCGGTGTCCGAGAACGGCGTGCTCATTTTTCAGACGGGGCGCAACCTCGCTGATCAGCAGCTCACCTGGTTCGATCGCAGTGGCAAGACTCTTGGCAAGCTCGGCGCGCCCCGCCGGCTCCTCGAATTCGCTCTTTCCCCTGACGAAAAGACGCTGGCCGAGTCCCGCCCCGGCAGCGGGACTGGCATCGACATCTGGCTGTACGAGGTAGCGCGGGGCGCCGACTCGCGTTTCACCGTGGACCCCGCGCAGGACCTGACCCCGGTGTGGTCGCCCGACGGCCGCCGGCTTGCCTTCAGCTCCGACCGAGTCGGGCCGCTCGATCTATACATCCGCTCGATCTATACATCAAAGACACTACCGGATCGGGCCAGGACGAGCTGCTGCTCCGCTCTCCGGAGCTCAAGGTCGTGAGCGACTGGTCGCCCGATGGGCGCTATCTCATCTATACCCAGACCAGTCTTAAGACCCGAATGGACTTGTGGGTTCTGCCGCTGGAGGGTGAACGAAAACCGGCGCCGTTCCTCGATACGGAGTTCCTCGAAACCCAGGGACAGTTCTCCCCCGACGGGCATTGGATCGTTTACGCCTCCGACGAGTCCGGCATGTGGGAGGTCTACGTCCGCCCGTTTCCCGCAGCGCCAGGCAAATGGAAGATCTCCATCGGAGGCGGCCAGCATCCGCGATGGCGCCGCGACGGCATGGAGTTGTTCTACCTCGGCCCGGGGCAAAAGCTGACGGCGGTGGCAGTCAAAGCCGCCGTCTCCGTGGCGCGGCCGGTGTTCGAGGTCGCCGCGCCCCAGCCGCTGTTCGACACGCGCATCCCGTCGCTTCCTCCGGGGTTTGTTCGGTACCACTACACCGTGGCCGCCGACGGCAAGCGCTTCTTGGTGAACACCGCCGGGAGCGAAATCGCCGAGGCGCCGCTGACGTTGGTGTTGAACTGGCGGGCGGCGAAGCGGGGAGACTGAAGTCGGCCGCAGCGTCGGTCGGCGGCGCGGCTGCAATTGAAGCGAACTTGACAACCATCGTCTGGCTGGACTGCCGGTGCTATTCTGATAGCGTTCGCTATGCCGAAAGAGTACAGCCCGTTCACTCCGGGGCAGCCGGTTCCGGTCGAGTTCTTTGTGGGGCGGGTCGGCGAAATCGGTCGACTGAGGACGGCAATCGCTGAGTCGGCGCTCGGGCGTCTGCGAGTGGCCTTTCTCTCCGGGGAGCGCGGCATCGGGAAGAGCTCCCTGGCCTCCTTTGTGCGGTACTTGGGAGAACGCGATGAGCAAGTCCTGGGGCTTCACACCTTCCTGGGCGGCGTGGTGACACTCGAAGAGATGGTCCGCCGAGTTTTCGATCGCCTCCTGAATGAAAGCCTGGGCAAGACTTGGCACGACAAGGTCAAGGAGTTTTTCGGAAACCATATTCGACAGGTCGGGCTCTTCGGAATCAGCGTGGAGTTCGGCCCTTCGGAGAGGGACCTGAATCGGATGGTCAACGATTTCGCCCCAGCCTTGAGAAAGCTGCTAGAGCGCCTCAAGGATGACACCAGAGGCATCTTCTTGGTTCTTGATGACCTCAATGGGCTGGCGACGCAGGAAGCTTTTGCAAACTGGTTGAAAAGCTTGGTCGATGAGATCTCAACGTCACGGCATTCCCTTCCCCTGTGCCTGGTTCTCGTGGGGCTCGAGGATCGACGACAGTCCCTAATCGAGAGACAGCCATCGTTGGCGCGAGTCTTTGATCTGGTGGATATCCGACCGTGGAACGACGTTGAAACACGAGGGTTTTTTCAAACCGCTTTCACGAAGGTGGGCATGGAAGTCGAGGATTCCGCCCTCGACTTTCTCACACAGTACGCCGGCGGGCTTCCGGTTCTGGCGCACGAGATCGGAGATGCTGTTTTCCGCATTGACGAGGACTCGCGAATCGACCGAGACGACGCGGCTAGAGGCGTAGTCGCCGCCGCGGAGATCGTCGGGCGGAAGCACCTCGAACCACGGGTATTCCAATTAATCCGAAGCGCTCGCTATCGCGCCATTCTCAGAAAGGTCGCGAGTCATCTTGGAATGAATTTCAAACGCAGCGACCTGCGACGACGCCTCTCCGGCGAGGAGGCAAAGGTGTTGGACAACTTCCTGACGCGGATGAAGGATCTGGGCGTATTGAGGGCTGATCCCGAACACGGGCCGGGGGCTTACCGGTTCGATAACCAGTTGCACAACCTTTACTTCGAAATGGAAGCCTCAGAGTTGATCTCCAACAGACTTAGCTCGAAAAGATAGGCAACGCAGCCAGTGGTCTTACGCTGCCTTCCTTTCTAATAGGTAGGCGGACTCGACGGGGCGGCTCGTGCCGTTGTCGTTGACGATGTAGCGGGCGGGCTGGATGCGGCCGTCGCGGTCGACGCGGCTCCACAGCGAGGCGCCGGCGTGCTCGCCGTCCTTGCGCAGCGCGTAGAAGTTCAGGCTGACCGCCATTAGTTTCTTCTGGTCGTTGTTGAAATTGCGGGCGACGCGGCGGAGGGCTTCGAGGCAGGCCTCGCGCGGGGAGAGTCCGCGGCGCATGGATTCGACGACGGTGTGGGCGCCGGCGATGCGGATGTTCTCTTCGCCGCGGCCGGTGGAGCCGGCGCCGCCGACGTCCTGGTCGAGGTAGAGGCCGGCGCCGATGATCGGCGAGTCGCCGACGCGGCCTGCGATCTTCCAGGCCAGGCCGCTGGTGGTGGTGACGCCGGACATCTCGCCCCTGGCGTTGAGGGCCAGACAATTGATGGTGCCGGTGGGCGGGTTGGCGGCGACCTCGGCGGCCCAGGCGAGCACCTCGGGGTTGGCGTTGGGGAAGCGCTCGAGGAGCCACGACCGTTTCTTTTTCTCTTCCTCCGGCGCGGACAGGCCCGGTCCCCAGTTGCCGCGGCCGCGCGGGTCGCGCATCGATTCTTTCCACACCAGCCAGGCGAGGCGGGACTTTTCCGTCAGCAGATTCTCTTCCTGGAAGCCGTGGCGCTTGGCGAACTCGAGCGCGCCGCGGCCGACCAGCATGATGTGGTCGGTGCGCTCCATCACCAGGCGCGCGACCTTGGACGGCGTCTTGATATTCTGGATGGAGGCCACGGAGCCGGCGCGGCGCGAGGGGCCGTGCATGACCGAGGCGTCGAGCTCGACGACGCCGTCTTCGTTCGGCAGGCCGCCGTAGCCGACGCTCGAGTCCTCGGGATCTTCCTCGTTGATGTTGACGCCGGCGATGACGGCGTCGAGGGTGTCGGCGCCGGTCTTGAGGATCTCGTAAGCGCGGGCGCAGCAGCGGGAGCCGTTGGCGCTGGAGATGACGATATCGCGGGGGCCGGCGGCGGCGAGCGTGCGCGCGGCGGCTACAGCGGAGGAAAGTTGAAACCATTGGCGGCGGGTCATCGGCGGGCCTCCCTAAGGAAGAACTGTAACGATTCCCATTGTAGCTGGCAAGGGCGGGGCTGGGCCGGTAACCGAAGCAACTCCGGGAATCGCCTTTGCTTTGTGATGCTCTTCTGTTTTGTGGTGTGCGCGATTCTGTGCGCGCCGGGGGCAAATGCCGCGCAACTCAGCGGCGCCGTCGAGGCCGCAGGCCGGCCGGTCCCGGGCGCGACGATCACCGCTACGCAAGGCGAGCGCAAGATCACTACTTCCACCGACGAAACGGGACGCTACGCGCTGGAGGACGTAGCGCCGGGCGCGTGGGTCGTGGCGGTGGAGATGTTCGGCTTCGCCACCGCGCGACGGGACGTAACGATCAGCGAGGCGGCGTCGACGGCGGATTTCACATTGGAGTTGCGCGCCCGTGCCACGGCGCCGGCGGACCGCCAGGCGGCGAACCAGCGGCAAGCGCTGAATGCGGCGCAGGCGGCCGAGAGCGAGGCGCTGACCGTTGTGGACGGGGCGGCGCGGCTGAGTTCAGCGACTGAGACGCCGTCGGACGCCAACGAGTCTTTTTTGGTGACGGGGAGCCTGAGCCGCGGGCTGGGCGAGCGCCCGCCGCCGGAGGAGATGTTTTTCCAGCGCGGACTGGAAGGCGGGGCTTTCCCTGGAGGGGAGCGCGGCAATCTCCCGTGGTCGGAGCAGGGCGAGCGCACGGCGGCGCCGGGCGCGGGTCCTGGTTTCGGTCCCGGCGGGCGCGCGGCGGCTCCGGGGCCGGGCGGCGGACCGGGCGGCGGCCCGGGCGGTCCAGGTTTTGGCGGTGGGCGCGGTCCGGGCGGGCCCGGCGGGGGGCCGCCAGGCGGGTTCGGTCGTGGTGGCCCCGGGATCGGCGGCCCGCAGCGGGGAAGGCCGGACGCGGCCCGGATGCGGGAGATGGCGGCGGCGCGGTTCGGCAACCGGCGGAATCGCGGGCGAGAGTCGATGCGCGCGATGGCCAACTTTTCGCTGCGCAACTCGGCGCTCGATGCGCGGCCCTACTCGCTGACGGGGCAGACCGTCGAGAAGCCCTCCTACGCGCAGAGCCGCTTTGGATTCTTCGCCGGCGGGCAGCTGCGTATTCCCAAGATCATCGACAGCGAGCGGACGTTCTTCTCGGCCGACTTCAACGCGGCGCGGAGCCGCAACCCCTATCAGGGCACGGCGACTCTGCCGACGCGGGCCGAGCGCGACGGGGACTTCTCGCTGTCGGGGGCCGCGGCGGCGCCGCGTATTTTCGATCCGGGCGACCGGGCGGAGTTTACGGACCGTCGCGTGCCGGCGGGCCGGATGAGCCGCGCGGCGCTCGGGCTGCTCGAATTCATCCCGCTCCCGAACCAGCCGGGGCGCCTGCAGAACTATCAGTATGTAACGTCGGTTCCGCAGAATACGCGGAACCTCGGCCTGCGCGTGAACCACAACCTGTCGCAGCGGAACAGTTTTAACTTCAATTTCAACATGCAGGCCCGGAACTCCGAGAACGCGCAGCTCTACGGCTTCCGCGACGAGAGCGAGGGCGGCGGCCTGAACACCAGCCTCGGCTGGACGCACAACCTGGGGCGGCGCCTCATCAACCGCCTGAGCTGGAACTTCAGCCGGAACCGCAGCGAGACGCTGCCGTTCTTCGCCCTGGGGCGCAACGTGGCGGCGGAGTTGGGCATCGGCGGGACTTCGCAAGAGCCGCAGAACTATGGGCCGCCGAACCTGTCGTTCACCAACTACGGCGGCCTCTCGGACGCCAGCGCCGTGCTGCGGCGCGACCAGACGTCCGCGGTGAGCGACGCCGTCACCATCGTACGGCGGCAGCACAACTTTACACTGGGCGGCGAGTTCCGGCGGGCGCAGCTCAACACGCGCACGGATCAGAACGCGCGCGGGTCGTTCAGCTTCAGCGGTCTCGCGACCAGCGACTTCGACGCCCGCGGGCTGCCGCTGGCGGGCACCGGCTACGATTTCGCGGACTTTCTGCTGGGCCTGCCGCAATCGAGCTCCATCCGCTTTGGCAGCTCCAATACCTACTTCCGCGCCTCGGTGTGGAGTTTCTACGGGCAGGACGACTGGCGGATGCGCCCCAACCTGACGCTGAACTTGGGCGTGCGGTACGAGTTCTTCGCGCCGCACAAGGAAAAGTTCGGGCGGATCGCGAACCTCGACGTGGCGCCGGGGTTCAGCGGCGTGGCGGTGGTGACGCCGGGCGGGACGGGGCCCTATAGCGGCGTGTTTCCCGAGGCGCTGGTTGACCCAGACAAAAACAATATCTCGCCGCGCGCCGGCTTGGCCTGGCGGCCGTTCTCGAAGAGCCGGTTCCAGGTGCGGGCGGGATACGGGCTGTTTCACAATGGGTCGATCTACAACCAGTTTCCGGGGCGGCTGGCGTCGCAGCCGCCGTTCGCCAGCACGGCCTCGTTGTCGACGAGCCTGGCGCGCACGCTGACGCTCGAGAACGGCTTCGCGCCGGGACCTTCTACGAGTATTACGAACACCTACGCGGTCGACCGGGGCTACCGCGTCGGCTACGCGCAGACCTGGAACGTGTCGATCCAGCAAGAGCTGCCGCACTGGATGGTGCTGGAGCTGGGGTACCTCGGGACGAAGGGGACGCGGCTCGACATCCAGCGGCTGCCGAACCGGGCGGCGCCGGGCTCGCCGCTGACGGCCGAGCAGAGACGGCAGATCGGCAACGCCGTCGGGTTCACGTTCGACAGCTCGGAGGGCAACTCGGTTTACCACGCCGCGCAGGCGCGGCTGACGCGGCGGTTCCGGCGGGGGCTGTCGGCGAACGCGCTGTACACCTGGTCGAAGTCGATCGACAACGCTTCGACTTTTGGCGGCGGCGGCGCGGTGGTGGCCCAGAATGACCGCGACCTGGCCGCCGAGCGCGGGCTGTCGAGCTTCGACCAGCGACACACGCTGAACCTTTCCTACATGATCGCATCGCCGGTGGGCGGGACCGGGCCGTTCCTGCGCAACGGCGGGTGGCTGGCCCGGCTGCTCGAAGACTGGAACTTCAGCGGCGGGCTGACGGCGGGGTCGGGCACGCCGCTGACGGCACGCGTGCTGGGGAACCAGGCGGACGCCGGAGGAACCGGCGCGGTCGGCAGCGGCCGGGCGGATGCCAGCGGGGCGGCGGCCGATGCCGGCGGCCGGTTCTTCAACCTGGCGGCGTTTCAGCTTCCGCCGGCGGGGCGGTTCGGCAACGCCGGGCGCAACACGGTTCCCGGGCCGGGCTGGGTATCACTAAACCTGTCGGTTTCGCGGTCGTTCCGGCTCCACCAGGAGCGGCGGCGCCTTGAGTTTCGGGCGGAGAGCAACAATCTGCCGAATCACGTGAGCTACACGAACGTCGGCACGGTGGTCAACGCCATCAACTACGGGCTGCCGCTCGGAACGCGGCCGATGCGGACGGTTTCGGCGTCGCTGCGGTTGAGGTTTTAACGAGCCGTGGAATTCTGGGTGCTATTGCCGATGCTCCTGGCGGCACTGGCTGCACAGCAGCCTGCGCAACGGGCAGTCCGCTTTGAAGCCGCCGCGGACCTGGTGATCGTCGATGTGACGGTGCGGGATCGCGCTGGCAACCCGATTACGGGGCTGAAGAAAGAAGACTTCACGATTCTGGAGGACGGCAAGACGCAGGCGATCTCGGTGTTCGAGTTTCAGAGCCTGGCGCTCGATCCGCTGCCGCCGGCGCAGCGCGCCGCCGAAGCCGCGCGCTTCGAGCCACGGCAGCCCGATGAGAAGCCCTGGTATCAGGACCGGCGGCTGATGGTGCTGTTCTTCGACTTCACTTCCCTGCCCCCGGCCGACCTGTTCCGGGCTCAGGACGCGGCGCTGAAGTTCCTCGACAAAAACATGACCGCGGCCGACCTGGTATCAGTGATGACCTTCTCGACGCGGCTCCGGGAAGTCCAGGAGTTTACCGGCGACCGGCAGCGCCTGGCGGAGGTGATCAAGGGCTTCACGGTGGGCGAAGGGGCGGAGCTGGCCGCGGTCGCCGACACCGACGACGAGGACAGCAGTCCGGACACCGGCGCGGCGTTCACCGCCGACGATACGGAGTTCAATATTTTCAACACCGACCGGAAGCTGAGCGCGCTGGAGTCGGCGGTGTCGAAGCTGCGGGCGTTTCGGGCGCGCAAGGCCGTGGTGTACTTCTCGAGCGGCGTGGGACGGACCGGGACCGAGAACGAGTCGCAGTTGCGGGCGACGGTCAACGCGGCGGTGCGGGCCAACGTTTCCTTCTACCCGGTGGATGCGCGGGGGCTGATGGCCCTGCCACCGGGCGGCGACGCGTCGGTGGCCGCGCCGCGCGGCACGGGGATTTTCTCCGGGCAGTCGCAGCGGCGGCAGCGGGAGCGTTTCAGCGGCCAGCAGGAGACGCTAGTGACGCTGGCGGCCGACACCGGCGGCAAGGCGTTCCTGGACAGCAACGATCTCGAGGCCGGGATCACGCAGGCGCAGCAGGATCTGCGGAGCTACTACATACTGGGCTACTACAGCACGAACCCGGCGCAGGACGGCCGCTACCGGCGGATTCGCGTCAGCCTGGCGAGCCGCAAGGACGCGCGAGTCGATTATCGTTCCGGCTATTTCGCGCCGAAGGATTTCAGCCGGTTCACGGCGGCGGACAAGGAGCGGCACCTCGAGGAAGCTCTGCTGCTGGGGGATCCCATCACCGACCTGCCGCTGGCCCTGGAGGTGAACTACTTCCGGCTGTCGAGCAGCCGGTACTTCGTGCCGCTGGCGGTGAAGATCCCGGGAACCGAGATTTCGCTGGCCCGGCGCGGCGATCGGGAAGAAGCGGAGTTCGATTTCATCGGCGAGGTGCGCGACACCGGCGGACGGGTCGCCGGCACGGTTCGCGACGGAATCCGCGTGAAGCTGACGGAGGCCAATGCGGCGCAACTGGGGCGGCGGCACCTGCAATACGACACGGGCTTCACGCTGGCGCCGGGCCGTTATCGCCTGAAGTTTCTGGCGCGCGAGAATCGCACCGGCAAGATGGGCACGTTCGAGACGGCGTTCACGGTGCCGGACGTGGCGGCGGAGAGCGCGGCGCTGCGATTGAGCTCGGTGGTCTGGAGCAGCCAGCGGGAGCCGCTGACGGCGGCGGTCGGCGCGGCGGAGAGAAAGAGCAAGCTGGCGGGCGTGCATCCGCTGGTCGAGGACGGCCAGAAGCTCATCCCCAGCATCACCCGCGTCTTCCGGCGGGACCAGAGCCTGCATGTGTATCTCGAGGTTTACGACGCCGCGGCAGAAGCGCAGACGCAAGCGCGCGCCGTGGCCGCGACGGTGAGTTTCTTTCGTGGCAAGACGAAGGCCTTCGAGTCGACGCCCGTGCGGGTGACGCAGGCGCTGGCCTCGCGACCCGGCGCCGTGCCGGTTCGCTTCCAGTTCCCGCTTGCGCCGCTGAAACCCGGGCCGTACACTTGTCAGGTGAATGTGGTCGACGAGGCGGGGCGGAAGTTCGCATTCCCGCGGGCCCGTCTGGTTCTTCTGCCTTAGCGCGACGCTGGCGGCGGTGGCGCCGCTGTGGACAGCGCCACCTCAACGCAAGCAGCAGCGAAAACCCGACATCGAGATTGTGACCATCGCCTCCCTCCGGCAAGAAGGCACGGTCGAGTACGAGGGGATCTGGAGAGTCACCGGCAACAGGCCGGTGACGGGGCTGGTCATTCGGCTGGAGTTCCTCGATTCGGGCGGGAGAATGGTTTCCGCGCAATCCATGGAGCTCGAAGCGGGCACGCTGCAGCCCGGCGAGGAACGCGAGTTTCACATTCAAGGCAGGGATGTCCCGCGGGCGGTTCGGTTCCGGATCTCGGTGACCGACAGGAAAGGAAGGGATCTAACCATCGCGGGCGCCGGGCCCTACGCGCTAGGCTAAGGCCCATAAACCTTCCGGGTCAGACGGCCGAGTAATACACCGGAGGCCTCGAAGGGATGACCCCCGACCCGCCGGCGCTGCGAAAGATCATCGACGACCTGCATGTGCGCTGGCGCCAGATCAGCCAGGTGATTTGGGTGCTGGAGGGGCTGGGAAGTGGCAAACGGCGGCGCGGGCGGCCGCCTAACTTTGCCAAGATGAAGTTCGGGCCGCGTCGCAAGAGGCTGCCCAAAAGCGGTCGATAAGATAGAAGCTCTCCTCGTGGTGGAGCGTATATGAATCCGGAAGACTTCCGAATCCTTTCTGGCATCTTCGCGGTCGCGTTTCTGGCGATCATCGTGTTACGGCGTTTCCAGCGCCCGCACTCCATTCGGCGTCGCGACCCTGAGGGTTAACCGCCGGTCGCCGTTGCTGAGCCGCGACCAAAGGGAGCGGTTTCCGAACTTCTGCAAGTTTGCACTAGAATCTAAAGGGGGCAGTCCCCCCTTCTCATGGACAGGGTTATCGCTCCGGCTGAGCGGCTGGCGGGTGTCGTGCGCCTGCCGGGCGACAAGTCGATCTCGCATCGCTACGCGCTGCTGGCGTCACTGGCCGAGGGGCCGAGCCGGATCGCAAATTTCGCGAGCGGCGCGGACTGCGGGTCGACGTTGGACTGCCTCGAAGCGCTCGGCGTCGCTATCCGGCGGGAGAACAGTCAGGTCTTAGTAGAAGGCGTCGGCCTGGACGGACTGCGGCGGCCGGGGCGGGCGCTCGACGCCGGCAATTCCGGTTCGACGATCCGGATGCTGGCGGGGATCCTGGCGGCGCAGTCCTTTGCGAGCGAGATCGGCGGCGACGCCTCGCTCGAGCGGCGGCCGATGCGGCGCGTCATCGAGCCGCTGGCGGCGATGGGGGCGCGCCTCGAGGCCCGCCAGGGCAGCTTCCCTCCCCTTCGCATCCGCGGGGGGCCGCTGCGCGGGATCGACTACCAACTGCCAGTGCCGAGCGCGCAGGTGAAGACGGCGGTGCTGCTGGCGGGCCTGTGGGCCGGCGGGGAGACGGCGGTTCGCGAGCCGGTGCGGACGCGTGACCACACCGAGATCGCGCTGCGGGAGTTCGGGGCCGCCGTCAGCGTCGGGCAGCGGGTGATCCGGCTGGCGCCGCGTCCGGCATTGCGCGGCCGCGAGCTGAGCGTGCCGTGCGACCTGTCGTCGGCGGCGTTCTTTCTGGTCGCCGGGCTGATCGTGCCGGGATCGGAGCTGATCCTTCAGGATGTGGGGCTGAACCCGACGCGCTCGGCGCTGCTCGACCTTCTGGCGTCGATGGGGGCGGAACTGAAGATCGTCAACATTCGCGAGGAAGCCGGGGAGCTGCGCGGCGATCTGCTGGTGCGTCACTCGGCGGTTCGCGGCGGGGTGATCGAAGGCCCCATGGCCACAGCGGTGATCGACGAGATCCCGGTGCTGGCGGTGCTGGGGGCCGCGTCGGAGAAGGGACTCGTGGTGCGCGACGCCTCCGAGCTGCGGGTGAAGGAGAGCGACCGCGTGGCCACCGTGGCCGAGAATCTGCGGCGGATGGGCGTGGAGGCGCGCGTGCTGGAAGATGGTCTGGAGATTCCGGGGCGCGGCAAATCGGCCGGACGGTTTCGGGCCGCGGAGCTGGACTCGTTCGGCGACCACCGGATCGCCATGGCCTTTGCCGTCGCCGCGTTGCGCGCGGACGGTCCCTCGACGCTGCGCGGGGCGGAGACGGCCGGGGTGTCGTTTCCCGAGTTTTACGATACGCTGGAGCGGCTGCGGGCGTAACGGATGTTCACGGGGATCATCGAGGAGTTGGGGACGGTCGAGCGGCTGGAGGCCGGCGCGGCCGGGAGCCGGCTGGCCATCCGGGCGGATCGCGTGCTGGAGGACCTGACGCCGGGGGCGAGCATCGCGGTGAATGGAGTGTGTCTTACGGCGGTAGAGATCGCGGCGCCGCTGTTCTCCTCGGACCTGGCCCCGGAGACGCTGCAGCGCACCAACCTGGGCGACTTGCGGGCGGGACACCGCGTGAATCTGGAACGGCCGCTCCAGCCGACGGGCAGGCTCAGCGGGCATTTCGTGCAGGGGCATGTCGACGGGACAGGCGTCGTGGTGTCGCTCGACCCGCTGGGCGACGGCAACTGGTGGCTGAAGCTGCGGGCGCCGCAAGACCTCTTGCGCTATCTTGTATTCAAAGGTAGTATTGCCGTGGACGGTATCAGCCTGACGATCGCGTCGATCGAAGGAGACGTGTTGGGGATCGCCATCATCCCGCACACCTGCCAGGCGACGACGCTGGGGTCGCGTCGGCCGGGCGAGCGGCTCAACATCGAGTGCGATATGATTGCGAAGCACGTGGAAAAACTTCTTAAGAATTTGGTGATTTAGTGATTTGGTGATTTGGTGATTGGGCGGACCGTTGCAGGCGCGCTGCTGGTTGTCGGGCTGCTGGGGGGGCAGCAGCCGGGGCCGAATACGGTCCTCATCCCGGGCGGGATTAAGGCCCTCGCTTTCATCGCGCGGGGCAAGGAGAATCCGCCGCCGGATCGGTTTCTGGTCGACTACTGCCAGGCGGTACTGCACCACACCGCTGCGGGCGACCGTGCCATCGCGCAGACCTATCTGGAGCGGCTGGAGCGCTACTTTCAGCGGATCGCGGCACTGGAATCCCTGGGAACGCGGTCGCGGGACCGGCTCGAGATCACGCTCGGTGGGAGCGGCGCCGGATCGAGGGGCCGCACCGAAAAGGTCGCCAACTTCCTGGGCTGGCGAACCTACTCCTCCAACAATCAGCTGGTGCTCGAGGTGCTGGACAGAACGCAGCAATCGGCCCGCAAGGAAACGGCCACGGCGCTCGATATCGACGAGCTCGCCATGCAGGAGGCCTTGCAGGCCGGCCGCCCGTTCACGTTCGAGGTTCCCTATGATCGCGCCGACGTTCTGCTCGACGAAGGCACCTGGCGGCGCAGCTTCGCCGGGAAGGAAGAACTTCCCGGAGGGCTGGCGCAGGCTCTGGCGCGAGACCCGCGGCTGGCGCGCCTGTACGTCGGGCTGAGCGAGCTCGACGAACAGACCCTCGCGGCGCTGCTGGCGGCTTTCGATTTGAGGCGGCTCACCGACGGCTACGCCGATCTTCTCTACCGGAATGCTTCGGCGCTCGCCGTCGCAGGAGGGCGCGTGGTCGTACCCGGCGGCGAAGCGGCCGAGCCGATCTGGCGCGAGCTGGCGGGAGCGAGTCCGAGAGAGCCGGCGCGGTTCCTGCGCGCGCTGCTCGACGCCGACAAAGGAAGACTGTTCAGTTTTTTCTCGACGCTCTCGCGGGTCAGCGCGGAGCGGCAGCGGTTCGCGACGCGGAGCGCGGCGCGGGCGCGGCGCCTCTACGAGCTGTGGCCGCGCGCCGGCGCGGCGAGCGAGAGTTCCGTGGCGGAGTTCCTGCGGAGCGTCCCGCTCGAGGCCGACGGCCGGATCCGGTTTCCGGGAGGCCACGCGGCGTGGATCCCCGAGGAGGCGAAAAGAATCAACGGCGCGCTCAAGCCGGAACAGGAAGACGACCTCGTGGCCGCGCTGACCAAGGCGGACTCGCAAGGGGCCTCGAGACGGCTCGGGCTGGCGGCCTTCCCCCTGGTCGCCCGACTCGAGGCCCGGCGCATGGAGCGCGGCGGCCGTCCACTGGACGCTCTCTCGGCTCGCCTTCTGGCCCTCAATGCCCGCCGGACCAGCGCGTTCTATCCGCGCTTTGAGGAGCTCACGGGACTGACGCAGCAGGAGTTCGTCGCATTCTTTGAGTTGGCGGCGAAGCTGCAGAGGCGCAACGGCCCGGAGCTGAACATGCAGATGGGGCAGTTCGACTCGCTGACGGCGCTGATCGGCCTGGGCCGGCAGTCCGGCGCGCTGACGGAGAGGCAGCGCACCGAGCTGTTCCGGTTCCTCTGTGAGCGGTTTGCAATAGCCGATTCGGCGGCGGACTTGACGGGCGCCTCTCTGGGCGCGCTGCGGAGGATTTTGCAGGAGGCGGGATCTCAGGCAACCGGGGCGACCGCCGACGAGCGGATCCGGAATCAGGTGCTGGGCCGCGCGGCGGCCGTGGTTCTGACCATCAACGGCGTGGAGCGCGAGGTCGATGTTTCGGCAATCCGCCACTCCAGCTACCGGCAAGTGCTCGAATTGCAGAGCGTGCCCGCCGTGGAAACCCTCCTGGGTATTCATGATGCGGCGCAGAACCTCGCCGCGGGGAAAGGCGTCGCGGCGAAGAACGTCCGGCTGGTGCAGGCCGGCGTAGCGGCTTTGCCCGATCCGGAAATTCCCGAAAGCCTGCGGGGCCGCGCGCCGCAGAACCACAACCTGCGTCTCCACCGTGCAGAGCCGCTGCGGCGCGCCGCGACGGACCTCGAGCGGGCGGCGTCGCGGAGTGGAAACCGCGGCGCGGTGGAAGAAGCGGCCCGGGAGCTGCTGGCGGCCCTGAGCCCCCAGGTGAAGCTGGCGCTGAGCGGGATTCTGTATGCCTACTACCTGAACCCGAACGACCTGTTGATCTCCGAAGATCCGCTGCTGCTCCGCAAGCACCAATTTGTCGACATGTTTTCCATCCGGACGGGCACGCACGTTTTTCCCGCGCCCTCTTTGCAGAACGACAGCGGAGCCCTGGGGAGCTACCTCACCGGCGGATTCGCCGGCTTCGGTCCGACGGCCGGCCAGGTGGCGCTGGCCGGATCCAAGCAGACCGAAAGCCCGAGCGAAATGGTTTTTGCGGCCCAGGTCGGCTCGCTGCGGGCAGGTGGGCACCGAGTCACCGACGAGGGTCTGCGCGCGGCGGCGGCGCGCCTTCGAGCGGCGAAGGAGTGGGTGGCCGGAGCCAGGCCCGAGGAGGTCGCGGCGGCCACGCGCGGGCTGCTGCCGCCGTCCCGGCAGGCGCACTTGCTGAGCGCCGTCGGGGCGAAGAACTGGAACGCGGCCTGGAAGGCGGCGACGCCCGGCGATCTCTATTGGCTGGCCGGCGCTGCCGGAGAACCCCGCGGCGATTGGTTGCTGGAGCGTCCCGAGGCGGCGTTCGAGGAATACGAGCACCACTTGATGCCCCAGCACATGGGCCAGCGAGCTGCCGAGTTTCCCCTGCACCTGGCCGAATACATGGACCGGCGCAAGTGGCCAGCGGCCGTCTGGCCAGCAGTGGCCGAGCCGCTGGCGCAGGAGATCCTGCGCGAGTTGCCCATGAGCCACATGCGTGACTGGCGGTCGGTGGTCGCGGCTTTCGCGCGAATCGACGACACGATGGTCGAGCGCATTCTCGAGAAGCGATGAAGCGGTTCCTCGTCGTGACTTGCGGATTGGCGGCGTTTGCGGGCGCGCTCGCCGGCCAGGACGCGACTTTCAAAGTCGACGCCCGTCTGGTGGAAGTCTACGCGGCGGTCTTCGACCGCAACGGCCGCTACATCCCCGGATTAACGAAGGAGCAGTTCCAGGTGATCGACAACGGCAAGCCGCAGCCGATCGTGACCTTCGAGACCGAGGCCTCGGATCTCTCATGCGCGATTCTACTGGACACGACGGGGAGCATGGCCCGCGCGCTGCCGGCGGTGAAGAACGCCATTCTGAAACTGATCGACCGGTTTCGCGGAAACGACCAGGTCGCCGTTTACGGGTTCAGCAACCGGCTGGCCGTGCTCCAGGATTTCACGCTCGACAAGAACGCCGCCAAGAAGGCGGTGCTGGCGACGCGGCCGGCGGGGACCACGGCGCTGTTCGACGCCCTCTCGCAACTGGCGCGCGACGTAGCGCGGCGCGGCGGCAAGAAGGTGATCGTGGCCTTCACCGACGGCCAGGACAACTCGAGTGCGCTGCACGCGGCGGCCGCCGTCACGCGCGCCAAGCGTGCCGGCGTTCCGATCTACACCGTGGCGCAAGGCGAGGCCTTGAAGAGCCCGGCGCTGGTACGCCAGCTCAAAGACATGGCCAAGGCCACCGGGGGAATCGCCTACGAGGTTCGCAAGACGAGCGACGTCGACGAGGTCTTCGAGGACATTTCCAACGATCTGCGCAACAGCTACCTGCTCAGCTACAAGCCGCCTCCGACGGCGGATCCGAAGTGGCGGCCGATCCAGGTGGCGCTCACTGGAGTGAAGGACTATAAGGTCCGGGCCAAAGAGGGGTACTACCCGGAGTAAGAAGGAAGTCAGAAGTCAGGAGTCAGAAGTCAGAATCCTGGGCGAATTCAGGGCTTTGCCTTAGAGATTCCTAGCCTCGGTGTGGTTGATACTCAGGGTGGTGCGGCTTCTCTCGATAGTCCTGTTTCCTGGACTGGTCTTCGCGCAGGCGGTCAAGCACGACAGCGCTTCGCTGCGGGCCGGGTGCGGCCAGACTGAAACAGAAATCGCAACACTTCGCAAAGGCGAGGCGGTGAAGGTCCGCTTCGCGCTTTCGACGGCGAGCCGGCCGTGCTATGCGGTCACTGCGGACGTGGGCGGCCGCCAAGTGCAGGGCTACGTCTGGGCGGACGATCTGGCGGGAATGGAGCAGTTCGATCAGGCGCGGCGGAAGGCTTCCGCGGCGCGCCCCGCGCGGGCCTCGCGGGCCGCCGCCGAGTCCGAGGCGATCGTGGCTCAGGCCGACGCGGCGCCCGGCCCGAGCCCGGTGGCGCTCGATCGGGCCGTGACGCTGCTCAACCAAAACCAGCCGAGTCAGGCTCTCGACATCCTCGAGGCGGCCCTTCGCGACAACAAGAGAGACGCGCAGCTGCTGGCCCTGGCCGGGGTGGCCGCGCACCGCAGCGACGATCCGCGGCGCGCCATCGCCTACTGGCAGGACTCACTGGAGCTGCGGCCCGACGCCTCGATCGAGAAGATGTGCCGCGAAGCGGAGCGCGAGCTGGGGGCCGACCGCAGCACGCAGCGCAGTTACGGCGGCCGCTTCCTGCTACGCTACGACGGCGAGGTGGCCGACCCGGAGCTGGCGCGCAGCATGGTCGCCGCGCTGGACCAGGAGTTCTCGCGGATTTCGCTGGAGCTGGGCTGCCCGGCCGAGGAGCGGATCGTCACCATCGTGCAAAGCCGCGCCTCCTACGTTGAGGCGACCGGCGCGGCGGAGTGGAATGGCGGCCAGTATGACGGCCGCATCTGGATCCCGCTGGCGCGCAGCCGGCAGATCGACGCGCGGACCCGGCGCACCTTCGCGCACGAGATTGTTCACGCCTGCCTGGCGAACGTCGGACGATGGCCGGCCTGGCTGCACGAGGGGCTGGCGCAGAAGCTGTCCGGCGACAGCCTGAGCGCCGCGCAGCGGTCGCTCTTGCAGGGCGCGGCGCGAGCCGGCAAGCTCCCTACCCTCTCAGCGATAGGCAACAACTGGACCCGTCTCGGCAGCGAGGATGCCTCGTTTCGTTATGCGCTGGCGCTGGCGGCAGCCGAGCTGTTCTACCAGCGGCACAGCAACTACGGGGCGCGCAACCTGATGCAGAATCCCGAGCGGCTGCCGCAAATCGCGGCCGACCTGGACCGCGCGCTCCAAGAGACGTTCGGCGGCCGCTGAGACCTAGCGCGGTGTCCCGCTTGGATTTTTCTTACCGCACCGGGTGGTCGACTACGTACCACTCCGGCCGCTTGAGCACGTCGCGGGGACGCGGGCCGTCGGGCGGCCCGATGATGCCCTCGCGCTCCATGGCGTCGAGGATTCGCGCGGCGCGGCCGTAGCCGAGGCGCAGCCGGCGCTGCAACGTTGACGTCGAGGCCTTGCCCATTTCCAGTACAACGCGCACGGCGTCCTCGTACATCGCATCGTCTTCGCCGGGGACGTCGGCGCCCTCGCCCTCCTCAGAGTCGGCCTCTTCGCGCGGCGGCGCGGCCAGGTAGGAAGTCTGATAATCGGCCTGCGACTGCGATTTCCAGAACTCCACCACCTGGGTGATCTCCGACTCGCTGACGTAGGGGCCGTGGACGCGGATCATGCGGCCGGAGCCCGGGGGCAGGTAGAGCATGTCGCCGCGGCCGAGCAGCGCTTCGGCGCCGATGGAGTCGAGAATCGTCCGGGAGTCGACGCGCGTGGCGACGCGGAAGGAGATGCGCGCCGGGAAATTCGCCTTGATCAGACCGGTGATGACGTCGACGCTGGGACGCTGCGTGGCGAGCACCAAGTGGATGCCGACGGCGCGCGCCATCTGCGCCAGGCGCGTGATCGACTCCTCGACGTGCTTGCCTTCGAGCAGGAACAGATCGGCCAGCTCGTCGATCAAGATCACGATGTAGGGCAGCGGCTCGACGGGGCCCTCGGTGCTCTCCTCGAACAGGTTTAGCGGCTTGTAACCGCGGGCGCGGATCTTGCGGTTGTACTGGTCGAGGTTGCGGACGCCCTCGGCGGCGAGCAGCTTCAGGCGGCGCTCCATCTCGAGGGTGGCGTTGCGCAGCGCGTAGGCCGCCTTGTGGAGATCGGTGATGACGGGAGTCAGAAGGTGCGGCACGTTCTCGTAGAGGCCCAGCTCCAGGCGCTTGGGATCGATCAGGATAAAGCGCAGCTCCTCGGGCGTGGTCTTGTAGAGCATGGACATGATCATGCAGTTGAGGAGCACGCTCTTGCCCGAGCCGGTGGAGCCGGCGATGAGCAGGTGCGGCATGGAGTCGAGGTTGGCCACCACGATGCGCCCGTTGATGTCCTTGCCGAGCGAGAAGGTCAGCCGCGAGGCGGAATCCTGAAACTCCGGCGACTCGATGATTTCGCGCAGGCTGATGACTTCGCGGTGGCGGTTGGGAACTTCGATGCCGACGGTGGACTTGCCGGGAATGCGCTCGATGAGAATCGACTCGGCCTGCAAGCCAAGGCAGAGATCTTCGGCGAGCGTCGTGATGCGGCTGTACTTGATACCTGCCTCCGGCTTGTACTCGAAGGTGGTGACCACCGGGCCCGGATTGATCTGCGTGACGCCGCCGTGGACGCTGAACTCCTCGAACTTGGCGCGGACGAGCGTGGCCAGGTGCTTGAGTTCCTCCTCGTCATAGGGACTGCGGCCGGCGGGCGGCTCGAGCAGCCGCGTCGGGGGCAACTGGAAAGTTCCGGAGGCGGGCTTTGTCTGCGCGCGCCGCGCCGTCTTGGCGGCCGAGGGCTCCAGCTCCCGGATCGGGGGATCGTCTGGAACGGACTCCGCCGCAGGCTCCGGCCGCAGCGGGACGATCGGCGGGGAGACGGGGACTTCCTCGACGCGCGGCGCGGAAGCCCCGGCGGCGGCGCCCAGCGGCGCGAGCCGGCGGACCGCGGCCATTCGCTTCTCCTCGGCCGCTTGCTGCGCCGCTTCGCGCCGGCGCTGTCGCCAGTCGTTCCAGCGCTGCCGGAGCGGCGCGAAGATCGCCAGCCGGCGCTGGAGCCAGCCCGCGAATTGCGCCAGGCTAAAGGTTGTCAGGAGATAGAGCGAGAGCGTAATGGCCGCCGCCAGGGTGATCACGGCGCCGGTGGTGTTGAACCCGGCCAGCAGCAGGTCGGCGAGGAGGCGGCCCACCACGCCGCCGACCTCGATGGTCTCGCGGAACAGGTAGCCAATCGGGCGCACCGACAACACCGCGCACAGCCCCAATACCAGCAGTACCGAGCCGACAGCGCGCGCGCCCGGATCCGGCAGCGGCTCGGATCGGACCCATTTCCAGGCCAGCACCAGCGTCAGCAGGGGAAACAGGAACGAGGCAAAGCCGAAGAGCTGGAACGTCAGATCTGCGAAGTACGCGCCGGGGTAGCCGAGCAGGTTATCGGGGCGAGAGGGCGGCCCCGAGGTGTTGAACGACGGATCCCAGGGGGTGTAGGAAACCAGGCTCAGGCCGACGGCGACGCCGCCTAACAGCAGCAGGACGCCGACCAGCTCGTTGAGCCGGGGCCGCGCGGTGGGCGAGAGAAAGCGCATCTCCTTCTGTTCCCGCTCGCGTGCCTAGGGCATCGCGACCGGTTCGCGGAAGAAGACTGCCAGAGCCAATATTATTATGCCACAGATGAGGCGGTACCAGATAAAGATCTTGAACGTGCGGAACTGCAAGTAGCGCACCAACCAGCCGATCACGGCGTAGCCGGCGAGGCCGCTCACGACGATCCCGGCGGCGAACGGCAGGCGCATCTCGGGCGGAATGCCGCCGCCGGAGAAGATGTTCCAGGCGGCCTTCAGGCAAGCGCCGGCGATGATGGGGGTCGAAAGCAGGAACGAGAAGCGCGCCGCCGCGGGCCGGTGGACGCCGCGAAACAGCGCCGCGGCCATGGTGATGCCGGAGCGCGACGTTCCGGGCACGATGGCGAGCGCCTGGGCCAGTCCGATTACCAGGGCGTCGGCCAGCCGCAGCCGGCCCAGATCCTTCTCTAACCGCTCGCGCCGATCGGCCCACCACAGCAAGGCGGCGACGGCGATCATCATGGCGGCGATCACGTAGGGGCTGCGCAGCGTGGTCTCCGCGTAGGATTCCAACGCCAGGCCCGCTACGCCGCCGGGGACGGTGGCGACCACGAGAAACCAGAGGAGGCGCGGATTCGCGTAGAGGTCTTCGTCCGGATCGCCGGGGACCGGCGCCAGCGCGCGGCGTCGAAAGGCGAGAAACAGCAGGCGCACCCAGGTAGCGGCGAAATAGGCGGCCACCGCCGCGAGCGTTCCCACGTGCAGCGCCACGTCGAACATCAGCCCCGGGTCGCGCCATCCGAACACCCACGGGACCAAGGCCAGGTGCGCGGTACTGCTGATAGGCAGAAACTCGGTCACGCCCTGGACGATGGCCAGGACGAGGACCTGGTAGAGAGGCATCGCGGTGGGGGTCAGGGGCCGGGGGCCGGGGGTCGGGGGCTAGCCAACGGAGGCGTGCTCCCGGACGCCGGCGAGGGCCTCGGCCAGACGCCCGTCGGAGTCGAAATCGAGGGGCTGGGGATCGCCGAGGATCTCGAGCCCGGCGTGGCGCCCGATCTCGGCGCGCAGGTTTTCGCTGAGCATCAGCTCGGCCACCTCGAGCGTGTTGCGGATCCAGCCCACCGTGGCCTCTACGGTATTTATGCGACCCAGCGTGGGGATGAGCTTCTCGAGGCACACCCGGTCGGTGGCGTAGTGGGGCGGGATCTTGCACATGTGGGTGGCCGAGGCGGTGAAGGCGTTGAGCTCGGTGGCGTAGCGGTCGATCTTGGCGTGGAAGCGGTCGGTGATGACGTCGGCCATGGCCAGGCCCACGGCGTTGCCGTAGCTGAGCTCGGTCAGATCGCGCACGAAGATGCGGCGGATGCGCGGGGCGTTGGGCCAGACGTTGGGGCTGCCGTCGATGCCGCGGTTGACGATCTTGGTGTCCATGCCGGCGCCGCTGATGTTCTTGCCCATCTCGTCGACGATGAGCAGGTCGAGCTCGGCGACCGGGATGCGCGGGGCCCAGGATTTGGCGCGCGCCAGCAGCTCCTCTTCGCGGCGCTCCATGTCGTCGACGCCGAGGGCGCGGACCTCGGCGGTCGAATGAAAAGCGTCCTCCAGGATGGCGAGGCCGCCGAGCATCTTGCCCGTCGACAAGACCTTGCGGCCAACCGAGCGGATGACCTGCTCATGGCCCAGCCGCAGGGCGAAGGTGTGATACCGCTCGGCGCCGGCGAGTTTCCCCAGGCCGATGGCCATCATCTTGTGCAGCCCGCTTTCGAGCTTGCCGTCGAAGTCGGTGTGCCACTTGATGCGGTTGACCAGCATCACGCCGTGGCTCTCGACCGCGGTGCGGTCCATGACGACTTCGATGCCCTCGGGCGTCGAGCCGAGCGGCACGACGTCGAGCGAGCTGATCACGGGCGCGCCCATGGTCTGCTCGATGATGCCGTAGTGGGCCAGCACGTCGGCCTGACCTTCGGCGGTAGCCGCGCCGTGACTGCCCATCACCGGGACGATGAAGGGATGCGTGCGGCGGGATTTCCAGAAGTCGACGGCGGCGCGGACCATCGTGGCAATATTGGTGATACCTCTGCTGCCGACGCCGATGGCGATCCGCGAGCCGGCCGGGACGCGCGCCGTCCAGGGCGCCGCTTCGAGCTCCTGGCGCACCGCCGCGGCGACGTCCGGCAGGGCGCGGTCCGGGAAGCGCTGTCGTACGCGGAGCAATCGCGGGAGGTGCATTGGTAGATTATGGCGCGGTACCAGCGTTTAGCGCCGGCCCGTTTCCATGAACCCCCTTTCAAACCGTGC
>Ga0247727_10006337_pt1 | contig 23320 bp, 25 predicted proteins | sample WisWelCaveWW1625_FD_202498 | JGI IMG/M metagenome (GOLD analysis project Ga0247727, IMG submission 202498) | Biofilm microbial communities from Wishing Well Cave, Virginia, United States - WW16-25 | ecosystem: Environmental > Aquatic > Deep subsurface > Groundwater > Cave microbial mat | place...
CACGGTCCGCCGCGACAGCCGCGTCCCCAGGAGCCCGTTCACCACCGCCCCCACGAGCGGAAGCACGGGAATCCAACCGATCAGCTCCAGCACGATGCCCCTACCATTTGAGAAGGTGGATCTCGTCGATGTTGATGTTCTCGCGGTTCCGCACGAGAGCGATCAGGATCGCGAGCCCCACCGCCGCCTCTCCCGCCGCGATGCAGATCGTGAAGACAGCGAACACCTGCCCGGAGATCTCGGGGAACGACCACGCGAACGCGACAAAGTTCAGATTCGCCGCGTTGAACATCAGCTCGATGCACATCAGGACGAGGATCGCGTTCCGGCGCGTGAGCACGCCCACGATCCCGATCCCGAACAGAGCCAGGCTGAAGAGCATCACATGGGTCGGAGTGAGCACCCGAGCCTCCGGGACTAGGTCTTGGGCCTGGCCAGGAGGATCGCGCCCACCATGGCCACCAGCAGGAGAAGGGAGACGACCTCGAATGGAAGGAGGTAGTACCGGAACAGGGTGAGCGCCACGGCCTCGAGATTCCCACCCTCCGCCGAGAGCGGCGAGCCCGGCGGGCCGGAGGTCCCCCGTGTGGTGGCCAGTTCGTATCCCAGGAGCCCCACGACGAGCGCGCTCAGGATGAGAGCGGTCGCCACGTGCCCCTTCCGCGATCGCTTCCGAGCCGCCATCTCCCGGGGGAGGTCCACGAGGAGGATCACGAAGAGGAAGAGCACCATGATCCCGCCGGCATAGACCAGAACCTGGACGACGGCGAGGAACTCGGCGTGGAGAACGACGTAGATGGCGGCCACCGCGAGAAAGGTGACCACGAGATAGAGCGCGCTGTGGACGAGATTCCTCCGTGTCACCATCATGACGGCGGAAAAGAGCGCTACCAGGGCCAGCAGGACGAAGGCGAGAAGCTGTGGCTCCATCTAGCGCTCGTACACCTTCCGCTCCTGGCCCTCGTAGAGGCCGGGGAGATCCGTCATGAACTGGTCGCGGTCGTCCGTGGCAAGCTCGAAGTCGTGGGACATGTAGATGGCCGTGATCGGCTTGGTCGGACACGGGTCGACGCACAGGCCGCAGAGGCAGCACCTCTCGTAGTCGATGTAGAACTGCCTGGGCTGCTTTCCCTTTCCCCCGGGCCTCGTCTCGGCGACGACCGTGATGCAGAAATCCGGGCACGCCACGGCGCACATGTTGCAGGCCACGCAGAGCGGGCCGTCGACCTCCGGATGATCCCGCAGGCGAGGCATCCCTCGAAAGCGGGGTCTGAGCTCGGGACGCTCGGCGGGATACTCGTGGGTCACGTGGGGACGGAACTGATTCTTGAGCGTCACCCAGAGCCCGACGGCGAGATCCACGAGCAGGAGCCGCTTGAAGAATCCATCCTTGGCGCGCGCGAGTGGGAGCATGGAGCCCTCAGAACGCAAAGAGAAGCACGATCCCGGTCCCGATCACGTGAGCGAGACCGAGGGGAATGAGCCATTTCCAGCCCAGCCGCATGAGCTGGTCGTACCGGTAGCGCGGGAACGTCGCCCGGATCCACAAGTACACGTAGAGGACCACGAACACCTTGATCCCGAACCAGAGGAAACCGGTGAGCGCCGCCCCGCCGTCGCCAAAGGACGGCACGAAGTTGGAGAGCGGCCCCTTGAGCCCCGGAATCCCCAGCGTGACCGGAAGCCATCCGCCGAGAAAGAGAACCGTCACGATGCACGCCACCAGGATCATGTTCGCGTACTCGGCGAGGAAGAAGAAGGCGAACTTCATTCCCGAGTACTCGGTGTGGAACCCGGCCACGAGCTCCGTCTCGGCCTCGGGGAGATCGAAAGGCGCCCGATTCGTCTCGGCGATCGCCGACACGAAGTAGAGGAACAACCCCACGATCTGCGGGTACGGGAGCCAGAACGCGAACCAGGAGCCCGCCTCGTCCTGCGCGCGGACGATTCCTACCAGGGAGGCGGTCTGGGCCAGCATGAGGATCGAGACGACCGAGAGGCCGAGCGGGATCTCGTAGGAGACCATCTGCGCCGCCGAGCGGAGGGATCCCAGGAGCGGGTATTTCGAGTTCGACGCCCACCCCGCCATCACGACCCCGTAGACCCCCAGGCTCGAGATCGCCAGCAGGTACACGAGCCCCACGTTGATGTCGGTGATCCACGGCCGGACCTCGACGCCCAGGACCCGGAAGGGGGTCCCCGAGAACGGAACGACGGCGAACGCCACGAGGGCGGGAAGGAGCAGGATCACCGGCGCCAGGTAGAAGACGAGCCGGTCGGCCCTGGCGGGGACGATGTCCTCCTTCAGCAGGAGCTTCAAGATGTCCGCGATGGGCTGGAGCAGCCCGTGGGGCCCGACGCGGCGCGGACCCAGCCGCACCTGCATGAACGCGATGACCTTTCGCTCGAGGAGCACGAGATAGGCCACGCATCCCAGAAGGACGCCCACCACGACCGCGATCTGCATCGCCGGAACCACCACGTACTGCAGGACGGTCTCGCTCATCCCATGGCCTCGACGCTCGAATCAACGATCGACGCAGCCCAGCACGATGTCCAGAGTTCCGATGATGGCCACCACGTCCGCGACGAGGTGTCCCCGGCACAGCTCGGGAAGGGCCTGGAGGTTGACGAAGCAGGGGGACCGGAACCGGCACCTGTAGGCGTTCTCCGACCCGTCGCTGATGAGGTATACCCCGAGTTCGCCCCGCGGCCCTTCGTTGACGTGATAGACCTCCCCCTTGGGAGGCCGGATCCGCCGCGGCGTCTTCCCGCGGATCTCGCCGTCGGGAAGGCGCTCCAGCGCCTGGAGGATGATCCGGCGGCTCTGCCGCATCTCTTCCATGCGGACGAGGTACCGATCGTAGGTATCCCCGCGGGTTCCAACGGGAACGTCGAAGTCGAAGTCGGGGTACGCTGCGTAGGGAAGGGCCTTTCGGACGTCGTAGGGGACTCCCGACGCCCTGAGGCACGGACCGGTCATCCCGTAGTCCAGCGCCAGGTCCCCGGAGATCACGCCCACGTCGCGGGTCCTCTCGAGCCAGATGCGGTTCTTCGTCAGGAGCTTGTGGTACTCGTCGAGGCGCGCGGGCAGGATGTCCAGGAACCGGCGCGCCTCCTCGACCCACCCGTCGGGAAAGTCCCCGTACATTCCTCCGATCCGCACCGCGTTCGTGGTCAGGCGAGCGCCGCAGTACCCCTCGAACAGGTCGAGGATCTGCTCTCGCTCCCTGAAACAGTACAGGAACACCGACATCGCCCCGAGGTCGAGCGCGTGGGTCGCGAGCCACAGCAGGTGGCTCGCGATGCGCTGGAGCTCCGACAGGATCACCCTCATGGTCCGGGCGCGCGGCGGCACCTCGAGTCCCAGGAGCTTCTCCACCGCCTCGACGTAGACGACGTTCTCGTTGACCGCCGCGACGTAGTCCATGCGGTCGGTGTACACGATCGCCTGGGGGTAGGTCCGGCTCTCTCCGAGCTTCTCGCACCCGCGGTGCAGATACCCGATGATCGGAACGGCGTCGAGGATCCGCTCCCCGTCGAGCCTCAGCTTGACCCGGAGCACCCCGTGCGTCGAAGGATGCTGGGGACCGAGGTTGATCTCCATCTCGTCGGTGCCGAGCACTCTAGGAGTCCCCCCGCGGACGCGCGGTTCGCCCGCCGCGTCGCCGCTCGTTTCCGCCTCAGGGTGCGAGGACGTCTCTCCGCTCGTCCTCTGGCTTGCGCCAGTTCTTGTGGTCCCGCTCGCGCCCTTCCAGCGGGAAGTCCTTGCGGAGAGGGTAGGCATCGTAGTCCTCGGGCATGAGGATCCTCCTCAGATCCGGATGCCCGGCGAACCGGATGCCGAACATGTCGTACGCCTCCCGCTCGTGCCAGCTGGCCGTCCGCCATACCCCGGAGACCGTGGCGATCTCCGCGCCTTCCGCCACGGCGGCCTTGATCGTGAGCCTCTCGCCGAGGTCCAGGCTGAACAGGTGGTAGACCACGTCGAACCGAGGCTCCCGCCGGCCGAGAAGGGAAAGATCCACGCCGCAGAGGTCGGAGAGATGGGTCATGCGGCAGAGCGCATCGTCCCGAAGAAAGCGGCACGCGTCCACGATCCGCTCCGGAACGACGCGAACGATCGGCACGCCGCCGTGGTAGACGACCTCCTCCACGGCCTCGGGAAGGGCCTCTCGAAGCCTGTCCAGGCTCCGGGAAGGGATCGGATCGGGTTTCGTGGCGTCCACGTCAGACGGCTCTCCGGATGCTCATCCGGTCGATCTTGTCCTGGAGGACGAGCAGCCCGTACAGGAGCGCCTCGGGACGGGGCGGACACCCGGGCACGTACACGTCCACGGGCACGACCTGATCCACGCCCTGCACGTGGCTGTACGTCGGGAACGGGCCGCCGGCCGTGGAGCAGATCCCCATGGCGATGACCCACTTGGGGTCCGGCATCTGGTCGTAGAGTCGCCGAATGATGGGCGCCATCTTCTCGGTCACCGACCCTGCCACGATCATGAGATCCGACTGCCTTGGCGAGGGCCGGAAGACCCCCGCTCCGAAACGGTCCATGTCGAATCGGGAGGCTCCCGCGGCCATCATCTCGATGGCGCAGCAGGCGAGGCCGAACGTCATCGGCCAGAGGGATGATTTCCGGGCCCAGTTGAAGACCTTGTCCACGCGAGTCACGACAACCCCGGGAAGAGGGGCGTCGGAGAGCGTCAGACCCACTGGAGCGCCCCCTTCCGCCACGCGTAGACGTAGGCGACCACGAGGAACAGCAGGAACACGCCCATCTCGATCAGGCCGAACAGGCCGAGAACCTGGTAACGCACCGCCCAGGGAAAAAGGAAGATCGTCTCGACGTCGAAGACGACGAAGAGGACCGCGATGATGTAGAAGTGGACGGAGTACCGGCCGCGGATCTCCGGGGGGCTCTCGATGCCACATTCGTAGCTCGAGAGCTTCACCGGGTTGGGCCGGTGGGGCCGGACAAGGCGGGCCAGCCCCAGGAGCAGAAACGGAAACGAAAGGGCGACGACCACGAAGATCAGGATCGGCAGGTACGCTAGCGTGGACATCGAGAACCTACGTGTTGCTGGATGCCCGAGGTGGCTTGTGGGGTGCGAACCTACCACACGCCCCTCGAGGTGTCAAGCACGGGCCTGACGGGGAAGACCTTTGGATTCTAGGAAATGAAGGCTAGGCGCGGGCGCTGGACTGCAGATCGAGGAGGGCATTCCAGACCCGGTCCGCGTACGCCATGGACGCCGGTCCAGGACGCCGGTTGTTGGCCGCGAGACGCGTGGGCCCCACGTGGAACGCAGCCAGGGCCAGGTCAAAATCTCCGAACCGGTCCAGCATCTGCTTCAGGTAGAAGGTGCCGAGCAGAACGTTGAACTCCGGCTCGAACAGGCGGTCGTCCGACGTCCAGGGAAGCCCCAGACGGGCGGCGATGTCTCGGGCCGTTTCGAGCTGCAGCTGCATCAGGCCGACGGAGCCGGCCGGGGAGACCGCGTACGGATTGAAGCCGCTCTCCACGTGAATGACGGCCAGGACCATGAGCGGGTTCAGGTGGAAGCGCCTGGATGTCGCGTCCACCATGCGGATCAGGCCCAGGAGGTCCGCGACCTCCATGGGCACCCGGCGTCCGCTGAGATGGTGGAACACGTCCGAGGACCAGTTCGCGGACAGGTCGACCTGCCGAAGGGGCTTCGCGACGGACGACTCCAGCGCCGATTCGGGGCCCGCGATGAACCCCGTGAAGAGCGGGCCGAGCACCAGGGCTCCCGCCACGGTGATCGCCGCCGCCGCCTTGGTGATGGTCCTCATCGCGGGCAAACGGTAGTCGGGCGGCGTGTCCCTGTCAACGGCTGATCAGGTAAGAGTTAAGGTTTTGTAATTATACGACTCCGACTTTCCGGAGTATCGCGCTTTTGCGGCTGGGTTCCCTGGTCCATGAGGCGGTCCAGATCGACCGCCGCGACCCGCACGACCGCCCGGCGTCCGGTCCGCGATAGTCGGTAAACGCGTCCCGCGGCCTGCCACGACGCGTCGAGCCCGTGCGGCGTGCCGGGCGGCACAGCCTCAAAACGGATGCCAGCGAGCCCGTCCTCCACGCACCTTCCAAGCGCGTACGCGAACTCTTCCGCGTCCTCTTCCGTTCCCCAGCTCGTTTCCCAGACCGTCACCCCTTGCCCGTCGGGCCGCTCCCACCTCTGAAGCGAGTCACCTGCCCACCCGTCTCCGGCTGCGAGGGCGAGATCATCCTTGCCGGTCAGGGTCGACACGAGGGCGATGACCCCCTGCTCGCCGAGCTCGTCCTCGTCCGCGAGACTGATGTCCGCGACCGGCGGCGAGGCCGGTTGGGCTCGGGCGACCGCGGGCCGCGGGCGGTCCGGGTGCAGAAGGTCCCGGGTTGTGGTCCTCGACGCCGAGCCCTCCTGCACGGCCGTCCAGCCACCCTTCCGGAACAGGAGAACGGCCTGTGCGAACCCCTCCTGGTGCACGAAGTCGAGGAGCGACCTCTCGGGAGCCGGGAGGCCAGCGGCCGAGGCGCCGAGAAGTCGTCCGCCCAGCACCCGCGAGGGATCGACCTCACTCTGGAACACCTCGTTGCCGATCCCCATCGATCGGAACACCAGCTGGATCGCCAGGAGGTTCGCCTCCCCCTCGGACCACGCGGCGCGGCTCAGGAGCCGATCGGTCGTTTCCGGCGGAATGCCGGAGCCTCGCTCCTGGAGGTGCACGAGCGCGTGCGCGAGCAACGGCTCATCGGGACGGACTCCGACCGCCATGAAGATCACCGATTCGGGGTCGTCGGGATTCTCGGCCGCGAAGTCGCGGTCCGTCAGGAACCCCGGTCCCAGCAGCACCTTTCCGGCCCCAGGGTCCACGAAGATGCCCGGCAGGTCCGACGCGATCCTCAGGAGAAGCCGCGCCGGCGTCTCGGGCGAGCCGAGTCCGAGGTCCGCCCACGCCCTGCCGCGCGCAGCGACGCGCGCAGCGGCAAGCAGCCTCTGTGCCCGTCCCTGAACCGCCGCGTCGAGCACGGCCGCCGGGACCCGCGACGCGCTCGGAGGAGAGGAGAACCGGCGTCCTCGGAGCGATTCCACCTGGGAGGCGACCCGTCCCACCTGGGCGAGGAGGGTCCGGTCTTCCGCTCCGTCCGTCGGCGTGATTGCTTCGGTCGCGGCGGGAGCCGGTGAGGGGGGCTTCGACTCAGGCCCTTGGGCGGCGAGACCCACGGCGAGAAGGAGGGCGGCGCTCAACGCAGGCTCGGCTCCGAGAGGATGACGATGGGATCGTTCGGCTTGAGAGAGAGCTTCTTCGCTGTGCCCCCGGCGAGCTCGAGCACGAACCGGGCGGGCTCTCTGGGCTGAACCGACGGGCACTCGCCCTCCGCGGGGCACGGCCCGATGTTGTGCGCGATCTCCACGATGCGAAAACCCGCGTCGAGCCAGATGATGTCCAGGTGCACACGGCAGTTCTTCATCCAGAACGGGTGCCGCTCCGACGAGGCGAAGACGAAGATCATCCCCTCGCGAGGCCCCACGTCCTCGCGGAACATGAACCCTCGCGCGCGCGACGCGTCGTCGGCTGCGACCTCGAGAGAAAATTCCTCCCCCCGGGGCATCACGGCGATCGCCCATCGGCGACGGTCCGAGGACGACGCGGCGACGAGCCGAACGCAACACGCCAGGAGCAGGAAGACGACGACGGTCGCGGCGAAGCGACGCACCTCTCGCCGCAGAGAACCGTTGACTTCCCGCTCGAGCCGGTCAATAATCGGCGGGTCCTTCGGCACGGTGACCTCTTGTTTCCCTGATTCCTTCGCCGACGACGCGCGGCCGAGGGCTTCACTCTAGATGACGTCGCACCAGAGGGCAACCGAGATCCCCGAATTGGTGCGGCGCCTTGGAAGCCGGCGTCCACTCGTCGTGGACGCGGCACGCGCGCGCCTTTCGATCATCGGCGCCCGAGCGGTCGAGGCGCTCATCGGAGCTCTCGAGGAAGGCGACGCCCGCATCCGCGCCCACGCGATGCCGCTGTTGGCGCTCATCCAGGACCCCAGGGGGCGCGAGCCGCTCGCGGCCATGCTCCTGGACCGCGACCCCAAGCTGAGGGAGATCGCGGCGCGGTCCCTGGGCCGCTTCGCGTCGTGGGACGCGGTCGTTTCCCTCGAGCGTCACCTGGAAAAAGAAAAGCGCCCCGAGGTGAGGGTCGCGACGGTTCATGCCCTGCTCCAGCAGTATGCCGCGGGGCAGGAGGCCTCGATCCGCAAGCCCCTCGCGCTCGTGTCGGAGCCCGCGGAGGACCCGCGGGTCCGCATCGCGGCCATGGCGCTCGTATCGATGCTTCGACCCGCCGAGCGTCGGGCCCTGTTCCGCCGCCTCCGACACGACCCGACACCCGAGATCGCGCGCAAGGCCGTGGAGCTCGAGAGACGCCTGGAGGCGGAGAAGAGCGAGGAAGGCGTCCGCATGCGTGCCACCATCGCCGCCCTGGCTTCGGACGACTACGCGGTCTGGAACGCCGCAGTCCACCGCCTTGCCGGCTACGGATCCTCGACGGTTGAGCCCCTGGTGGCGGAAATGCAGCGGCGCGCCCATGATCCCGAGTACTGCACGCGCGCGGGAATGGTCCTGAAGGCGCTCGGCCCTCGACGGGGGCGATCCCTCGCCGACCACCTCGATCGCATCGAGGAGCCTCTGCCCCTTCAAGTGCTGGTCGAGGTCGTCGGGGCACTGGGCGAGAAGTCGCTCATCTACCGGCTCAAGGACCTGATCGAGCGCGTGTCGGGCCGCGCTCCCTCGGCGGAGGACGCGAACGGCTTCGACCCGATGCATCGAGTCCGCGCCAAGGCCCACCTCGAGCTGGCGCGGGTCGGGAGTCGGGTCGCCATCCAGGATCTTCGACGGGTCCTCTCCGATCCGGACCAGCGAGTGGAGATCGAGGTCCTCGCCGCCGTCGAGCGGATCGGCAAGCGCGACGAGATCGCCCTGCTGCTCCGCGTCTACCACCGAGAGGATCGGTTCGTCCGGGACAGGATCGCGCGAGTGATCCGGTCGATCATGCGCCGCGAGCGGATCCGGAGGAACGATCCCATGTTCCAGACCCTGGGCGCCCTCGAGCGACGAACGCTCGATTCCATCCTCCCGCCGGCGTCGCTCAGGGTCCGGAGCCAGAACGCGCTGCGCCGGAGAGCGTTGACTCGTTCTCTGACGGAATGATAGCGTCCCTCCTCGCCGGAGGAGGCATGGCACGAAAGCTCGGCGTCCGCGACCTCGAGCTCCAGGGCAAGCGCGTGTTTTGCCGCGTGGACTACAACGTGCCCCTGACCGGCGGGAAGGTCGGCGACGACACGCGGATCCGGGCGACACTCCCGACCCTGAGGCTCCTCTCCGACCGCGGCGCTCGAACGGTCCTGGCCTCCCACCTCGGCCGTCCTCGGGGCCAGCCGAACCCTTCGCTCTCTCTCTCGGTGGTGGCCGAGCACCTGTCCCGGCTTCTCGGGCGTGCGGTGGCATTCTCCCCCGAGTGCGTCGGCGAGACGGCCGAACAAGCCGCGCGCGCGGTTCCGCCGGGAGAGTTTCTCCTCCTGGAGAACCTCAGGTTCCACAAGGGAGAGGAGGCCAACGATCCCGCCTTCTCGTCGGCCCTGACCCGCCTGGGCGACGTGTACGTGAACGAAGCCTTCGGAACCGCGCACCGAGCCCATGCCTCCACGGTCGGCGTTCCCGCCCTGTTGAAGCCCGCCGCCGCTGGCTTGCTCATGGATGCCGAGCTCCAGCATCTCGGGAGAGTGCTGGAGAGGCCCGAGTCGCCCTTCGTCGCAATCCTCGGCGGGGCGAAGGTCTCGGACAAGATCGAGCTCATCGAGAACCTCCTGCCACGAGTGGACGCCTTTCTCGTCGGCGGCGCCATGGCCTACACGTTCCTGAAGGCTTTCCTGAAACCGGTGGGGAAGTCGCTGGTGGAAGAGGATCGCGTGACGTTGGCCAAGGCTCTCGTCCAGAAGGCGCGGGCTGCCGGCCACGATTTCGTGCTCCCGGTGGACCACGTGGTGACCGTGGGCGGCAAGGACGACGCCTACCGGACCACCGAGGGCGTCGAGATCGTCGGCGACGAGGTCGGCTCCGACATCGGTCCGAAGACGGCCGAGATCTTCTCCGCGAGGATCGGCGCGGCACGGATGGTCCTATGGAACGGCCCTCTCGGGCGGTTCGAGGTGGAGGCCTTCTCCCGCGGCACGCGTCAGGTCGCGGAGGCCCTGGCGGCTTCCGCGGCCACGAGCATCGTGGGTGGCGGCGACACCGCTGCGGCGGTGGCGAGCTTCCATCTCGCCGACCGGATGACCCACGTCTCCACGGGGGGCGGAGCCGCCCTGGAGTACCTTTCGGGGCTGCCCCTTCCCGGCGTGGAGATCCTGGACGACGCGCGATGAGCATCGCAAGGCGCCGCTCTCTTCTGGTCGCCAACTGGAAGATGCAGCTGACGGAACGGTGGTCGCTCGTGCTCCTCGAGGACCTCCTCCCGCGCCTCGCCGCAGGGACCGACGCGGTGGACGTCGCGGTGGCTCCTTCGCTCCCGTGTCTCAGGGCCGTCGCCGACCGGGTGCGGGGGAGTTCCGTCCTGCTCGCCGCCCAGAACGTCCACTGGGAAGACAAGGGCCCCTTCACCGGTGAAGTATCCCCGCGCACGCTCGCCGAGATCGGCGTGCGCCTCGTGATCGTCGGACACTCCGAGCGACGGACCCAGTTCGGAGAGACCGACGAGCGCGTCGGTCGGAAGGTGGCCGCAGCCCGTCGCCACCAGATCGTGCCCGTCCTCTGCGTGGGTGAACAGGAATCGGAGAGGGACGAGGGACGCACCCTCGAGACCGTCGAGCGACAGCTGCGCCTGGGACTCGCGGGGGTGGCCGCGGCGGAGAGCGAAGAGATCGTGATCGCGTACGAGCCCGTGTGGGCGATCGGAACCGGAAGGAACGCCACCCTGGATCAGATCCAGGAGGTCCATCGAATGATCCGCGAGCAGCTGGCCTCCCTGTTCGGTGCCCACGCATCCGAGAGGGCACGAATCCTCTATGGAGGATCGGTCACGCCGGAGAACGCGGGAGAGATCCTCGCCCTCGAAGAGGCGGACGGGGCTCTCGTGGGCGGGGCATCGCTCGACGCGGCGCGCTTCGAGGCGATCTGCCGGCTCGCTCCTTGAGCGCGATGCGCAGGTTGGTCGCCTCCGGAACCCGGTGCTATAATTCGCCGTTTCCGGGCGACACGTAGATCGGTTTAGGGGAACGGAAGATGCTGTTCGCGCTGCTCACCGCGTTGCACTGGATCGTATGCGTCATCCTGATTCTGGTCGTGCTCCTGCAGACGGGCAAGCGCGCGGATTTGGCGGGCGCCTTCGGGGGAGGTGGGAGCCAGACGGCCTTCGGAGCCCGAGGCGCCGCCACGTTCCTGTCCAAGGCGACGACGATCTCGGCAGTGGTGTTCATGCTCACTTCCCTCCTTCTTTCCATGCTCTCTTCCCAGTCCGGCGACGGAGGGAAGTCGGTCCTCGACTCGGTTCCCGCTCCGGCCTCCACCGCCCCGGCACCTACGCCCGATTCGGCTCCCGTTCCTCCGGCGCAGCCCCCGGGCCCTGCACCCGCATCGCCGCAAAACCCCTGACCGATCCTCGACGCTCTCACCGGGCCTGGGATATAATCCGCGGTCCCGGATGCCGAAGTGGTGGAATTGGTAGACACACCATCTTGAGGGGGTGGCGCCGCGAGGCGTGGGGGTTCGAATCCCCCCTTCGGCACCAAGCAAGACGTCGTCACCAGTCCCGGTAGTACGTGCCGTCCAGCGCGCGGCCGGGAGCGAGGCTGTAGACGTCGTACACGTTCTCGCCTCCCCAGCTGTCGCTGTCCCAGTCGTCCTGGTAGGAGCGAAGCCCCCATTCGGCCTTCTCGGTGAGTGGATCGACCGGTAGGCGGGCGAGGAACTGGACCGTCTTGCTCTCGGGGGACTGCGGGTCCCCGACCTCGACGCCTTCCACGAGCTCCTCGAGGGTCCTCGGATAGCCGATCTGGTCGATGTCGGTCTGCCGGATCAGGCCCTGGTCCGAATACTTCTTGTGCTGCTCGATCGCGTCCCTCATCATCTGGAGGTAGCCGCGCAGCTCGACCTCTCGACGCCTCTTCTCGTTCCACCGCGCGAGGGGGATCGCCGCCGCGGCCAGCGCGAGAAGAACGGTGATCGCGACGAGCAGCTCGATGAAGGTGACGCCGCGCGAGCGTCCCGCGGCTCTTGCGCCTTCGCCGTCCAGGCTTTCCATGGCTGAGGATCATACGGGGCGTTGCTCGACGCCGTCTAGCCGAGAACCTTCTCCTTGACGCGTGCCGACTCGCGTCCGTAGCATTGGGGGCCTCAAGGAGGACGCATGTCGAGGGATCGAACCCCCGGAGCGGGCGACGGATTCGAGGACCTGCTCGCGGAAACCCGCCGGTTCCCCCCGTCGGAGGACTTCCGGGCCCGAGCCCGGGTGCAGGACGACGCGGCCTACGCTTTCGCGGAGGCCGATCCTGCGGGTTTCTGGGCCGGCTTGGCCTCGGAGCTCGAGTGGTCCCGTCCCTGGAGCCACGTGCTCGAGGGCCGGGGCCCGGATGCGCGCTGGTTCGTCGGAGGACAGATCAACGCGAGCGTCAACTGCCTCGACCGGCATGTGAGAGGACCCGGCCGCAACAAGGCGGCGCTCCTGTGGGAGGGAGAGCCGGGGGAGCGCCGCACCATCACCTACTTCGAGCTCTATCGGGAGGTGAATCGGTTCGCCAGCGTCCTGAAGCGCCTCGGGGTTTCCAAGGGTGATCGCGTGATCCTCTACATGCCCCTGCTCCCCGAGGCGGTGGTGGCAATGCTGGCCTGCGCCCGGATCGGCGCGATCCATGGCGTGGTCTTCGGCGGATTCTCGGCCGACTCGCTTCGAGATCGGATCGAGGACGCCCAGGCCAAGATCCTGGTCACGGCGGACGGCGGGTATCGCAGGGGGAAGCTCGTGCCGCTCAAGGACGACGCGGACCGGGCTCTCCGCGAGTGCCCATCCATCCAGCGCGTGATCGTCGTCCAGCGGGCCGGATCCTCCGTGACGATCCAGGAGGGACGGGACCACTGGTACCACGATCTGCTCCAGGATGCCCCCCTGTGGTGCGAGCCGGTCCCGCAGGACAGCGACGACCCGTTGTTCATCCTCTACACGTCGGGGACCACGGGGAAGCCCAAGGGGATCGTCCACGCCACCGGCGGCTACCTCACGGGCGTCCACGCCACCATGCGATGGGTCTTCGACCTCAGGGACGAGGACGTGTTCTGGTGCACCGCCGACATCGGCTGGGTCACCGGTCACTCCTACGTCACGTACGGGCCGCTCGCTGCGGGAGCCACTGTGGTGCTCTACGAAGGAGCCCCCGACTGGCCGCAGAAGAGCCGCTGCTGGGAGATCTGCGAGCGCTACGGCGTCACGATCTTCTACACCGCCCCCACGGCGATTCGCGCGTTCATGAAATGGGGGGAACGCTGGCCCCAAGGCTCCGATCTGGCGCGCTTGCGCCTGCTCGGCACGGTGGGCGAGCCGATCAACCCCGAGGTGTGGACCTGGTACCACCGGCACATCGGCGGCGGCCGTTGCCCGATCGTGGACACGTGGTGGCAAACCGAGACGGGGCACGTCCTGATCACTCCCCTTCCCGGCGTCACCGTCGCGAAGCCGGGCTCGGCCACCCGGCCGTTCCCCGGCATCATCGCCGATATCCTCAACGAGCGCGGCGAGAGCGTCCCCGTGGGCGGGGGCTATCTCGTGATCCGGACCCCATGGCCCGGCATGACCCGGGGAATCTGGGGTGATCGTGACCGCTACCTCGAGACCTACTGGAGCCGGTTCGGCGACACCACCTACTTCACGGGAGACGGCGCCAAGAGGGATGCGGACGGCTATTTCTGGATCCTGGGCCGTGTGGACGACGTGATCAACGTAGCCGGGCACCGCATCGGAACCATGGAGATCGAATCGGCGTTGCTGGATCACCCCGCTGTCGCGGAGGCAGCCGTCGTCGGCGTTCCGCACGAGATCAAGGGGACCGCGATCGCGGCGTTCGTCACCCTGCGCGAGGGGCGTGCCCCGAGCACGGATCTCGCCGCCGACCTCAAGCAGCACGTCGTGGTCAAGATCGGCGCCATCGCGCGCCCGGAGCAGATTCTCTTCACCGCCGACCTCCCCAAGACTCGCTCGGGGAAGATCATGCGACGGCTCCTCCGGGACATCGCCGAGGGGCGGGCCCTGGGCGACACCACCACCCTCGCGGATCCTTCCGTCGTGGAATCGCTCAAGGAGAACTACTCGGAGGACGCGGGCGTCTGAGGACGCACCTATGCTTCCGGGAGGACCGGCTTGCTGCGGTCCCGGAAGAGCCGGTGGAACCATCGAAAGAGCCCGGAGGAGTGAAGGGGGCAGTCCTCGGTTGGCTCCGTGCCGATGGCGAACACCTCCTCCAGGTGGTTCGGGCATTTGCCGACCGCGAGCATGCCACTTTCCGGGTCGATCTCGACGCGAACCACGCCTTCGGGCTCCGGGAACGTCGTGTAGCCCCACCGGGTCCTGGAGCGCATCATGAAGTCGACCCAGATCGGGAGCGCCCCCGCGGCGCCCGTCAGCCCGGTCTTGGAGTTGTCGTCGTAGCCGACCCATGCAAGCGCCAGGATCTCCGGAGTGAAGCCGACGAACCAGGCGTCGCGGGTGTCGTCGGTCGTGCCGGTCTTGCCCGCGGCCTCTCCCTGGAATCCGAGCGCCGACGCCGAGGCCGCGGTCCCCCGGGTCAGAACCCCTCGCAGGATATCGGTCACCAGGTAGGCCACCTCGGGCCTCACGACCTGCGTGATGCTCGGCGCCCGTCGAGACACGAGCTGTCCGTTCGCGCCGACGACGTCGCGGATCACGATGGGGTTCGCCCTTCGTCCCTGCTGGGCGAGGACACCGTAGGCCGTCGCGAGCTCCAGGGGAGTGACCTCCTGCGCGCCGAGGGCGAGAGAGGGAAGGGGCTTGAGGTCCCTCGGCAGGCCACAGCGCCCCGCGACGTCCACGACGGCCTCGAGACCGATCTCCTGTGCGGCTCGTACCGTCGGCACGTTGAGGGAGTTCTCCAAAACCTGGCGTGCGGTGACCGGGCCGCGGAAAAGCCCGTCATAGTTCTCCGGTCTCCATGCCTTCCCTCCCGAGACCAGATCGAGCGGCTCGTCCTGAAGGAGCGTTGCCGGCGTCAGGATTCCATCGGAGCGCTCCTGAGCGGCCTCGAAGCCGGCGAGGAACACGAACGGCTTGAAGCACGATCCGGGCTGGCGGCGCGCCTGCACCACGCGATCGAACTGGGATCCTCGAAAGTCGCGCCCTCCCACGAGCGCGAGGATCGAGCCCGTGCGCGGCTCGGTGGCGACCAGGCAGCCCTGGAGCGTTCGCTTGGCCTTCTGCCGACGGAGGGCGGGGATCGATCTCTCGAGCCGTTCCAGGCCTTCGCGCAGTGCATTCTCCGCGTTCTCCTGCAGGAGAGTGTCGACCGTCGTGAAGATCCGGAGGCCGCTCTCCTCGAGCATCGCCGGGGCATAGAGCTCGGAGAGCTGGGACCGAACGAGCGCAACGACGTAGGGAGCGCGAACGAATCCAGCCGCTCCGCTCCCCAGGTGGAGCTTCTCGGCCCGGGCGCGCTCAGCGTCCTTTTCCTCGACATGCCCCAGGCGCACCATCGCGTCCAGCACCTGGTTCCGACGCCCCACCGCCTCGGTGGGATGGGCGAAGGGGTTGTACCCGCCCGGGCTTCGCACGAGGCCCCCGAGCAGGGCCCACTCTCCCAGGGACAGATCCCGGAGATCACGGCCGAAGTAGAAGCGCGATGCGGCTTGGGCGCCGCAGATGGCCACCGGGCCACGTTGGCCCAGGTACACCTCGTTGACGTAGACCTCGAGAATCCGGTCCTTCGAGTACCGCAGGTCCAGGATCGGTGCCATGATGGTCTCTCGCATCTTGCGCCACCACGTCCGCTCCTGGCCCAGGTAGAGGTTCTTGACGAGCTGCTGGGTGATCGTGCTCCCCCCCTGCACGATCCGTCCCTTCCTCAGATTGGCGAATGCTGCCCGAAGAACCGCGAGAGGGTCCACGCCGTGGTGAGAGTAGAACCGCGCGTCCTCGGCGGCGAGCAGCGCCTGCACGAATCCGCCCGGGACGTCACGCAGCTCGATGACTTCCCGCTCCTCCTGATGGGGGCCGTGGAGCGCGGCCAGCAGCTCGGGCTCCAGCTCGGCGCGGTCTAGACCGTGCCCCTTCGCGTCCGTGATGGAGGCGATCTCCGCTCCCTGAAAGCGGAAGACGACCCGCCGCGCCGCGCTGTCTCCCCAGGGCGCGTCGAACGGTCTCAGGAATACATCCAGGATCGTCGCGGTACGCCGATACTCGCCGGGGCGGGATGGCGGAGAGCTGCTCGATGCATACCCGCATCGAACGAGGCGCCGAACGAGCGCCGCCTGCGAGATGGGATCGCCGGGGTGGACGAGGAGACGGTCGGAGTAGACCCTCGAGGGAAACTTCCAGAGCTGTCCCTCGAACCGAGTCGTGATCTCCACGTACACGTACAGAAGGAGGAGCAGGAGGCCGGCGGCAATCGGCGCCACACCTCGAGCGAGAAACCATATTCTCGAGCGCGCGGCTCGTTTTCTGGGCGCGCGTGGTGTCTTGGCAGCCCGTCCTGGTTTTCGCATGGGTCGCGGGACGCGAGCCCTACTTCCCCTGCCGGCCGGTCGATCCCGGCCGCGAGCGTGGGGGCGATGGCGTCAGCCTCGAAGCGACTCCTTCAGCGGCTTGCCGGCCTTGAACGCCGGAGCTCGGGTCGCGGGGATGTCGAGCGTTTGACCCGTGTGCGGGTTGCGGCCCGACCGAGCCTTGCGCTCTCGAGCCTCGAAGGTCCCGAACCCGCTGATCGCCACCTTCTCCCCCGTCACCAGCTCCGCGGCGATCAACCCGATCGCCGGATCCGGATCGAAGATGGCATCCACCACGGTTCGGGCGTCCCGTACCGACAGTCCGGTTCGCTGAGCCACCTTTTCCACCATTTCGGCCTTGTTCAAGGAACCCTCCCTCTCACGGGACCAAACGCATCTCCTTCAGCGAAGAACGCATGACGAAGATGCGGATGTTGTTGTCCTGCTCGTCCACCGGGAAAAAGAAGAAACCCGCCGCGCTCTCTTCGCCGTCGCCCAGGGTCCCCCACAGGGTCTCGCCGTCCGTGAACGCGAGGATCGCCCGCCGCCCCGACTTTCTTGCCTCGTCGAACTGGCGCCTCGCGACGAAGTCGCGATTCCCCACGTAGTCCTTCACGTAGAACAGAGCCTTCATCTCTTCCAGGGGAATCCTCAGGGGTACGCCCCCTCCCTCCGCCGGAAGGAGGTGAAAAGTCTCGCGTGCTGGCAGGAAGTCCTGGGTGACTCCCTTGTGGATCTTGCCGCCCTTCATGTGGACGACAACCTTGTTCTCCATGCGGGCCCTCCTGAGGGGTACGCCCCTCGGCTGCGCATCCTACCTCGTTCGCCCGTCCTGCGGCAACGATCCGCGGCACCCCTACACATTCCCGCTCTTGAGACCCGGGTCCGGGATCCCCGCGTCTCGGAACCCGCGAGCCCGGATCCTGCAGGCGTCGCACGCGCCGCAGGGATGCCCTCCTGGATCCGGGTCGTAGCACGACAGGGTCGATCCCAAGTCCACTCCCAGAGCCACCGCAGCGCGTACGATCTCGGCTTTCGTCATGTTCAGCAAGGGGGCGTGGATCCGGAAGAGGGACCCCTCGACACCTGCGCGTGTGGCCACGTTCGCCAGGGTCTCGAACGCCTCGAGGAACGCCGGCCGACAGTCGGGGTAGCCGCTGAAATCCACCGCGTTGATCCCGACGAACAGGTCCTGCGCGCCAAGGGCCTCGGCGTAGGAGAGCGCCATGGAAAGGAGCACGGTGTTCCGCGCCGGCACGTAGGTCAGAGGAATCCCGGACCGGGGGGGCGCGTCGGGGAGCTCCTTGGGTACGGGAATGCGGGCATCGGTCAGGGCGGAGGCGCCCGGCACGGCGAGTTCCACGCTCGCGAAACGGTGGGACGCGGATCCGAGAATGCGCGCGATGAGCGGGGCGCGCTCGAGCTCCAGGGAGTTCTTCTGGCCGTAACGGACCGAAAGCGCATGAGTCTCGAACCCCTCCCGGAGGGCAAGGGCGAGCGTCGTGGCCGAATCCATGCCTCCCGACAGGAGGATGACCGCGCGCCGCATCAGACTCCTCGCTCGGCGCCGGGCCAGAGGATCTTGTGCAGCTGGATCTGCACTCGGACGGGAAGTCCGTCGTCGAGAACCCATCGCGCCAGATCCCCCGGGTGCAGCACGCCGTGAACCGGCGAGAACAGGACGGAGCAGCGCCGCGTCAGATCTCGCTCGCGAACCTGCTGCGATGCCCACGAGTAGTCCCGCCGGTCGGCCACGACGAACTTGATCTCGTCCTTCCCCTCCAGGATCTCGAGGTTCGCCCAGTGGTTTCGGTCCGATTCCCCGCTGCCGGGACACTTGACGTCCACGATGCGCACGACGCCCCTCGGAACGTCCGCGATCGAAAGGCCTCCCCCTGTCTCCAGGAGGACGCGACGACCCCGCCGGAGGAGCTCTTCCATGAGCGGGATGGCCTCGGGCTGGAGGAGGGGCTCTCCCCCGGTCAGCTCCACCAGAGGACAGCGGTAGCGCTCGACCTCGGCGACGACCTCGCCCACCGACATGCTCCGCCCCTCGTGAAACGCATACGCGGTATCGCACCAGACGCACCGCAGGTTGCACCCCGTCAGCCGGACGAACACGCACGGCCACCCCGCCCGACTGGATTCTCCCTGAATGGAGTGGAAGATCTCGCTGACCCACAGCATGGGAGGGCATTGTACAAGGCGGGACCCCGAGCGGCCCTGGCCTTGGGAGCCGCCCCCGAGGACCGGACCCCGACGCTGGCAAAAACCGAGCGCGGGCACCATCTTTGGGACTCGTGACCCAGCAACTGATTCCGTTTCTGTTCGCCTTGGCCGGAGGCGCTCTCGGGGCGCTTCTCGGCCATCTCTGGGCCAGGAAGGGCGTGACCGCCATCCAGGCCGAGACCACCCGGGTCTCCACCGAGCTTCTGCGCTCCGAGGCGCGCATCCGGGAGCAGGTGCGCATCATCACGAGGATGCAGGGCGAGCAAGCAACCGTTGCTGGCGTCATTCGCCAGCTCCCCGACGTCGTCCGCGAGCTCAATCGATCGGACCTCGAATCCCAGGCGATCCCGAGCCTGCTGTTCAGCATGACCCAGGACATCTTCCAGCCGGAACAGATCCTCCTCTACCTGGTGCGCAATCCCGGCGACGAGGAGGAGCCCGCGGACCAGCTGTACCTGAGGCATCACCGTGGCCTGGGAGACCCGGCTGCCGTCCGGCGGGTCCGCGTGGGAGAAGGGAAGATCGGCTGGGTCGCGGAGAACAAGGTCGAGATGCTCGTGGAGGACTGGCTCAATCAGACCCGCACGGAGGGGCGCTCCGTTCCCGAGAATCATCCGGCGTTGCGGCTGGACATGATCGGCCCTCTCGTTCACTACGGCGACGCGGGTGCCGTCCTCCTTGGCGTTCTCTGCGTCGGGCTCCCGCACTCGACGAGCCGCCCCCGCGACGAGAAGCGCTTGCTTCAGCTCATCACGGGCCTCGGATCGATCGCGCTCATGAACGCCAAGCGAGTCGACGAGCTTCGCGCCAAGGCGAACCACGACGGACTGACCGGACTGCTCAACAAGAGACACTTCATGGAAGAGCTGGGAAACCTCATCCACAAGGCCGAGCTCGAGAACCAGCCCCTCGGTATCTTCATCTTCGACATCGATCACTTCAAGAAATACAACGACACCAACGGGCACCTCCAGGGGGACGATCTCCTCAAGACGATGGCCAAGGTCGTGAAGAGGAACTTGAAGGGGGGAGACCTCGCCAGCCGCTACGGAGGCGAAGAGTTCCTGGTCGCGATGCCGCACACGGACAAGAACGGCGCGATGGCGGCGGCCCGGAGAATCCAGGAGGCCATCGCCTCGCACCCGTTCCCCCAAGCAGACAAGCAGCCGCTGGGAAAGGTGACGATCAGCGGTGGCGTTGCTGCGTTTCCGGTCGATGGCACGGACAGCGGCGATCTCATCCGCGGTGCCGACAGGTCCCTCTACGACGCGAAGCGCGGCGGCCGGAACCGCGTGCTCCCCTATCGGGGGGTCGAGATCGGCGACACGAGCGCCGGCGAGCGTCACGAGGTGGCCGCTTCCGCCACGGACCCGGCATCCGACCGCTGAACTCCACACGAATGGTGCTAGGATGTGGCGGGAGGTGGCTCACGATGCGCGGCATTCCTGCGACCTCAGAGCCCTCGAGCGTGTTCCGCGCGACAGTGCTGGGGGATGGGAGTCCCGGGCCCATCGAGGAGCGGATTGGACGCAGGCTCCTGAGGCTCGTCGACCCTTGCTCGATGGAAGGGGACCGTCTTCTCCGGGCGGGGCTCGTCGATCTGCTGGGCCCCGGGGGTGAGAGACTCGGGAAGATCCGGATGGAAGACGCCTGGCGGCAGCTCATCCGCCGACTCGAGAAGCGCCTTCGGTCTCCGGACCCTCAGGGCGAGGATCTGGTGCGCGAAGGACTGGAGCGGCTCCGATCGCGCGCCGCCGCGGCCCCGGGACGCACGCGCGGGCTTGCCGAACCTCGGAAGTGACTCAGTCCGTCCCGTCCCGCAGCGATTTCTTCACTGCCTCCACGATGTAGTTCTGCATCGTGGGTAACTTGTCCCTCACGGATTCGTAGACGAGACACGGGAGCTTCAGAGAGATCTGGACTCCGTTCTCCTCCAGGGTGTCCAGCCAAGCCGTGAACCCTTCCCAGGACTGAAACGACTTGGCCCCCACCGCTCCCTTGGGGTACAGTTCGATGAGCGTGACGTCGGCCTTGAGGCGAAACAGAACGTCGTCCTCGGTGTAGTCGGCAAGCTCGCTGTACGCGAAGAACTTCACCTCGCCCGCGGTCTGCTCCCGCCCCTTGACCGAGATCTCCGGCTCCTTGTTGCACCGCATCATGACCACGTCGTTCTTGTCCCTGAAATGAAAGGCGAGGATCGGATCGGTTCTCGGGTTGTCGTCGGAAGGTGTCTTGAGTGCTCGGTACACCTTTCGGGAGATCTGGGCATTCGTCCGGTACACGTCTGCATCTCCATCTGGGGCGTTTTGAAAAGGCCACGATTATAGGCGGCCCCATGACCATTCTCAACGAATGGGGCCGCCCGCGATTGTCCAGCCGCAAGTCTCACCTGTGAGATTCCGTCCCCACCTGGTGCGCCGCCCATCTAACCCGATTCCTGTGAATGGGTTAGAACAAGCGTGCGCGCCGCCATTCTCAACATGAGACTCGAGTGCTCGGACTCAGCGAGCGATCCCGTGTGGCAGGACAGCTGTAACCATTTTGGATTGAATAACTTGTCAGACAGCAACCGCTCAGCATCCGGTCCGGCCCTCCCTTTGCGTTTCTCATGATCACGCTGGGGAGAGGCCCCAGACACTGGAGCCCGTTGGGGGGAGTTGATGCCATGAGGAGAGAGAGACTGTCTGGGTTCGCATTTGTCGTTCTCGCCATTTTCGCGGCGGCGTCAGGGTTGTCCTGGGGAACCCCTCACGTGGCCGCCGACCTGCGAGCGGGGTCCACCTCGGCTCGTGTGATCGTGACCTATCGTGCCGACCTTGATTCGGCGGAGCTCCAGGAGATCTCCCGGCGCTCGGTTTCGCTCAGAACGCGCCTGCAGGGGATTCACGGCCTCGCGGGGCGTCTAACGGCGGAGGAGATCGAGGCTCTGACCCACGACGGTCGAGTCCTGTCCATTTCCCCCGACCGCCAGGTCTCGAGCACGATGGACACGGCCCTCATCGCCATAGGCGCCGACCGGATCGTCGCCAATCTCGGTTACACCGGCGCAGGGATCACGGTGGCGGTCGTCGATTCCGGGCTCGCGACCACAGGGGCAACACCGGACTCCAGGATTCTGGCCAGGGTGGACTTCACCGAGACAGAGCGCGCAAGTCGGCCCGACGGCTACGGCCACGGAACCCACGTCGCCGGGATCATCGGGGGCTCCGGAGAGGCGGGCTATCCGCGTGGCGTCGCTCCCGACGTGAGCTTCGTATCCCTCAAGGTCCTGGATTCCGAGGGCCGCGGCTATGTAAGCGACGTGGTGAGAGCGATCGATTGGGCCATCGCCAACCACACGGTCTACAACATCCGGATCATGAACCTCTCGCTCGGCCATCCGGTCATGGAGTCGTACACGACCGACCCTCTGACCCGGGCCGTGGAGCGCGCCTGGGCGGCCGGGATCACCGTGATCGTCTCGGCCGGTAACCGCGGCCGGACCGGGTACATGACGGTGAACTCACCCGGGAACGATCCCTACGTTCTGACCGTCGGGGCGATGAACGATCTGGGCACCGTCGCTCGGGAGGACGACGTGGTGACCACGTACACGGGCCGGGGCCCCTCCTTCGGAGACCACGTGCTCAAGCCCGATATGGTCGCTCCGGGCAACCGCATCGTTTCGACCCTCGCCCCCGGGGCCACGCTGGGGAAGATTCTTCCCGATCGGATCATCGATCGGAAGCGAATCGAGCTCTCGGGAAGCAGCATGGCAACGGCTGTCGTCTCTGGCGTCGCCGCGCTCATGCTCGAGCGCAATCCCGGTCTCACTCCCGATCAGGTGAAAGCCGTGCTGATGTACTCCGCCGAGGAAATCCCGCAAGCCGATGCGTTCGCCTCCGGCGCAGGGTATCTTCACGCGGTTCGTGCCATCGCCTACACGCGTGCATGGCAGCCGTTCCGCTTCGACAGCTCATCGCCAATCGTCGTTCGCACCGAGGATGGGTTCACGCTCGCGCACGCGACCTCCCTCTTCGACTCCATCGGCAACGATGCAGCCCTCTGGGGCGATGCAGCCCTCTGGGGTGACGCAGCCCTCTGGGGCGACGCAGCCCTCTGGGGTGACGCAGCCCTCTGGGGCGACGCAGCCCTCTGGGGCGACGCAGCCCTCTGGGGCGACGCAGCCCTCTGGGGTGACGCAGCCCTCTGGGGCGACGCAGCCCTCTGGGGCGACGCAGCCCTCTGGGGTGACGCAGCCCTCTGGGGTGACGCAGCCCTCTGGGGCGATGCTGCCCTGTGGGGTGACGCTGCCCTCTGGGGTGACGCTGCCCTCTGGGGTGACG
>Ga0247727_10006338_pt1 | contig 23319 bp, 20 predicted proteins | sample WisWelCaveWW1625_FD_202498 | JGI IMG/M metagenome (GOLD analysis project Ga0247727, IMG submission 202498) | Biofilm microbial communities from Wishing Well Cave, Virginia, United States - WW16-25 | ecosystem: Environmental > Aquatic > Deep subsurface > Groundwater > Cave microbial mat | place...
GGTAGGCGAAGGAGAACACGCCCACCGCGATGCTCGCGGGGCCGAACAGCGCCAGGTCGGCGCGCCGCGTGCGCCGTGCGCCCTGCCACATGAAGAGGCCGAGCGCGATGTAGCCGAGGTTCGACCACGTGTCGGCCGGATTCACGATCCAGGCGCACAGCTCTTCTTCGCACCAATTCACGTTCGGTGGTGTGAAGCCGCTCCACGGGCAGCCCGGCGGGAGCGGCGGCGCCAGCAGCCGCGGCATCAGAGCGCCTCCCATACGGCGGCGCGCAGCGCGGGTGTGATGCCGCCGTCGCGTGTGAGCTCGAGGCGCTGCGCCGCCTCTTGGGTGGCGACGCCCGCCGGCCCGCCCACGCACAGCAGCACCTCGCCGCTCGCTTCGATCCGTCGCGTCACGTGAAAGACCTGCCCCAGCCAGGCCTCGAGCTCGGCCGCGGCGCGCGCCGCCTGCGCGGCGTCCGCCGCGACGAGCGTGAAGCAGACGGACCCCCCTGCCGGACGCCGTTCTCGACGCTCGCGATCGAGGTAGCGGCGGAGACGAGCGTACGCGAGGCGCAGGTAGGCGCGCGCGCGCCCGATCGGGCCATAGAGTGACCACGGGCGCAGCGCACGGCGCAGCTGCCGCGCGAGCCGCCGCCGCGTGCCGGCCTTCGGCGGCGCGAGCAGCGCGGCCACACAGGCGCGGAAGCTGGCCTCATCGATGCCGGGGCAACGTGCAGACACCAGCGCGGCGGCCTGCGAGAGCGTCGGCTCGCTGAGCAGCGCGCCGAGCTCGCGCGACTCGTCCTTCGGGTGCAGCCACGCCGTCAGCCGATCGGGCAGCGAGCCCCAGCGGATCGCGTGCTTCAGCACGGCGAGCGCCGCCTCGCCCACGGGCTCGGGCACCGGGATGCCGTGTGCCCGCCGCGCGCTCGCCAGAAAGCCCTCGTCGAGCGGCAGCGCGTGGCTGTTGATCCAGTCCTCGCCGGAGAGCACGCGATCGTGGAGGTGCAGGTGCAGCAACGGCTCGAGCGCGGGCTCGTAGCCGAAGAAGTGGGCGACGCCGGGCTCGTCGCGGCCGCGACATGGCACGGCGCGCCTCCAACCTGCCGCCTCGATCACGCCCAGTGCGCGCTGCCAGTCCGACACGCGCACCAGCCAGTCGAGGTCGCGCTCACCGCGCAGCGCGCCTTCCAGCGCCAGCGCGCCCTTCCATTGGCAGAACGCGATGCCCTCGCCCTCGAGCGCCTCTGCCAGCCGAGCGACGAGCGCCGACATCTCAGGCGGGCATCCGCTCGGCCCAGAGCCGCATGCGCCGCTCGATCGCGGCGGCCATCGAGAGCTGCTCGTGCATGTAGCGCGCGGCGCGGGCGGCGAAGGCGTCGCGCTCGGCCGGCGCCAGCGCGAGCCAGCGCTCGAGCGCCCGCGTGATCGCGTCGATGTCGGCCGGCTCGACCACGCTGCCGAAGCCCTGCTCCGGCACGAACTCGTTGCCGCCGGGACTGACCACGATCGGCTTCCCGCAGGCCAGGTACTGCCGGACCTTCAGCTCCGAGTTCACGGCGCGCTCGGGCTGCAGGCTGATCGAGACGCCCACGTCCAGACTTTTGACGTAGAGCGGGATGCGCCGGTACGGGACGTAGCCGGCGAAGTGACAGCGCTCCGCGATGCCGAGCTCGGCGGCACGGCGCTGCAGCGCGGCGACCGGCTCCCCCGAGCCGACGATCACGACGCCGAGCTTCGGGTGGCGCGGGGCCAGCTTTGCTGCGGCCTCGATCAGCTGCGCGCCGCCGCGCTCCCACGGCCGGCTGCCGACGTAGCCGATCAGCGGGTCGAAGCGTTCGAGCCCGAGCTCGCGCCGCGCGGCAGCGGCGCCGCCGGGATGGAAGCGCCCGGTGTTCACGGCGTTGTCGACCCACACGATCTCGCGCTCGCCGAGCCGGAGACGCCGCCGCAGCTCGACGGCGTGGCCCTGGCTGTCCGTGTCGGCCACCAGCGCGCGCGAAACGAGCGCGTGGAACATGCGGCGATTCAGCGGCGCCAGCAGCCGCGCGAACCCCCCGCGCTTCTCGAGCGCATCGAGCGCCCCCGTGCCCAGCGTCTTGATCGCGTACGGCAGCCGGTGGCGGCGCGTCAGGTAGAACGGCACGAAGGGGAAGACGTCGATGCGGAACACCAGCAGATCGAACGGCCGCTCGCGCAAGAGGCGGCCGGCGGCGCGAATCTGCGAGATCACGTGCAGCGGAAAGCGCAGCGGGTGGTAGCGGCGATGCGGAGCGCAGAAGGTCAGCGCCTCTGCCGGCAGGTCGTCCACCGACTCGATCGGCTCCGGCACCAGGAAGTGCGCGCGCTCGCCGACCGCCGCGTGGAGCGCGTGGATGAACTCGTTCTCGTTGACGCCCGGCCCGTTGCCCACCGACACATCGGCCGCCGAGATGTAGAGCAGACGACCGGCGCCGCGGAGATCCATCGAAGCCTCTCGCCCCCGCCGGCGGTGGGTGCCCCCGGCAGGAGTCGAACCTGCGACCAAAGGTTTAGGAAACCTCTGCTCTGTCCATCTGAGCTACGGGGGCGGGGGCCGGAAACTACCGGACGTGCCGCGGCTCCGCCGTGCGCGCGTCAGAAGCGCAGCACCGCGTGACAGGGCGCGCCGACGCGGGCGCGGCCGCCGAGCGCGGCCAGCTCGATCAGGAACGCGCAGCCCACCACCTCGGCCTCGGCCTGGCGCACGAGCTGGACCGCGGCGGCCGCCGTGCCGCCGGTGGCGATCAGGTCGTCCACGATCAAGACGCGTTGGCCGCGCGCCACCGCGTCGACGTGCATCTCCACCGTATCGACGCCGTACTCGAGCTCGTAGCGGGCCTGGAGCGTGTCGTAGGGCAGCTTGCCCTGCTTGCGCACCAGGCCGAGGCCGACCCCGAGCGCGAGTGCGACGGGCGCGCCGAACAGGAAGCCGCGCGACTCGATGCCCAGCACGCGCTCGACCCCGCTGCCGCGGAACGGCGCCGCGATCGCCTCCGCCGCGGCGCGAAATGCGGTCGGATCGAGCAGCAGCGGGGTGATGTCGCGAAACAGGACGCCAGGCTTCGGAAAGTCCGGGATGGCGCGGATCTTCTGGGCAAGGGCCTCGGCGTCCATGGCTTCTCCGGCTGGGGCGATCAGGGCAGGAACAGTAGCGGGTCGCGCGGGTCGTCCTTGCGGCGGATCTCGAAGTGCAGGTGCGGCGCGCTGGCGTTTCCGGTGGCGCCGACCTCGGAAATCACGTCGCCCCTGCGCACGCGAGCGCCCTTCCTCACGTGGAAGCGGCGATTGTGGGCATACACCGTCTGGTACAGGCTGCCGTGTCGCAGCACGATCACGTTGCCGTAGCCGCCGAGCCGGCTGGCGTAGATCACGTGCCCCGCCTCTGCCGCGTGCACTTGCGTACCCGAGCGCGCTCCGAGGTCGATGCCTTCGTGCATGCGGCTGCGGCGCCAGCCGAAGCGGGAGGTGAGGACGCCGTGCAGCGGCCAGGCGAAGCGCAGCCCGCCGTCTTCGAGCGCGTCGTTCTGGGCGACGGCGCGCAGCCGCTCGGGGGGCAGCAACGGCTTCGCGACGGCGCTCCGCATCGGACGTGGGATGGTGAGGCGCCTGCCGACCTCGAGCTGACCCTCGTCGTGGATCCCGTTCGCGCGCGCGACGTCCTCGACCGACACGCCGTAGTGGAGCGCGATGCGGTAGAGGTTCTCGCCGCGCTGGACCACGTGGACCGTGCTCGCGGGCCGGCCGGCGCAGGCCGCGAGCGCGAGCATGCCGACGAGCAGGAGTGCGCGAGCGGCCGTCAGCCGCCCCATCCGTGCTCGCCCACCAGGTCCACGAAGCGCGCGGCGCCCAGCACCTCGGGCGCCAGCAGCTCACCCGAGGCGCTGCGCCGCACGCGCACCAGCGCCTGTCTTCCGCGCGGGCCGAAGGGGCCGATCAGCCGGCCCCCGCGCCCGATCTGCTCGAGGAGAGGCGCGGGGATCTCCGGCCCGCCGGCAGTGACGACGATCGCGTCGTAGGGGGCTTCGGTGGGCCACCCGCGCGTGCCGTCCCCGAGCTGGACCACCACGTTCGTGACGCCGAGGGCGTCGAGCGCGCGGCGCGCGCGGCTCGCCAGCGCGGGCAGGCGCTCGATCGAGATCACACGCGCGGCGAGGCGCGACAGCACGGCGGCCTGATAGGCCGAACCGGTGCCGATCTCGAGCACTTTCTCGCTGCCCGTGAGCGCGAGCGCTGCGCTCATCGCAGCGACCGTGCCGGGGGCCGAGATGGTCTGCCCTCTGCCGATCGGCAGCGGCGCCTCGTCGTAGGCGCGGTGCCCGAGCGCCTCGGGCACCAGCGTGTGGCGCGGGATCGCGGCGAGCGCCTCGAGCACGCGCTCGTCGCGGATGCCAGCGCGCATCAACCGCTCGAGCATGCGCCGGCGCGACACGTGCCAGCGGTCGCCTGCGGCGCGCACGGCACGCTTCATCTTCCCCCCCCGGCTGGGCGCGGAGGGTAGCCAGAGCAGCGGTGACGGATCAACGCTCGCGAGGTGGTAGGATGCGAGCGCCGTGGCCGTTTCCTTCGCGCTGAACCGCACCCTCGCCTGCACCCTGGCGCTCCTTGCGCTCGCCGCCTCCGTGCGCGCCGAGCCGATCAGCGGCAGCGTGCGCGACGGCGCGGGCGCTCCGCTCGCGGGCGCGCAGGTGACCGCCGAGAGCGGCGAGCCGGCGCATCGGGTGTCGGTCTTTGCGGATGCGGCCGGGCGCTTCACCATGCCGGAGCTCGGGACGGCCAGCGTCTTTGCCGTACGGGCGCGCCGCGTCGGCTACCAGGACGCACTCGCGTCCGGTGTCGTGGCCGGCGCGGAGCTCGCGCTGGTCGCCGAGCGCCTCATGGATCCCGCGGCCGTGGCCGCCCAGCTGCCCGCCCATCACTGGTGGAGCCTGGTGCTCGAGCGCTTCGAAGACCCGCGGGAGCGCCAGCGCCTGAAGCGCGAGTGCACCTTCTGTCATCAGCAGGGCAACGAGGTGACGCGCCGCCCGCGCCCTGCCGAGGAGTGGCAGAAGCTGATCGTCTCGATGGAGCGGAGGGGGGCGCGCCTCGACAACCTGCTCCACGAGCAGCTCGCCGCCGCGCTGGTCGCCGCCTACAACCCGGCCGTGGCCGTGCCGCGCCTCACCGCCGGCTGGCAGGACGCCGACGCCTTCGCGCCGCCGCCCCCGCCCGAGGTGCGCACGGCGCTGATCGAGGAGTGGGATCTCGGCTCGCGCGCGTCGATGCAGCACGACGTGATCGTGCATCCGGATGGCCGCATCTACTCCGTGGACGGCAGCCAGGACCAGCTCCACCGGCTCGATCCGGCGACCGGCACGCGCGAGGCGTGGCCGGTGCCGCACGGCGACCGCCCGCTCGGCGGCATCTTCGGTGAGGCGCGCGGCCCGGTCTCGCAGACGGCCGTGGCAAGGGTCGGGCCGCACTCGCTGCAGGTGGCGCCCGACGGCAGCGTCTGGCTCACGCTCGCGATCGGCAACCAGCTCGCGCGCTTCGATCCGCAAAGCGAGCGTTTCGAGATCCACGACGTGGCCGAGGGCTTCTATCCGCACACGCTGCGTTTCGATGCCGAGGGTCGCATCTGGTACACGATGGCGGCCTCGAACCACGTCGGCATGTTCGACCCGAAGACGCGCGAACAGCGTCACGTGCGGCTGCCCGCGCGCACTCTCCAGCAGGAGATCGCGCTGCGGCTGATGCCGGCCCTGATGTGGCTCGATCAGCGCGTCGACCTGCGCAGCAGGAGCTCGGGCAGCGCCGACGGCTTCACCCTGCCGGTTCCGTACGGAATCGACATCGCGCCCGACGGCGGCGTCTGGTTCAGCCAGCTGAACGAAGACCGCATCGGGCGCATCGACCCGGGCACGCTGGCCGTCGAGCTGTTCGAGACGCCCTTCCCTGCGCCGCGCCGCCTGCGCTTCGACCGGAGCGGCACGCTCTGGGTGCCGAGCTTCTCGGCCGGGCTGCTCGCCGCCTTCGATCCGCGCACACAGCGCTACCGCAGCTTCGAGCTGCCCACGCGCCCGCTGCTCGGAGAGGTGCCCTACGCACTGGCCGTCAACCCGGTCACGCAGGACGTCTGGGTGTGCGGCACGAACAGCGACACGCTGATCCGCTTCAGGCCCGTGGACGCCGCGACGGACGACGAGGAAAGCCGAGAGCGGATGCGGGCGGCGTGGGCCGTGTATCCGCTGCCGACGCGGGTGACCTACACGCGAGAGATCGACTTCGACGCCGCGGGCCGCGTCTGGACCTCGAACTCGAACTCGCCGTCCTGGCAGATCGAAGGCGGTCAGCCGCGCGTGCTGCGGCTCGATCCGGGCCCGGGGGTCGGCCAGGCGCTGGCCGACTCGGCGGCCAGCCGGCCGGTCGCGGCGCGGAGCCGGCGCAACGAATGACGCTCCGGCTCTGGGCCGCGCTCGCCGCGGTCGTGCTGCTGGCCTGCGGCGAGTCGCATCCACACGGCGGCGCCGTCGCCGGCTGGCCGGCCTGGGGCGGCGACGCGGGCGGCACGCGCTTCTCGCCGCTCGACGAGGTGACGCGCGAGAACGTCGGCGACCTGCGCGTGGCCTGGAGCTTTCGCACCGGCGACTTCGATCCGACGCTGCGGACCTCGTTTCAGGCCACACCCGTGCTCCACGACGGCACGCTGTACTTCTGTACGCCCTACAACCGCGTCTTCGCGCTCGACGCCGAGAGCGGCGCCGAGCGCTGGGTGTTCGATCCCGGCATCGATCTGGCCGCGATGCGCCACCTCACCTGCCGCGGCGTCGCACTGCACGAGGACCGTCTTGCGCCGGCGGGCGCCACCTGTCGCGTGCGCGTGCTGACGGGCACGATGGACCTGCGCCTGATCGCGCTCGACGCCGCCACGGGTGAGCGCTGCACGGGCTTCGGCGCGGATGGCGAGGTGGATCTGGCACTGGGCCTCGGCGACCTGGCACCCGCCGAGGTCAAGGTCTACTCGACGCCGACGCTGATCGGCGACGTCGTCGCCGTGGGCACGATGGTCTCGGACAACAAGCGGGCCGACGCGCCCGGCGGCGTCGTGCGCGGCTACGACGTGCGCACGGGTGCGCGGCGCTGGGCCTTCGATCCAGCGCCGCCCGGAACCCCGCCGCTGCCAGACGGCGCCGACGGGCGGGAGTTCCAGCGCGGCACGCCGAACGCGTGGGGCGTGTTCTCCTCCGATCCCGAGCGCGACCTGCTCTTCGTTCCCACTGGGAATCCGAGCAACGACTTCTATCGCGGCGGGCGCGGCGCGATCGACCACTACGGCAGCTCCGTCGTCGCACTGCGCGGAACGACGGGCGACGTGGTGTGGCACTTCCAGACCGTGCACCACGACCTCTGGGACTACGACGTCGGCACGCAGCCGAGCCTGATCGAGGTGCCGGTCGACGGCGCGCGCGTCGCCGCCGTCGCGCAGCCGACGAAGATGGGACACGTCTTCCTGCTCGATCGCGCGAGCGGCGCACCGCTCTTCCCCGTCGAGGAGCGCCCCGTCCCGCAGAGCGACGTGCCGGGCGAGGAGTCGGCGCCGACCCAGCCGTTCCCGACCCGTCCCGGGCCGCTCCATCCCGAACGCGTCGGCCCCGAGGACTTGTTCGGGCTCACGCCGATCGACCGCGCGGACTGCCGCGAGCGCCTCGCTGCGCTCCGCAACGAGGGCATCTTCACGCCCCCGAGCCTTCGAGGATCGCTCCAGTTCCCCGGCGTAGCGGGCGGGATCAACTGGGGAAGTGCAGCATGGGATCCGGGTCGAGGCCTGCTCGTGCTGAACCACACCCAGGCCGCGATGGTGCAGCGACTGGTGCCACACGCGGAGCTGCCCAGCACGCGCGCCAACCCTCCCTACGACATCCTCTTCCCCCAGGTGGGTGCACCGTACGGCCTGCTCCAGAGCGTGTTCGTCTCGTCCTGGGGCATCCCGTGCACGAGGCCGCCCTGGAGCGAGCTGATCGCCATCGACCTCGCGAGCGGCGAAGTGGCCTGGCGCGTGCCGTTCGGGAGCACGCGCGGGCTGGCGCCCTGGCCCTTCTGGCTCGACTGGGGCGTGCCGAGCATGGGCGGTCCGCTTCTCACGGCGAGCGGCCTCGTCTTCATCGGCGCCGCCATGGACGGCTACTTCCGCGCCTTCGACGTGACGACGGGCGACGAGCTCTGGCGCGACGCGCTCCCCGCCGGCGGGCAGGCGAATCCGATCACCTATCGCGTGCGCGAGGATGGCGCGCAGTACGTGCTGATCGCGGCGGGCGGGCACGCCACCCTCGGCACCGAACGCGGCGACTTCATCGTCGCGTATGCGCTGCCGTGACGTAGACTGCGGCGCGATGCGCGCCCTTCTGCTCGTACTGCCCGCCCTGCTGGCGATCCCCGCGCGCGGCGAGGACGCCGCGCTGGTGGCGCGGCTCGCGAGCGCCGCGGCCGATCTGCGCGAGGCGCTGCCAGCGGGCGCGCGCGCCGAGGCCGAGTACGCCTTCGACGACGACGAGCGCGTGGACATCCGCTTCGCGCCGTTCCTGCTCGAGGGCGCGCGTCACGGCGCGCTGCCGGACGAGGCCGCCTCGCTGGCCGAGCAGCTGCTCGCGCTCTCGCTCTCTCCGCGCGGGCTCGAGACGGCGCGACTGATCCGCCGCAACGAGCTGGCCGTGCTCCGGAAAGACGAGGCGGGCTGGGCGCCGGATTGGCTGCTGCGCCGCTTCCGCGATCCCGGGCGCTACTTCGTGGCGCTGTTCGGTACGCCGTCTGCACAGAGCCCCTGGGGCTACCGCTACGAGGGGCACCACCTCTCGCTGAACCTGACCGTGGCGCCCGGCGCCGCGCCGGCGAGCACGCCGCTCTTTCTCGGCGCCGAGCCGCGCGTCGTGCCGGCCGGCCAGCCCGATGCGGGAGCTGCCGTGCTCGGTGAGGAGGAGGCGGCGGCTCGCGCGCTGCTCGCCGCTCTGCCCGAGCCGCTGCGCGCGCGCGCAACGCTGCCCTTCGAAGACGGCCGCGCCCTCGTGCTCGGTCAGGTGCGCCGCGTCGAGCCGGCCGAGGCGCTGGGCGTCGCGCGTGGCGAGACGCCGCCCGCGGCCCAGGCGCAGTTCGACCGCCTGATCGAGCTCTTCGCGGACCGCTTCGCGCCGGCGATCGCGGCGGCCCGGCGTGCGGAGATCGAGGCAGCCGGCCGCGACGCGCTGCGCTTCGCCTGGGCGGAAGCCGCCGAGCCGCCCGGCGCGTTCTACTGGCGCCTCGCGGGGCCGCGCACGCTGATCGAGATGGACAACACCACCGATGGCGATCACGTACACGCCGTCTGGCACGACCCGGTCAACGATTTCGGCGACGACCTGCTCGCCGCCCATCATCGCAGCGCGTCCCACCTCGCCGCGCTGGAGCGGCGGTGACGCTCGAGGCGAGCCTCGCCGACGCCGCCACCTACCAGCACGGCCCGCCGCACGCGCTGTTCGCGCGCCTGCGCGCCGCGGCGCCGGTGTGCTGGCATCCCGAGTCGGACGGGCCCGGCTTCTGGGCCCTCACCAGGCACGCCGACGTGCTGCTCGTCTCGCGCGACGCGGCCACCTTCTCGTCGGCCCGCGGTGGTTACATGGTGCAGGACATGGACTCGCTCGCGGTGGCGCAGAGCCGGCTGATGCTGCTCGGCATGGATCCGCCCGAGCACACGCGCGTGCGTGGCCTCGTGAACCGCGGCTTCTCGCCGCGCCAGGTCGCGCGCCTCGAGCCGCGCATCCGCGCGCTCTCGGCCGCGATCGTGGACGCGGTCGCCCCGCGCGGCCGCTGCGACTTCGTCAGCGAGGTGTCGGGCGAGCTGCCCTCGCTCCTGATCGCGGAGCTGATGGGCATCCCGCCCGCTGACGGGCGCCGCCTCTACACGCTGACCGAGCGCATGCACCAGACCGAGACGCCGGCCGACGCGCAGGCCGCGGTGCTCGAGATGATGCGCTACGCCGCAGGCGTGCGGGCCGCGAAGCGCGCCCGGCCCGGGGACGACATCGCGAGCGTGCTGCTCGCGGCCGAGATCGAGGGCGAGCGCCTCAGCGATCTGGAGTTCGATCTGTTCTTCCTGCTGCTGATCAACGCCGGCGGCGACACCACGCGGAACCTGGTCGCGAGCGGCATGCTGGCCCTGCTCGCGCACCCGGAGCAGCTCGCCGCCCTCCGCGCCGACCGGTCGCTGCTGTCCTCGGCGATCGAGGAGATGCTGCGCTTCGTGCCGCCGGTCGTGCAGTTCCGCCGCACCGTGACGGCGGACGTGGAGATCCGCGACCAGAAGATCCGCGCCGGCGAGAAGGTGGTGATGTACTACCCGTCCGCGAACCGCGACGAGGAGGTGTTCGCCGCGCCCGATCGCTTCGACATCCGGCGCGCGCCGAACCCGCACCTCGCCTTCGGCGGCGGCGGCGCGCACTTCTGCCTGGGCGCAAGCCTGGCGCGCCTCGAGATCCGCTGTCTGTTCGAGGCAGTGCTCGACCGCCTGGGCGAGATCGAGCTGGCGGGCCCGGTCGAACGGCTGCACTCGTGGTTCATCGATGGGCCGCGCCGGATGCCGGTGCGCTTCCGGGCGCGTTGAGCGGAGAGACCTTCGTCGGCCCCTGATGCACCGCTAGGCAGGCCTCGCGCCATCTGCCCAGCCCTCGGGCAGCACGTCGCACCAGCGCGGCTGCAGACGCGGCCCGCCACGGGCGCGGATCTTGCAGTGCGGCTTGGCCGTGGAGAACGAGCTTCGCATGTACGAGCTGCGCTTCTCGCAGCGTGAGGCGCTCACGCGCGCCTTCGACCGCGTGAGCGCGCACCCCGACGTGCCGAGCTGTGCCATCGAGCTGCCGGCTCGCCGGGTGCGGCTCCTCGCCGAGGCCGCGGTGGCGGAGCCGCTGATCGAGCGGCTCTACCTCGAGGGCGGCCTCGCCTGGTGCTCGCGGCATCGCTTCGAGCACCCGCCATCCGCCTGACGCCGCTCGCAGCGGCCGCTGGCCGGTGCGCAGGCACGATTTCGTAACCGGACCGCGATCGCGCGACGGCGCTTTCGCCCTACGGCCGATTCAGACCAGCGTGCAGGCCCCTGCCACCCGACCCAGCCCGTTCAGTCGATCGGCGTCACCCGTAGCCGAAGCGCTGCAGAGCCTGCGCCGCGCGATCGCCACGGTGCGCAGCTACCCGAACGGCAACAACCTCAGCGAGAGCGCGCTTTCCGATCTCCTCGAGCGGCTGGGTCGAGTACTTCCCCTGCAGCTCACGATCGGCCAGGAGGGCATCCTCGACGTCGAGGGCACCCCCATCGAGATCGACGAAGGCTTCCGCTCCCTCGTGCGGGAGCTCTACCGCGACGGCGTGCGGGAGATGCGCATCGAGGCGGGAATCTCGCGGTCCGAGCTCGATCGCTGGGTCGGCGTGTTCGCCGCGCCGCGCGACACCCAGAACCTCAGCGAGGACTACGTGACGCTGTTCTGGGAGGCGCAGCTCCCGCACGTGGTCGTGCGCGCCTTGGATCCCTACCTCGATCGTGACATTCCCGGCGACGTGCTCGAGGGCAAAGAGCGCCCGACGGGCCAGATCGAAGGCATCGCGGCCGAGCTGCTCCCGAACACGCCCCCGCCGCCCGAGGAGGCGTTTCGCCTGAGCGAGGCCGACCGGGAGGTCCTGGAGAAGGAGCGGCGCGCGGCGGCGGCCGATTCGCCCTGGCCTTCGTTCGTGAGAGCGCTGTCCGAGGTGCTCCACTCGCCGGTCGGTGAGCGCCGCGCCGACGAGATCCGCGGCGTCGTCGAGGCCGCGCTGTTCAGCCTGGTCGCGGAGGGCCAGCTCGCGCTGGCGCGCGACCTGGCCGAGGAGATCCGAGGACGCGGTGACGCCGCCACGGAGAGCTGGCGGGGCGTGTTCAGCCGCGCCTGCCAGGCGGAGCGCCTGGCACCTCTTTGCAAGGCGCTGGAGCGCGATCTCTCGCAGCAGCCAATCGTCCGCCAGCTGCTGCTCGCGCTCGGGCCCGGCAGCCTCGACGCGACGCAGCAGTTCGTGCGTGAAGCGGGTGCGGCCGGAGCGCGCCGCGCATGGGCGGAGACGCTGGCCGCGTTCGGCGAATCTGGACGGGTGCGGCTGGCAGCCCTGCTCTCCATGGGCGGCGACTCCGTCGCGTGCTGCGCGGCCCGGGTTCTCGCCGCTACCGGCGAGCGGCGCTACCTCGATGAGATCTGGCAGGCCTTCGAAGCGGCTACCCGCCCGGCGCGCCGGGACCTGCTCCGCGCCGTGGCCACGCTGGCGGGGGAATCCGAGCGCGGCCGGCTTCTCGCGGTCGCTCTCGCGGACCCGGACGACGACTGCCGGGTGCTGGCGCTCGCGGAGCTGGCGCGCTTCGTCGGGCCCTACGCTGCTGCGGCGCTGCTCGCGCGCGCTCGCTCGCGCAGCTTCGAGGCGCTGGCAGAACGCGAGAAGGACGCACTCTACCGCGCCCTCGCGGTCGCGGGAGGTTCGGAGGTCGTGGCCTTCCTCGAGTCCGGCCTGTCGGGAGGCTGGCTTGCGCGCGGCGATCACGGGGACCGCCTCCGCGCCGCGCGCTCGCTCGCGCGCGAGGGATCGGAGGCTGCGCTCGCCGTCCTGCGAGAGCGCGCTGCCGGCCGCGGCGAGGTGGCCGACCTCTGCCGTTCGGCGCTTCGAGGCATCGCGTGACCCGGGCGACCGAACGCGACGCACGCCTCCTCGAGGCCGGCCGCGACGTTGTGCTGCGCCTCAGCGCGGTGCTGCGTGCGTGTGGCCTGTACGCAGCGGAGAACGCCGCCCTCACGGCCGCAGCCGAGGCTCTGCGCGGCGCCGTCCGCAGCGCGCTCGATGGGGGCGTCGAGCTCGAGATCTCCGTGCGCGGCGAGTCCCTCTACATCGCCGGCGCGAGAATTCGCGAGAGCCTCGTCGCCTCGACCAACTACCAGCGGGTCGTGGGTCTGCTACGCCGTGCCGAGATCCATGCGCTGAGAATCGACGACGGCGTCGCGGCCCCCGAGCTGATCCTCTTCGCACGCCTCCTCAGCGAGGTGGCAGCTGGAAAGCGCCGACCCGCGGACCTCCCGCCGGAGCTGGCCGTCCGTGGCGTGGGCTCACTGAGCATCGAGAGGGGCGCGGCGTCCGACTCCACGACCCACGAGGTGGATGCCGAGCGAGTCGCGAAGCGGATCTACCTGCGTTCGATCGGCGTGGTGAAGAACGTGTTCCACGAGCTGCGCCAGGGCGACGGTATGGCGGCGCGGCGGGTCAAGCGGGTCGTGCAAGAGATGATCGAGTCCTTGGAGAACGACCCCGCCTATCTGCTGAACCTCGCCAGCCTCAAGAACTACGACGAGTACACCTTCAATCACTCGGTGAACACCAGCGTCCTCGCGGTCGCGCTCGGGCGCCACGTCGGGCTCGAGCGGCGGCAGCTGTACGCGCTCGGCCAGGCCGGCATGCTCCACGATCTCGGCAAGCTGTGTCTCCCGCTCAGCGTGCTCAACAAGCCGGGGCAGCTGAGCGCCGACGAGCGCCGGCTCGTCGAACAGCACCCCGCCGACGGCTTCCTCACGATCGCCGCACAAATGGGCGTCTCCGGCGACACGCTCGACGTCGCCCTCGCCGCCTACGAACACCACATGCAGGAGTCCGAGCTGGGCTACCCCGCACGCGAGACGGCGCGCCCGAAGCGGCTGCTATCGCTCATCGTCTCGATCGTCGATTGCTACGACGCCATGACCAGTGCCCGCGTCTATCGTGGGGAGCCGATCTCGCCGCCCGAGACGCTGCGCCACATGTACGCCGGCGGCTGCAGCCGCTTCGACCCGGTGCTGCTGCGCAGCTTCATGAATCTGATGGGCACCTTCCCGATCGGCACGGGCGTGTTGCTCTCGGACGGCAGCGTGGGGATCGTGACCGGCGGCCACCCCGATCCGCAGCTTCGTCATCTCCCGCTCGTGAAGATCCTGGTCGACGCAGAGGGCCGCAGGGTGACCCCGATCACCGTGGACCTCGCGAGCACGCTGAAAGACAGTGAGCCCCTCGCGATCTCCGAGGTGGTGAGCCTGGCCCGTGCCGGAGTGTCGGCCCTGGAGGCGCTGCTGTGACCGACACGGCGCTCCTCATCTGGGGCCAGCTCCTGCAGGTCGGGCTGGCCGCAGCGTTGGGCGTGTGGCTCGGCTGGCGCCTCACGAAGCGGGGTCCGAAGTCGGAGCCGGCCCCTGCGCCGCCGCCGCGTGAAGCGCGCTCGCCGAACGAAGAGCTCTTCGAGCGCTGCCGCGCGGCCGAGGAGAACGTCGGCGCCCTCAAGCACTCGCTGCTCCAGCTCCCGGAGCTGGCGCAGCGCCTGCTCGGCTGCCAGAACCTCCGCCAGGCGCCGGAGGTGGTCCTCGACCTGATGGAGGAGATCTTCGCCCCGTCCTACGCCCTGTTCTATCGGCTCCATCGCGGCGAGTTCGTCGCCGTCGGGAAGCGGGGCGTGTGCGAGTTCGAGATCGGACACCGGGTGAAGGCCGGAGAAGGCGTGGTGGGATGGACGGCGCTCCGTCAGCTCGCCTTCACGGGCGCCGACGCCGCACACGAGAGCCGCACCGTCCGCGAGCGGGATCTCGCGGCTGCGATGCCGGTCGAGGGCTTCACGGTCTGCGCGCCGTTCCTGTCGGGCGAGCGCACCATGGGGGTGATCCTGGTCGGGCCGACGTTACGGAACATCGAGGCGCCCAAGGAGCTGAGCCGGATGGTCGCGCTACTCACGTCGGTCGCGATCACGAACCTCCAGGTGCTGCAACGTGAGCACCATCTCGCGCAGACCGATGGCCTCACCGGGCTCCTGAACAAGCGTACGGTGCTCGAGTACCTGCGCAGCACCCTGGCCGGAGGCAGTCGCTCCCCCGTCTCGGTGTTCATGTTCGACATCGACTTCTTCAAGAAATACAACGATGTGAACGGGCATCTCGCCGGCGACGACCTGCTCAAGGGCATGGGCGAGCTGATGCGCGAGCACAGCCGCGATGGCGAAGGTCTCGGCCGCTACGGAGGCGAGGAGTTCGTGCTGGTCCTCCCGGGCGTGCCGAAGGAGCATGCTTTGGCCGTCGCCGAGCGTCTGCGCGCACTCGTGGAGAGCGCGCACTTCGCGAACCGCGAGACGATGCCGGGCGGGAAGATCACGATCAGTGGCGGCGTCGCGACCTGGCCGCACGACGGCGACGACGCGACCGCCTTGCTCCGTGCAGCGGACGAAGCGCTGTACCAGGGGAAGCGGGCCGGCCGCAATCGCGTAGTCGCCTACCACGTGCCCGATCTAGCGTCCCTGGACGGGAACGACGAGGCTGAGATCGAAAAAGACGTGCGCTGAGCGCCCCGGCGCTAGCGCGCGAGCATGCGCACGGGTAGCCGCTTCAGGCCGAGCAGCCGGTTCTCGCGCGTGAACACGGCCGGCCCCGTGATCTCGAAGCTCGCGTAGCGCGCGAACAGCTCCTCGAACATCACGCGCATCTCGAGCCGCGCGAGGTTCGCGCCGAGGCAGTAGTGGACGCCCTGCCCGAACCCGAGGTGCGGATTCGGGTCGCGTCCAACATCGAAGCGGAACGGCTCGGCGAAGACCCGTTCGTCACGGTTCGCCGACATCTCCCAGAACGTGACCTTGTCGCCGGCGCGAATCTTGTGCCCGTGCAGCTCGAGGTCGCAGGTGGCGGTGCGGCGCTTGTACACGCTGGGCGTGGTCCAGCGCACGATCTCCTCGAGCGCGAGATCCAGCAGGCCTGGCTCGCGCAGCAGGCGGGCCAGCTCGGCGGGATTCTCGACCAGCGCCTTGAGCCCGCCGGCGATCGCCTTGCGCGTGGTCTCGCTGCCTGCCGTGAAGAGCAGCGAGAAGAAGAACATCAGCTCGTCGTCCCCGAGCTGCGGCGGATCCTCGTCGGGCATGCGCGCCTGGATCACCAGCGAGAGCAGGTCGTCCGTCGGCTGCCGGCGCTTGTCTCGGATCAGCTCGGCTCCGTACGCCATCAGCATGCGGCCGTACTCGCGGTTCAGCGCCTCGCCCGACTCCGCCTCGAGGCCGCGGTCCATCCACTCGCAGAGCTGAGTGCGGTCCTGCTGCGGCACGCCGAGCAGCAGGCAGATGGCCTGGAGCGGCAGGTCGCGCGCCACGTCCACCACGAAGTCGCAGGCGCCGTCGGCCGGCACGGCGTCGAGGATCACGCGCGCACGCCGGCGCAGCTCGGGCTCGAGCGCACCGATGCGGTGCGGCGTGAAGCCCTTGTTCACGAGCCCGCGGATCCGCCGGTGGCGCGGGTCGTCCATCATGTTGAGCATCAGCCCGGCGCCGTACTGATCGGAGATCATGGTGCCGCCGCGCTCGCGGCTCCCGCCCGTGACGGACGAGAAGCGCTTCGGGTCGAGCTGGATGGCGAGCGAGTCTTCGTAGCGGCTCACCACCCAGAAGCCCTCGCCCTGCGGCGTGTGCGGCGTGGGCTCGTGCCAATACACGGGCGCCTCGGCGCGCAGCCAGGTGAAGACCTCGTGCGGGAAGCCGGCCTGGAAGGTGTCGAGGTCGGTGAGGTCGAAGTTCTTTGCTGTCACCTCGGCATGCTACCGGCTTGCGCTCGCGACGGCGCTGGTCGACGATGCGTCGATTCCGGGAGGCGCGCGCGATGTCCTTCGAGGTGAACCGCCGGCTCGTGGCGCCCCGCCCGCCTCTGCCGACACTCGCGACCGTCGATGCGGTGACCGCCGGCATCATCCGCGGCGCCTTCGAGACGATCTGCTTCGAGGTCGCCACGCACCTCGGCCGCTGCGCCTCCTCGGCCATCATCAACCAGTCGAACGAGCGCAACGCCAGCGTGATCGACGCGCACGGGCGCCTGGCAGGCATCTCGGTCGGCATCCCGCAGCTGCTGTTCATCTCGCCGCTCACGGTGCGCTACGGGCTCGAGAACCGGGCGGCCGACGACTGGGGCCCCGGCGACGTGCTGGTGGGCAACGACCCGGAGCACGGCGGCGGCCACCTGCCCGACTACAACGTGTACGCGCCGGTCTTCGACGAGCGCGGCGAGATCGTGGTGATCCAGGCGCTGCAAGCGCACCAGGGCGACACGGGCGGCAAGGACCCCGGCGGCTTCTCGGTGGACGCACGCGAGATCTGGGCCGAGGGCCTGATCGTCCCCTGCCTGAAGCTCGTGCACCGCGGCGCGCGCCGGCGCGACGCGATCGAGCTGCTGGCGCGCAACAACCGCATGGCGAGCTTCGTGGGCGATCTCGCCGCGATGATCTCGGCGGTCGAGCTGGGCGTGCGGCTGCACCAGGAGCTGATCACGAAGTACGGCGCGGACGTCGTGCGCGCCGCCATCAACTGGAACATCGCCGAGACCGAGCGGCGCTTTCGCGCCGAGGTCGCGCGCTGGCCCGACGGCGCCTACCCGGCCGACGTGTGGATCGACCAGGACACGGCCGGCAACCCCGACGTGCACGTGCACGTGAGCTGCCGCGTCGCCGGCGACCGGCTCACGGTCGACATGACGGGCAGCGACGCGCGCCCCGAGCTGGTGTGCGTCTGGAACACCTTCTCGAACACGCGCGGCTACGCGATGGCACAGCTCGCCTCGATGGTCGATCCCACGATCCCGAAGAACGAGGGGCTGTTCGACGCGGTCGAGCTGATCGTGCCCGAGGGCTCGATCCTGCAGCCGCCGGACGGCAAGCCCGTCGCGCTCGGCGCCTTCCACCCCGCGGTCGAGGTCGGCGAGGCGATCTGCATCGCGCTCTCCGAGGTGCTGCCCGACCGTTCGTCGCCGCAGGTCTACAAGCTCGGCATGCCGAACGCCGTGGTCGGCTTCGACGAGCGCGGTCAGATGTGGATGGACCAGGGCGTGGACGTGCGCTCCTCCGACGCCTCGGCCGCACGCGGCGTCGATGGCTGGGGCGCGATGTGCAGCGGGCTCGGCAACCTGATCCTCGCCACGGTCGAGGAAGCGGAGAGCCGCTTCCCCGTTCTCAACCTTTCGCGCGAGATGACGACCGACACGGGCGGCGCCGGCCATTGGCGCGGCCAGCCCGGCACGAAGAACGTGAAGCAGATCCTGAAGCCTGTCATGGCAATGGCCTGGATGGTCTCGCAGAAGCACCCGCTCCGTGGCCTCCAGGGGGGCGACGACGCCAGCCCCTACGGAAACCGCTTCCTGGTCGGGACACCCGAGGAGTACGAGGTGGTGAACGCGGTGCAGGCGCAGCTGCCGGCCTTTGCTGTCACCGCGTACCAGTACGGCGGCGGCGCAGGCTTCGGGCCCGCGCAGGAGCGCGATCCAGAGCAGGTGCTTGAGGACGTGCTCGACGAGTACGTGAGCGTGGCCGCTGCGCGCGAGCGCTACGGCGTGGTGCTGACGGGCTCGCTCGAAGCGCTCGACCTGGCCGTGGACGAAGCGGCGACGAAGGCCCTGCGCGAGCGCCTGCGCGCATGAGGCTCGGCATCGACATCGGCGGGACGTTCACCGACTTCGCGCTCGACAAGGGCGGCGCGCTGGTGCTCGAGAAGGTGCTCTCCACACCTGCGGATCGGTCGCTCGCGGTCATGCAAGGCATCGAGAAGCTCGCAGCGCGCGAGGGCATCGCGCTGGCCGAGTTCTTGTCACGCCTCGAGGCGATCGTGCACGGCACCACCATCGCCGACAACACGCTGATCGAGGGCAACGGCGCCGTCACGGGCCTGCTCACCAGCGCCGGCTTCCGCGACGAGCTCGAGCTGCGGCGCGGGTACAAGGAGGACATCTGGGACGTGCGCCTCCCGCCGCCGCGCGCGATCGTGCCCCGCCGGCGCCGGCTCGGCGTGCCGGAGCGCATCTGCTTCGACGGCTCCGTCCACACGCCGCTCGACGAGGCGGCCGCGCGCCGCGCGCTCCAGCGCCTCAGCAAGCTCGGCGTCGAGTCGCTCGCGATCTCGACGCTGTTCTCGTTCGTAAACCCCGTGCACGAGCGGCGCCTCGCCGAGCTGGCACGCGAGGAGCTGCCCGGCGTTCCGCTCTCGCTCTCGCACGAGGTGATGCCGAAGGCGCCGGAGTTCGAGCGCACCAGCACCACGGTGGTCAACGCGTACGTGGGCCCGCGCGTGACGGGCTATCTCGATCGGCTGACGGAGCGGTTGCGCGCCGCGGGCTACACGCATCAGCTGCTCGTCATCACCTCGAGCGGTGGCGTGATGACGCGCGACTACCTCGCGGCGAGCCCGGTGCGCATCCTCGCCTCCGGCCCGGCCGGCGGGGTGATCGGCGCCGCGGCGCTCGGCCGTGCCAAGGCCGAGCCCGACCTGCTCTGCGTGGACATGGGCGGCACCAGCTACGACGTCTCCGTGGTGCGGCGCGGGCAGGCGCCGGCCGAACCCGGCTGGAACTGGCATCACCGCTACGTGATCGGCCTGCCGATGGTGAGCGTCGAGACGCTGGGCGCCGGCGGCGGCTCGCTCTGTCAGGTGAAGAACGGCGTGCTCCAGGTCGGGCCCGCCAGCGCGGGCGCCGACCCCGGGCCGGTCTGTTATGCGCGCGGCGGCGCGATCCCGACCGTAACGGACGCGATGCTCGTGCTCGGCCTGCTCTCGGAGGCGAGCGAGTTCGCGGGCGGCAGCTTCCGTCTCTCCCGCAAGGGAGTGGAGGAGGCCTTCCGCGAGCTAGCCGGCCCGCTCGGCTGCTCGGTCGAGCAGGCGGCCCTCGACTGCTGGCGCGTGGTGAACGCGAACATGACGCAGGCCGTGCGGCGCTGGACCGCCGGCAAGGGCGTGGACCCCCGCGAGCTCACGCTGCTCGCCTATGGCGGCAACGGCCCGCTCTTCGCCGCGATCCAGGCGCAGGACCTCGGCATCCGCCGCGTGCTCGTGCCGAAGGCGTCGCCCGCGTTCTCGGCGCTCGGGGCGCTGGCCGCGCTGCCGACGGTGGACGAGGAGCGCGCCTACCTGCGCACTGCGTCGAAGGCCGACGCCGCCGAGCTGCGCGCGCTCTGGCTCGAGCTGGACGAGCGCGCGGAGCGCTTCCTCGCCGCGGCGGGCTTCGCGCGCAGCGCGCTCACGGCGCGCTACCAGGTGAATTTGCGCTACCCGGGCCAGAACTGGTCTCTCGCGGTGGAGGCCGCCACGCGGCGCGGCGCGCGCGACCTCGGCTTCGCCGGCCCCGCGCTCGTGGCGGAGATCGTCGAGCGCTTCCACCAGCGCCACGAGCAGGAGTACGGGCATCGGCGCGCAGCGGAGGAGCCCGAGCTGACCGGCGTCCGGCTCACGGCTTCGGCCGAAGTGATCGGACCGCGCTTCGGCAAGGGCGCGACCGCAGCTCGCCGAGAGCCGGCGCCGGCGCTCGTTCGCCGCGCGAACCTCGGGCGCGGCTTCGAGGACACTGCGATCCACCGCGGCCCGGCGCTTCGCCCGGGCGACGTCGTGCGCTCGCCCGCCGTGATCGAGGAGACCTTCACCACGATCGCCGTCTACCCGGGCTGGGAGGCGGTCGTGGACGACGCGAGCGACTACGGGCTCACGCGCGTCGAGTGAGGCAAGCCACGGCACCACCACGGGCGCGCTGTGCCGGCCGGTTGACCCTCTAGCGCTGCCGCGCGAGATTCCGGCACATGCCGTCCCTGGCCGATGCGTTTCGGGTGCTGTCCGAGCTTCGAGCGGACGGGGCGATCGAGGAGTACGCAGTTGGCGGAGCGATGGCGATGTTGTTCTGGGCCGAGCCCACGCTTACGTTCGACCTGGACGTCTTCGTGCTCCTTCCGCCGGCCGACACCGCCCTCGTCTCCCTGGCTCCGGTGTACGAATGGCTGCGGACGCGCGGGTACGTCGAGTCGGCAGAGCACGTGATGATCCACAACACGCCCGTGCAGTTCTTGGTGTCGCCGAACGCGCTCGGCGACGAGGCGATCGCAGCGGCGGCGGTGCAAGACCTCGACGGCGTGGCCTGCCGAGTGATGCGGCCCGAGCACCTGTGCGCGCTCTGGCTCCAGGCGGGTGGCTCGCGGCGCCGGGAGCGCGTGCAGACCTTGCGCGAGGCCGGTGTCGTGGACGAGGCGGTGCTGGCAGACTTGCTGCTGCGCCACGGCGTCCGAGGTTGACACCATGGGGAAGCGGCGACGACCCGACGCGGCGCAGGTCGAGGCGCAATGGGCGGCCCAGGCGCGGGCGCATCGCATGGCGGCGGCGCGTCCGCTCGGGGAGAAGATCGCGACGTTGCTCACGATGCAGCGCCGGCTGCTCCCCGTGCTGAGGGCCCGCCGGGCGCTGAAGGACTGGGAACGGCCGTGGGAGATCGAGCCCTGAGCCCGAGCGACGGGAGCGTGCTCCTGGCGCCAGGCAGCGACTCCGATGCACGAGGGTCGGACGTCGAGTGCAGTGAGACCGCGCGGATCGATCCACTTGCAAGCAACCGTCGATGTCCCCGCAGCCGGGACGACCACATACACGCTCGAATGCGGGCAAGTGGGCGGCGGTACGGGATTCATCACCAACCCCAACCTCTCCGGGATCTACCTGCCGAACCGCTATTGAGCGCCCGGTTCGCTGCCGGCAGGGAAGGCCGAACGGACGGTCGAGCACCGGCTGTGATCGAAGAGACCTTCACCACGATCGCCGTCTACCCGGGCTGGGAGGCGGTCGTGGACGACGCGAGCGACTACGGGCTCACTCGCGTGAGCTAGCGACGCGCAAGGCGCGAAGCCCCGCCTCGACGCCCCATTCCCGCGCCCAGCGCTCGACGTAGCTCCAGTCGATCCCGGGCAGCCGGGCCAGACCGTCGAGGTCGCCTTGGTCCTTGGGCCGGTCGGCGATCAGCTTGAGCACGATCAGATCCTCGACCGTTGCCACGCGAAGACCCGAAGGCGTGGCGACGGCGCGCTCCACCACTTCCCTCTGGAGAGGTGTCTTGGCCGCCTGGACCTCGAGCAGAAGCTCGCCGCCTCGAGCCACGAAGCGGACGAAGTCCGGGCCCGAGGGCAGCGCCGCGCCGTGTTCGCGGGCGACGCTGAACCCCGCGGCCAGGAGCCCGCGCCGAAGGCGCTCGAACTCCTCGGGCGTGGAAGCCGCGGTGAGATCGACGTCGGCGGTGAAGCGCGGCTCCAGCCAGACGTTCACGGCGTGAGCCCCGATCAGTGCGTAGCGAACGCCGATCTCGTCGAGGAGCTGCGCGAGCGAGGCCAGCGCGTGCGTGCTCAGGCGCAGAGCCCCAGCGCCCGTGCGCGCTCGTAGAACGGGGACGGATCGTCGTCGCGCTCGCGGGTGCCTTCCGCCGCGCGCCCGCCGAGGTAGAGCTCCCAGCTCCGCCGGAGTCGCTCGTCGAGCGGGAGCGTGAGATGGCGCGCCTGCGCCTCCGCGTGCGACTCCGCCTTGTACCTCGCCACGCGCGCCATGAACGCCCGGTCGTGTTCCGACACGCCCATGGCGCGACACCCTAGCAGCTGGGGCGAGCCCGGCTCGACGATCGGGCGCTGTCGGGCACCGAGCCAGCGATCCTGCGGGCTGTGAGCAATCCGAGCGCGTTCGGCAAGTGGCCATTGCCTCGCACGAGAGCGGCGACCGGGACGCGTATGGAGTGCGCGACGCCACCGCCTCCTTTCCGGCGGGCCTTCCCTGCACTCGCCGCGCAGGGAGGCCCGCTGGGGCAACGATGCCAGCGTTATTCCGCTGGCGCCTCGAAGATGACCCGCTCGAATGCGGTGCTGCCATTCAGGTCGTTGTCGCCGCACCTGTAGCCAGCCGTGAGCTGTTGGGCAAAAGTGTGCCAACAGAGTCGCAGGTCCGGATCGGTGGCCGTTACGACGTCGCACTCGTCGCGATCGACCACCGCGCCGGAAGGTGCGAATCCCCATGAGTAGGCATCGCTGAAATACCAGCCGACGCCGTTTGCCTCGTGCAGGACGTTGCTGAACCCGGTGTCGAACAGCACGTCTGCGCTCGCTGCGCTGGCTGCCAGGGTGGGAGTCCCGGAGCCCGTGGCGCGGCACGCGAGGAGCAGGCTCGGCCCTGGACACGCCGCGAGCACGTCCGCGAGCGGCTTGGTGTTGTTGTACAGGTCCGTGTAGCACTGGCGCCAGCCGGTCAGGCTCAGGATCGGCAGGTTCTGCGCGATCCCCGAGAAGCGGTAGACCGCGGGCCCCACGCCGATCTCCGTGGCCGGATCGAGCTGGGTCTCCCCCGTCTTGCACACGTTGGGTCGCCACGTGACCTTCGTGCCCTTCGAGTTGCGGCAGAGCACCGTCGCTGCACTCGCGTCTTCGGGCCCTGCCGCCAGCCCGAGGAGGAACACGCAGGCGCCCGCAAGAATCGCCGAGCGCTGCCGACCATCC